>Ga0182016_10001919_pt1 | contig 24869 bp, 21 predicted proteins | sample 712S2MmetaG_FD_120491 | JGI IMG/M metagenome (GOLD analysis project Ga0182016, IMG submission 120491) | Permafrost microbial communities from Stordalen Mire, Sweden - 712S2M metaG | ecosystem: Environmental > Terrestrial > Soil > Wetlands > Permafrost | place: Sweden: Stordalen | collected...
ACGAGGCGATGCGCCGCGTCATGAACACCGTCGAGATGCCGGACAGGATGGCGGAGAACCTGGTCAGGTTCATCCGCTTGAACGAAGGTAAGCTGGGCCGCAAGCGCCGCGAGGGAGAATTCGAGAAACTCACCGACGACGAAGTAACCTCGATCGAAGCCATTGTGCGGGAGGCGTTCGATGGTTTCACGGAACCCTAGAGAGCGCGTCTTCGCGGTGTGCGATGTGGCAATGGAGTGTGAAAGAACTCGAACTCACACTTGTCGAATTGACCTAAAGACAATTTCTCCAAATGAGGAATGCTACTGTAGTTGAAACCCCTGGCCCGCGTGCAATGACAGACATAGGAACCAGACTCATTGGTGCCGGTTCTGGTGCCGGTTGGAGTTGCAAAACGGCGCAGTTCGATGCAGGTCGGTGCGCGAGTCAGCTCAGATGCAAGCTGATCATTTATATGAACTTATGCGCGAAGAGTGGGCTCGGTGCACGTGCACACAGAACTGTGCATTTTGGCCAATGTACGATTAGGAGTCCCCGGCGCTAACCGTTGAGCTACAGGCCCTAAAAAGAAGTTAAGTCTCCGATAATGAGCACGTTGATCGAATTAAACCAAAATGTATTTTGCACCACTTTTGCAGCAGGGTCACCGTTTTTCAACCCGGATGTTCCTCTGGTGAACCCAGCAGCAAATCCAGCGTCGAAAGGCAGAGCGATTTAACGTCATACTTGGCGATCACTGCGTCGCAGTCGACAGCAAAGCCAACGATGAGTAGCATTGCAACCTTCTCGAAGTAGCCTTGCACACACGAACAACTTGTCGTTCAACCCATCTATGATCGCATACTTCGTGGCGCACCTTGAATACCCACGAAGCTGCGGTAGCGGGTCAGATGTTTTGACCCACTAACGGAAGCTACGAACCAATCCCACAGCGCGAGCAAAGCATGAGCGGGTAGGTCACGAACATTCGCGCGCATAAAGCCACTCTTGAATGCACGTGACCGTTACCCTCATTCACCGAAGAACGGCCTGCGTTCAGGAACGACCTTCTCCACCGCCGCCAGCAGATGCCCCGCTGCAAGATGCGCATAGCGAAACGTCATGCGCAGGGTCCGGTGCCCCATGACCTTCTGCACGACAGCAATATGCACGCCCCGCATGACCAGACGGCTGGCTGTGGTGTGTCGGAACGTGTACCAGACAGCATCGTGGATCCCCGCTTCTTCAAGAACATTGTCAAACCACCGCGTTGACGATCCGCCCGGGTAGACGAGTGCATTCTTGGCTCCGCCAATCTGATCATGCCGCTCCTTCATGAACATGAAAGCAGCCTTCGCGCGTTTGTTAAGGAACACGTAGCGGCTATGACCGTTCTTAGCCGTGTCGAGGAATACGAACCGTTTGTCGAGATAGACCCGATTCCAGGTCAGGCCGAACTGTTCTGATTTGCGCATTCCGGTGTTGAGCGCAACATCGATCTGCGCCACCCGTTCCTCCCAATCGGATGGATATCGTTTCGCGCGCTCGATGACTATCTGGCGAATCCGTCGCTCTTCCTCCTCAGAAACAAACCTCATACGCCAGTTGGCATCCTTCGCCTCAACGACGAAGCCAAAAGGAGGCTGTCGGCGTTGGCCGACCAGCCGCTCAAGGACATCATCGTGGCGATGCACGACACCGGAATGCGCAACGCCCGCGAACTCTACTGCATGCGGGTGGAGAAGGCCATCGATTCGGCTGGGAGACAATTCCGATCAGAACAATTCGATGGCGGGACGGCTGTTGTCAGTGTCGGAACTGCCTCCGGCGATGGCAAGGTGAGTGATGGTCTGGCTCGCCATTTTGTAGCTGCTGAGATGAGACTCCAGCAATCCCTTGAATGTGGTATCGAACAAGCCGTCCCAGCCAGGACGATCCGGCCTTTCGACCAGATGCAACAGGTGGTCGCGCATTTCCACCAGAGCCCCCTGCACGTGTTCCATTCTCTGGCGCATTACATCCTGAAACTGGATATGGCCCAACGCCTCCGCCAGCCTGTTCACGCTCTCCGCGTAGTTCGCATCCACCTCGGTGATTACTTCCAGGAGCAATTGGCTGTTCTTGCAGAACTCGGACTGCATTTCACCCAAGTCGGCACCCAAATGACTCATCGCGCTGCTGGCCTCGTGATGCTGGAGCGATGCTTGTGCGTTGGACATCTCCTCGTCCACTCTCTTGCAGGTTGCATTGATCTTTGCGGCAATATCGGCGGCGGCCTGAGTGGAAAGCACAGCAAGCTTTCTGACCTCGAAGGCCACAACGGAAAAGCCGCGGCCTGCGCTTCCCGCCCGCGCTGCCTCGATCTCGGCATTCAGGGCGAGCAGGTTCGTCTGCTGGGCGATGGAAGTAATGGTCTTGATCAGCGGTGTCAATGCGCACACGTCTCCGGCCAGCCCCCGGATCCGCTCGAAATTGCTCTTGAACTCGTCGGTCTGCGCCTCCAACTGCATGTCGATCGCAGCGATAATCTCCTTGTTGTTCTCGACACGAACCTGCGTGTTCTCTGTGAGTTCGCCGGCGCTTTTGACAGATCGTGCAATATGCTCTCTCTGCTCACTGGTTTTCCCCATCAGCGTATCTATCTGCTCGATGACGACGACGACCTCGCGCTCGGATTCGGCCAACGAATCGCCGATCTGTTCATGCATCACGTCGATGTACGGTTTGCAGTCCTTGATGTCTGCCTCGACAGCCTTGCGCGCAGCTAGTTCCCGTGAGACGTCCTCGAAGTTGAGCTGGCCGAAAGCCCACATGTCCGATATGCCGCGGCGGGCCAGCGTCCAGCTCCACCGCTCGACAATCAGCGGCGGCACACACTTGAGAACAATCAGAGCAATGACGATGCGGATCCAACTGGTGACGAAAGCCGCTCCCTGAACGCGGAAAAGGACTGCAAGGAACAGGACGTTGCAAAGCAGCGCAAGCGCAACTCGAAAGAGCATACGCATCTTAATGGGGCGGAGCCGTAAATCGCGATCCGTCATGCTCTCGGCTCCATCTCCGCCGCCAGCCCGACTTGCTGAAGGAAAAGCATTCCTGATTCTGCTGACAGCGTAGGCATAACGACGTCACGCTCCCGGCAGAATCTGTTTAATGACCTTAAGAAGGTCGTTGCCTGAAACGGGCTTCACCAGCCAGCCGGTGGCGCCAAGACGCCGGCCCTCGTCGCGCTTGGCGGCCTCGCTCTCGGTAGTCAACGTAAGAATCGGAAAGAATCGGCAGCCTGGCAATGCACGAACTTTGCCGATCATTTCCAAGCCCCCCATTACCGGCATATTGATATCGGTTAGCATGAGGTCGGGCTTGACTCCGCCTTTCAACTTGTCAAGCGCTTGCTGGCCGTTGTTGGCGGTTTCCACCTGAAACCCGCCCATGGACAGTGTGGTCTTGAGGCTCATCACCATGGTGACTGAATCGTCGACGACTAAGATTGTCTTTGCCATGGAAGGTCCTCATTCACCAGATTTCAATGCCGGTTCGAGCCATGAACGCAATTCTGCATTCTTCGGCCAATTGGACACGCCAGCCTTGGCCGTCATCAGCACTTGCAAGTTGGCGGTGTGCAGATGGCTGCAGGCGGACAAATCCACTTTGGCGGTAGGTCTCGTCTGGAGCCATTCGAGCAACGCTTCCGCCTCCTCCACGCTCACTTCGTCACGAAATAATGCACGGTTCTTTTTGAATTCAATAGGCATCAGACGATCTCCCGGATGTTGAGAATCATGAGCACTGACCCGTCCCCCATGAGGGCCGATCCTGAGTAGGCAGACAGGCCAGTCAGAAAGCCGCTGAAAGGCTTTTGAATGACACCCATTGTCTCCTGAAATCCATCGACAATCAGGCCCAGTTCCGCGTTCCCCGCCTGAACAAGCAGTACAGCTAGTTCATCGTCAGAATTCAATCGAGGGATAGCGGCAATTCCCAGTAGAGTGTTGAGGCTCTTCAAGGGAACGATGCGTCCGCGAAGAACGGCCGTCTTGGTCTGTTTGATGGCGTGGATTGAGTCTCTCGTAACACGTACCGTCTCTATAACATGGTCCATGGGCACACCGAACAGTTGCCCATCCGATTCGATGACCATGACCTGTGTAACTGCCATCGAAAGCGGCAAGGAAATCCGGATCGAGGTGCCTTTGCCCAATTCGCTCTCAATCACGACGGTGCCGTTAATCTTCTCTACAGCGGAGCGAACCACATCCATACCTACGCCGCGGCCGGAAAGGTCGGATATTACTGCGGCAGTAGATAGGCCGGCGGCGAAGATCAGATTGATCGCTTCCTGGTCGCTGATTCGTTCCAGAGTTGCTTCGTCGATGATTCCCTTCTCGTAGGCCTTCTGTTTGATCACGGCTGGATCGATGCCTTTGCCGTCGTCGACAATCTCGATCACGACGCGATCTGCTTCCTGCGCAGCGCGGATCGTCAGCTTGCCGGTCGCCGGCTTGCCCGCGGCAAGGCGAACCTCCGGCGACTCCAGGCCGTGATCCAGGCTGTTGCGAACGATATGAATGAGCGGGTCTGCGAGCGACTCGATGATGTTCTTGTCGGCTTCGGTCTGTTCCCCTTCGAGCACAAGTTGAACTTCCTTGCCAAGTTTGCGAGAGGTGTCGCGCACCAGACGCGGGAAGCGCTGGAAGACGAAGGAGACTGCCATCATGCGGACTTGCATAATGGCATCCTGCATCTCATCGGCGATGCGGTTGATTACTGAATACTGGCCTTTGATTTCGCGGGAAAGTTCGCGGCTGCCAAACTGCACTTCGGCTCGCTGGGCCAGATACGGCAGGGCGTTCTTTTCGACCACCAGTTCGCCAATCAGGTTCATCAGCCGATCGATCTTGGTCTGATCGACTTTGAGGCTCCTGGTGCCGGTAAGGGAGTCTTCGGCACGGCGTCCAAACCTGACTCCTTCATCCGCCGGAGCTTTGCTGGGATCGCCAGCCGTAGCTGAGCCGACATCCAAGTTACTGTCGGTCTTGGCGGCAGCCATAATGCCGTCGGTTCCACGCGCCCAGGACAGACCGGCAACCGGCTGGATGGTTTTACGCGTAACGATCCATGCGTCAAGCCATGCCAGCAGCAGTGTGTTGTGGCCGGTAGAGAGCGCTTCGGCAAGAGCCGTTTGAATGTCGCTCCGGGTTGATGTTTCTCCAACTGCCTGGCTCAGGTTTGCCAGTACTTCTGCAATTGCCTTGAGACGGCCCGCGTGCCATGCCGGACGATCGTCGAGAAGAAGAATCTGCCGCTGGGCCGCGAGAATCCAGTTGAACGCGGCCTCATCATCCTCGGAAAAGGACCCCGAGGGTATCGCACGCGATAACGCTTTGCTCGCGCCATCTGCGTCGCCATGTCCTTTTTCGAGCCACTGCGCTGGAACGGCAATTATCTCCACTTGGTCTGGGAGATAGCGGTAATACTGATCAAGCTCCTCGCGTGGAGCATTGGTAAGCAGATCGAATCCCAGCAGGCAGCTATAAGTATCCAATTCACTCAACGGAGGCAACGGCCCGGGCGCGAGGATGCGACCCCAAATGAGTCCGGGTGTCTGACGCGCGCTGTTCAGCGGATCGTCCCCATGGAAAAAGCATTCCCGCTGCGGCCTGTAGGAAATCCAATGCAGTTGATCTCCCTGCCGGCACCGCTCAAGTGCCGACTTCCGCGCGACTGCGGGGATGGCGGCGAATTGTTTCAGGTCGGCGCTCGGATTATCTGCAGGCGAGGTCTGGGCGTTGGCGACGACGGGAGAGTCACCGTCTCGAACAGCGGCCGCGTCCTGGTTCGGTATCAGGTTCGGCATCAGCTTTCTCAAAGCATCCGCCAAGTGCTGCGATTCGAGCGCGCGCGAAGCATCGATTCCATCAGTAGCCTCGATTTCGCCGCAAAGCAGGCCCACATAATCCATTGCGTCCAACAAGCGGTCCGCCAACTCTCGGGAATAGATTGCCTGGCCGCTTCTTACCATCCCCAGCAGGTCTTCGCCGGCATGTAACACGCGCGTCATCTCAGGGAAGGTGAACAAACCGCTGTTGCCCTTCAACGTGTGCACACAACGGAAGAGTTCGTTAAGGATGACTTGATCGTCAGGCGCATCTTCCAACTGCATCAGCTTCTTGCCCGAGGCTTCGAGCAGGTCGCGGGACTCGGAGATGAACTGCTCCAATAACGGGTTCGGGGGCACAGGGCTCATTGGTTTGCCTCCCCAAGCAGGAGACGGACATGCGAAAGAAGCTGCGACTGCACGACGGGTTTGACGAGATAACTGTTGGCCCCGGACTGGTAGGCCATTCTCTCGTCACCCGCAGCGGCTTCGGTAGATACCATGACGGCGGGCTGTTGGGCGATCTGTTGCTGGCGCAGTTCGCGCAGAAAGCCATATCCGTCAAGCTTGGGCATGTTGATGTCCACGATGTAAAGATCGAACGGTGCTTCGAGTGCCTTTTCCAAGGCCTCAATTCCGTTCCATGCCTCTTCCACCAGGTAACCTGCGGATTCGAGAATGCCGCGGTGATACATGCGCACTGTGGCTGCATCGTCGACGATCAAAATGCGTCTCATCGAGATTCCAGGCCTTTCTGATAAACGATCGCGTCGGGAAATTTGCGCACCTTAAACAAAGAGGAGATGCGGCTCATGGATTCGGAATGTCCCAGGCAGATAAAACCGCCCGGATTCATCGCTTCGTAGAAGGTTTCCGCCGCTGTAGTCCTGGATACATCGTCAAAATAGATCAGCAGATTTCGACAAAAAATGACATCGAAATTGCGGTAGACGAGTGTATCGGCAGCCTCTGAGAGATTGACCCTGGTAAATTCGACCGCGTGGCGTAAGTCGTCCGAGAGCTGATACTCATCGCCGACACCCTTGAAGTACTTTTCCAGCCAGCGAGCCGGAACATTCTGTACCGAGCGAGCCGAATAGCGGCCGGCGCGTGCACGGCGAAGAATGCTCGTGTCTATATCCGACGACACGATCTCGACATCCCACTCCGTAATTCCGGCCCAGCGTTCCAGCAGGCACATGGCGATCGAATACGGCTCCTCCCCGGAAGAGGAGGGAATGCACCAGATGCGAATCGCATCCGCGCCGTTCCTGTTTCGGACAATTTCCGGAAGGATGGAGTCGACCAGGCACTTGAATTGATATTCCTCGCGAAGAAAGTAGGTCTCGTTCACCGTCATCAGGTTGGTGAGCTGCTGCAGCTCCTCGCCCGAAGCCTGGAAACGCAACATGGTAAAGTAGCTGCGAAAGTTGGCGGTGCCAGTGGCTTCGATGCGTTCGACCAGGCGCTTGTCAACAAAGTAGCGCTTGGACGCCTCGAAGCTGATGCCGGTCCTGCGATAGAAGAACTCCTTAAACTTCAGGAAGTCTTCGATCGTGATGGTTGGCCCGGTCTCCGGCAGGGACGCGTAGGAGGTCATGAGAGGTTCAGACCTCGCGAATGCGCTTGAGCGCCAAATCGGCGGCAAATTGGATGTAAGGTTCGAACTGAAAGCGGGCCTTGAGCCGGACGAGCGGATCGATGGCCGCCTCCGTGCCTACTTCACAAAGGAGATCCACCGCAGTGGCGCAGACATTCACATGCGTGTCCCGTTCGATCACGTCGATCAGCCAGCTCTCAACCTCCGGATGCAATTCTGAATCGAGGATATTGACGACGAATATTCGCACATCCGGATCGGGATCTGCCAGCAGGGATCGCAGAACGGGAACCACTTCATCGCCCAATCTCTTAAATGTGCCTATGACTTCGTTGCGCAGGGCCGCATCTTCGCTGCGAAGACAATCGGCCAATCCGCTGACGGCCGATCGATCGTTCAGGCGAACCAACGTAGTGAGGATCACTTCACGGACGGCCGCGTTCCGCTCGCACTTCAAATGGCTCACCAGCGTTACGGCGGCATCTGGGAATTGTGCGATTTCGCGTGCGGCCTGGCGCCGTCCAGCAGCATCCGCGTTCTTGAGGGACGATGCAGGTTCGCTGCAACTCCTTTCAGGCTGCGGCTTGTCGGGCACGGCTAGCTGAACGACTTTGTGTTTTACAAGGCTCATGATTCTCGTCCTAAACTGTCTGGCAAGCTAGAACTCTGCTCGGAGAACTCGTCTGTTTACCGGCTTGCCCACGTTGAGAGCTGCGCGGCTATTTTTTCGACGGCCAGAACCAGGCTTGCTCCGCCTTTGTTGACCAATTCCGCAGGCATCCCGTACACCACCGCCGAGTCTTCTGATTCGGCAATCGTGTGTCCGCCGCGCTTCTTGATTTCAGTAAACGCATCCGATCCATCATGGCCCATGCCGGTCAACAGCACCGCCGTGGTTCGCTTTGGATCGTAGTGCTGCAGCGCCGACCGTCCCAGCAACTCGACCGAAGGATGCCACAGATATTCCGGATTCTCCGGCGCCGGCAGAACGGTGAGCCGGCCGGACCGCATTGCAAGCAGGGTGTCCGCTCCGCCCCGGCCGATAAAGACTTTTCCTGCCTCGACAGCCAAGGCGCTCGCCGCCTCGACAACTTCAAGCGCGCAACACTGATTCAGCCGGTCGGCAAAAGCCCTGGTAAATGCGGCCGGCATGTGTTGCGCCACCAGCACAGGCCAGGGAAACTCTTTCGGCAATCCCGACAGAACAATTTCGAGCGCGCGCGGTCCCCCGGTAGAAGCTCCAATTACTAACAAACCATCGGTAGCTGTGGCGGGCCGTCTGGGTATGGAAGATTCTTGAGTTGCCTTTTTGCGTTCCTCCTGCATCCGCCGAGCGACTCCCGCCGTGGATAATCCTTTGCCCTTCGGCTTTGCCCGCGCGGCGCTTCGTACCTTGGCCACCAGTTGGTCCGTGATCCTCTCGATGGACAAAGAAATGGTCCCGCCGGGCTTGGCGACGTAGTCGACCGCACCCAGGTTCAGTGCTTCAAATGTGGCCAGGGCCCCTTCGTTGGTGAGCGAGGAGACCATGACCACCGCAACAGGCCTCTCGGCCATGATGAGAGAAAGTGCGGTCAATCCGTCCATCTCCGGCATGTTGATGTCCAACGTCACAACATGCGGCTGGAATTCCCTATTTTCCCTCACTGCTTCGTCACCGTTTCTCGCCTGGCGGATCTCGAAGTCCCCCTCGGCCTGAAACAGAGTCATCAACTGGCGGCGCATGAGCGCCGAGTCATCGACAATCAACAGTTTGATCATGTTCTTATCCAGTGACCGCGGCCAGCGCTTTCAATTCCTTCTTTGCCATCAGGTGAGGCGGATCGATCAATTGCACCATCCGCTTCTGCTTTTCCAGATTGGCCATCCGGCTCAACAACTGGCTTTGCTCGGCGGACAGTTGCGGCGCCGGTTCGATAGCTGCCTTGGGAATTCTCAAGACTTCGGCCACCTGATCGACGATGAAGCCGGTGCGCACATCGGAGATGAGAAACACCATAATCCGCTGGCGATCGGTGCGCTCCACCTGCTCGAGACCAAGCCGCAGGCGAAGGTCGATCACCGGCAACACGGTGCCTCGGAGGTTGATGACGCCTTCAACAAACGAAGGCGCCTTAGGAACCCGGATGAGTTGCTCAGGAACGCGCACAATCTCCTGCACGCTGGCGATCGGCGCGCCGAACTCTTCCTTGTCTAGACGAAAAATGACTACTTGTTCGTCGTCGTCGACATTGTCGTCCTGTTTTGTGTCTTCCCGATCGCTGTCCAACTCGCTCTCGTTCACGGCGCTCAGAGCCTCCTTGATCACGGAATGGCCGAATAGATTGCGCGCGGTGACGATTGACACCAGGCGCTTTCCATTGTCCAGCCGACAGATTGAGGTGACCTCGGCCAGGTTTCCGTCGCGGGCCAGCATTGCGGGAAGCGCGTCCACTCCGGACTTTGACACCCGAAGCACTTCGCTGACCGCATCAACGACGACGCCCACTGAGGCTCCGCCCAAGGTGAGCACGACGATGCGGCTCTTCTCGTCAAGATCACGGTGCGTCAAGGCGAACATGCTGCGCAGGTTGACCAGCGGCAGAAGACGGCTGCGCAAGGTCATCACGCCGAGAACGTGAGACTCCGAGCGCGGCACGTGGATGATCGCTTCCGGAACCTGCACAATCTCCTGCACGTCTTCGATGGCGATGGCGTACTCCTGACCGTCGACATCGAAGCTGACCAATTGCAACTCGTCGCTTGAGCCTTCTTCCTCGCTCTGCACGCTCGCTTGCGCGGCCCCCGCAACACTTGTGTCTTTTGAGATGGACGCAATGTGCGAAAACTCCTTCTCGATGAGCTTGGCGAAGTCAAGCACCATGATCATTGCGTGGCCGCCGACATCCTTGATGAGGCTGGAGAGCATCTCGGTATTCACCGTGGTCTTGATCGAGCCCACGTCTTCGATGTGACTGGCATCGACGCCGACCACACTGGAGACGCGGTCCACCACAAAACCCAGTGGTTGGCCGACGTCTACCACCAGCGCGCGGGTTGAATCGTCATGCGGCAAATCGGGAAAGCCGAACAACCGTCGAAGCGAAATGATCGGCAAAACTTTTCCCCGAAGGTTTGCCAGCCCCTCCAACGCGGCGGGCGCCAGAGGCACCCGTACCACCTGAGGAACCCGTATGATTTCCTTCACAGGCACCATGTCGGCCGCGAAAACCTCGTCGCCTGCAATGAAAGTGACAAACTGCTGGGTGCCCTGCCGCATGCCTTGCTGCGTAGCGGAAGTGCGTTCGTCGGCATGGTTCTCGTCGACGCCGGCCTCATCCGGTTGTGCGGCAGAGGCGGTCTTGACGATCGGATTCTCGTCGATGCCCGCTTCATCCGGTTGTTTGCTGGGCGCGCGCTCGTCGAGGATGTCTTCCTCGAGAAGCGCCGGCCCATTGGTGTGCTGCTTCGATAATCTTGTCGTCATGGTGGCGTCCCCTTACGCTGCGCTCTGCAGTTCGTCCGCGAGAGAAGAAATCTCTTCGATGGCTGCTGCCAGGTCCTCGGCTCCCTTGGCCTGCTGTTGCGCGGCGCCGGCCGCTTCGGTGGCTGCCTTGTCGGCTTCAGTTGCCGCGGCAGAGATTTGTTCAATACCCTTTTTCACCTGGGCGATGGCAGCGCCAATCTCATTCGATGCGGCGAGAATCTCCTGCGTGCCCTTTTCGACCACCAGGATGTCGCTCTCAATCGACACCAGGTCATTCGTCGTGCTCTTGGCCTTCTCCACCTCGGAGATTGCCGATGCCACGATCTCGCTCAGGTCGCGTCCCACCACTCCAATCTGATCCTGCACCGCCTTTACAAGGTCCTTGATCCGATCGGCGTTTTCAGACGAATCATGGGCCAGGTTGCGAATGTCGGTGGCCACCACAACAAAGCCCTTGCCGAACTCGCCGGCCCGCGCGGCTTCAATGGCGCCGTTGACGGCCAGCATGTTGGTCTGGATCGACACCGTGCTGATGGCCTCTACGATCTTGTCGATGCGCCGGGATACCAATTCCAGGTCGTTCATCTGCTTGATGCTGGCGCGGGAGGCTTCCGCTGAGGTGGAAAGGCCCGTGATCAAACCGTTGACGGCAGTCTTGTTCTCGCCCAACAGTTTCTTGATCGCAACTACCTTTTCCGCACTTTCTGTCGCACGTTTTTGAGCAACTTCCAGCCCCTTCTCAATTTGGTTGGTGGCTGCGACTGACTCTTCAGAAGCTGAAGATTGCACCTCGGCGCCTTTGCGAATTTGGCCGAGAGCGGTCATGATCTGCGCGCTCGAGCGGTTGATCTCCTGCACCGCCGAAGACAGCTCTTCAGAAGAAGAAGCTACCTGCTCGGCGCTCTTGGCCACATCGGTCGAGTTCTTCAGATCCTCTGCCAGTTCCGACAGGGCCTGTGCTGTCTGTTCGCACTCGGACAGCGCCTGGGTCTGCTCGGCAACCGTCTTGGCGGATTCTTCGGCGGCAGAGGATTGCTCCTCGGCGGCGGCCGCAATGCTTTGCGAGCCCTTGAGTGCCTGCTGTGAGGCGACGTTGGACTGACCGGCATTGGTGGCGATTTCCGACATGCCCTTCACAATTTCGATCGCATCGAGGCGGATCTGTTCCAGTTGCGCGGTAATCGTTTTGCCCTTTTCCACTTCTTCTTCCATGGTCTTGGCGGACGAATTGATGCCGTCGGCGATGGACTTGACATCCGCCTGGATCTGCCCAACCAATTCCTGAATTTGCTTGGCGCTCTTTTCAGAAGTCTCAGCCAGCGTGCGGACTTCATCGGCCACGACCGCGAACCCTTTGCCGTGCTTGCCGGCACGAGCAGCCTCAATGGCCGCATTCAAAGCCAGCAGGTTGGTCTGGTCGGCAATGCGCGCGACGGCCTTGACGATGTCGCCGATGGTGGCGGCCTGCTTTTCGAGTTCGACGACCAAGGCTACGGAGGCGACTTGCCGCTGCGCGGCAACTCCAACGTTGGTGATCAATCCGCCAATGTCCCCGCTGGTTCGAGCGATCAGCGTTTGGCATACTTCGCCCTTGCCGCGGCTCACGTCTGCATTCTGCAACTGCTTGGTAATGGATACACCGACCTGCTGAAACGCGGCGAGAGACTCCTGCGCTGCACTCGATGCTTCTTCGGCGCCGGTGGCGATCTGATCGCTGGCGCGTTTCAGTTCCTCGGCAGCCGACGATGCCTCGGCGATGCCGGAGGCCAGTTGTCCAGTAGCTGCGGCGATGCGCTCGGCCGCCTGTTGCTGTTTGGCGAGGGTTCTTGCCTTCTTGCGCTGTGCTTCCGCTTCGCGCGTAGTTACAGCCGAGAGCTTTCCATCAGAGACAGAGGTTGCCTGTATGGCAGCCTTCTTGACGAGTGCCATGGATCCTTTTCCTTTCGTGCTGCTTTTCCAGAGTCGAGACCTGTCATTCTCTTAGGCTGGAATTCGCGGAGCGGTGGGAACTGCGTAAGGAGTGAGAAGGCGCGGAAGAGATGCGCCCGGTTAGTTACCTCCCTAGTAACGGACCAAAGCCAGGTTTTCTCAACCAAAAAGCTGCTCAATTTAGTTCATAATGCATTTTTTCATCCAAATCAGGAGGACGGACCAATACGGAACACGGATTGCGAGATTACCTGTCGGCCGTCACCAAGATGCTCGGCAAAGTTTTTGCAACTGATGATGCAATGCTCATGGCTATTCAGCGCGGGTGCGCCGCAAGCCATTCTGAATCGACTACGCTCCAGTTGTTGCAACAGGAATCCGCAGCGCGTGCCACAAAGACCGCCAAAATCATTGTGACTACCATCCATACCGATACGGAGGATATCACCACGGCGCTCCTGGGCCGGTGCGACTCCTACCTGGTAAAACCGATCGATACGGCAAAGCTGAAAAAGGAGCTCAAAACCCTGGGCTTGATTCGATAGCCGACCAATCGGCGTGCCGTTCTGTCGCGTATGAGTAAGGCCCGCATTCTCTCAATGAAATGCCTGCCGACTGAAAGGCTAGTGGTTTCGCAGTCTCTGGCTAGCGGGGAATTAGACGTGACTCGAAGATCAATGGTCGCTTCGGTATTTCCGTTGCAAGCGACAAGCCTTAACGGGCGGTGGACCGCAGCAGCGCCAGGCTAGCGATGGCGGAGGAACGATATTGAAACGGTCTGAGATGGGGAGTGGACGTTTCTGCCACCCGCCGCGATCGGAAGTTGCCCCGAGTTCAGGCCAAATCAACCAAGGCTATAGGATGGGTGTGGACCTCCCAAAATAGGCATCTGGATACCAGAATGGGTCGCACGAGCCGCCGCAGCTCTTGAGCGTCCATTTCCCTCACCGTGTTCTAAGCACGTGCGAGTTTATTGTGAGTAATTGGATTGAATCTATCCACCGCACCATTTGAAGCAGAGGTAATCATGTTGGAAGCGTCTGCCACATCGTTAATGCAGCAAGGATCGCAAAAGGGACAAAGGACTGCGCTTGGCTCAGAGGCACTGGCGGAATCATTTCTCGACAACCTGTTCTTTGTGCAGGGCAGGTCAGTCGAGCGGGCCTCGGTGAACGATCTTTACTTGGCGCTCGCTCACACGGTTCGTGACAGAATCGTGGAACGGTGGATAGCAACCGTCAAGAACTACCAGGCGCAGGATGTACGCGTTGTCTGCTATTTGTCTGCGGAGTTTCTGACCGGACCCCATCTGGCCAATAATCTTATCAATCTTGGAATCTACGACGAGGCCGAACAGGCGATGCGGCAATTAGGCATCGACCTGAATGTTCTGATCGAACAGGAAGAAGAACCAGGCCTGGGCAATGGTGGGTTGGGCAGGCTCGCGGCTTGCTTCATGGATTCTCTCGCCACACTGGAGATTCCGGCAATTGGTTACGGCATCCGCTACGAATACGGCATTTTCGATCAACAAATTCGCGACGGATGGCAGGTGGAGTCGACAGACAAGTGGTTACGGTTCGGGAATCCCTGGGCGCTGGAAAGGCCAGAAGATGGATTTGAGGTGAAAATGGGCGGACGTACGGAGATCCACTCCGACGCTCAAGGGCGGTCACGGGTAGCCTGGATTCCGAAAAAGGTGGTCCGTGGAGTCCCACATGACACCCCAATTCCCGGCTATCGAACCAACACTGTTAACACCATGCGACTCTGGGCTGCACAGGCTGTGGAGAGCTTTGACTTCGGGACGTTCAATCATGGAGATTACCTGGGCGCGGTGGCGGACAAAGTGTCGTCTGAGAACATCTCCAAGATTCTCTATCCGAATGACGAAGGCTTGCAAGGCAAGGAGCTGCGGTTGGCGCAGCAGTTCTTCTTTGTCTCATGCAGCCTGCAGCACATTGTGGGCATTCAACTGGCTCAGGATCGGCCTCTGGCAGAGCTGCATCGCAACTTCGCCATCCAGATGAACGATACGCACCCTGCGATCGCCGTTGCAGAACTGATGCGGCTGCTGGTGGACGAGCACTTGTTGGATTGGGATACAGCGTGGCACGTGACGCAGAATGCCTTGTCGTATACAAACCACACGCTTCTTCCGGAAGCGCTGGAGCAATGGTCGCGCAGCTTGTTTGGCTCGCTCCTTCCCCGGCACCTGGAGATTGTCGAGGAGATCAATGCCCGCCACCTTACCAACGTTCGCCAGACATTTCCCGGCGACGAGGGTCGCGTACAAAGACTCTCGCTTATCAATGAAGACGGGGGAAATGGAGAGAAGTCTGTGCGTATGGCGAACCTGGCCGCGGTAGGAAGCCATGCAATCAATGGAGTTGCGGCACTCCACACGGAGTTGCTGAAGTCCAGTGTGCTTCATGACTTTTATGCGCTCACTCCGGAGAAATTTTCCAATAAGACCAACGGAGTTACGCCGCGGCGCTGGATGGTATTGAGCAATCCCCGCATGGCAGATTTGCTTACAGCACGCGTCGGCTCGAGCTGGATCCGCGATATCGAGCGGTTGCGCCGGCTGGAGCCCATGCTTGATGATGCGGATTTTTGCCACGAGTGGCGAGCGATTAAGCGGGACAACAAGGCGCAACTTGCGTCATATATTCACGAGCAGCTTGGAATTGTGACCGATCCGGACTCGATCTTCGACGTCCTGGTCAAGCGGCTGCATGAGTATAAGCGCCAGCACCTGCTGGTGCTGCATATTCTGACCTTGTTGAAGCGAATTCAGCGCGAACCGAACCTCGAACTGACACCTCGAACTTTCATCTTCGGCGGCAAAGCGGCGCCAGGATACCGCATGGCCAAGCTGATCATCAAGCTGATTCACTCCGTCGGAGAAGCCATCAACTCCGATCCGATTGTGAAGGGACGCCTGAAGGTTGTTTTCTTGCCCGACTATAGCGTAAAGCTGGGCCAGAGGGTGTATCCCGCCGCTGATCTCTCCGAACAGATTTCTCTGGCCGGCAAGGAAGCTTCGGGAACCGGAAACATGAAGTTTGCGATGAATGGCGCGATCACAATCGGCACGTTGGATGGCGCGAATATCGAGATCCGTGAAGAGGTGGGGGCGGAGAATTTCTTCCTCTTCGGGCTTACTGCTGCTGAGGTCGAGAACAAAAAGCGAGAGGGCTATAATCCGCGCCACGCATACGAGTCGAACGCAAACCTGCGCGAAGTGATCGATTCGTTAACGAGCGGCGAATTTTCCCACGGCGACAGAACGCTGTTCGAGCCCATTGTCAACTCCTTACTGACAAGAGACGAGTACATGCTTCTGGCTGATTACCAGGCCTATATCGATTGCCAGGATGCGGTAAGTCTGGCATATAAGAACCAAGAGCAATGGACGCGCATGTCGATTCTGAATGTGGCCCGGGTAGGCAAGTTCTCCTCGGACCGTGCGATACGGGACTATTGTGCTGATATCTGGAAGACCTGGCCGGTCAGCATCCAGCTGTAGGAGTGGAGATTGCGGGGCCGTTTCAAGTACTCGAATGCAGCGCGTTTTCGGTCCAGGCTACGGCTTCGATATAGACCCTTGATAATTCTGCCTGGTCCAGGCTGAGTGCCTCGGCCGCAGAATCGCAAGCCGCCCAATCGCCGCGTTCCCAATATTCCAACCAGTCCAGCATGGCGCGTTCGGGGCACTTTTTGCCCAACAGTGCTTCTACGACGTCTGTGCTGAGCGGCAGCGTGGGCGCTACCTCGCACATGGGCTGGCCCTGCATCGCCGGTAAAAGGCTCAGCATCCCCAGTAAGTATTGCCCGAATGGGTCCAGACCTCGTTGCGCTGCCATCACTTCGCAGATTCGTCCGCGCAAGATAGCCATAGACAATAGTTCGGCCGGCTGGTCACCATTGAATTCGCTGGCGATCGCTAGAGTCGCGATGCGGCGAAAAGCGTTCTCGCCGACTGCCACCAGCGCCACCTCTATCGACTCAACGTTCTGGCGCATTCCCCAAAGCGGCGAGTTCACCAACCGTAGGAGTTGATACGTGAGTGGGCCGTCGCGCTTCACCAACTGGCTTACCTTGGACATATTCAGAGGGTGCTGCTGCAACGCTTTCAGAATATCGAGCCTAAGCATCTGGTTGACGGGTGGACGCCGATTCCGTATAGCCACGGGCTCCAGGAAGAAATAGCCCTCAAACAGCGTGAAACCTTCCTCACGTGCCTTGCGGTAGTCCGAGTGTGTCTGAAGACCTTTTGCCAGCATCGTAAGGGGCTTGCCGCGCAACTCGTCTAGCAGGCTTCGACGCACTTCTGGAATGGTCCGGCAAAAATCTACCGTTATGTAGTCTGCCAATTCCAGCAGGGAGGTGCGCCGAGGCTCATTCGCGAAATCCTCCAAAGCAAAGCGGAAACCAAGCGCCTTCATCTGCCTGCATGTGGAAACTATTTCAGGTGAGACTTCAAGGGTCGGCCCAATCTCGAGGACCGTTAACGAGGCTGGCAAAACCTGCGCAAGCTGCTCGTTCAGCGCCTCCAACGGGCAGCAGACAAATGCAGTCAGCTTTCCAGTCAACTTCTTCAACTCACGCGGCTTTTCAAGGCCCAAGCTTCCTGCAGTCTCGATCAGGCGGTTGAAAGCCGAAACTCCGTCAGGGGACAACCCTCCACGGTAATGTAATTCGTACGCATGAACGCGCCCACGCAGATCCAGAATCGGCTGGCGGACGACTGAAAACAGCCCCTGCGATGAGGTCAACGCTGAATCGCCAGGAGTGTAAATGGGTTGGATTGCGGGCGCCATAGATTTACCAATTACATTCATCGGCTTAAGCCACAACATCTTGAAACGCAAGTCCACCTTCCAGAAGGGCTCGGCCGATGCGAAGACGATTTATTTCCAACTGGCAGGCCAAGCCGACTTTTGGAGCCGGATGGAGTACGGTCTTGCGGGTTCCGATCCAGGTAGAAGCACTTATCTCCTTAATATCCTGGTGTCGCACCAATTGAATAATTTTGTTATTGAATATCCACTTCTGGCCGATAGAACAATCAGGTGCTTTGCAGATCAATATCGACATTCAAAGAGAGTCTCCCTCGTCAAACGAGTACGACACTCCAGAGACTCCCTGACGACGGGCTGATTCCTGAACTCACATCGCCGAACGGTCAATTCGAACAAAAGAGACACTTCAAGACTGGACCTGAAAAATGAGCAGGTTCAAACAGCCGTCGAAAACATTTGGCAACTTGTCCGACTCAGCTTTTGCATTCAAGTTCGGCAAAGTCGGGCACTGTCCATTTAAGGAACCGCACGATTGGAGCCGCAATGAATCTTCTTAACGGACAAACCATCAAAATTGGCGTGCCCTTGACGCGTGGCGAGAAACGAAATTCGTCGGAGTTCGTGACAGCACGCCACAAAGTAAGCTCTCCTGTGATCGAGCCGGACAAATCGGCTACGAGAGGCGCGCCTTTTGTCGATGACTTCATTCTGGAGCACTCCCTGCCTCGTTTGCATGGCAATTCGATAGAGATCCAAGGCAGCTTTTGAGCCATCCGCACGAGGCGTAATGGCAAGGATCGGCTCATATCGATTGTTGTGATCACAAAGATCCTGTTTCTTCGCGCAGCGGAAGCTACTTTTTGGACGATCGCCGATGCCTCGTCCGGCTCCACTTCCTCCGGTCATTCAGCGTCTCGCAGGGTCCGGCATATGTGGATTAGTCCAGCCCGAGGCGGCGCACCGGAAAGACCGCGGTTCCTTCGGCTGACGCTGGAGCTTGACTCGCGGGCAGCGCGGGCCGGAGCCCACGAGATTTCGCATTTCTGAGCAGAATTGCCAATCCCAGTTGGCCGTCCATGCGTTTCTCCACGAGCAAAGCATGAGCCATGGTGAGGAACTCAGGGTGGTGCTCGAAATGCTTACTGGCTGCTTGCACGGTGTGCACTACGTGGCTGGCTGAAAAGTGCTCACGATGAAATCCGGCGACGCCAATAAGCAGGCCTTTCATCAAGGCAAACTGTGCTGTGAGCAAGGTAGACTCCCGGGTCATCGAGGGCATGGTATGAGTCTGCGCCCAGTCGCGCCCAAAGGGGAATCTGCATCGGAAAATGGTATTGATCAGATAGTTTTCCAGGACATACGGGTGCCTTTGGAAGAGGGGTGCATAATAATGCTCGTAAGCTGCGGAGTAACGGACAGTGAGCGATTCCAGTGTGGCGCCTTCGCCGTTGCCGATGCCTTTCGTAAAGGCCTGAACGCACTCCACAAACCGTGGGCGAAGGTGCGACCGGTGCAGCAGCATGCCTGCTAGGAGCAGTACGAGATCCAACTGCTGTGCATGATCTACCGGCAGAGTATTCATCGTGGCTTGCAGATTTCCTGAGGCCACAGTGGCTTCAAAGTCAGCCAAAAGCTGCGGAACTCTGCCCGCAAGTTCGTTCGATGCGATGGTATCGAATCGCCGGCTGAACAGGCCGAGCAGAAACAATCGCTGCCAGAGCGGGTAGGTGCGATTCTGCACAAGAGCCAATGCGAATTTGCGTATGGACCAGAAGTGGGGAAGCCACGGGTTGCGCTCATTCGCGCTATCGCATCTTTTTCGCAGTCCGCCATCCAGCCCTGCACCCATCAGCAGTTGCGGTTTCAGCAGTACCAACCGCGCGGCCTCAGGACATGAGAGCGAAAGGGCTTCTTCCGTCGCGCCATGAATGGAGTACGTTATGCGCGGGTAATTCGCGCATGCGTCGCAAAGAAGCTGCACGCCATATTCCGCCTGAATGCGACATAAACCATCCGCAGAAAGCAGCGGGCACTTGTGCAAGGCATTCATTTGAATTTGGGCGAAAGTTGCCGCCGAAGGGCTTCCGTTTTCCTGCACTTGCTCCGCAGTACGCAGAATGTTTTCGTCGATGGTCGTCCGCAACGGCCCAGCGGGCAGGGTCTGGTATTTTTCAAACGTGCTTCGGTCAACATGAATGGCCCACTCCTCGCAACAGGAGTCCTCACAGGCCGGTCCAATGCATCGAAAATCTTTCGAATAGTCAGGGTGAAACAGTTGGGTATGCCTCAACCGGCGCTCCTGGCAGCCGACCTTGCACGTCTGCTGCGCACTGGGTGTATGCCGCAAGGAACAGAGCAGTTAACGGGCACTTACAGGCAGAAATGGATTAAAAGAGTCTCAAAAATAACCTTTCGCAGCTGCAGCAGGGTCGGCCATGCATCGGTTAGGCCTTCTGCCAGGGAACGGACGAACGGGCCAGCAAGTTTAGCTCGGATATGCAATCATCCAATGTTCCACCCTCGATTTTCATCTGACGGACCATCGTCGTCTTGATCTCGTTGCTGATTCTTGATTCTCGAATGGGAAAGGACCACTTCGGGCCGGGGCAGCGGCGCGTCGGTGATTGCGGCCAGGTGGCCTCGCTCGCATCTTCGTCGATTCGTGTAATCTGGAACTGTTCGCGGGATGCCCGTTCCGGCATGCCCGGTTCTTTGAGTGGAACGATCGCGAAAAGGCTGCTCAATTTTGCGGCAACTTACCGATAACCCTCTCCAAATCCCTCAAGGGAGAGATGATGTCCGATCGCAAAGAACCCGGCCTTTCTGACAATTCAATTGGTGCGCTGGCCTACTTCACTCCGATTCCGGCAATCTTCTTTCTGGCAATCAGGCGCTACAACAAGAGACCCTATGTGCGCTTCCACTCGTGGCAGTCACTGGTGTTCAGCGCGTTTGTCTTCCTCGCCAGCTACGGCATGAGCTGGCTGCTATCGCTAACGGCATTCCTGGGGCCCCGGCTGTCGCTGGGACTCTGGTGGGTGTTCGTGGCGATGTGGGGTGCGATTTTCCTGATATGGGTGTGGTTGGTGGTGGGCGCACTGAACGGCAGAAAGTGCAAGCTCCCGATTATCGGGGCCTGGGCCGATGAACAGGCCTACCGATAGATCTGAATCAACGAGGGCATTTTCCCGAGTACAGAAATACGCAGAAATAGATCAACCTCCGCTTGTGGGCGGAGGTTGATTTATTTCAGGGTTGCACTGGAGTGCGGCCCCGCCTGATCAAGGGGGTGGCTGGCCAGTCTATGGATAGAGGTGGGCCGGCTCAATTTGCGGAGCCGGCTCTCCAGACTCAACGATCAGGTTCTTCAGTTGCTCGCGCAGTTCCTCGGCCTTTTGGCGGTATTCCTTGCGGCCGGCCAGGTTGACGAGTTCGTGTGGATCGTTGCGCTGATCGTACATCTGGTACTCGTGATAATTGGTGCTGTTTGCTGCGACCACGCCGGTGGGGTCGGCCACGCAGTAGGTCCAGTCTTTGGTGCGGATGGCGCGCCCGGTCATTGACTCGCTGATTTGCACCAGTTCGCTGTTTGGCCAATGTTGGCGGGCGTTCGCGTCGTGGACCAGCGGCATCAGGCTGCGTCCCTTCATGGACTCTGGAACAGGAATTCCGGCCGCATCAAGAAGCGTTGGCGCAATGCTGACGATGCCGACAACTTCCTGAATCTGGCGCGCGGTCTCAAAGCCGGGCCCGTGGATGACAAGCGGAACTCGCAAAGAGCTGTTGTGCGTACTGCGCTTGTACTCCTCGTTACGGGTCATGAAGTGGCACCCATGATCGCTCATGAAGACGAAGATGGTGTTGTCGGCGATGCCTTCCTCGTCGAGAATCTTGCGCAGGCGCCCGACAGAAGCATCGATGCTCTCGCAGGCGCCATAGTAGTCGGGCAGCTGCTCGTGCCAGTCGCCCGGGAAGGCGCGAAGATCCGGCGGCACATAGGCGTTGATGAAGCGCTCGGCCGAGCCCTTGGGGCCAACCATGCGATTGAGGTCGTTCTGCTGATGGGGCTCGAGCTGGGAGATGACGAGCAGGAATGGTTTCTCCTGTTTGGCGCGCAGGAACTTCTCTGCGCGGTCGGTGAGAAAGTCGACGCGGTACTCGTCGTTGAAGGTGATTTCGTTCCCGTCGCGATCCCAGATGGTTCCCTCGTAAGGATGCGTGGAGAACTCAAGAGCGTTTGAGGCTTCCCAGAGGTCGAGGAATCCGCCGCGATGCTCCGCCTTGACGGGACCGCGGCCACCGCCCTCGCCAGCCTGCCCGGGAGCCAGATGCCACTTGCCGATGTAGTTGGCCGTGTAGCCGGCCTTGCGGATTTCAGTTGCGATGGTGGGCAGGTCCTGCCGAAGGCCGAGGCCGTTGCGCCAGACTCCCGTCTCGGTGGCATACCGGCCGGTAAGCAGGACGGAACGCGAAGGCGCGCAGACGGGCTGGTTGGTCACGGCCTGGGTAAAGGTGGTGCCCACGGCCGCAAGAGCGTCAAGATTGGGGGTGCGGGTGGAACTGTTGAGACCGTTGGCGCCGAGGAAGTCCCAACGGAACTGGTCAGAGTGATAAATGACGATGTTCGGCTTGCGCTTGCCTGCCGTGGAGTCCTGGCCAGATTGAGCAGTAACGGGCAGTGCGGCCGCTGCGGTTGCAGCGGCCGTACCGACGAGGAAGTTTCTTCTATTCACCTTCACTCAATTGCTCCTGGGAGTGCTTCCTGGTTACGGGATGAACGTAGTATTTCAGGCTCGCCTGGTTTTTTCTAAAGAGGTATCTTCTCAAAAAAACAAACACGGATACGGGGTGAATTCCGTATCCGTGCGGATTGCGCTCATCGGCAAAAGCGCTCGAAGCGCTCGCCGAGGTCGCGATTACTTGACTGTCTTGGCCGGCTGGTTGGCAATGACCAACGAGGCGATCTTGGTATAGGTGGCCGCCGGAACAATGTTCTTGGTCTTCAGCTGGGTCTTGTTGGAATAGGGGCGGCCGGCAATGATTTTGGCGGCATAGGCGTCGCCAACGCCGGGCAGGGCCTTGAGCTGATCCGCGGTGGCGCTGTTCAGGTCAACCAGCTTGCTGGCAGGTGCGGCAGGCTTGGCTGCGGCAGTGGCAGGCTTGGTTGCGGGCTTGGTCTGCGCAGTGGCCGGAAGAACGCTGAGAAGCGACGCGGCGGCGAGCGTGAGAACGGCTGCGGTAAAGCGAGTGAACTTCATATATGTCTCCTTTGCTTGCATTGGTGCGGGCGAATGGTGATTGGCTTTGGGCAGCGCTTGTGCACTCACTGGATAAATGCCCTGCGCGTTCCGCTTCCCAACCCTGATGAAACGATGAAGCCGATGGGCAAGACTAGCCCTTGTTGCCGAACATGCCTTCCACTGAGCCGAGCAGGCCGCCCAGTCCACCGGAACCAGCAGCCTGGCCGCTTTCCATACCGAGCAGTGGCATCACCATGCTCTGCATGGAAGCCGGAAGCTTGGACTGGATGAGGGCGACAATGGCCTGGGCCGCTTCCTGGGCCTGATCGGGGCTCAAGCCAACTTTTTGCTGCAACAACTGCGCTATTTCATTCATGTCGAGTATTCCTTTCTGGGGCAGGCCTTCTGGTTGGAGCCGAAGAGCCTGGTTGAAGAGGGGAACCTGCCGAAGCAGTTCTCCCTGAGCCTGGACTAAGAAGCCGAACTTGAGTTGCTGGGCGCACTCCAGTGAGCATCAACTGCCTGAGTGAAACCCGCCTCCTGAAGATAAGTCAGTTGACGTTGAATCAAGATGAATCTGCCAGGGTTTCTGCTTCGTTGTCCGCAGAAAGCCTGCTGTATTTCAGAACCTGAGCAAGAATATCGTTTCAGCATCCTGGCCGCCACTCGCCACAACGCGCGTCGCGGCCAGGAAACTGAGACGCGTGGTCAGCCTCGACCTCTCGTCACCAGCCGGAAGATAAACACTACCAGGATCGCGCCGGCGAGAGCGATGAGTATGGTGTAGAGGAGTCCCCCCTCGGGCGAAAAGCCCAGATGGCCGGCGATAAATCCGCCGACAAAGGCGCCCACGATACCAAGAACGATGTCGAGCCAGAAGCCGTAGCCGCCGCCCTTCATGATCTTTCCAGTGGCCCAACCGGCCACCAAACCAACAAGCAACCACCAGAGTAAATGCATACTTCCTCCCTTGACCTTTTGCTGGAATATTCTGCGTTGCCATGCGAGGCCCCGGGGGCAGGCTTCGAGGCACCCAAGAATACTACTACTGAAAAGGTCAAATTGGCCTTATGAACCTTTGCACCTGGGCAAACGGCCGCGGGAAAGGCAAAAGGCTGGCGGTTAGAGAGGCCGGCTCGTTTGCGTGGGCAACGCTAATCCGCTGATCCGGCGCAGGTTTTAATCCAGCGCTTGAGCGGGTACAACCGCGGCGAGGAGCTGCGGGCAGGTGTAGCCGGAGCGCTGTTCTTTCCCCGTGCTTGCCTTTGACGTGCCTCGACGTGTAAAGTGCCCCCTACGAACTCGCACTGGCGAAAGGCAGCTTCTTGCGCTCAAGCAAACGACGCTAGGAAGACTACTTCGTCTGAGATTTAATCCACCTACTGGAATCCTCATGGATTCGAAAGGATCTGCAATGAACATGAAGAAAATCTTTGGATCAGTTGCTCTCGCTCTCGGGCTGCTGGCCGCAAACATGGCTGTCGCACAGGCTCCGGCGGGCGCACCAGCCGGTTCCACCGCGCTTTGCAACGACGGAACCTACTTCAAGGGCTCAGTCAAGATTGGCGCTTGCACCGGACACAAGGGCGTCAAGACCTGGTGGGGCTCGGCTACAGCGAAACCCGCTGCGAAGCCGGCGCCGGCGGCTGCAACGAAGCCTGCTGCCAAGACCGCTCCTGCTCCGGCGGCAAAGCCTGCTTCAGCACCGGCTCCCGCTCCGGCGGCAAAGCCTGCCTCCACACCGGCTCCCGCTGGCACTCCTGCTGCGGCGCCAGCGGCCGCAAAGTCTTCCTCCAAGACTATGGCGCAAGCGCCCGGCGGCGGCCCAGGCCTGGTTTGGCTCAATACCTCGAGCAACGTGTATCACTGCCCGGGAACACAGTACTACGGAAAGACCAAGGCCGGCTCTTACATGAGCGAAGCTGACGCGAAGGCGAAGGGCGCTCACTCCGAGGGTGGCAAGCCCTGC
>Ga0182016_10001926_pt1 | contig 24822 bp, 14 predicted proteins | sample 712S2MmetaG_FD_120491 | JGI IMG/M metagenome (GOLD analysis project Ga0182016, IMG submission 120491) | Permafrost microbial communities from Stordalen Mire, Sweden - 712S2M metaG | ecosystem: Environmental > Terrestrial > Soil > Wetlands > Permafrost | place: Sweden: Stordalen | collected...
ACGCAACGGCTGCGGGACCGCATGTGGACCGAGATCAAGTCGGCGTAAATCAGGCGGAGTCAGGCCGAATTGGAGGGCGGGCAATCCTCCTGCCTCCTCCTGCAACCCTCACCAGGGCGGCAATCGCTCCGCCCGATACAGCGCCGCTGTATTGCGGATGCTCGAAACGATCAGCATCAGCCCCATCCCTATAATCCCCACTGCCCCGCCGGCGTCGAACAACGGAAAGCGGTACCCAAACAGATTACCCATCGGCCAGTAAAGCAAAGCGATGTTCCCAGCTACCAACAGCACGCGCAGCTCGGTCGGACTGAACTTCCAGTACGAGAGCTGAAATGTGCCCAGAGCGTAAGCTGCCAGGTAAGCCTGGATCGACAGCATGAAATACGCCACCAGCAAAACCGCAGCCACCATGGGGCTCATGTAACCCGACAGGCCCATACCGCCCACCAGGAAGAACGTGCCGAAGGCGTCCGTGATGTGGTCCACGTAGAAGCCGTACCGCGGCCGCTGCCGGTTGCGCACCCGGGCCAGCGTGCCATCCAGGCTGTCGCCCAACCAGTTCGCCGCCAGCCAGAACACGACCGCAAGCAGCATGTACCGGTTCCAGCGCGCCAGGCAGTAACACAGGCCCGCGAAAAACATGGAAACGAACCCGAGCAGCGTCAGGTGGTCGGAATTGATCCATCGCGGCGTGGCATGCGCCATGCGCAGGAGCAACCGCTTTTCGAGGGGCGCGAAGAAGCTCTCTTGTTCGCGGCCCGCCTCGCGAAACTTCCCCGTTGTGTCCGGCATATTAATAGGATAGCTATGTCTGGTTAGCCCCGGAGGGCGGCCAATCTTGGCCGCAGCCGCCTTTTAGGCGGCCAGAGCCGGCAGAATTGTCCGCCCTCCACTTCGTTTTCATTTGGTGGCCCGCAGGGTCATGACGACAGCTTGGTATGCTGCGGCCGATCGTCAATCGGCTCAGCCTGCCCCACAAAGTTGCGCACCCACCGTGGGGGAGATCCCTCCGTAAAGTTGCGCCGCGGCCCGCCGATACATGGTTGTGGGATGTGTGACGCAAAATCCGGATGGCGGCATGGGCGCAATACCCCCGCCGATTCAGGCCCGCAATGGCCTTTGCCAACTGCCTGTCTTTGGGCCGGTGGCTTTGAAAATGTTGAACCTCCTCGCCAATCAGGAGGCGGAGGTGCGCACCATCGCGGGACTGCTGCGGTCCGATCCGGCGCTCAGCGCCAAGGTGCTGGCGGTCGCCAACTCGTCGTTCTACGGCACGCCGCAGTATATCGACAATCTGGCGCGGGCCATTCTGGTGTTGGGATTCGAGCGAACCAAATCCCTCACGCTGACCGTGGCCCTGAGGTCCTTCACGCGCCACCCGGCAAACCCCAAAGTCATGCAATCTTGCTGGCAGCATAGTATCGCTACCGCCCTGCTGGCCGAGGAATTGGCGCCGCTATATGAGATCGCCAAAGACCGCGCGTACACTGCAGCTCTGATCCACGATGTGGGACGCCTGGGATTGTTGAGGGCCTATGGCGAGTTGTATGCGCCGCTATTCGCGGCAGTGCACGACACCCTGGCCGAGTCCCTGGAAGCCGAGCGCAGCCTGTTCCAGATGGACCACTGCCAGGCCGGCCTGTTGCTCACTCAGCGCTGGGGCTTTCCGTCTGAATACTCCCGCGTGGCCGGGTGCCATCATGGCGAATTGCCAGCGGCTAAGCAGGACTTGGTCTCCCTCACCCACACCGCCTGCCTTCTCGCCGATGCCCTCGGCTTCCCGGCCATGGTCCTCGCCCAACCGCCCACCACCGGCGCGATCGTTGCGCAATTGCCCGCCAATCCCTGGAATCCTTATACCTTCAACGAAGAACAATTGAAGGACCGCATCGCCAAACAGATCGCGAGCGTGGATCTGGCCTGAACCCAGTGTCTGGATACGATGTCCGCGGCACATATGGTGAGACCGTTACCGCGCCGCGACCGTTACCGAGCCGCGACCGTCAGGAAGCGGTTCTCCCCCAAACTCTTCCTCCGCATCAAGTCTGTTCTGTTCCCGTGTTTCAATCGTAGCGCGTGGAGTAAACTCGTCTCTTGGCGGCCATCCTCATCTTTCTCGCCGTTTATCTGGTGCTGGCCCTCGGCCGGCTCCCCGGCTTTCGCGTAGATCGAACCGGCGCGTGCATCATCGGCGCCAGCCTCATGATCGCTTTCGGTGTCCTCGATCTCCGCCAAGCCTACGCCGCCATCGATTACGACACCATCATCCTATTGTTCGGCGTCATGATCGTGGTAGCCAACCTGCGGCTCTCCGGTTTTTTCAGCGCGGTGGCAGAGTGGGTGGTGGAACATGCACACCGGCCCATTGTCCTGCTCGCCGCTATCGTCTTCGTGGCCGGATTCTTCTCCGCCTTCTTCGTGAACGACACAATGTGCCTCGTGCTCACGCCTTTGGTGCTCGAAATCTCTCGGCAACTGCGCCGCAACGCCGTGCCATACCTGCTTGCCGTCGCCATGGCCGCCAACATCGGGAGTGTGGCGACCATCACGGGCAACCCGCAGAATATGATGATCGGCAGCTTCTCGGGAATCCACTATCGGACTTTCGCGGCCGCGCTCTCGCCAGTCGCGCTGGTGGGACTGGTGATGACCGTGGCTGTGATCGCCGCCGCCTACCATCGGGAGTTCCGGCTTCAGGAAAAGGTGGCGCTCGAACGCCGCCCCGTGCGCGTCAACCGCGTGCTGATGTGGAAGTCGCTGGCCGTGTCCGCTGGCATGATCGTTCTTTTCTTCGCCGGCTGGCCGGTCCCGAAAACGGCGCTCATGGCGGGCGCGCTGCTGCTGGTTACGCGGCGTCTGAAACCGGAGAGGATTTACCGCGAGATCGATTGGTCGCTGCTGGTTCTCTTTATCGGGCTGTTTATCGTGGTGGCGGGAGTGGAGAGGACCGCTCTGCCCGCGGACCTCTTCCGCGCCGCACAACGATTTCACCTGGAGCGAACGTCAGTGCTCAGCGTGTTTGCCGCCCTGCTTTCCAATGTCGTGAGCAACGTGCCGGCGGTGCTGGTTTTCAAGCCCTTCATCGCTCAGATGGGCGATCCGGTACGGTCCTGGCTAACGCTGGCCATGTCCACCACGCTGGCTGGCAATCTGACCATCCTCGGTTCCGTCGCGAACTTGATCGTAGTCCAGAGAGCGCGCCGCGAAGCGCCCATAAGTTTTTGGGAGTACTTCAAAGTGGGCGCTCCGTTGACCGTCCTGACCCTGATCGCGGGAATCGTCTCGCTGGGCTGAGCCGAACGAGCACCTGCATTAATTAATTGTGGGGCGGTCCCCCTGGACCGCCGCCGACGCCCTCGTCGGCTGCATCTTCCGTCCAAGCCGGCGTCACTTTCCTGCCAACCGTATGTTACGCGTCTCGGGCATGAAGAAATAAAGAATAGCGAACGCCGTCGCCGCCACCCCCGCGAGGAACAGGAACCCGGCGCTCGATCCCGCGTGATGAACGATACTGCCGGCGATCACCTGGCTCAACGAAGCGCCGATACCGACCGCGGTGGTGATGGCTCCCAGCGTGAGATTGAATCGCCCGGTGCCGCGCGTCAGATCGGCGATCACCAGCACCGACACCACGCCGAAGATCCCCGCCCCGACGCCGTCCAGCGTCTGGATGGCCACCAGCAATATCGTATTGGACGTGAGGGTGTAGAGAACGCCGCGAATCGGAAGCACGCCGAACGCGATCAGCAGAAGTGGCTTTCGGCCCCACGTTCCGGCCTTGCGCCCCGACCAGGACGCCAGCAGCGTGATGACGAACTGCGTCGTAACCACGCACGCCGACATGAACATCATCGAGCTGCGGCCGTGCCCCTTGGCCAGCATCTCGCCCAACAGCGGCAGCATCGCGGCGTTCGCAAAGTGGAACATCACGGCGCACACCAGGAAGAGCACCAGCGGGCGATCCTGGAAGAGCACCCGGACGCTTTCCACTTTGCCGCCTTTCTCGCCGTCGTTTGCGCCCCGCGCGAGCTCGTAGTCGATCTCGGCGGGTCTGATCATAAACAGGACGAGAATCGTGGGGACCGCCAGAGCCACAACGAAGAAGAAGATGCTCCGGTTGGAGACCAGGTAGCCGAGCAGGCCCATCGACACGGCGGCCATCACGTTGCCTGCCGAGTTGAACGTCTGATTGCGGCCTTGGCGGATGTCGAATGCGCCCCGTCCGACGATCCCCAGCGACATCGCGCAGATGGCGGGGATGAAGACGCTGGACGTGCCGCCAATCAGGATCTGCGCGCCCATGATGGGCCAGAACCACGGAAATAGAGCGATCAGCAGCGCGCCCGCAGCCAGCGCCGCCACGCCCACTCCGACCAGCGCTCGCTTCGATCGGAGGAAGTCGACCAGCCCGCCAGCCGGCGTCTGGGTGAGGATTCCCGCGATCCCGCCCGCCGTCAGCGCCAGCCCCACGCGCTCTTCGTTCCACTTGTAGCCGGCGAGGTAAATCGCGAGGAACGGCCCCACCCCCGTCTGCACGTCGGCGAGGAGAAAGTTGAGCCAATCAAGGCCGCGCAGCGTTCCCCGCGAAGGGGGCGCTTTGGTCTCCATGGAGGCGTCAGGCATTGAAGCGATTCATAGCTGGATGGGGAGAATCCCGCAGTAGCCTTACTTGAACCGCCTCTTATACACGAAGTTTAGCCCCACCAGCCCGTTCTCCTCCCGCAGCAACAACGCCGACCACTTCTTGCTGAACGCCCACTCCACCTGGATCACCAGCGGATTCGTGCTGGTCACATCCGTGATATAGGTGAACGTGATCTCCGGAGTCACTTGCTGCTCCACCGTGAGCCGCGCCTGTGGATTGTTTTCCACCCCGGTCATTCCGGTCAGCGTCGGATCGATCTTCAGCCGCGTCACCCCGAAGAAGCGCTGCAGCCGGCCGGTCACCGGGCTGGCGATGGCCTCGCCCAGCAGCGCCTGCGCCCCCATCTGCTGCATCGATTGCGGCGAAGCCGGCCCCGACATCAGCGTCGCGTAGTCCGATGTCGGAGAAACCCCGGTTGCCAGCAGCGCCACAATATCGGAAAACGGCATCGGCGGGTCCGAACGCGGCGTCAGCGCCAGCTTGTTGATCGGCCCCGATATATTCAGGATTACGTCGACGCCGCGCGCCTTGGTATCCAGATCCATATCCAGCACCGGCTCGATCTTCACCGGATTGTAAAATGCGATCGACCCTTGGTTCACCGTAAAAGGCGTGCCGAAGAAAACCAGCCGGCCTCCGGTAAGATTGATCCGCCCCAGCAGCGACGGATTGGTGCCCGTGCCCCGCAGCCGCAGGCTGGCTTCCGCCTGCAGTCCCTGCGCCAGCGAGCTCTGGAACGTGAGGTCCGGCGCGCTGTCGATCTCTACGTCGAAATGCATGTTGGCCACCAGGCCGGTCTGCGCCGACGGCGTGCGCGCCGGCTCGGCGGACTTCGCCAGGATCGAGCTGAAATCGGAGTGCGGATTGAATCCCGTGCGCAGCACCGTGATGTGGCCCGACAGCGTGCTGCTGTCGCTGGCGCCCGTCAGGCTCAGCGAAGCGTTGGCCACCGTGCTGAAATCCTCGGGATAGCGTATCCGCAGTTCGTGCGCCGTGGCCTGCAGCCGGAACACCAGTACGTCTCCGCCGTATCCGGCAAATCCGGAAAGCGTCACGTTCCCGCCGCCGCTTTCGCCGGACAAGCTTTGTATGGTGGCGCGGCTGCCGTCGAACAGAATCACGCCGTTGGTCTTCGATACCACCACGGGAAGCTCGGCCAGGCTCAGCGTGGCGTCTTTGATATCCATGCGGCCCGCGATCTGCGGTTGCGCCAACGGGCCGCGGATGGTGACGGCGGTTTCAATCGTGCCCGTGCCGTAAATGTCCTGGGTGAGATCCCGCAGGCTCGCCAGATCCAGTGTGCCGCTGACCAGCAGGTCCAGCGCATTCTTCTGTTGCAGATTCACCGTCCCGCTTAGCGACAGATCGGTAGCCCGGCCCACCAGGCGCGCGCTTTCCACCTTTACCACATCGCGCTCCATGCTGATCACGATGGGCGCGGCATTGTGCAGTGCCAGCGCATTGCCCTCGGGAACCAGATCGGTGCCCGGCCCGGCCTCCAAAGATGGGATGCGCAACTGCGCCTTCCACAGATCCGGCTTCAGCGCCGGGCCGGCGATCGTCAGCGTACCCTCGGCCGACCCCACCACCTGCATGCCCCCCGGCGGCCGCCTGCCTCTCAGCCAGGTGCGCAAACGCTCCAGATCGAGACGCTTGAAGCTCAACTGCACGCTGCCTGGATAATCGTCCGTCAGGCTCCACTTGCCATCGCCTGCGATCACCGAACCCGCCAGTTCGGAATCGAAGTGCGCCGCCAGCTCCGCACCTTTGGTCGTGGCGGTCAGAGTTCCGTCGCGCACCGTCTGGTCGTTGATCCGCAAGCCCCGTCCGGCCAGCGTGCCGTTCAAGCCGATCAGGCGGAAGCCAGGCTCGCCGGGCTTGGCCGGCGCGATATCCACTACCGCGGTGCCATGCAATTCGGCCGTGCCGTGGATGCCGGGATATGCCTTTCCCACCATTTGAAAATGGTCGATCGGCATGGCATTGGTATCCACCTGCAAACGCAATTGACCCTTTCCAAAGCTGCCGGGCCGCTGCGTATCGCCCTGGTAGCGTGCCTCGATCGCGACGCTCTTGCCGCCCCCCACCAGTTGTGCAGGGGCCAACTCCGCGGTTGCGCCGGAGTAATTCAGCTTGCCCGTGAAGCGGTCGAACGGTTCGCCCTCTAGCGCGCCTTTGGTGACTGTGACCGTCGCTTCGATGTGCGGATTGCCGAAGGTTCCCGCAATCTTCCCTTCCGCGCTGACGGTCCCCTCCACCGGTACGTTCTTGATCTCCGCGATCGCCATCAGCTCCGCCGCCGGGGCGTTGCGGATCGAACCCGCGAACGAAACCGGGCTCCCGTCCTCCACCGCCCACTCGCGCATGCCCAGCGAGCCTGCGCCCCGCGCGTGCAGTGCGCCTTGCTGCACGCTGCCATTACGCACCGTCAAACCCGCGCTGCCCATCTCAATATCCCCACTCACCCCGTCAAAGGTCCGCCCGGACCAAGCCACGTTCGTAGCATTGACGTGCCCCGTAATGCGCGGCTCATCCAGCTTGCCTGCGATCGAGCCATCGAACACCGCTTCGCCCGATTGCAGCTTCACCGGCAGCGACTGGATACCGAAAGCCGGCAGCACCTCGTCCAGGTTCCGCGAATCGGCGTGCACGCGCAACTGCCGTCCCAGCACGCCGGAAAAATCCAGGCGCGTGGATGGCAGCGCCAGCCATGACGTTCCCAGATCCAGTGTCTCGCTGGCTGCGTCGTAGCTTCCGCCGATCGAGCCATGCACAGGCGCGCCGTTCCCCGCCGGCGAAATCGCCATGTGACCCGCGATCCGAAATGTGCTGGTATTGCCAAATGTGACGCTCAACTGCATCGCGCCCGACGCGGCCCCATCCCAGGGCACGCTCTGCCCGTTGTAGACGCGCATGATTTTCCGTACGTCGAACCCGGCCACGTCGCCCTCCACGTGCACCCGCTCCAAGTCCGCGATCTGCGTCTTCCCCACAAAGGATCCATCCAACATGTCGAGGTGAATGCCGCCGGCCTCCACCGTCTTGTGCCGCAGCACCACGCTTTCCATCCGCCCGCTCAGGGGGAACGGTTCCAGCGGCCGGTTGGTACCCGTCAGGGACGCCATGGCCAGCCCCCCAATTCGCAAGCCCGACACCGCGATCCGCCGCGGGTCGATGCTGTACCCGCCATCGGCGTTGAAGTCACGCAAGACGAAGTGCGGGTCCGGGCCAAAAAGCACCCCCGCCGCGTGCAGCGAGCCGCTGGCCTGGTAGTCCGCCGTGCCGTGGAACCTCGCCTTCCCAACCAGCGTCACCGGACCTTCCAGCACCGTGCGCCAGCCCAGCGTGCGCGTCACTTCGCCCAGCGATGCCCGGAGCTTATATTGGAATGCGCCCGAGAAATCGGTCAGGCTCTCGATCGCCCCTGAGAATTCCACCCGCGAATGCTCCGTGGACACGCGCCCGGAATCGATCCGCACACGGTTCTTTTCCACCGCCAGCGCCAGGCTCACATCCAGCGGCGCGGGCCGGTACCCGCCCCAATGGAATTGAGCGGGCGCAACCGACACCTGTCCGCTATACCGCGGCCCAGCCCGGTCATAAGCGAACTGCGCACGCACATTGCGGCCTTGCGCGTCGAACGGCGTTTTCCCCTGGCCCGCAACTTCGAAGCTGCCGTCTTCCAGGCTCAACCGGCCGATGTCCAGATCCAAAATCGTCTCTACAGTGCCCTTGCCAGCCCGCCGCACTTTCGGCGCAGGCACGTTGGTGTGTCCATCCGCATATAGAATCACGTAAACCTGCGGATGCCGCACATCGAGATACTGCAGATCGACCGAGCGCTCCACCACGGAAATGACCTTGATCCCCACCACGATAGCGTCCGCGCGCAACAGCGGCGGTCCGCCCGCCGGCTCGCTCCCGTGCAGCACGAAACCATCCACCTCCGCGCGTAGGTGCTTCCAATCGAACCGGAAGGCGCCGATCTCCGCGCGCCCGCCGGTGGCCTTTTCCACTTCCGCTACGATCCGGTCGCGCACTTTCCCGCGCAACCAATCGCTGCGCAGCACCAGGATCGCGCTCACCGCCAGCACCAGCGCCAGCCCCACCACGATCCCCGCCGCGATCCAGATTCTGCGCGCGCGCCGGCTCATTGGAAGGCCTCCTCGTGGTATTGAATGCGCGTGCGCCGCCGGGACTCCTTCAGCCACTGCTCCACCTGTTGGTCGGCTGCCTGGTCGATCAGCTTTTGCACGATTCCGGCTCGGTGGTCGTCCACCGAAGGCGTCTGGCCGGGATGCGCCGCCATCAGACCCGCGCTCATGTGCTCGTCGAAGTACTTGCGGATTTCTTCGTCGCCGATCTGGATGCCCGGCCGGAAGCGCACATCGATGAAGCGCAGCAGCGTCAGTTGCCACTCCAGGCGGGCCTTCAGATCCTCTTCGCTGACGCCGTACGCCGCCAGCGCGCGCCGGTACGTGGCATCGTCCCCGAAGCGCGCCTTCTCCTCTGCCAGCGCCGCTTCCATTTCGGCCGCCGAGGGCGGCAAGTACCGGCTGGCTTCCAGTTCGCTGCGCACCAGCGTCTGATCCACCATGCGCTCCGCCGCCGCGCGCTTCTTGGCCGGGCTGAAATCGGCCTTCTCGTTGTTCAACAGCGCCGTGATCCGTATCTCGCGATCCACATCGGTTTCCGTGATCACGCGATTGCCCACCGAGACCGCGATGCGATCGATGGTCTTCCCGCGCGCCCCCGCGGCCGCCACCACGCCCGCCAGCCAGATCGCAATGGTAAACCGGCGCCGCATCAGAATGTCTGCCCTATCGAAAAGAAGAATTGGAAGTGGCTGATGCTCTGCGGCACACAGTTGTAAGGTTGCGTGTCGCAGGGCTTCTGCCCGGCGCTCAGCAAGTCGCTGAAACTTCCCTTGAAGCCGATGAAGCGCGGCGGATTGATGCTGTACGCGAAGTCCAGCCGTACCGGACCGATCGGCGTGCGATAGCGTATCCCGAAGCCTACCGCCTGGTTCATGTAATTGAAGTCCCCAATCCCATGTTGGTCCGTGCGGAACGAGATATTCGACGGGTTGGCATAGACATTGCCCATGTCGTGAAACAGCACTCCGCCGATATCCTCGCCCAGCAGCGGGAAGCGCAGTTCGGTCTGGTTCATCAGCAGCGCCGTGCCGCCCAACGGGAAGCCGGTGGTCGGGTCTCGCGGACCGGCTTGCAGATCGGGGAAGCCGCGCTCGGAAGTGGCGCCGCCGGAAAAGAAGTGCTCCGCCAGCGGAATCGCCGTGTTCGCGTCCGCGACGTTGTGCAGAGGATGAATGATCCCGAAGCTGGTGGCGCGCGCCAGCACCAACTTCTTGCCGATCGGGTGATAGGTCGCGTTGCGCCCCAGAAAGCGTCCGAACGTAATCTCGGAGCCGAAAGCGCGCGGAGCGGCCGCGATGTCCAGTGTATTGTAAATGCCCTTGTGCGTTTCGATGGGATCGTCGCGCCGGTCCTGGATCAGGCTCCACGAGACCTCGCCCACGCGATCCGGCTGCGAATACAGCGGAATCAGGTAAGGCGAGATCGCCAGCGTCGACTGATCCACCGTGACATGCCGGTAAGTGTACCGGTATAGCAAGGTGATCGACTTGGAAAGCCGCTCGGAAAGCTGCACCGAGCTTTCAAAGCGTTGCGCGGTAAACGTGCGCACGTCCTTGCTGTTGTCGTACAGCGTGGTGAACGACAGCGTCAGCTTGTCGTTGCCTCGCACGCGCGGCGCCGTATAGTTGATCAGCGCGCGCTGCTCCAGGGTCGAAACGCGCCCGCGGAAACTCAGACTCTGCCCCAGCCCCCACAGGTTCAGACGGGAAACGTCCAGCGTGGCGTCCGGCGCAAAGCCGGTCTGGCCTTGGGGCGACTCCAGGCAAGCTGTGCATCCGCCGATCCGGGCGAACTCAGCCCCAAAGCCCCATGCGATCGAATACTTGGCCGCCTCCTCCATGTCGTACAGCACGTACTTTTCGCTGCCTTCTCCGGCGGGATTCTGGATGGCCGTATCCACGCGCGCGAATACGCCCAGATCGTACAGTTTGCGCTGCGTGTCGCGCTCCGCGCTGGGCGACAGCGGATCGCCCGCCTTCAACAACATCTTGCTGTCCACCAAGCTGCGGCGCGTGTGGTCCAGGCCGCTGATCAGGACGTCGCGTACGAACTCCTGCTGCCCTTCGTGGATCACGTAAGTCAAGTCCATCTGGTGCGCATCCGAAGCGGGCTTGGAGCTCCACTCGAACGTGGCATTCGGAAACCCCCGCGTGGAGTACTGTTGCAGGATGCCATCCCGGTCGACAGCCACGTTGTACTCGCTGAAGGGCTGCCCTTCCACCGAGCTGAGCTGCGACTGCACCTGCCCTTTGTCCAGCTTCGCGATACCTTGCACCTCCAGGCTATGGATGAAGTACTGCGGGCCTTCGTCGATATGGATGTAGACCGCCAACTGGTCGGGCTTGCCCTGATAGCCATCCACAATCTTGTGCGTGACTGCTGCGTCGCGAAATCCGTTGGATTGGTACAAGCTCGCGATGGATTGCTCGTCGCGCCGCAGCAGGGCCCCGCTATAGCGCCCCCGCCGGAATTGCAGCAACGAAGCGCGCATCAGGAACATGCGCTCCCGGATGGCCTCCGTCCTGAAATACTTGTTGCCCTTGATGTCGATCAGCACCAGCTTGTGCCGCTTGCCGGGCTTGATCGCATAGTCGATGATTGCCTTATCGTCGACCACGCGCTCCGGTTTGAATTCGACTGCCGCATCGAAATAGCCTTGCGATTGAAAGTAGTCCCGCAAGTTGCGCTCGCCCTCCAGCAGCAGCGAGTCGTCTACGGTGTGCTCTTCGAAAACGGGCACCAAACTGCGCAGCTTGCCTTGCGACACCTTGGCGCCTACCGCGTGTACCTCCACTTCCGGTCCGGCATCGATGTTCAGCACCGGCTTGCTGCGATTGGTGTCCGCATCGTAGTCCATCGCCTTCAAAGACACGCGTGCTTCAAATCGCCCGCGCCGTTCGTACCGCGAACGCACATCCTCCACGCCCTTGTTCACGCGCGACTGATTCACGGTGCGCCACCCCCCGATCAGCCAGCGCCTCCAGTGCGTGGCTCTCACGATATCCTCCAGCGGCATCTTGGTGTCGCCGCTGATCGCCGGTGTGGTGAAATGCGCGTGCCGCCCCGAATCCACCACGAAGTGCACGCTCACCTGTTGCGTGTGCGGATCGTAGGATACCTCCGGCCGGATCTGGCTCGCATGCAGGCCGTTGCTTACGAGCAGATGCTCGATGGCCATCTGTGCCGGAGCCACGTCCGCCTCCGTAAACGGCTGCCCCAGGTTCAGCCGGGTGACGTTGACCAGTTGGCCCCGATTGGGCGGATCGGAGATGTGCCCCTCCACCGCTACGTTGCCCACGAACCAGCTATTCTTGGTGATGATGCGCACCGTCACGCCGCTGGCGGGCGCCGGCGCGGGCTCGCTATCTACCCGGATGTCTTCGTAGGCGCCGGTGGCATACAGCCGCTCGATGGCCGCGTGTACGTCCGCCAGCCGCAGCGGCGCACCTGTCTTGAGTGGGACAATGTTGGCCAGTTCCGCGGCGGTCAGCGGCTGTTCCGCCGGCACGTACTGAATATCGGCGATCGTCTGCGCCCAAACGGCCCGCGCGCATACCAGCAACGATACCGCTAAATAACCAGCGAAGCTCCGCCACACTCCCATCATTATTACAGAGCCGCGACTGCAAGCTCGAGTTTCCACTTTCATGCAGCGAGAATTGGAGGGCGGGCTTGAGCCCGCGCGGGGCTTGAGCCCCGCATCGCGGATTTCACGCCGCGTCCTGTTTACCGCCGCGGGCGGGCGGGGTGAGGCGGGCGGGGTGGGGCGGGCGTCTACGCTTGCAGCGGGACTCCCGACCCGCTCCGTCTGCCCTGCACTCACTGGCTCCCTGTATTCACCTGTTGTTTCGCGTGCCGCCTAAGATACCAGCACGGAACATCCCCGAAATGCGGGAAGAGCGAGTTTACGCACTCCTGCGGCGCTGGCGGGTCGAACGAGTATTGCGTCTTGCCGTCCTTCATCGGGATGATCCACGCCCGTTGCACCGTCACACTGCCGAATTGTGCCCGGTTGTTCGGAATCCGAAAGCGCAGCGAAGCGTAGTCGCACGCATACACCAGCGCGCCCGCCAGCAGCACGCACAACACCGGAATGAGCAGTATCCGTTTCAAATCTTGAGAAACAGCTTGCGCTTATACATCCAGTATAGGATGATCCAGTAAGTCAGCAGCACCGCGGCGCCCAGCAGCAACGGCTCCAGGCCCGGGCCCAAAATACGGAACGCATCCGGCCCCAGGTGAATCCGGAACGAGCTGAACAGAAAGCGTTCGAACAGGTGCGCGATCAGGTAAGCCGCAATCGAGTTCATGCCGATCACCACCAGCGGGAACGCCCACTTCCGGTAACCCTTCACGTCGATCACCCAACTGAAGGCCGCTGTGTACAAAAAACAAAGTCCGCCGCTGAATAGCGTCCAACTCGGAGTCCAGATGCGCTTCACCACCGGGCAGATGCCGGTGAAATGGAGCAGCAGCCCCGCGGCAACCCCAATCACCCCCGCGATGAGGAGGCGCTGCATCGGAATGCGCGGCGCGCTGGCGCGCAGCCAGCGGCCCGCCACCAGTCCCAGGATCATGGTGCCCAGCGTGGGAATGAAGCTCAGCGTCAAGTATCCGCCGTCATTGAAGACGAACGGGTGCGAGCGCGGAAACAGGTTCAAAAACCACTGATCGAAGGCGTTGCCCAGGTTGGCGTTCTTGTTCCAGTGTGCCGCGAACCCGGAGTAGAAATGCTGCCAGTTGGCGGGCACCCCCACGGATTGCCAATTGAATCCTGGGCCCGGCACGGGGTACAGCGCCCAGGCCAGCCAGTAGCCGGTCAGGATCGCGGCCAGCGCAACCCATTGCCAGCGCGGCTTGCAGAATCCCAGCAGAAACAGGAGCGGATATCCCAGCCCGATCTGCGTCAGCGTATCTTCAAACGTGAAGTAGGTCCGCGGGCTGTACATCGACCGCAGAAAAATCCCCAACGCGACCAGCAGAAACGCGCGCCAACTGGCGTGCGCCCACATCTTGCCGAACGTGCCGCCCTTGGCCAAACGGCTGGCGATGGAGTAAGGCAGCGCTACTCCCACCAGGAACGAAAACGACGGCTGGATCATGTCGTGCAGCGAGCAGCCCGCCCACTCCACGTGCGTCTGGTTGTATCCCAGAAACGCCCAGAACCAGTTGCCGGGGAAAGCATGCGCCACGCGCGCCAGTTCCAGAACTTCGGCCATCATCAGCAGCATCACCCAGCCGCGATAAGCGTCTACGGCGATGTTGCGAGTGACCGGGTGTGGGCCGCTCGTCTCTTGCATGCGTCAACCTTACCACAACGCCTTGTGGGGCAGGTTGGCAACCTGCAGGCCGATTGTCAATCGGCCTTTCCCCCCGCGCCCGATCACTGGAACGAGATCGTCACCGCGTTAGCCGTCACCTGATTGACCGTCACCATCACCGTAACCAAACCAGCGCCTGCCAGCGAACTCGGCAGTTGCGCGTCAATCTGATCCTCTCCCGAAAAACCCGGCGCCGGGCCCGCATAAGTCACCGTTGTGGAACTCTCGCCGACGGTCACCGTGGTGCCGCTCGCGGATGCCCCATCGAATCCAGTGCCGTAGAGAAGTAAATAAAGGTTGTCCCCATTGAACGCGATCGAAGAAGCTACGCCCTCGTAGTCGTAAGTGCCGTCTGGGTGTACGCGTTGGATCAGGGCCGCCGGCAAGCCCGTTCCCTGTTCGTTCGCCGTGAAAATCGTAGGCGCGATGGATTGCACTTCCAGCAAGCTCTTCGCCACGGCGGTCGTGCCGTTCAAGACCGCAGCCGTCACCGCGCCCGCCGCTACGCCGCTTGGAATCTGGTAATTGATCTGCCCCGAAGAAACGTACAAAAGCGGCGCCAGCGACACGTTCCCGCTGCTATCGGTCAATTGCACCTGGACGCCTTCGAGCGTCGTGGGCAGCGCCTCTCCCGGCGTGGCCGCCCCGCTGTTCGTCGCCAGCCCGCTGCCGTAAACGGCCACCAGTTCCCCCGGCGCGCTCGCCCATCCGTACAGAGCAGCCGTCGACACCGTCACCGACGTAGCCGGCGCCAGGTGCCCCAGCAACGTCGGCAACTGCTCCGCGTCGGTGGTGAAATTGTCCGAAGGCTCCACCGAAAGCAGACTGCACGAGCAACCGGGCACCGTCGCCCATAACTCGCCCGCCGCCCAATACGTTCCCGGCATATCCGCTGCATCCAGCGCCGTCAGGAAGTTGGCCAGCACGGTCAGCCATCGCGAATCGCTGCTCGGGATGCCGTACTCCCCGACATAACAGGGGACTTTATTGGTCGTGCACCACGTCACGAATGGTTCGAGCCGCGTGACTCCCACCTGCGCCAGATTTGCGTTCGCGGCCAGCTCCTGGTCGTACGTCTCCGCATACGTCCCGCTGTAATCGGAATCGAAGTAAAGGTGCGCCTCATAATAGTAGTTGTTGGCGGGGTCCGTGATAAAAGCCGTGGCGCCGTTGAAATACGACCAGCCCGTCGCATTACTCCACCCATCCCCCGGAATCATGATCGTCTTGTTATCGCCATTCGCGCGAATCGCTGTAACCGCCTTCTGCGCAATCTGGCTCCAGTTTGCCACGCCCATGTCGTGTGGCTCGTTGGTTAAGTCGTAAGCCGCTACGGCCGGCTCGTCCTTGAACACGTTCGACATCTTCACCCAGAAATCCACGAAATCGTCGGACGTGACCTGCACCGGGCTGCCGGGACACGGATTATCGATAATGCAGGCGTCGCTATCGTAATTGGCAACCTGGCTCTCCAGAGTGGCATACCGCGCCTCATTATGCGGAACGATGCTGACGAGCACCCCGGCCGCCTTGGCGTAAGCCACGTCCTGCTGCAGATACCCAAGTTGGGTGGAATCGAGATCGCCGCCCAGGGTGGGCTGCAGCCGCTCCCACTTGACCAACAGCCGGACAAACGGCAATCCGCGCGCCGCGAAGTAGTTGAAAGTGGGCGCCGTAGCATAGGTATAATTCCCGACGCCGTAAGTCTCGTTGAGCGGGTCCCCCCATTCCGCCTGCGAGACGTTGACGCCGCGGAAATACTGTCCCGCCGCCGTGCCCGCTAGAATGATGAGCAGCGCCGCGATCGCGCCCGCCCGCATGGAAACTGCGCTTGTGGTCCGCATGATGCGCAGTATATCAAGACCCATCCCGGACCAGTGGGGCGGGCCGCGGGCCGGCAGGGGCCGCGTCTACCGCACGTGCGTCGCGATGAACCACTGGTTTCCGCAAAAGTCCCGCACCCCCGCCAGCCGATCGCCGTAAGGCTGATCCGCTGGCTCGGAAAGCGAATCCGCGCCGGCCGCCATCGCGCGCCGATACACCGCGTCCGCATCCGGCACATACAGATAAATCGCAGTGGGCGTCGCCCGCCACGGGCCGTGCGCCTCGCCCATCTCGATCATCGAGTCGCCGATGCGCACCTTGGCGTGCAGCACCGCCCCCTCGGGCGAATCGTGGCGCACGAATTCCGCGGCCCCGAACGCCTCCTTCAGAAAGCCGATCAGCTTCGCCGCTCCCACCGGGTGCAGATAAATGGTCACGTCGCCGAGACCGTCCGGCACATACCTTGGCCCCAGGTGCGTGCTGAGAATCCATCGTTCCCAAACGGATCTCTGACCGCCCCGAACCGGTCTCCCCACTGCTCCGTCAGGGCCAGCGACGTGGTAGCGCCCGCCGCGATGGCCCGCGCATAGACTTCGTCCGCATTCGGAACGTAATACTGAAACGCAGTCGGAGTAGGAGTCCCGCGGAAAGCGCCGCCTCCGCCGATCATCATCATGGAGTCGCCAATTCGCACCTCCGCGTGGACGCCCCCAGCCGATCCGGTGCCGCGAAATAGCTCTTGCGCGCCGAACACGCTCTTTACGAAATCGATCATCGCCTCGGCTTGCGGCACCATCACGTACGGCGTGATGGTCCGAAAGCCCGCTCGTATTGCGCTCATCCCCGCTCTCCTCTCCAAATCGTCTTTCAGACTCCACGATAATCTGATCCAGTTGCGCTGGGCTGCCTTTGATCAGAAGACGCTCTTCCTTGGTTGCTCCGCAAAACTGCCTTCAATATACCTAACCGCCGCCAGCCCCAAAGAGTCACGCGTCTTTCGTGCCCTTTTGTGGGGCAGGCTGCCAGCCTGCAGGCCGATTGTTAATCGGCCTTCCTTCGACCCTCAACTGCCTCTCCGTGTGCGGCTTGCCGCTGCGCGGGGCAGGCCCTCGGGGGCGACCTTGCCAACGCGCGCGTTTACAAAACAAACACTAAATTGATAGGATAAATCGGTGAATATGACCCTCTCCCGCCGCCGCCTCCTCTACCTTCTTTCCCTCACCCCTGGACTCGCACTCCGCGGCGATCAGCCCGGCCAACGCCTGATGGTCCGCTCCGCCAACCCCGAAGATTTTGAAATGTCCCTTTCCGGGTTCGACACCTGGCTCACTCCCGCCGAAAACTTCTTCGTCCGCACCCACATCTACAAGCCAAAAGTGGAACTGTCCGACTGGCGCTTGCGCGTGGACGGCCTCGTCGAGCGCGAGCTCACCCTCGACATGGCGCACATCGAAAAGCTCCCGCGCGTCGAGCAGGTGGGCGTGCTGGAGTGCGCCGGCAATGGCCGCAGCTTCTACGAGCCGGGCGTCGCCGGGATGCAGTGGCGCTTTGGCGCGGTCGGCAACGCCCGCTGGACCGGTGTGCGCCTGGCCGACGTCCTCAAGCCCGCCGGCCTGAAGCCGGGCGCCAGTCACGTCCTGTTCAACGGTGCCGACGTGCCCATGGGCAAGGTGCCCGACTTCGTGCGCACCGTGCCGCTCGAAAAGGCCCTCCATCCCGATACCCTCCTCGCCTTCCACATGAACGGCGCGCCGCTGCCCTCCTCGCACGGGTTCCCATTGCGGCTGGTCCCGCCCGGTTGGGCCGGCGATTCCTGGGTCAAATGGGTCACCAACATCACCCTGCTCGACAAGGAATACGACGGCTTCTTCATGAAAACCGCCTATCGCCGCCCCGTCCACACCGTTGCCCCCGGCACGGCAGTCGACCCATCAGCCATGGTCCCGGTCACCGCCATCAAGCCGAAATCCGTCATCGCCACTCCGCTGGCGGGCGAGCGCCTGGCTGCCGGACCGGTCACTATCCGCGGCGCGGCCTGGGCCGGCGAATCGCCCGTCGCGCGCGTGGACGTCTCCACCGATAGCGGCCGCACCTGGAGCCCCGCCAAACTCGGAGCGGACCGCGCCCGCTACGCCTGGCGCCTTTGGGAAGCCACGTGGACGCCGCCCGCCGAAGGCTCCTACGTCCTCATGGCCAAGACCACCGATGAAAAAGGCGACACCCAGCCGTTCCTCGCGGACTGGAATCCGTCCGGCTATCTATGGAACGTGGTGCCCGCGGTGCGCGTGGAAGTCGGAGGCGGCCCGCCCGGATTGCCGCCCCAACCAACCGCCGCCGAAATCCCCCCGTTCCCGGACAAGGTAAAGCAGGCCTGCATCGGCTGCCATGGCCAGGACATGATCGCCGGCCAGCATCTCACCCGCCCCCAATGGGAGCGCGAAGTGGACAAAATGACGCGCTGGGGCGCGTCCGTCACACCCGAAGACCGCTCAGAACTCGTAGACTATCTCTTCCGCACCTTAGGCCCGAAGTGATGTTGCGATGCGTGTGGGGCAGGTTGCCAACCTGCAGGCCGATTGTCAATCGGCCTTTCTTTCCTTCGACCCTCAACTGCCTCTCCGTTTGCGGCTTGCCGTAATACGGGCCAAGCGCGCGCCCTGGCCCCGCCATTCACAACCTGAGCCAAAGAAATTTCCGGAGCCAGCCGTCAACGCCCCGCCCCCCCGCAGCCAGCCCCCAAGTGCCCTCAAAAACAGAGAATTTCAGAGCGAACCCAAATACCGGCGGTAATGCACCATTTTGCACAACCCCTCCGCCTCCCGAACCCAGCGCAACCGGCTCATCCCAGCATGTTGCCCCCACTTCCGGCAGTCAAAACCACGACAACGTCCGCTCAGACAAGAAAAGTACCGTGACATTTCGTACCACCCGCGTGCCACCCCTTCGAGGTGCTGCTTATGTCCGGCGTGAAACCATCGCCAGTAAAACGCTTCATCCCCGGCACGCATTACACCATATCTGCTTAATAACGTTATAAATAGGGGTACTATAATTCCGCATTTAATATTAGGTAAACTAATACTGTATATTTCTCAAATCCATATTGCGTGATACTAAAAGCCTTGCTACACTAGAACCTTCCAGGGAGAAAACATGACCGACCCCAAGTGTATCCCCGGCCCCCGCAACCCAGCACCCAGCACCCTCCCCGCCCCCCAAGGCCTCTACCACCCCAGCCACGAGCACGACGCCTGCGGCATCGGTTTCGTCGCCAGCATCAAAGGCCACAAATCCCACGACATCATCGCCAAAGGCATCCAGCTCCTCATCAACCTCACCCACCGCGGATCCTGCGGTTGCGATCCCGAAACCGGCGACGGCGCCGGTATCCTTATCCAGATTCCCCACAAGTTCTTCGCCCGCGAGTGCGCCGCCCTCGGCTTCACCCTCCCCCCCGAAGGCGAATACGGCGTAGGCATGACCTTTCTGCCCGTCGAGCCCCACCAGCGCCTCTCCTGCGAAGGTATCCTGGAGCGCATCGTCCGCGAGGAAGGCCTCACCGTCCTCGGCTGGCGCGATACCCCCGTCCACGGCGATGCCATTGGCCGTGTCGCCCGCGCCTCCCAGCCTTACATCCAGCAGATCTTCATCGGCTGCCCCCAGTGCCCCGGCCCCGACGCCCTCGAACGCAAGCTCTACGTCATCCGCAAACGCGCTGAAGCCGCAGTAGCCGCCACCGACTTGCCCAACAAGGGCGATTTCTACCTCCCCTCGCTCTCCGCCCGCACCATCGTATACAAAGGTCTCCTGCTCGCCCCCCAAATGGCGCACTTCTACGGCGAGCTATCCGACCCCGACGTGATGAGCGCCCTTTGCCTGGTCCACCAGCGCTTCTCCACCAACACGTTCCCCACCTGGCAGCTCGCTCACCCCTACCGCTACGTTGCCCATAACGGCGAAATCAACACCCTCCGCGGCAACGTTAACTGGATGTACGCCCGCCAGTCGATCCTGGCGTCGCCCTTATTCGGCGACGACCTCCGCAAGCTCTTCCCCGTCATCGCACCCGGCGGCAGCGATTCGGCCAGCTTCGATAACGCCGTCGAGCTCCTCTTCATGGCCGGTCGCGATCTGCCCCACGCCATGGCCATGCTCATCCCCGAAGCCTGGGCCAGCAATCCCCACATGAACCCGGAGAAGCGCGCGTTCTACGAATATCACGCCTCCCTCATGGAGCCTTGGGATGGTCCCGCCGCCATCGCCTTCACCGACGGCCGCGTCATCGGCGCCACCCTCGACCGCAACGGCCTGCGCCCCGCCCGCTACATCGTCACGCACGACGACCTGGTGGTCATGGCCTCGGAAACCGGCGTCCTCCCCATCAAACCTGAAAACGTCAAGAAAAAGGGCCGCCTCCAGCCCGGCAAAATGTTCCTCGTCGATACCGCGGAAGGCCGTATCGTCTCCGACAAGGAAATCAAGCAGCGCCTCTATTCGCGCCGCCCCTACACCCAATGGCTCGCCGAAAACCAGGTCACCCTCGATCAACTGGGCGAGCCTTCCCGCGAGCATCATACCGACAGCGACACCCTGCTCTCCCGCCAGCGTGCCTTCGGCTACACCGACGAAGACATGAAAATGATTCTCGCCCCCATGGCCGAAACCGGTCAGGAACCCATCGGTTCCATGGGCACCGACACGCCCCTAGCCTGCCTCTCCGACCGCGCCCAGCCGCTCTTCAATTACTTCAAGCAGTTGTTCGCGCAGGTCACCAACCCGCCCATCGATCCCATCCGCGAAGAGATGGTCATGTCGCTCATTAGTTACATCGGCACCGAGCGCAATATCCTCGATGAGACGCCGCAGCACTGTCACACGCTCAAGCTGCCCCATCCCATCCTCACCAATCGCGATCTCGAAAAGCTTCGCCGCGTCTCCCACGGCGATTTCCTGGCCACCACCCTCCCCACACTTTTCTCGGTCGGCCCAGTGAACCCCTCCGCGAACGGCCGCACCCCCCTCGCCGACTGCGGTGTCAGTCTCGAGCGCGCCCTCGATTCTCTCTGCCGCCGCGCCTCGCTCGCCATCAAATCCGGCTACACGCTGCTCATCCTCTCCGACCGCGGCGTCGATGAAGAGTATGCCCCCATCCCCAGCCTGCTGGCCCTCACCGCCGTTCACAACCACCTGGTGCGCGAGAAAACCCGCACTCAAGTCGCCCTCATCATCGAATCCGGCGAACCGCGCGAGATCATGCACTTCGCGCTCTTGATCGGTTATGGCGCCAGCGCCGTCAATCCCTACCTCGCCTTCGAGACCCTCTCGCAACTTCCCGACCCGGCCCACGCCCAGGCCAACTACATCAAAGCCGTCAACAAAGGTCTCCTCAAGACCTTCTCCAAGATGGGCATCTCCACCCTGCAAAGCTATCGCGGAGCCCAGGTCTTCGAAGCCATCGGTCTCAACAAATCGCTCATCGATAAGTACTTCACCGGAACCGCCTCCCGCATCGAAGGCGTCGGCCTCGACGTCCTTGCCCGCGAAGCGCAGATGAAACACGCGCTGGCCTTCCAACCCGTCACCGGCTACGACACCGAGCTGCCCGTGGGCGGCAATTACCAATACCGTGTCCGCGGCGAATATCACCTGCTCAATCCCGCCACCATCGGCAAGCTGCAGCACGCCGTGCGCCAGCAAAACCCCCAGACCTTCCGCGAATACACGGACCTGATCGATCTGCAGAACCGCCAGTTGTGTACCCTCCGCGGCCTGCTCGAAATAAAGCCGGCTGATAGCCCCATTCCAATCCAAGAAGTCGAGCCGGCCTCCGAGATCGTCAAGCGCTTCGCCACCGGAGCCATGTCCTTCGGCTCCATTTCGAAGGAAGCCCACGAAACCCTCGCCATCGCCATGAACCGTATCGGCGGCAAATCCAACACCGGCGAGGGCGGCGAAGACGAAGCCCGCTTTGCGCGCGATCCCAACGGCGACTGGCGCCGCAGCGCCATCAAGCAGGTGGCCTCCGCCCGCTTCGGCGTCACCACCAATTACCTGGTCAACGCCGACGAGTTGCAGATCAAAATGGCCCAGGGCGCCAAGCCCGGCGAAGGCGGCCAGCTTCCCGGCCACAAGGTCGACGAGGTCATCGCCCGCGTCCGCCATTCCATCCCCGGCGTGGGCCTGATCTCCCCTCCGCCGCACCACGATATCTACTCCATCGAGGACCTGGCCCAGCTTATCTACGACCTCAAGAACGCCAATCCGCGCGCCCGCATCTCCGTCAAGCTGGTGGCCGAGGTGGGCGTAGGCACCGTCGCCGCGGGCGTATCCAAAGCCCATGCCGATGTCGTCCTGATTAGCGGCGATTCCGGCGGCACCGGTGCCTCCCCGCTCAGCTCCATCAAGCACGCGGGCATCCCCTGGGAGTTGGGTCTCGCCGAGACGCAGCAGGTGCTGGTCATGAACGACCTGCGCGGGCGCATCCGCGTCCAGACCGATGGCAAACTCCAGACCGGCCGCGACGTCGTGATCGCCGCGCTGCTCGGCGCGGAAGAATTCGGCTTCGCCACCACTCCCCTGGTTGCTATGGGCTGCATCATGATGCGCAAGTGCCACCTCAATACCTGCCCCGTCGGCATCGCCACCCAGGACCCCGTCCTGCGCGCAAAATTCCAGGGTCAGGCCGAGCACGTCATCAATTTCTTCTTCTTCATCGCCGAACAGGTTCGCCAATACATGGCCCAAATGGGCTTCCGGACTTTCAACGAAATGGTGGGCCGCGTCGATATGCTCGAGCAGCGCAAGGCCGTGGACCACTGGAAGGCCAAGGGCCTCGACCTCTCCGCCATCCTGCACAGCCCGCAAGTGCCCGCCCGCATCGCGCGGCGTTGCATCCAGTCGCAGGATCACGGCCTCCATCAAGCCCTCGACTACAAGCTCATCGAACTCGCCGGCGAGGCGCTCGCCAACCGGACCCCCTTCGAAATTAAGCTGCCCATTCGCAACGTGCACCGCACCGTCGGCGCCATGCTCAGCGGCGAAATCGCCCGCCGCTACGGCTCCGCCGGCCTGCCCGACGATACTATCCGTTTCGAATTCGCCGGTTCCGCCGGCCAAAGCTTCGGCGCATTCCTGGCCAAAGGCGTCACTCTCACCCTCGAGGGCGACGCCAACGATTACGTCGGCAAAGGCCTCTCCGGTGGCCGCCTGGTCGTCTATCCGCCGCGCGACTCCACCTTCCTGCCCGAAGAAAACATCCTGATCGGCAACGTGGTGCTCTATGGCGCCACCAGCGGCGAGGCGTATTTTAACGGCATGGCGGGCGAGCGCTTCGCCGTGCGCAATTCCGGCGCAACCGCGGTCGTCGAAGGGCTCGGCGACCACGGCTGCGAATACATGACCAAAGGCCTCGTCGTGGTGCTCGGCAAATGTGGCCGCAACTTCGCCGCGGGCATGAGCGGAGGCATAGCTTACGTGCTCGACGAGCGCGGCGACTTCGCTGAAAAGCGCTGCAACCTCGCCGCCGTGGACCTGGAACCCATCGCCGAAGACGCCGCCCTGCTCCGCACCCTGATCGAACGCCACGTCCAATTCACCGCCAGCCCCCGCGCCAAATGGATCCTCGAAAACTGGTCCACCATGCTACCCAAATTCATAAAGGTTTTCCCTCACGAATACAAGCGAGTGCTGAAACAAAACCACCAGCCACCAATCACCAGCCACCAGCCACGGCGCGCCGGGGGGCCCCAAGAGGTGCTTCATGGGTAAGACGACCGGCTTCCTCGAATTCGCAAGGGAACTACCACCCCGGCGCGCCCCTGCGGAGCGCGTCAACGACTGGTTCGAAATCTACCTTGATTTCCCCGAAGAAAAAATCCGCGCCCAAGGCGCACGCTGTATGGATTGCGGCGTGCCCTTCTGCCACACCGGCTGCCCGCTCACCAACATCATCCCCGATTGGAACGATCTGGTCTACCGTGGTCGCTGGCGCGAAGCCATCCGCGTCCTGCACTCCACCAACAACTTTCCCGAGTTCACCGGCCGCATCTGCCCCGCGCCCTGCGAAGCTGCCTGCGTGCTTGGCATCAATGAGCCGGCGGTCACCATCAAGCAGATCGAAAAGACGATCGTCGACCGCGCCTTCGCCGAAGGCTGGATCGCCGCCGAGCCGCCCCAGGATCTCACCGGCAAACGCGTCGCTATCGTCGGCTCCGGACCCGCCGGCCTCGCTGCCGCGCAGCAATTGCGCCGCGCCGGACATGCCGTTACCGTCTTCGAAAAGAATGACCGTATCGGCGGGCTGATGCGCTACGGCATCCCCAATTTCAAGATGGAGAAGCACCTCATCGACCGCCGCCTGGATCAAATGCGCGCCGAGGGTGTCGAGTTCGTCCCCAACGCCCACATCGGCCGCGACATTCCCATCGAGGATCTGCGCCGCGGCTATGACGCCATCCTGCTCGCTGGCGGCGCGGAGCAACCCCGCGACCTGCCCGTCCCCGGCCGCGAGCTGAACGGCATCCACTTCGCCATGCAGTTCCTCGGCCGCGCGTCGTCGGTCTCCGCCGCGGGCAAGCGCGTCGTCATCATCGGCGGCGGCGACACCGGAGCCGATTGCCTGGGTACCTCCCACCGCCAGAAAGCGCTCTCCGTGCACCAGTTCGAGTTGCTTCCGCAACCCCCGCTGGAGCGCGCGCCGTCCACTCCCTGGCCCCTCTGGCCCATGCAACTGCGCACCGAAAGCTCGCACGAAGAAGGCGGCATCCGCGATTGGAGCGTCGCCACCACCAGCTTCACGGGCGATGAACAAGGCAACGTCAAACAACTGCACGCCGCGCGCGTCGGCCACCTGCCCAAATTTGAGCCCATCCCC
>Ga0182016_10001927_pt1 | contig 24820 bp, 18 predicted proteins | sample 712S2MmetaG_FD_120491 | JGI IMG/M metagenome (GOLD analysis project Ga0182016, IMG submission 120491) | Permafrost microbial communities from Stordalen Mire, Sweden - 712S2M metaG | ecosystem: Environmental > Terrestrial > Soil > Wetlands > Permafrost | place: Sweden: Stordalen | collected...
ACGGCGTCCTGGGAGATCAGTCCTGATATGTCCGGGTTACTTCAACTGGAGGCAAAACGCGCTGCCGACGCTGCCCGCACCATGCGACGCCGGTCACGGCGGGAACGATCCTCGAAGGGAAGGTGCAAACCTGGGCCTGCTCGACGCTAACGGCCGCATTTGCGATCTCAAGGCGACGGCAAATTGTGAGGCTGAACGAGCGCAGCCTCTTAATTTGTGTCGATTTTCGCAAGCGTCCGGATCAGCCTTCCAAAAGGTCTCGTGATTTGCGACCGGACCAGCGAGCGATTCAAAGTACTTGGCAGCATCCCCTCTCGGCTTCCAAAAGGGCAAGGTTTTGGAAGGCAGAGACCAGCCTAGGGATGGCTGGCCGGACAACTTCCTGGAACGTAGTTTCGGGTTACCTTCCGAGTGCCCGACAATACATCCGGAACTTGTGCCGCCCGCACACGCGAAGCCCGTAAATTATCCAGCCTCCCTCGGCCAGATCGGTGCAGGGTTTCCGGGATCTCGATGAGAGCCTAACCGGAAGCGCTGGAGTTAGGGCGGGCCTCGATGGATCGTGGCCCGCCCCTTTGGGTTAATGAGCGGATCACGGTTTCGGCGCGGGAGGGACGAAGTTCTCCAGCGACCAGAGTTCGTACACGGTATCGTACTCGCCGGCGGCCACCATGACCTTGCGCCCGTCCGGGCTGATGTACAAGCTGCCGTCCGGGGTGTTCGTTGGAAAATCGCCCAAACGCTCCGGCTCGCCGCCGGCCGTCGCCACGCGGTACAGACCGTGTTTTCCCGCGGAATCGACGGTGTGGTAGAGGAGCCAGTTGCCGTCGGGCGTGACGTTGAAGTGGCCCGCGTGCGGGTCCGATAGCAGCGGCTTCCAATCGCCGCCAGCGGTGGGGCGTATCTTGAGGTTGCGGTGCTCGTCCACTTCGACGACCCAGCGCTCGTCCAGCGAGACCAATCCGTAGGCTCCTGCCGGGAACCGCTCCAGTACCGTCTCCCGCTGCGTGGCGATTTCCCATCGCAGCAATTCCCCTTCCTTGACGAAGTCGCCCCTGAACATGTAAAGTGCCTGGTCGTCGCGGCTGGAAAGGGGACCGAATAGCGGCGATCCTGGCAGGGTATGGAGGCGCTCGACTCGGCCGGAGTCGGCCGCAATCGAAAAAATGTCCGTTTTTCCCATCTCGTTTTCGGCGCAGAAAAGCTTAGGCTGTTGAACCGCCCAAGTGCAATGGGTATAACCGAGCGCGTGATAGATCTCGCGATCCCCTCCGGTAGAGAGGTTTCGCAAACGGATGGATTCGCCCCCAGTCTGCCCCACATCCTGGTACTGGGCGCTATACACGATTTGATTGCCGTCTCCGGAAAATTGGGGGCCGGGGTTGAGCATATTGCCAAGGGGGAGATCCAGATTTTTCCAACCGCCCGGACGGCCATTCGCATCGAGGGACGCGACATAAACAGCCCACGCGCCGCCGGGTTCCACCGAACGGTAAATGAGGCCCCCAGCGGCTGTGGTGGCGCCCTCTTCAAAATCGCCAACCCTGACAAAGACCGGGGCGCCCGCCGATTTGCCGTCCTTTATTGGCAGCAGATGCAGCGCCCCCTTGCCGTTGCGTTCACTGGCAATGGCCAGATAGCGCCCGTCGGCGGTCCAATCGAGAAGCTTGAGCGAGGGCAGCATGCTGGTGAGCCGCTCCTCGTAGACCATTTGCGCCGCTCCACCTTCGGCGGGCATGACGAAGATTTGCGAGACCGGATCGGCAACAGACGACGGTTGCGCTTGATATGCCACCAAACGGCCATCCGGAGAGAAGTTGACAGCCGTCACTTTTGCGGCCTTCAGGCTCAGCAATTCCCGGGTTTGGCCGTCGGCAACCGAGATCCTCAACAGACGGCTCATACCGTCTTTAGACTGGGCGTACAGCAGGTAGCGACTATCCCAGGACCAGGTGGGCCAGCTATAAGGGCGGGCCTCCAGTCTGGCGATCTCGTGGTAACCCGTGCCATCGGTGTTGACGACCGCCAAGGTTAGCGGCCGGCCCGGCTTCGGGCTGAAGTTAAGGAAGACCATCGAAAAATCCTTGGACGGAGACCAACCGGGCAGGTCGTCGAGCTTGGCCTTAAATATGACCCGTTTGCTATTGCCTGCAATGTCGCCGTAAATCAGCTCCCCGGTCGCCCTGTCTTCATAGACCACGCGGCGGCCATCGGTATCGCCTGGGCCAACGTTGGGGTACGTTATCTCGATCCTGCGCTGGGTCATGGTCGCGGGCGCAGCCGCATGTCCATCCTGTCTAAGCGCCGCCAGCCGCACCCGCGCCTGAGCGGCCGGTTCGCGCTGATCGCTAAAGTCGCGCGCTACCTGCTCATACAGCTTTACGGCTTTATCCTGGCCCAGCTTCTCGTAACATCGGCCTTCCTGCACTAACGCTTTGGCCGCGAGCGCGCGGTCCGATGCAAATTCCTTGGCGACGCGCTGGTAGAGCTTGATGGCTTCTTCCAGGTTCCCCGCGGCGCGTTCCTCGGTGACGGCTTTCTGAAACAGCTCCGCTCCGGCATCGGCGGCCAGCGCGGCTGTTCCGAACATCAGGCATGCAATTAAGATTGTCAGCTTCATGTGAAATCTCCTTCGCCTCCCAGAATGCGCTTTCGGTCCGCTGGAGTCGTCACGGCGATCCACGCACGGCGCAAAGAAAATGCAAAATTTATGTCATGAAATTATGGAACGAACTTGTACCCGACGCCGTGTACCGTGCGGATGTGCCCCGGCTCCGGCGCGTCCCGCTCCAGCTTGGCGCGCAGCCCGGCGACGTGGTTATCCACCGTGCGCGTGGAAGGATACGATTCGAATCCCCACACCCCGTTCAACAGATCGTCTCGCGTCACCACCTGGCCCGCGCTGGCGGCCAGGAAACGCAGCACGGCGAATTCCTTGCGCGTCATCTCCACCGGTTCTCCGTTGCGGCGCGCTTCGTAACTGCGGAAGTCGATCTCCACGTCGCCGAAGCGCAGCTCGTCCGGCAGATCGAGAGCGCCCTCCGGGCCCGGCTGGCTGCGCCGCAGGAGCGCACGGACGCGGGCCATCAGCTCGCGCACGGAAAATGGCTTGGTGACGTAATCGTCCGCGCCCAGGTCCAGGCCCAGCACGCGATCCGGCTCTTCGCTGCGCGCCGTCAGCATCAAGATAGGCGTTTGAATCCCTTCGCCGCGCAGCTTACGGCAGAGTTCGAATCCGCTCATGCGGGGAAGCATCAGATCGAGCACAATCAGGTCGGGTTTGCGCTCCTGCTGCATGCGGTAGCCGGTTTCGCCGTCCGACGCGGCGATTACGTCATAGCCTTCGAAGCGCAGATTGTCGCAGAGTCCGCGCAGAATGGCGGGATCGTCCTCGATTGCCAGAACCGTTGTCATTCGCTCGCCTCAATGGGGATAAAGATGCAAAAGGTGCTTCCCGCTCCCGGCGCGCTTTCCACTTCCACACGCCCGCCGTGGGCTTGGGCGATATGCGCCACCAGCGTCAGCCCCAAGCCCGTTCCCGCAATCAAACGGCTCTCGTGCGAAGGCGCGCGATAGAATTTCTCGAAGACGCGCTTCCGTTCATCGGGCGCCATCCCCAGCCCGTGATCCACTACCTCGATGACCGCGTCTCCATTGCGTGCGCCCAGGCGCAGATCGATCTCGCGGGCGTCGCCGGAATACTTCATGGCATTGGTAAGCAGGTTCAGGATGGCCTGCTGGATGGCGTCGGGGTCGGCCTGCACGCCGGGCATTTCATCCTGGACGGTAAGATGCAACTGGAATCCCTGCTGGGCCAGCGGAAATTGTAGGGCGCGCGCGGCCGATCCGGCCACATCCTCGAGCCTGGTGGGCCGGAGGCGGTAGATCTTCTTGCCCTGTTCGATCTTCGAGAAATCAAGCACATTATCGACCAGCCGGGCCAGGCGCTCGCTCTCATTGACGATGGTTTCCAGATACTCGGACTTGGTGCGCTCGTCGCCGGTCCGGCCCATCGCGAGGGTCTCGGCGAACATGCGGATAGCCGTCAACGGGGTCTTCAGCTCGTGCGAGACACTGGCCACGAACTGCGAGCGCACCTCGTTCATGCGAACGTCGCGGTTGACATCGCGCAAGAGCAGATAGCCGCCGAAGACGGCGACGCCCAGAACAAGCGCCAGCCCCGCGATCCAGATGCCGATCGGCAACCCGGAGTGGACGCTTTCCAGTAACCGGTTATCGGCCCATTCCACATGCAGACCCGGGAACTCGTCGCCTAAAGCGTCACCGGCGGCCGCGCGCGTGCGAAGCTTCACGCCCGGAGGGGCAACCTTGGTGGACGACACGGCCAGCACCAATCCCGGCAACGGCGGCTGCGGAGACGTGAGGGTAACCAGCCAAGGCTCGCTGCCGTAGGGGACCCAAGCCGGTCCGCCACCCGATTCAATCCGCGCGCGCACCCGCGCAAAATCTTTGGCCAGCGCCGCGGCTTGCTCCATCTCTGCGATTCGTTCGAAGATCTTCGGGCCGGCGCCCACCAGCGGTCGGATCATATAGAGTTCGGACAGCGTGAGCCGCCCTGCGCCGTTTATTTCCTGGCGGAGGAAGCTTAAGACGGAAGCCGGATCGCGCCCGGCCCCCAGCAGGCGATCGGCGGCGTAGAAGCGGTAGCCGACTCCCTGTTCGTCCCTGGCATCCGGGGGAGCGTTCAACAAAGCTTGGTATAGCCTGGAGGCTTCCTCGGGTTTGCCGGCCTTCGCGAGCGATCGCGCCAGCAACAAGCGAGCTTCCGCCATTTCGGTGGGGCCGCTCGCGGACGCCAGCGCCAAACGATAAGCCGCCGCCGCGCCCGCATAGTCTTTCTTGATGAACTCTTGGGCCTCGCCTTCCTGGCGATGCTTGGCAAATGCCGCGGAATCTTTCGCGCCTGCGGTCTCCCACGGCGCATCCCAAGGGAAGACCAGGTGTTCACCTTCCACTCTCGCGGTAAAGATCACCGCCGGGTTGCCGGAATCTTGCGCAGGGTTCAGATGGAGCGAGCGAATCAGCCGGTTGATCTCCTGCAGCTTGATGGCTTCCAGGTGCGCGTCCAGTTCCCGGCGCAACTGGTCTAGGGCGATGCGCCGCTGGTCGGCGGCCCGCTTGGCGGCGAGTTCCCGATCCTGGTACAGGATGCGGCTGGCCAATCCGACCAGGACCGCCGCGGGTACCAGAATGGCGGCGAGGAACAGGAAGACTTGTCGCTTGTAGCGGGTGACGTGCATCGGAACAACTGCTGATCATTGTACGGCCTCCGCGCGGGAAGTTGTCATGGAATTGTCTGGCGTTTGCATGATTCCGGCCGGGAGGGAAGGGCCGATTTCACAATCGGCACATAGGTTGCCAACCTGCCCCACAGATCGGCGGGTCGCCGATCGGCAGCCACCAGCAAGTGCAGGGAGCATTCGCCGCCGCCGGTACTAGGGTCAGCCGGTGCGGGTCTGCGCGGCCACGCACGACACCGGCATCGACTCTTCGGCTCGCGAAGTGCAGGAGCTCCTGGCCCGCATGTTCATGGTTTTCTCCCTGCCGCATTGGCCTGGTGCGGTAACGGTTCCGCAGTGCCGGCCTGCTTATGCGCCGCACGCCACATTTGTGCGCTTTGGGTCTGCAGCCTTTCAAATGTCTGGGTATGATCCGCCAGACGGACGTTTTCGTAACCATTGCGCTTGGCCACGATACGGTAGTCGAATGCGACGCTGGAGGTCCCTCCGCCAAGCTCATGCACCTCAAACGAGTCGGCCGACTCGTTGCTGACGTACAGCCCCTTACAATCGCCTTTGGGGGTCAAGAAGACGTGATACTCGATGCCGGTGTTCACGGTCTGGGCGAAAACGGCGTCCAGGCCGACGCGCGCCGCGCCGTTGGAGAGTTGCCCCGAACCCATGTCTTCGAACCAGTTTTCAGGCGCCTCGACGGCATAGAGAGCCACCTGGCGCTCTCCGTGGTCGACCGGCACGACAGCCGACTTTGTTCCAAAGCAAAGCAGATCGCCGCTGGTGTCGATGTAGCAAAGGCCGAAGGTCGGCGGCCCACCGCCCGCCCAAAAAGCGATACTCTTGTTGTCCGCCAGGTTTATAGCGATGAGCGCATCATTCGTTGTGCTGTCGTTGACAAAGAGTCCGCCGGTCCCGTTATCGGCGGTGCCAACCACGGCATTGCCACCGGTTTGGTTTGTATCGCCCGCCACTCCGTTCGCGTTCGAAACCAGTTGGGACCTTGAGGAGCTTCCGGCGACCGCGATTCCATATACTCCAATGCCGCTCGGGCTGGCAGTCTGGCCGTAGATACCCGCATTCGCTCCCGAGGTAGCCGTGATGATGCCCTTGATGCCGTTAGCACCGGAGCTATTGGTCGTTCCGACCACGGCGGGGGCCGTGCCCGAGGTTAAAGTATTGGTCACGTTCAGTGCGCCGTTAGAATTGGCCGTCGAGATCGTGGCCTGGCCCGCGACGGTCAGGTTTCCTCCGCCGCTCTGCCCGATGACGTTCACATTCCCGAAATTGTCGATGGTCGCCAGTTCGTTATTGTTGCTGCGGAAGTGAATCTTTGCCGTGCCGCTGCTGTTGACATATGTGTCGCCCACGGGACCGCCGATCAAGGCATAGTTGGTACATCCCGACAGACTCGTGGTCGTGAATCCGATGCCCGCGTAACCGGAACCACACCCCGGGTCGCCCGTCAAAGCGTTGCTGCCGTTTCCGGCAACCGACAGCGGACCACCCCGGAACCAACCAGACAACCCGCCGACGTTTGCTACCCCACTGACGCCGATTGCCCCGGTTCCGGAGACACCGATGTATGGGCCTTGCCCGTACACGCCATAGCCTGACGTGCTGGCAGTGGAGCCGAATATCCCCGCTTCCGTGCCCGTGGTAGCCGTCACAATTCCTTTGACAGCAAACGCGGCACTGCTGTTGGTGATGCCGACGATGGCAGGCGCCTGGCCGGAGGTGGTGGTGTTGGTCACCTGCAAGACTCCTGCGGAACTGGTCCCGTTCATGATCGTGGTGTTGTTGATGGTTTGTTTTTGCGTGAATATGTTGGCGGCGGCCAGTTGCGCATAGGCGCTGGAGGCCGAGCCGCCAAGCTCGCTGGCGTTTACGCCGGTGATGTCGGCGCCGGCGCCGGAAAACGACGTGGCCGTCACAGTCCCACTTACGGTCTGATTGCCCGTGAAGGTATTGCTGGCGGCGAGCTGCGGAACCTTGGTGGTATCCAAACTCACTGTGACCGCGCCTTTGGCGCCGCCGCCGGTCAGATCGGTTCCCGCGGTCACGCCTGTGATTGTGCCTGCCCCTGGAAAGGTCTGGCCCGCGGCAAAGGCGATCTGCCCGTCGCTGGCGATGGACAACCCTGTCTCGGTGGGCGTAGCCTTCCCGTTCCCAAACAACAGATTCAGGCTGCCTGAAAAGCTGGTGGTGTCGTTCCCCACGGGTTCCGCCTGCCACTGGAATGTCTGCGCAACCGCGTTGCTGGTGGCGCTGTTGAAAACGGATGCCGACAAAATCAGCGGCTCGGAATTCTCGCCGGCGGTAGCCGTGGCCTTGCCGATTGACGGCAAGGTGAGCGCGCCGCGAATGGTCCCGCCGCCCGCGACATCCAGCGTACTGGCGGGAGTGGTGGTGTTGATCCCAATCTTGGCCGTGCTGCCCGAGCCGGATTGGAACATCGCGGAGTCACCCAAGTCTCCCGAGCTGTCGGTCCAGAGAGGCACGTAATCGGCCGTTCCGGTGCCGCCTACCGTAGGCATGGCCGCAGGTGAGCCCGCGGGACTGGCGCTGGCCGATTCCGCATGGCCCCCGGAACCGGGCGCCGCGGCCAGCAGGAAGGCCGCGGGCGGCAGTCCGCCCAGGGTTTCCGCATCGCCCGCCTTCAGGGCATACGGCGCGCTCACCAGCAGTATCCGCGGCTGCTCGGCCTGCCCTTCGACTGAGACCCCCACCCAGTGGGCCTGCTCGGCAGTGAATAGATCGGCTGGCAGGCCCTCGGATTTGGCCGCACCCAACAGCACCGTGTAATGGCCGCCCGGGCCGGCCGGGACGTTCTGCGTCTCGCTCCACAACGGCGCGCCGCCGGTTTGCTCGGCATAGAGCGCGAAGGTGATACCGGTGACGCCGGTCACGGGATTGCCTCCCGTGTCCTTGGCTGTCCCGCTGAATCTCATCAGCCTCGGCAGGGCGGACCCGGCCGGCATCGTCTGGGCTTGGGCGCCAACACAGAGCGCCATCGCCGCTGCTATCGTCATCGTCATTCTCAAAGTGATTGATCTTGTGCGATACATATCCGTCTCCTTTTCTAAAATGCCTGCCAAGCTACTGCTTAGAAGCCATATCTCACAACTGCGGATTATGCTAAGGCCTCCCGTGCGGGAGGTTGTCACGGAATTGTATGGCCTTTGCAATGATTTCGGCCGCGAGGGAAGGGCCGATTCACAATCGGCCCGCAGGTTGACAACTGACAACCTGCCCCACATCAGGGTTTCGGCGCGGGAGGCTCGAAGTTTTCCAGCGACCAGAGTTCGTAGCCGGTTTCATAATCGTCGGCGGAGACCATGACCTTGCGCCCGTCCGGGCTGATCTCCAAGGCGCCTTCCAGGCTGTTTGTTGGAAAATCGCCTAGACGCTCGGGTTGGCCGCCGGCCGTCGCAATGCGGAACAGGCCGTGTTTTTTCGCGCCATCGACGCCATGGTAGAGAATCCAGTTGCCATCGGGGGTGGCGTTGAGCTGGATGGTGAAGTCGAGGGAAACCAGTGGCTTCCAATCGCCGCCTGACACGGGGCGTATCTTGAGGCCTTGCTTGTCCATCCCCATCAGCCAGCGCTCGTCCTGCGACACAAATCCGACGGAGTCTAGCGGGAGCTTCTCCAGTGGCGTCTCCCGCTGGGTCGCGATGTCCCATCGCAGCACTTCTTCCTCTTTGTCGCCGTTGCCGCCTCGGATCAGGTAAAGCGCCCGGTCGTCGCGGCTGGGGTATTCAACAAACAGCGGCGATCCCGGAAGGGTATAAAGGCGCTCGACTTGGCCGGAGTCGGCCGCGATCGTAAAAATGTCCTCTTTGTCCGCTCGGTGTTCGGTACAGAAAAGCTTAGGCTGTTGAGCCGCCCAGGTACAGGAGGCGAGACTGTGCGCATGATAGATATCGCGATTCTCTCCGGTAGTGAGGTTGTACAAATGGACCTCTTCCCCGGACTGTCCCACATCTTCGTTGTCGGCAACATAGACGATTTGATTGCTGTCGGCAGACCATCGGGGGTAAAGGTGTATCGTCTTGTTGCCAAAGCGGAGATCCAGGCGCTTCCAATTGCCCGGCCGGCCATTGGCATCCAGGGATGCGACGTAGACAGCCCAGGGGCCGCCAGGTTTTACCGAATAGTAAACCAGACTCCCGGCGGCTGTCGCGGCGCCCTGTTCGAAGTCGCCGTTCCTGACAAAAATCGGCGCGCCGGCCGGTTTGCCGTCTCTGATTGGCAAGAGATCCAGCGCGCCCCTCCCGGTGTGCTCGCTGCCAATGGCCAGGTAGCGTCCGTCGGCGGTCCAATCGAGTAGCTTGCACGGCTTAAGCCATCGGATAAATTTACCGGTTTGGCGCTCCTCGTAGACCAATTGGGGCTCTCCGCCTTCGGCTGGCACGATGAAGATCCGTGAGACCGGATCCGCTTCGGAGGTCGGCTGCACTTGATATGCCACGAAACGGCCATCCGGAGAAAAACTGGCCCTCTCCGATCCGGTTTTCAGGCTCAGCAGTTCGCGGGTTTGGCCATCGGCAACGGAGATCCTCAACAGACGGCTGCTACCGTCTTGAGACTCTGTGCAAAGCAGATAGCGATTGTCCCATGACCATGTTGGCCAGCAATAAGGCTGGCCTTCCAGCTTGGCGATCTCGCGGTAACCCGTGCCATCGGTGTTGACGACTGCCAAAGTCTGCGCCTGGCCGGGCTTCGAGTTGAGGTGCAGTAAGACCATCGAGAAATCCCTGGTCGGAGACCAACCTGGCGAGTCACCGGGCTTCGCCTTGAATATGACCCGTTTGCTATTGCCGGCAAGATCGCCGGAGATCAACTCTCCGGTCTTGTCGTTCAGATAGACCTCGCGGTGGCCATCCGTATCGCCCGCGCCGAAAGCTCTTCCGGCCTTCTCGATTTGGCGTTGCGTCATCGTTGCGGGCGCGGCCGGATGGTCATCCTGCTTCAACGCCGCCAGCCGATTGCGAGCCTGCGCGGCCGCCGGCTGGTCGGCGTAGTCGCGCACAATCTGTCGATACACGTTCTGCGCCTGCTGCCCCTGCTTCTCATAGCAGCCCGCCAGGTGCAGCAGCGCCTTGGCGCGCACGTCGCGCGGAGCGGACTTGTCCGCCGCAATCTTCTGATAGGCTGCCATGGCGGTCTTGAGGTCGCCCTCCACCTGTTCCTTGGTCATGGCCGCCTGCAGTTCGACCGCGGGAGTGGTTTGCGCATGCAATGGCACGACGGCAAACTCCGAAAGCAGGCCCGCCAGCATGACGATGCTCACCACGGCAGTTCCTCCGAGGATGATGGAAAAGACGGCCGTAAATGCTAACGCGACGTTTTCGATTTTTTCGAATTTCATGATGCACCTCCTTGGTACGAATCCAGAATGCCGCAGTAATGTTTGCGGCATAGCGGGATTCGGTCAGGAGACTGCATGAATTTGGTTTGGATTTCCTGACACATGCCAATTTACCCTTCGAACCGATATCCCACGCCGCGAATGCTGATCAAGTGCCGCGGGGCAACGGGATCGTCTTCTATCTTCTTCCGCAGGGCAACGATATGGTTATCCACCACACGGTCGCTCACATAGAAGCCGGAGCCCCACACTTCTTCAAGCAGGCGCTCGCGCGTCAGCACGCGTCCCCGGCCGCGCACGAAAGCGGTCAGCAGCTTCAGCTCCGTGTTCGTGGCCTCCACCCGCTGGCCGTCGCGGCGCAGCTCGAAACGCGCCAGGTCCAGCTCGCAGCGGCCAAAGCGATGCACTTCGCCGCCCGCCTCGGCCACGCCGCGGCGGAACACGGCTCGGATGCGCGCGCGCAGCTCCCGAGGGCTGAACGGCTTGGTGACGTAATCGTCCGCGCCCAGGTCCAGGCCCAGTATCTTTTCGGCCTCCTGCGTCTTGGCGGTCAGCATGATGATGGGGGTGCGCAAGCCGCCGCGGCGCAACTCGCGGCAAACGTCGAAGCCGTCTTTGTTGGGCAGCATGACATCCAGCAGGATCAAGTCGAAAGGCTCGGAGCGGGCGCGAATCACGGCTTCCACGCCGTCGGCCACCACGGCGACCTCGTAGCCTTCCGTTTGCAGGTCGTTTTCCAAAGCGAAGGCGATGCCCGGCTCGTCTTCCACAATTAGAATTCGGCTCATGCGCGTGCCTCCCCGTCTCCGGTAAGCGGCGCCAGCGGCAGAAGGATGGTGAAGGTGCTGCCCTCGCCGGCCGCGCTCACCACGCGGATCTCCCCTCCGCAAGCGTCAACGATCTGCCGCACCATCGAGAGTCCGATGCCCGTGCCTTTGATGCCCGCCTTCTTGGCGGCCGAGCCGCGCACGAATTTGTGGAAGATCGGGCGCTGCTCCCGCGGATCGATCCCCATGCCGCGATCGCGCACCGAAATCGCCACCTGGCGGTGATTCACGCGGCCCTCCACCCACACCGTACGGCACTCCGGCGAATACTTTACCGCGTTTTCGAGCAGGTTGCGGATGGCGCGCCGCAGGGCTTCCTCATCGGCCTGGATGGTAGCCGCGCGCGCATCGAGGTCCAGTTCCACCTGGAAGCCGCCGGCCAGCGCTTCTTCCCGAAACTCCGCCACCGCCGCGCGCACCAAGACAAATACATCGTGCGGCGCGATGCGGTACTGCTTGCGCCCGGATTCCATGCGCCCGAAATCCAGTAGGTCCTCCACCAGGCGCTGCAGGCGGCCGGTCTCGCGCTCCAGAAACACATAGCTCTGGCGCTTGCGGGATTCGTCGGCGAGACGGTCGTTCGCCAGCAATTCGGCGATGCCCCGGAGCGTGGTGAGCGGGGAACGGAATTCGTGTGAAACGGCGGCGACGAAATCCGACTGAAGCTGCGCCACCCGCAGTTCCCGGCTCACGCCGCGATTCATGGCATACGCGCCCGCCAGCACCAGCACTAGCATGAGCGCCACGCCGCCCAGCCACAGCGCGCGGACGGTCCCCCGATTCTCGACGGCGGCGGTGGAGAACTCGAGTTGGCCAGCGAGTTGGGCTTCGGCTAGGGACCGCAACACGTGCGGCTCGGCTGGGGGCGGCGCGCCAGTGGGTTGGAATCGCCAGCGGATGTCGGCGGCGTTGACGGGCAGCGTCAGGCCGGCGCCCAACCAGCCGGCGGGCGCCGACAGGGCAGCGAGGCGCTGGGGCGTGGCATACCAGATGAGCAACGACGCGTCCTGCTGAACTTGGCGGCCGCTGGAATTCGAGCCCGTCCGTACCGTCTGTTGCCACTGCGCGTGCAGCCGCGAGACGAGCAACGAGAATTCCAGCGAGTCTTTGGGAGCACTGTCCGCCGTGCGACGGATGCGATTCACTTCGGACCAATAATACTCGAAAGTCTCACGCTGCAGCGGCCAGCGCCCCGCGAGCAGTGCCGCGCGCAACTGCTCCGCAGCCGCCGTCCCGGGCAATAACTCGCAGCGTGCGCCCGCCGCCCACAGCGCGTAGGGCACGCCGGCGGGGCTGGCGGCGGTTTCCCGCGACAAGCGGTCGTAGGCAGCCAGTGCCTCATCCGGGTGGTTGAGGCGCCGCTCTATGCGTGCGATGCGCAGCCAGGCTTCCGCGCGCGTGGCCGGCTGCTCGGTCAATGGCCGCAGGGCTTCGATCGCCCGCTCGTAGCTTTGATTGCGGAATTCGAGCCTTTCGGCGGCCTCGAACCCACGGGGAAGAGGAACAGCCGCGGGAGGCTCGGACACGAACAGCAGAGATTTGGCGGGGTAAACGGCTACGGATTGATGCGCGAGCAGGACCAAGGTCACGTTCGGAGGCAGCTTCGCCTTCAGCGCAACCGGCGGCGGCAAGGCGTCCAACTCCCGCAACTGGAGTTCCCATCCGCCAAGCGCGCTGGAGAGCTGCGCCACGGCCAGTCCGGCGATCTGTTCCAGGCGCTCGCGCGAGCGCTGCGCCGCGAGATTGCGGTCCTGATCCATCAAGCGCCAGGTGAGCCAAACCTGCCAAATCGCCAGGCCGACTACGATGGCCAGAAACAGGGGCAAGCTCCGGCGCACGGAGAGCGGGCTGATCGCTTGGAGACGCACTGTGGAGTTAGTATACGCCGTTCTTCGTCAGGGTTCGATCAGGGTCGTGTCAGGTTTCTGTCAGGAGAACGCGCGGAAAACCTTGGCGGGTTCTTGTACGGCAATAACGCGACCCAAGGGCTTAATCCGGCTTGAGCCGATCGAGGGGCAAACCAAGTCCTGTGTTACGGCGCATCCGGAAGTTGAGGTTTGGGCCAATCGCGGACGCCGGCGCTTCAAGGAATGCTAAACGTCCGATTGGCCGGATCTTCCAAAACCTGATGGTTTTGGAAGGCTCTGGCAGGCCTGGCAAAACTTTGTTGAACCGCCGTTTCCGAAGGGATCTATGCCGGAACCTTTTAGAAGGCATCGTGGCCGATGGTGATTTGTCAGTGCAGGCGACGCCGCAGGAACGCCGGGATGTCGCGTGAACCCTGCGTGACCGCCACGATCTCGACTGCATGCCGGTCGGCGCGGGTGCGGTAAATGATTAGGTAGGAGCCGACTGGCCAGAACAGAACCGGATAGGCAGTGAGGTCTTCGCGCTTGTGGCCGATGCCCGGCATGCGCCCAATGGCTTCAAACGCATCGAACAGCTTTGCGATCCACCGATCGGCGGCGTCAATGCTGTCGGCGGCGATATACTCCCAAATATCGTCGAGGTCGAGATCCGCATCGGGACCGAGAATGTAATTGCTCACGTGCGCGGGTTTCGGCGCTGCTCAGACTTACGCCGCAACCTGTCCCGGGCCGCCGCCGGATCGACGGATTCGCCTCGATCAAGGGCGGCGAGACGGCGGCCGAGTTCGTCGTTGAATTGCGCCAGTTGGGCGGCGCGCGCGGCGTCGTTCTCTTCCAGGAGGCGAAGGGCCTCGCGGACGACTTCACTCGCCGAATTGTAACGGCCGGATTCGACTTTCGTGCTAACGAACCTCTCCAGTTCGGGGGTGAGCGAGACGTTCATTGGGTGCCTGTTCCTCCTTCTAACTCTAGCCGGTATAACAGAGATTGTCAATCTTTAGCATTCGGACGGCTGTCGTTACGCAGCCCTGCCGAAAGGACGCTTTTGAAGGAGTCTACGCGGGGGCCTTTTGGAAGGCGCAGCGTCAGGTCCGACGGACCCGTGATTTAGCCCGTTCTGCGTTCGGCTTCCATCAGGTTGGTGAGGATGTCGTTGATGCGCGTCAGGTGACCTGCGCCCTTGGATTTCAGTGCTCAGCAGTCAGGCGGGGGATGTCTTCGAAGTTAATGTGCGAATCGTCTCCAGGCTGCCTGGCGAGCGGCAGCGCGGCGGAGCGCGCTACGTTCCTCTTCAGTCCATTGCCTGTTCCTGATATCTTCGGATTTCATGCTTTTCAGCCCTGCGGGCTGAGATGATGCGGGTGATTTCTTCGCCATAGCTGTCCTCCCTATATGCGTGAAACAACCACGCAAAACAACGGCGGCTTCCGGCTCAATCTGCACCGCGCCGATCGCGTGCCAGCATTGCTCTCCGGTTTCGTCTATCCGGTCCCGAACAACGAGGCAGCGCTGGCCTTCAAAGACCGGCGCCGCCAACTCAAATGAGATGCCGTCGTGCTTTTGCTGATTCCGCCGGTTCTTTGCTTCATGCCTGGGACAGCCCCGGAATGGCGATTGTCTCAGGCGGCCCGCTTAAAACCCCGCGCACCCAGGATACGTCGGGAAAGGCACCGGGCCGGCCACGATGGACGTAGTCTTCGCGTTGGCATCCAGCGGCACCCAGCCCGAGCAAACGTTCTCATCACAGGGCGTCCCGTTATACTGCCAGATCGAGACCCCACCGGCTGAAGGGTATCTCATCTCATAGACCGTCTTGGACCCGGCAACATCGGCGCCAGCAACGAGTGAAACTTCGGACGTGTGGTTGTCGATATGCGCCCAGCCGGGACACGTAGTCCCGTCGCAAGGTGTACCGGTGTACTCCCAGACCGAGTATTTTGCCGTGGAATTAGCTCGCAGCTCGTACAAACCGCTGCCCCCCGCGACAATGAAGTCGACGCGTGGGTTGTTATCGATTGTCAGCCAGTCGTAGGTGATCGGCGACGCGTTATACTGCCTGACCTCGCCACTCGACGTCATTTCGTACAGGGCAGTCGCCCCAACTGCGAAACCGTTGTTGCTTTCATCGATTCCCGTCCAAATGTTCGGCGTCCCGCCGAACAGGGAGAGAGAAATGCCGATGTTACTGCAAGTCGTTGGGATGCTCTGCCAGACCAGGATAGCTCCGTTGACGCCATAGTACGCACCTGCTTCACCTCCTTGAATGGTATTGTTTTCCAGTTCCGTCCAGCCGGGACAAGTGCCCCCGGTGCAGATTACGCCGTTATATTCCCAGAGCGAACCGTCTTGGTGCACCTCATAGGGAGTGCCATTGCCCCCAGCACCGATCGCGATAGCGAGTGGATTGTTATCTAGTTCCACCCATCCGGGACAGGAACCCTCGCTACAGGCCGGCCCAATATACCACCAGATCGAGCCGTCTTTGTGCATCTCGAAGAGCGCACCTCCGCCAGCGGCGATCATGCTCATATTTGAGTTGTTGTCGAGTTCTATCCATCCGGGACAGGTAACCTCGTTGCAGGGTGTCCCCGTGTACTCCCAGATCGATCCATCGGACCGTGTCTGATAGAGCTCCTGGCCCCAAGCCATCGAAACCATACTCATCGCGATGCCGGCTGCCAGCATCGCGATCCGTTGCGATTGCCATAGTCTCGTCGTCATAAAGAGATTCTTCCTTTTGTTGTGTGTTGGGCCGCCATGCGACAACCCGGATGAATTGAAAACCATCCGCCAGGTAATGCGGAAATCGTGGGAGCTTTTTGTGTAACCCCTCAGAATTTTTTCTGTAGAGATCTGTCGGCTTTCTCGCTTGCTGTCCCAGCCGCCCCGAGGTAAGGTCTTCATGGCTACCGATATTGCCCATTAAGGGGCGTAGAATGAACGAGTCAACTGTAATAGAGAAAACGACAGAGTGGCAGCGATTGACGCGTCTGTCCTGGACAGCGTTTCGTCTCCGATCACGAAGCGCGTTTACCGGAATCGCGGCGTTGCCCCCTTAACGGACACTATTCTTTGTCAGCGACGCCCTTCCACCAACGCCGCGAGGGCCGGCGGAAGCCAGTCCCGCCCGAGATGGCTCGCGTCTCAAACCGGCAGGGCCAAGGGCACGGCGGTTCCCCAAAACGTGATGGTATCCGGGTGATTTCTTCGCCCTAGCGGTGCCGGCTTCGGGCTCAATCTGCACCGACTCGATCGTGTGCCAGCGTTGCTCTCCGGTTTCGTCTATGCGGTCCCGAACAACTCAAATGAGATGCCGTCGGTTTTTGCTGATTCCGCCGGTTCTTTGCTTCATCCATTCGTATCGCACGGTGTCTATACAAATAGTAATACGTTGGGAAGGCCTAGCGTGGGCATTTCCTTGGCGATTCTCTCGATGGACAAGCCGGATTCCCGCAACCGAAACACCTCACCCCGGTCGAAGATACGCTTTGGCCGACCGATGGCGTTGCCGCTCTTCGTGCCATGCCGGCGGTCACATTCAACTCCCGATAAACCCTTCGCACGCAAAGCGCACCACCTTGCTTGCCGCCACGCCCGCGTCCTGCTGTCTGGCATGGCTGTGGTCTCCGCCGCGGGGCGCTCGCTGGCTAAAGCTGGGCATCTGCCGGAAGGCTCCCCGGCGCTCTTCCGAGATTTGCTCGACCACGTCACGCAGATCTACCACGACATCGCCACCTGCGATACCTCTCAGCCCCAGACGGAGGTGGGCGCACCGTTGCGGATTACTGATGGAGGCAACGTCCAGTCGGCCAAGCTGAGCCACCCGCCCCCAGGCATCCCCGTTGGCCAGAAGCCGGCGCATCCAGGGCACGGTGCAGTTTCAGGCCATCATCGTCAAGCGACGTGAAAGCGGCGAGCTGGAATTCCTGCACTGGCCGCTGATATTCTCGTCGTCTCTGACACACAACTTCCTGGAGTCTGAGCGCATGGCTCTTGGATCGCGTTCAACATTAGCACAAGCCTATCGCCGGGGCGCAGAGCGGACGCCGAGAGAAAAAAAGATCCCAAGTGAAACTACACGAAAATCTCTCTGTGATTTTACGCATTACCTGCTGGATGGATTTCAGTTCATCTGAACTGCCCGCCGGAGGCAGGAAGGCCAAGCGGCCGGACAGCCTCCAGCGGCAGGCAATGGCAGCACGACATACACCAGGAGAAGATCGCTATGACTACGAAAAGAATACAATGGCAAAGGATCGCACTGCTCGCATCCGGCATCTCGGCGAGCATGGTTTCCGTGGCATGGGGCCAACCCGTCAAGCCCAGCATCGCAAGCGCGACGTTGAATCAGCCCCTCAACCAGATCGCTATCGTCGGAAAAGGCTTTACGCCAGCCGCGGGCGCGCCGTCTGTCAAACTCGGAGGCAGCCTATTGACGGTGGCGAGTTGGAGCGACAGCGTGATCGTGGCTGACACACCGCCAGGGCTAGCGGCGGCCAGCTACTTGCTCACCGTGAACAATGGCCTAATCGGCGGTTTCGTCGTCGCTTTGGACCCGCGCTTCGGGGCAAACACCAGCTTGGCTGCGGCGGGCACCGGCGCGCTCTGTACGGTTGGGCAGGTCATGCTGACCGCGGGATTTGTGGCCAACGGCATTCCCGCCACAGGCCAGCTACTGCCGATCGCCGGTAACACCCCGTTGTTCACGCTCCTGGGCAATCTATACGGCGGCGACGGCGTCACCACGTTCGCTATTCCGGATCTTCGCGGTGTGGCGCCCAACGGCCTCACTTACACCATCTGCACCCTGGGTGTCTTCCCATCGCCGAATTAGCGCCCTCGCAAATAGACGCGAGGTCACTCAAAGACTTTTGAAGAGTAAAGGAATATCACCATGATGAAACAAAACGGTTCTCTCACACTGGGTGGAGCGATCGCGCTTGGCGCGCTTCTGGCCCTGGCAGGCACGGCACACGCCCAAACCGCCATATCGGGCGCCGCAGCCGGTTCCGACCTGCACTTTATCACGATCAAAGGCACTGGGCTGCAGCCACCCTCAGGCAACCCAACTGTCTCGCTGGGAAGCTATTCACTCACCGTTGGCAGTTTCACCAACGTCCAAATCACCGCGGCGTTGCCCGCAAACCTGAAACCCGGCACTTACAACCTAGCGGTGGCCGCGAATGGCACGGCGAACTTCGATGTGACGATTGGCGCGGCAGGTCCTGTTGGTCCGGCTGGTCCGGCAGGCCCCCAGGGTCCTCCGGGACCAGGCTTCAGTTTGCCATTCAGCGGTAGCGTTGCTACTAATGACCCTGCCATCGCCGTCAGCAACACAGGCGGGACGGCGATTAGTGCGCTAGGCTACGGTGGTTACGGCGCTACGATCGCAGGGGGCGTGTCAGGGGGCACTGCCTTAGCCGGTGTTCTCGCCGTCGGCGGTGGAGGATCCGGCGTGTCTACCGGTGGGCCAGGCTTCTCTGGCACCGGTGGTATCGGCGCCAACAGTGGCGGCGACGGCGTCGATGTAACAGGCGCCGCCGTCACGGGTTATCAGGCGCAAGCCGGCGCGGGTGTCACCGCAACTGGCGGAGCGGCCGGAATCAACGGGTCCGCCGGTAACGGCATTACCGCCTACGCTGGGAGCGGCGATAGCTCTTACGGCGGGCCATCCGGCGCCAATGGCATCTTCGCGACGGGAGGGAGCACCATCGCGGGTTGCAGTCTCTGTACGACTGGCGCCGGCGGATATTTTCAAGGCGGAGGGAACCCTAACGATGGATCGACATTTGGCGGGGACGGTGTCCATGCTAACCCCGGCTCCAACACCGGCGTTGGAATCTACGCCCTAAGCGTCTGCGCGGCTGGGACACCACCTTGCAACGGTTATAACAGCGTGGCGGGTCTGTTCAGCGGAGACGTTTACGTCGACGGAAATCTCTCTAAGAACGGCGGTTCTTTCAAGATCGATCACCCATTGGACCCAGCCAACAAGTACCTCTACCACTCCTTCGTGGAATCGCCAGACATGATGAACATTTACAACGGCGACGTCACCACCGACGGCGGGGGCCATGCCACGGTCACACTGCCCGACTGGTTCGAAGCGCTGAACAGCGACTTCCGCTACCAGTTGACGGTGATCGGCCAGTTTTCCCAGGCGATCGTGGCATCCAAAATCAACCACAATACGTTCGCCATCCGCACGGACAAACCCAACGTGGAGGTTTCCTGGCAAGTGACCGGCATCCGGCAGGACGCGTGGGCCAACGCGCACCGCATTCCCGTGGAAGCGGAGAAAACAAAGGCCGATCAGGGTCATTATCTGCACCCCGAGCTGTTCGACCATGCGGGCGAACCAGGCATTACCGAACTGCACCATCCCCGTCCGAAGCAGCGCCAGCAGCAGTAGTGGGTTTAGAAGACTTAAGAACGAGATCGACAAAGGAGCCTAAAACAACAATGACACACCAAACATGCAGACGCTTTTTCCCGCTAGGCAGAGGCATCGCGCTATGCGCGCTGCTGGCGCTGGCTGGCGCGGCCTACGCGCAAACCGACATATTGAGCGCAGCAGCCAATTCCACTCTCACGACCATCACGATCAAAGGCACAGGGCTGCAGGCTGGCCCGACATACCACCAGATCGACCCATCGCCGTGCATCTCGTAGAGCGCACCCCCGCCAGCGGCGATCATGAACATATTTGGGTTGTTGTCGAGTTCGATCCATCCGGGACAGGAACCCATGCCGCAGGGTGTCCCTGTGTACTCCCAGATCGATCCATCGGAATGTGTCTGATAGAGTTCCTGGCCCCAAGCCATCGAAGCCATACTCGTCGAGATGCCGGCCGCCAGCAGCGCGATCCTCTGCCATTGCGATATCTTCATTGTCATAAAGAGATTCTCCTTTTTGTTTTGTGTTGTGCCGCCCTGCGGCAGATCGGATGAATTGAAGTCCATCCACCGGGTAATGCGGAAAATCGCGGGAAGATTTTCGTGTAATCTACACAGACGGTTTTGCTTGGCCGTCCGGGAGGATAGTCATGGCTTCTGGCCAAGACCGCCGCCGTGCGGCATGTCTGCCGCGCAACGATTGGAAGATCGGCCCCAACTGCCGGCGGGGTATGGCCGGAGGCGATTTTTCGCCGGCGTTGGGGCACCAACATCAGGTGATACTTGCAGTCCCGTTGGAGGCGAACCATACTTCCGGAAGGGTCCAGCCTGTTCAAGTCTCACTGGTCGAGCCAGTGGCTTGCTCATCGAGCCGCTCAAGACCGGAGACGTCCTCCTAGAATATGAAACCCAATTGGAAAGTCATTGGGCCGGCCACAATGGACGTAGTATTCGGGTTGTCATCCAGCTCTATCCAGCCGGGACAAACAGTGCCAAGACAGGGCGTCCCGGTATATTGCATGATCGAGACCTGTCCCGGTGAAGGGGTTCTCATCTGGTAGACCGTGTTGGATCCGGCAACGGGCACCGCTGAGGTTGGGTGGTTGTCTATTTTCACCCATCCGGGACAAACGCTCCCGTTGCAGGGTGTACCGGTGTACTGCCAGAGCGAAAACGTCTGAGGGTTGGTAGAAGAGTCCCTTCGCTGCTGGTACAAACCGCCCCCTGCGACAATTCTATTGGTGGTTGGGTTGTCGTCGATTGTCACCCAGCCGGGTTTGGTCGGCGACGCGTTATACTGCCTGATCTCGCCCGACCACAGCCAGTCGTACAGGGTGGTTGCCCCAACTGCGACGTACTTGACGCCGCTATCGATTTGCCCCCAACTGTTGTATGCCCCGCCAAACCGATAGAGATATTCCGGTTCGGCGTTTTCCATAATCAACATAGAGGCATTGGCGCCGAAAAAGAACCCATAAGGATCCTGCCCGGTTTGAGCGCCACTCAATTCCGTCCAACCGGGGCAGTAGCTCCCGCTGCAGAGCAGGCCGTTAAACTGCCAGAGCGAAAGGTCGGTGTGCAACTCATAAAGGATTGCTTGCCCCCCAACACCAATCGCCGAAGCGTTTGGATTGTTATCGATTTCCGCCCATCCGGGACAGGACCCCCCGTTGCAGGGTGGCCCAATGTACCACCAGATCGACCCGTCGGTGTGCATCTCGAAGAGCGTACCTCCGCCGGCGGCAATCATGTTCATCTTAGGGTTGTTGTCGAGTTCGATCCATCCCGGACAGGAACCCCCGCTGCAGGGTTTCCCCGTGTACTCCCAGATCGATCCGTCGGAATGTGTCTGATAGAGGTTCTGGCCCCAAGCCGTCGAAACCATACTCGTCGAGATGCCGGCCGCCAGCAGCGCGATCCTTTGCCATTGCCATATTTTCGTCGTCATAAAAAGATTCTCCTTTTTGTTGTGTGTTGTGCCGCCATGCGGCCGCTCGGATGAATTGAAATCCATCCACCAGGTAATGCGGGAAGTGAGGGGAGATTTTCGTATAATCTACTCAGAACGGATAGTCGTCGCATCCTCCGGTGCTGCAAATGCGGAAAGCGCGACGGACTGGAATCCGCCGCGCTCCTCAAGTGCGGTTGTGTTTTGCAGAAGGCCTGGCCAAAGACTACTGCTGCTGGCGCTTTTTCGGACGGGGATGGTGCAGTTCGGTAGTGCCCGGTTCGCCCGCATGATCGAACAACTCGGGGTGCAAATAATGACCCTGGTCGGCCTTGTCCTTTTTCACTTCCACGGGAATGCGATGCGCGTTGGCCCAAGCGTCCTGCCGGATGCCCGTCACCTGCCAGGAAACTTTGACGTTCGGTTTGTCCGTGCGGATGGCGAACGTGTTGTGATTGACCTCCGATGCCACGATGGCGTGAGCAAACTGGCCGATGACCGTCAACTGGTAGCGGAAGTCGCTGTTCAGCGCTTCGAACCAGTCGGGCAGTGCGACCGTGGCGTGGCCCCCGCCGTCGGTGACGATGTTGCCGTCGTAGATGTTCTTCATATCCGGCGATTCCACAAAGGAGTGGTAGAGGTACTTGTTCGCTGGGTCCAATGGGTGATCGATCCGGAAAGAACCGCCGCTCTTGGAGATGTTTCCCGAAACTTGGATGTCGCCTTCGAATACTGCCGCCACGGTGTTCAATCCGTTGCAAGTCTCTCCACACATGCTTGTAGCGTAGATCCCGACCCCTGTATTGGATCCCGGGAAAGTCACGACTCCGTCCCCACCCCCCACCGGCTCTTGGCCGAGGCTCCCCCCGCCGAAGAAAAAGCCGCCAACGCCAGCGGTGCATTGGACGCAGCCCGCGATGGTATTTCCTCCCTGCGCCGAAATACCAACGCCGCCTTCGTTGCTCTCCTGATCGTTATCGCCATTCCCCCCAATGGCATTGATGCCGTTACCACCGCTCCCTTGAATCCCGGCAGTTCCCCCGGTTGCGGTGACGCCCACGCCGCCATACACACTAGAACCGCCGGTTACATCGATGCCGTCGCCGCCATAAATGGCGCCGATTCCACCGGTGCCGGAAAGAGCTGGGCCACCGGTCGTCACGCCCGACCCTCCTCCGCCCACCGCGAGAACACCAGCTAGGGCAGTGCCCCCTGATACGCCCCCTGCGATCGTAGCGCCGTACCCGCCGTAGCCCAACGCACTAATTGCCGTCCCGCCCGTGTTGCTGACGGCGATGGCCGGAACATTGGTAGCAGCGCTGCCGCTGAATGGCAAACTGAGAGGAGGCCCCTGAGCGCCCTGGGGGCCTGCCGGGCCCGCCGGACCTGCTGGACCCGCGGGACCCGCCCCCCAATCGTTAGGTCGAAGTTCGCCGCGCCTATCGCGGTTACCGCGAGGTCGTAGCTGCCAGGCTTCAGGCCTGGGGGCAGCGACGCGCTGATTTGTGTGTTGTTGAAGCTCACAACCGATAGTACGTGACTCCCCAACGAGACCTGCGGCGAACCGGAGACTGGCTGCAGCGCCCTGCCGTTGATCGTGATGCCGGTGAGATTGGAATTGGCCGCCGCGCTCAATACCACGGTCTGCGCGTAGGCTGCGCCGCCCAGGGTCAGCAGCGCGCACAGCGCGATGCCTCTGCCCAGCGGGACAAGACGTCCTTTGCCTATTTGGTGTGTCATCGTTTTATGTTCCTCTGTGAATTCATTTCTAAGTCCGGTCTACTGCTGTTCGCGGCGCTTCGGACGGGGATGGTGCATTTCGGTAATGCTCGGCTCGCCCGCATGGTCGAACAACTCGGGGTGCAGATAATGACCCTGGTCGGCCTTGGCTTTCTCCGCTTCCACGGCAATGCGATGCGCATTGGCCCAGGCATCCTGACGGATGCCGGTCACTTGCCAGGAGACCTTCACGTTGGGCTTGTCGGTTCCGATGGCAAAGTTGTTTTGGTTGACTTCGGAGGCCACCCAGGCCCGCGCCGGCTGGCCGATGGCGGTGAGCTGATAGCGGAAATCGCTGTTGAGCGCCTGGAACCAGCCGGGCAGTGTCACAATGGCATGACCGGAGCCGTCCGTGGTCACATTGCCGTTGTATACGTTCATCATGTCCGGCGATTCCACGAAGGAGTGGTAGAGGTACTTATTGGCTGGGTCCAGAGGATGATCGATCTTGAAAGAGCCGCTGCTCTTGGAGAGATATCCGCTGACGTTGACGGTGCCGTCGAATTCGCCAGCCCAGCCGTTGGGGCTTCCTCCTACAGCATAAACACCCTCCCCACCTTGAAATGAACTCCCACCGCCAGCGAAATACCCGCCCGCGCCCCCGTAGCAGGTGGCGCAACCACTAACAGCATCGCCGCCGTGCCCGGCCACTCCAGCTCCGGCTATGTCGCCAGTCCCTCCAAGGGCATTAACGCCCGGACCGCCGGTTTGTAAGGGTCCGGCGGCCCCCCCGGTTGCGCTGACGCCCGAGCCGCCCTCATATTCATATGAGTACGAGCTGGTGCCCACGGCTGCGCCTGTTACGTCGATGCCGTCGCCGGGAGTAATGCCAATACCACCGGTGCCGGAGAAGGCTGGGCCGCCGGTAGTCACGCCGGATCCTCCTCCGCCCAACGCGCCTATAGCTTGCTGCCCAACCCCTCCTGTAACGCCGCCGAGGACGCCCACTCCCACCCCTGCCGTGTTGACGACTGTGAAGGCAGCGCCATCAGCGGAAGATACGGTACCGATGAATGGCAAACTGATCGAAGTTCCCGGCGCACCCTGGGGACCCGCCGGACCAGCCGGACCCGCGGGGCCCGCCGGACCGGCCGGACCAGTCGGGCCATCAGATCCGATCGTCACATCGAAGTTCGCCGCGCCGTTAGCGGTCACCTCAAGGTTGTAGGTGCCGGGTTTCAGGCCCGGGGGCAAGGCAGCGACGATCTGAACGTCGTTGGAATTGGCGCCAACCCCGAGTGTGTACCCCCCTAATACTACTGGGTCACTAAATAAAACACTTTGGTGTAGAATTGTTTTGTGGGATCACGCCTTTCCGCGCCAGGCCCACAAGAGAAACGCTTCGCGGCATATATAGAGGGCCTGGCGAACGCCGCG
>Ga0182016_10001931_pt1 | contig 24790 bp, 23 predicted proteins | sample 712S2MmetaG_FD_120491 | JGI IMG/M metagenome (GOLD analysis project Ga0182016, IMG submission 120491) | Permafrost microbial communities from Stordalen Mire, Sweden - 712S2M metaG | ecosystem: Environmental > Terrestrial > Soil > Wetlands > Permafrost | place: Sweden: Stordalen | collected...
CATGGCAAAGAATCTTTCGAATTTGCGCGCGCCCCGTAAGGCTAACACCGGGCGCAAGCGCGTGGGCCGGGGCATGGGATCCGGCATGGGCAAAACTTCGACCCGCGGCCACAAAGGCCAGCGGTCACGCTCTGGATCGCACATGATGCGTGGTTTTGAAGGCGGCCAGATGCCGCTGCACCGCCGCCTGCCCAAGCGCGGCTTTACCAACATTTTCAGGACCGAGTACACGGTGGTGAACCTGGACCGCATCGCGGAGCTCGAGGTGAGTGAGATTGGCCTCGATGACTACCGCAAGCTTGGCCTGGCTTCGAGCCGTAAGGCGCTGATCAAGATCCTGGGCGCCGGCGAGCTCACCAAGGCCATCACCATCCACGCGCACAAGTTTTCAAAGTCGGCGGCCGAGAAGATCGCCAAGGCCGGCGGCAAGGCTGTGCTGGCTGGCGGCGAGGCTCCGGCGGCGGCGTAGAAAAGCGGTGGTCAGTGTTCAGTTGTGAGTGATCAGTTTCGTCCCGGCCCGGCAGAAATCCAATTTCAGCAACGAAAAATCTGACGACTGATCACTGTTCACGGACCACTGAACTTATGTGATGCATCTCATAGGCCCGCCGCTCCCCGGTCCGGTAGCCTTAACGGGCCAAGGGAATTTAGGTAAGATAAACAGCACACAGGCGGGTTGATTTTGCCCGCGACGGATCACACACCATGATTGAGAAATTCCTCAATATCTTCCGGATTCCCGATCTGCGCAAGCGGGTGCTCTTTACCCTTGGCATTCTGGCCGTATACCGCCTGGGCGCGTTTATCCCCACGCCCGGCGTGAACGTGCAACAGCTTCAGTCCTTGTTCAACTCGCAGAGCGGGTCGGCGCTGGGCCTGATGGACCTTTTCGGCGGCGGAAACCTGCGCCGTATGTCCATCTTCGCGCTGGGCATTATGCCCTACATCACCGCGTCCATCATCTTTCAGCTTTTGACCGTGGTGTATGAGCCGCTGGCTCGCATCCAGAAGGAAGGCGAGCTGGGCAGGCGCAAGATCACGCAGTGGACGCGTTACGTGACGGTCGTGTTGGGCGCGCTGCAGTCCATTGGCATCGCCATCATGCTCACCAAGGGCGGCTATGTGCTCCATCCGGGCGCGGGCTTCATGCTGTTGAGCGTGCTGACTCTTACCACCGGAACGGCATTCATCATGTGGCTGGGTGAGCAGATCACCGACCGCGGCATCGGCAACGGCATGAGCCTGCTGATCTTTGCCGGTATTGTGGCCGGCCTGCCAAACGGTGTGCGCGACCTGATTCAAAAGGTCCAGACCGACGCATGGGGCTCCCTGAGCCTGATTGTGGTGCTTGCCCTGGTGGCCGGCATGGCAGCTGTTGTTGGATTCATTGTGTTTGTGGAGCGAAGCGAGCGGCGCATCCCGATCCAGAGCGCGCGGCGTATTATCGGACGCCGGATGATGGGGGGCTCGTCGAGCCATCTGCCGTTGAAGGTGAATTCTGGCGGCGTGATGCCCATTATCTTCGCCAGCTCAATTCTTTCGGCTCCGCTGCTCTTCGCCCAGGTGCCTTGGGTGCAGAACAACCGGCTGCTGCAGCCCATCATCACTGCGCTGCAGGCGGGCATGCCGTGGTACGAACTGCTCAACATTCTCGCGATTATCTTCTTTGCTTACTTCTACGTATCCATCGTGATGCGTCCCGATGATATTGCGGACAATTTCCGCAAGTCAGGCTCGTTCATTCCCGGAATCAGACCTGGCAAGCGCACTTCGGACTTCATCAACGACATTCTGACCCGCATCACGCTGGTCGGCGCGATCTATCTGATTTTGGTCCAAATGGTGCCCACCTTCCTCATTTCGGGCATCCGTTTCGACAAGATATGGCTCGTTGGCAGGGCGTTTGAGAATCTGCCGAACTGGGCGATTCACGGTATGGGGGTCAATTTCTACTTTGGCGGCACTTCACTGTTGATTGTGGTGGGTGTGGCCATGGATACGATCAACCAGATCGAATCGCAGCTCGTCATGCGCCATTATGACGGCTTTTCCCCGCGCTCCGGTCGCATACGCGGAAGGAAAACCTGGTAAATGCTATTGACAGCGTACGACGTCGAAAAGGGCCGGGCGACGGGTCGAAAGACTCTGCCCGGCCCAATTCTTTTGATGGGCGCACCGGGGGTGGGGAAAGGGACCCAGGCTAAGGAACTGGTAAAGCTGTGGGGAATCCCGCAGATTTCAACCGGCGACCTGTTGCGCGCCAACGTGACCCAGGGAACTTCGCTGGGCCGGACGGCCAAGGAGATTATGGGGCGAGGTGAACTGGTGCCCGACTCCCTGGTGAACGAGATGGTGGCCGTAAGGCTGCAGGCGCCGGATACGGTCGGCGGCTACATTCTCGATGGCTTTCCGCGGACGCTGGGACAGGCCACCTGGATTGACGGCCGGATTGCTCAGGATCCTGCGGCGCTTCCGGTGATTGCCGTAAGCCTGCAAGTGAACTATAATCAGTTATTGCGCCGAATTACCGGGCGCAGGATTTGCCCTGTCTGTCAGAGCATCTACAACATCTATGTCAACCCTCCTAAAGTAGAGGGGATTTGCGACTTAGAGGGTGCATCGCTTACCCAGCGAGCCGATGACACGGAAGAGGTTTTCAAGGAGCGCATGCGCGCTTACTCGGCCCTTACCGCGCCTGTTGTAGAGCATTACCGGGAGCAGGGAAGATTCGCTGAAGTGGACGGAGACCGGCCAATCGCGGAGATTGCAGCCGGAATTGTTGCCGCCGTGGAGCGATTGCGCAAGTAAGCGCGATCGACGCGGCGAGTTTGTGCGTTAACTGCAGTGGTCAGTGATCAGTTGGATCCTGCAAGAGCAAGAGGCATCAGCTGGAACGGGGCGCTGGAAAAGCAACTGGGAGAAAAATGGTAGTGGCAGCCAAGGCGGGTGGTTCAAGCAAAATCGAACTGACCACTGACAACTGATCACTGACCAATGTTTTTATGGCTGTCGTTATCAAGTCGTCGCAGGAGATCGAAAAGATGCGCCGCGCGGGCCAGGTGGTTCGCGAGGTGCTGGAACTGGTGCGGTCTAAAGTGACGCCCGGCGCCACGACCTTCGATCTTGAAAAGGCGGCTGCGGCGCGGCTCAAGGAACTGGACGTGAAGGCGGCCTTCAAGGGATACCACGGGTATCCCTGCGTTCTGTGCACCTCTGTCAACAGCGAGGTGGTGCATGGGATTCCTTCACCGAAACGAGTGCTGAAAGAGGGCGATATTGTTTCGGTTGATTTTGGCGTGGTGATTGACGGCTACTATGGCGATGCCGCAATTACCGTGCCGGTGGGTTCGATTGCGCCCGAGGCGCAGCGGCTTTTGAAAGTGACTGAACAGTCGCTACAGGCTGGAATAGCCGCGGTTCGTCCCGGCGCCACGCTGGGCGATGTGGGCGCCGCGGTGCAGGGCGTGGTCGAGGGTCAGGGTTTTTCAGTAGTTCGCGATTTTGTGGGCCATGGCATCGGGTCGAACATGCACGAGGATCCGCAGGTGCCGAACTTTGGTGAAGCGGGCCGAGGCATGAAGCTCAAGGCGGGAATGGTAATTGCCATTGAGCCGATGGTGAATGCGGGCAGACCGGATGTGAAAGTGCTCGACGACGGATGGACTGCGGTGGCGAGCGATGGAAGCATGAGTGCTCACTTTGAGCACACGGTTGCGGTAACGGCGACCGGAGCAAGGATTTTGACGGAATAGTAAGACAGCTTTTAGCTATTAGCTTTTAGCTTTCAGCTCTTTCTTGCTGAGTCGAGCGTTTTCATGACGGCGGAGTGGCGGGAAGCTTGAAGCTGAAAGAAACTTGATCTTTGCCGGGCAATAGCCTGGCGCAACAGCCGGATTGCGAGACAGCCGGCGGAACTGGATGCAGTTTGTCGAAGGAAGACGCGATTGAGGTAATGGCAACGGTGCAGGAAACGCTGCCCAACGCCATGTTCAAGGTGAAACTCGAGAATAATCACGAGGTGCTGGCCCATGTATCTGGCAGAATGCGCAAGAACTTCATCCGCATTTTGCCGGGCGACCGCGTAGCGGTGGAACTGAGCCCCTACGATCTGAATCGCGGACGGATTGTGTACAGGTACAAGTGATCAGTGGACAGTGATCAGTGGTCAGTTGTTGGTGCTGAGTCGAAGGCTTTAATTCGGCTGAAGGCTGATAGCTGAGATCTCCGACAAGTATTCCGCGTCGGCTTTTGAGGCGCAGAAGAGGGTAGTACAAAGCAATGAAGGTTCGGGCATCTGTAAAGAAGATTTGCGTGAAGTGCAAGGTGATTACGCGCCGCGGTGTGGTGCGTGTGATCTGCGAGAACGCAAAGCACAAGCAGCGCCAGGGATAAGCAACGCCTGGTACGTAGGGACGTTCCGTGAAGGCAGGGAATAGGCAGTAGGGAATAGGGCATAGAAAACCGGCAAGCTGAACCAGCAAGATTTTTCTACTCACTATTGGCTACTTACTATTGGCTGCATTCAAGAGGCTAGTTAGCTTGAGTCAAGGCTTGCGTTGAACCTCTGGAAGCGATTCCGATAACCCGTGCGAACCGGTTGAGGCCGGAGGGCACATAACCTGAAGTAAAGGAAATCGAATGGCACGTATTGCTGGCGTCGATCTGCCCCGCAACAAGCAGGCAAGAATCGCGCTTACTTACATCTTCGGAATCGGGAATCCCCGCGCCAAGAAGATTCTGGAGAAGGCGAATGTAGACGCCTTCAAGAAGGTCCAGGATCTGGGTGAGGAAGAGGTGAACCGGATCCGCCAGGTCATTGAGGACGAGGGCGACGTCGAGGGCGATTTGCGCAAAGACGTCACGATGCATATCAAGCGCCTCATTGATATCCAGAGTTACCGCGGCACCCGCCATCGGCGGTCGCTCCCGGTGCGCGGTCAGCGCACCCACACCAATGCCCGCACTCGCAAAGGCCCGCGCAAGGGCACGATTGCCGGCAAGAAGAAAGCGACGGGGAAGACCTAATGGCGAAACCAGAGCAGAAAGCCGCAGCCGGAAAGGCCGGCAAGAACAAGAAGTTCAAGAAGCGCGAGCGCAAGAATGTGCCGTACGGTATTGCGCACATTCAGGCATCGTTCAACAACACCATCGTCACCATCACCGACCAGATGGGCAACACGCTGAGCTGGAAGAGCTCGGGCTCGCTGGGCTTCAGGGGATCGCGCAAGGGCACGCCGTTCGCGGCGCAGCAGGCGGCTTCAAACGCCGCCAATATGGCTCGCGATCACGGCCTGCGAACGGTCGATGTTCGGGTTGCAGGACCGGGATCGGGCCGCGAGTCGGCTATCCGCGCCCTGGCTGCCGCCGGCATCGAGGTGAAAACCATTCGCGACGTCACGCCGGTACCGCACAACGGGTGCAGGCCGCCGAAGCGGAGACGCGTGTAGGAATGCAGCTATCAGCTCTTAGCTTTCAGCTGTCAGCCTTATCGTGCCGCTTCTCAAATTCGCGGATTCCCGATAAGTCACCGACAGGCTGAGAGCTGAAAGCTGAGAGCTAGAAGCTAACATGGGCCGGGACGACCTGCGCACCGTCGCACGTAAACCGGCCGACATCCGAAGTCAGGAGAAGAAATGGCACGTTATACCGGACCAGTATGCCGCCTTTGCCGCCGCGAAGGCACCAAACTATTTTTGAAGGGCACCAAGTGCACTTCAGACCGTTGCCCGCTTGAGAAGCGCAACTTCCCGCCGGGGCAGCACGGCAAAGACCGCAAAGCCAAGATCGTGGGCTATGGCCTGCAGCTGCATGAGAAGCAGAAGGCCAAGCGCATGTATTTCACCCTCGAAGGCCAGTTCCGCGCTTACTACGAGAAGGCCAACCGCGCCGCGGGCGTAACCGGCGAACTGCTGATCCAGCAGCTCGAACGGCGTCTCGACAACGTTGCCTTCCGGCTGGGTTTCGCCATCTCGCGGCGCCAGGCGCGCCAGGTGGTTCGGCACGGCCATGTAACGGTGAACGGCAAGAAAGTGAACATTCCCTCCTACCAGTTAAATGTCGGTGACGAGATCGCGATTCGCGAGGATGCAAAGAAGTTTGTGATTGTTGAACAGGCTTCGCAATACGCCGCGCAGAATCCCGTGCCGACCTGGCTTGAGGCCAACTTTGAAAATATGTCGGGACGCGTTCTGCATCTGCCCAAGCGCACCGATGTGAATTTGCCGATCAACGAACAGCTGATCGTCGAACTGTACAGTAAGTAAGTTGTCAGTGATCAGTGGTCAGTGATCAGTTGGGTCTTGCTCGAATGAGCAGATTCAATTGAGATTGGGTCGCTGGTCACGGACGTAAGTACCACAGTGATCGGATGTAAGGGGCCAGTTGATTGTGCTTGAAGAAGCACAAAATAACTGACCACTGCCAACTGATCACTGACCACTCAAAAACAAGGAGCACTTGCGCGGCCGCCGCAAAATGCATCGCGACGTACATGCCGCGCTAGAAAAGAGATGACTATGTTGTGGAGAGGATTTCAGAAACCGAAGCGGCTTGCAGTTGAGGCCGAAACACTCAGCGACATTTACGGCAAGTTCAGCGCCCAGCCATTTGAACGGGGCTTTGGCACCACCATTGGCAACGCCCTGCGGCGCACGCTGCTCAGCTCCATTGAGGGCGCGGCGGTCACCGCCATCCGCATTGAGGGTGTGCTGCACGAGTTCCAGTCGATCACCGGCGTGGTTGAAGACGCCACCGACATCATCCTCAACCTCAAGCAGGTTCCTTTCAAGCTTGCGGGCGAAGGCCCCAAGGCGCTGTACCTGCGCGCCGACCAGCCTGGCATTGTGACCTCGGGCATGATCGAAGCTGACGGCGACGTGGAGATTCTGGACAAGGAAATCTACATTGCCACGCTGTCTGAAGGCGGCAAGCTGGACATGGAGATGCGTTTGAAGCGCGGCCGCGGGTATGTGTCGGCCGACAAGAACTTCGACGCCGATCTTGGCCTGGGCTTTATTCCCGTCGACTCGGTTCACTCGCCTGTGCGCCGCGTTAACTACGTGGTCGATGCTGCCCGTTTGGGTCAGATTACCGACTACGACAAGCTGACGCTTGAGGTGTGGACCAACGGCGCGGTGCTGCCTGCCGATGCTGTGGGACTGGCGGCCAAGCTGCTGAAGGACCACATGAACATCTTTATCAACTTTGAGGAAGAGATTGAAGCCGAAGCGCGTGGCGAAGAAGGCCGCGTGCTGCTGCGCAACGACAATCTCAACCGCTCGGTTGAAGAGCTTGAGCTTTCGGTGCGCAGCTACAACTGCCTGAAGAACGCCAATATTCAGACTATTGGCGAGCTGGTGCAGAAGACTGAAGCCGAGATGCTGAAGACCAAGAACTTCGGTCGCAAGAGCCTGAACGAAATCAAGGAAATCCTCGCACAGATGGGTCTCTCGCTGGGCATGAAGATCGACGAGCAGGGCAACGCGGTGCCGGGACCAACCAGCATTCCGCCGGCCACTGCCCTGGCAGCCAGCTACGGACGTTACGACGAAGAGGACGAGCCACTCGACTCGGTGGATTTGCAATTGCCCACGGAGACGGAGAATTTTTAAGAACAGCTATCGGCTTCTAGCTGCTAGCTACTAGCTCTTTCGTGCATGAGCCGGCTATGATGCCGGGTCTTCCGAGATGAAGCTAGCGGCTGGAAGCTAGAGGTTGGCAGCTTTTCAAGATTTGAAAGAGCTACTCGATTCTGGCTATCTGGTGCGAACACCACATTGTCGATTCCGCGACAATCGAGCTAGAAGCTAGGAGCTAGAAGCTAGGAGCTAAGAAATGCGCCATCGCAATGCAGGAACCAAGCTCGGACGTAATACCAGCCACCGCCGCGCTCTTTTGCGCAACCTGGTCACGTCCGTTATCGTTGAAGACCGGGTCGAAACGACCGTGGCCAAGGCCAAGGCTGTCCGGCCCCACATCGAAAAGATGATCACGCTGGGCAAGAAGGGCGATCTGCACTCCCGCCGCCAGGCGCTCAGCTTCCTCCAGACCGACAAGGCGGTTTCGCGCCTTTTCGACGAGGTTGCCAAGCGCTACACTGACCGCCAGGGCGGCTATCTGCGCATTGTGCGTACCGGCTTTCAGCAGGGCGATGGCGCAGAGAAGGCGTTCATCGAACTGCTTGGCGCCGAGAAGCAGCTTGAAGTGAAGCGCCAGAAGCGCGCCGATCTGAAGAGCAAGAAACGCGCGGAGCTCGAGAAGCAGCTTGAGGAGCAGCAGAAGCAGGCTGACTCCGAGGGCGGGGACAAGGGCGGCGAAGAGGCTGCCTGAGCCAGACTCGACTTGACCTGATTTAAGAAGCACGACCAGCGGGCGCATTTGCTTGATGCAAATGCGCCCGTGTTTTTTGCGGCAATCCGGCCGGTTCCATGCCTGTAGAATGGCCGCATGCCGCTACCGCAAGCGAAGTTCCCGCTCACAGAAGTTCTTCGCTCGGCCTTGCATGCGCTTCCTTCGAAGCTTCATTGGGTATTTCTTCTCTTCGCAATTCCGCAGGTCATTTTTCTGGCGCTTTGGACGCCTCCGTTTCAAACCGCCGATGAGCCGCAGCATTTCGATCGGGCATGGCAGATAGCGCATTTGCAGATTGGTGCGCATTATGGCGGCTTCGTGGATACCGGTGTCGATCACGTGTGGAGTGACGTGGCAGAAATCGGGTTTCATCAGAATGTGCGCTATACGAGCGCCGAACGAATCGACGCGGAGAGCGCGCAGTGGACGGGGCAGCTGGCTTATCGCGATTTTCCTAACACCGGAACCGGCGCACTGACCGGATATCTACCGCAGGCGCTGGGCATAGTGATTGGCAAGACGGTTGGGTTTGGCCCGCTGCGGACGATCGAGCTGGCGCGGTTGCTGAATGGCGCACTTGCAATTGCTGTTTGCGCGCTTGCGCTCTGGTGGTGCAGGGGTGGCAGGCTGGTGATGTTCGCCGTGCTGCTGATGCCGATGAGTCTGTCGCTGTTTGCATCGTGCGGGCAAGACGCAACGTTGATTGCGCTGACGTGCCTGGTTTTTGCGGCGATCTCAAGGCAGCTAGACGAAGGCCGGCCATTATCGCGCGCGCAGGCTGCGGTGGTAATTGCGTCACTCATTGTTGTGCTGGTGGGACGGCCGCCTTACGCCGCGCTGCTGCCGGCGCTTCTTATTCCCGGACTGTTCAACGGACGGCGCAATCGACCGTCTTGGATTGCAGGCTTCTGGCTTGCGTGCCTGTCGTTCGCCGTGACCGTGACTTGGTGGCTTACAGCGATGCATTCGACGCGAGCGGTTGCCAGACCTATCCCCGGTATCGGGCTGGTGGATGCAAAGATGCAGCTCATCAATCTGCTTCATCATCCCGGCATCGTTCCTGGACTTTTGGGTTACGCAGGCCAGCACACGGCGGAATACATTGCCGGGATTATTGGCTATCTGGGGTGGCTCGATACGCTGATGCCTCCTCTCTACTACGTCCCCATGATTTTGGTGTTGGCGGTTGCTGGGATCGGGGAGATGGTGCGCGGACCGCGGTTCGCGAAGAGCGTTACTGTTCTTTTGTTCGCGGCACTTTTCGCCGGGGTTGCAGCGGTTTTTCTGGTGGAGTATTTGATCTGGACTCCGGTGGGCGCGCCCGGGATTTACGGAGTTCAGGGCCGGTACTTTATTCCGCTGGTGATTGCGGCTGCGGTTGGATTGCCGCGATTGGGCAACTCTCAGAAGGACTATGAGCGGATTACGGCGATGGTCGTGGCCGCGCAACTGATCACAGTGGTGATTCTGCCGCAGGTGATTCTGGCGCGGTATTACGGGGGATGATTCCCGCCTGACACATCACTCGTGGCCGGCGGCGACGCTGGTTACCACGAGTTTGCCGTGCTTGACGCCGCGCAGGGTGAGGATGCCGTTGGCCAGGTCGCGAACGCTCTCGCTGCTGCCGTGCATGATGAGAACCTCAAGGCAATTGTGGTGGTCGAGGTGAACATGGGTTGTTGCGAGCACGCGGCTGCCGGCGCGGTGCTGGGCTGCTATAAGTTTTTCTGACAGGCCGGCCTGGTTATGGTCGTACATGATGGTGAGCGTGCCGAAGACTTCTTTGTTGGCTTCAACTTCTTCGTTGACCAGGTGATCGCGGATGAGGTCGCGCACTGCCTCAGAGCGGTTCTTGTAGCCCTTGGCGGCAATCACGTTGTCGAACTGCGCCAACAATCCTTCTTCCAGCGAGATGCCGGTCCGAACCAGATCGCCCATTTGAGTCTCCGTCTTGCGAAAAGCTATTTAGATCATCGTAGCAAGGGAGCGGGGCTGTGAAGCTGTGAAGGGAGTGCCGGTAAAGCGTTGAATCGAATCAACCGGCTTTCACAGTTTCACGGTTTTTTTGAACTTTATCTTAGTTTTGAGTGGATTGGGCGGACTTTGGGGCGGACTGGCGATCGACGGTATCGGTAGTGTTTGGCATAAAGGTCTCTTATTTAGATTGTGCGCCGGGGAGAGTTAAATAACTGCAAGTGCAGCGGGTTTAGCGGGTTTAGCGGCGTTAGGGGAGTTAAAGACCTAGTAATAAGCTAGTTAGCTTCCATCCCTGGTCCCCAAAAGCGAGGGACCGGGGGCACCCTCGGCTTGACAATTTGCGGAATGAGACCGGGGCCGGCGCGACTACAGGATCGTCGGGATTAAGGGAATAGGTATTGGAGTGAACCCCTGAAGTGAGACACTTTAAAAAGGGGACATAATCATGGCCCCCTATTCGCCCGCGTGCTTCATCTGCCTGGTCGAAGTATCTTAACCGGGCCGCCGCACGAAGCATGCATCAAGCACGCATCCAGTTGCTTTCCCGGTAACACGATCGACCCGCGGATCAGGTTTTGCTCGATGCTAAGGTTCTCAAGTCGAGGGGGCCGCCTCTCAAATAAACCTGCCTCGAACTGGTGCTGTAGCGCGAGCCCTTCCCCGCTATTAGCAATGCCTGAAGTTTCGAGATCGTCCGACTTGAGAACGACGAAATCGATTCGCGACTCAGGGCCATAGCGGATGCCCAGCATGAGCTCGTCCGCGCCATTCAGGATGTCGCTCCCCAACAAATCCATCAGGGGCGCCGACGATTGTCCGAGTGCCGCGTGTTTCAAAGACACTCCTTGCGGCATGACGAGCACGCTCCAGGCGTTTACCCGCGGATGCAGATGGCCGAGACGGCGGGCCACGAGGGGGTCGGGCGGCTGATGGTCGACATACCGGTCGAGTGCCTTTTGCACCAGCCATGTGGTGCCGAGGACCACAGTCCTGCCATCGAGAATTGCCATCCAGCGGGTGTCGCGCATCAGCCGTTCCTCGCGAGCAAAGGGCTTTAAAAGCAGCACTTCAAGACCACGGTAGATGGTGGTGTCAGCGCCGTTCTGCCTGGCCGCCCGAAAGATATGCCCGGCGTCGAATCGCCCGTCCACCAGCAACATATGCTCGTCAGCTTCGCTCGGCGGCCGCGCTGCAGCAGCCCAGATGGTTTCATCGACGCCTCTCGAAGTGTCCACCCCAGTGAGGGCGAGGAAATCGTCAAAGTCAAACCGGTTATTGAGCGAAACCAGCAGCAAATGGCCGCGCGTGTCCTGATTGCCCGGGTCTTCGACGCCTGCCACGACCTGGGCCTCACGTGGAATAAGTGGAAGCAGCTTGCTCCGCGCCGGGGAAGCAAATCCGTTGATTGGAGACGCCGCAATAAGCAAGCCGGCGAAAAGGAACCTAGTGAACAGACTCTGCATTCAAGGCCTCACTTGGGTCAGGGGATGATGAACGGTTACTGTTACCGACAGTAGCGTTACTCATAGTCGCACATAAAAGGACAAAAATTCAAATCGCTAGAAATCTTTGTTGTTGAAGGTGGAGGGCGAACGGCATGCGAGCAAATACGGGTGGCAGAGACCTGATGCTGTCGAGAATGCGTCCAGTTTTTGTCTAATTAGAGCGGTTCCGGGCATAGAGACCGGACGCGTAGCATGATTTTCAGGGTCGTGTTACCCTAATTTTGTTCACTTCTGTGCGTCATTCCCCGCGCGAGGAGAACGGATGGTTGAGTTTTCATGCGTGCACCAAGGCTGAATTCGGGGAATGATCGAGCGGGCGTCGCAATGGCGTCTCAGACCGGAAGCGCGGCATCCGGAGCGTCGGCGGATCCCACCCTAGCCGCAAAAACAAAGACGCGGCGAGGGTGGGGCACCCAAACTAATCCCAGACTGAAATCTGGCTCGACTTTGCGGCGCATTGCCGGCGTTTACGCGTTTCTCGCGGCCTTCAATATTGGCGTGTGGATATGGGCGCTGATTGCGTTCCACCACTATCCGGTTTTGCTTGGGACTGCGTTTCTGGCTTACAGCTTCGGCCTTCGCCACGCCGTCGACGCCGATCACATTGCAGCTATCGACAATGTGACCCGCAAGCTGATGCAGCAGGGCCAGCGGCCGGTGGGTGTGGGGCTGATGTTTTCGCTGGGCCACTCGACGGTGGTTGTGGTGGGATCGATCGCCATTGCCGTTGCCGCGCTCAAACTGCAGAGTCTGACCTATGTAAAGAGCGTGGGAGCTGTCGCCGGCACTCTGGTCTCGTCGTTCTTTTTGCTGGCTATCGCTGCCGTGAACATTGTTATTTTACGCTCGGTGTTTCGCACGTTTCAGAATGTGCGGCGGGGCGCGCCATACGTTGAAGAAGACCTGAACCTGCTGCTGGCCAATCGCGGATTTCTCTCGCGCATTTTCAGGCGCATCTTCAGCCTGGTGACCACGAGCTGGCACATGTATCCGCTGGGGCTGCTGTTCGGGCTTGGATTCGATACGGCGACCGAGATTGGCCTGCTCGGCATTTCGGCGGCGGAGGCTTCGCGAGGGCTGCCGATTCTTTCGATCCTGGTGTTTCCGGCGCTGTTTGCGGCGGGGATGTCGCTGATAGATACCACTGACAATGTGCTGATGCTGGGGGCCTATGGATGGGCTTACGTGAAACCGATCCGCAAGCTCTACTACAACATGACCATCACGTTTGTATCGGTCGTAGTGGCGCTGATTGTTGGTGGAGTTGAAGCGCTGGGCCTGATCGGCGGCCAGGCCGGTTTACAGGGCGGCTTTTGGAATTTTGTTGCGCGGCTCAATGACAACTTTGGCATGCTGGGCTACTGCATCATCGCCATCTTCGCGTTGAGCTGGATTGTTTCGATTGCGTTTTACAAAATGCAGGGACTGGACGAGATCGAATTGCAGGTGGAAGCGGAAGGCGCTTCGCAGCAGTAACGGGGTGGATACCCTTGGTTCTTGCGTGATTGAGATTGGGTGGGTGGGGTTTGTGCTAACCCACCCAAGCGACAAAGACGTCGCTTGGATGGTGCACGCTCTTTCGTGGTTGATTGAGACGGGGCTGATTGGGGTTCGTGCTATCCCACCCCAGCGACGAAGACAAAGACGTCGCGAGGGTGGGGCACCCCAAATTCGTGTCCGATTGAGATGAATGAATTGGCGTGGAGCGCCCATGTTCGCGGTGGATTTATCTAGTCACGCGGCCTCTCTCAGCTTTTCTGCTCTGAATGCTCGCGCAAAGACGTAGACCAGCAGGATCGCGGCGGCCGCTCCGCAGCAATCGAGCAGAACATCGCGCGGAGTCCCGGTGCGATTTGGCAGGAAGGTCTGATGCCACTCGTCGCAACTGGCGACCAGGGCAGTGCAAACTAACCCCAGCAGAGCGCATCTCCAAAACGCCAAGCCGCGGAGCGTGAGCGACATCCACCAGGCGCGCAGCCAGGCCAGACACAGTATTCCGTAGCCGATGAAGTGGCCGCTCTTGCGGATGTAGTGGTGAATCACGTCCCAGCGCGCATTGCCGACCGGGCCGAAGATGGCCTGGTAGATGGCGCGCAGAGGGCTGGAGGTATAGTCTGCGCCGAACCAGGTTGTCGACTCAAATGCGATTACGGTGACGCCGATGGCGACCGGCAGCCAGGCACTGATCCAGAACCGGGGGCCGCGCGCGCTACTCGACATGATAGTTGGGCGCTTCGCGAGTGATAATCACGTCGTGGACATGGCTCTCGCGCAGGCCCGCGCCGGAGATGCGCACAAATTTTGCATTCTCCTGCAACTCGCCGATAGTTCCACAGCCGAGGTAACCCATGCCGGAGCGCAGGCCGCCCACCAGCTGAAAGACCATGGACTCGAGCGGTCCGCGGTATGGGACACGGCCCTCAATCCCCTCGGGGACATACTTGGCCAGCCGGTTGCCGCTGCTGCGCTCGCGCTGAACCACGCCTTCGACCGATTCACGATCGACCAGATCGGCGTTGCCCTGGAAGTAGCGCTCGCCAGAGCCCTGGCTCATGGCGCTGAGCGAACCCATGCCGCGATAGGTCTTGAAGCTGCGGCCCTGGTAGAGGATGGTTTCGCCGGGGCTCTCGTCGACGCCGGCGAAAAGCGAGCCGATCATGACGGTGTTTGCGCCGGCCGCGATGGCCTTGGCGATTTCGCCCGAATACTTGATGCCGCCATCGGCAATGACTGGAATGCCGCGCTCTTTGGCGGCGCGATACGCCTCGGCAATCGCGGTGATTTGCGGCATGCCCGCGCCGGTAACCATGCGCGTTGTACAAATCGATCCCGGACCGATGCCCACTTTAACGGCGTCGGCACCCGCGTCAATAAGCGCCAAAGCGCCCTCGTAGGTGGCCACGTTGCCGGCAAGCAGACCAACGTCGGGGAATCTCTTTTTTACCTCACGCACTGCCTCGAGCACGCGGGAGGAGTGGCCGTGCGCCGAATCCACGGCGAGCACGTCGGCCCGCGCCTTTACCAGCTCTGCGGCGCGCTCAAGATAATCGCCGGTTGCGCCAATGGCGCCGCCCACGCGCAGACGGCCCTGCGAATCCTTACTGGCGTTGGGATACTTGAGTTTCTTCTGGATGTCTTTGACGGTGATGAGGCCCTTGAGCTCGTAATCCTTGTTGACGACGAGGAGCTTTTCAACGCGATGCTGGTGCAGAATCTGCTCGGCTTCTTCAAGCGTAGTTCCAACGGGAACGGTGATGAGGTTCTCTTTGGTCATCACGTCGCCGATGGGAATATCGGTGCGGGTTTCGAAGCGAAGGTCGCGATTGGTGAGAATGCCGACCAGCCGCTTGCCCTGCGTGACGGGCACGCCGGAGATTTTGTAGCGGCGCATCACGTCGAGCGCGTCGGAGATCAACTGGTCAGGGCCGATGGTTACGGGATCGACAATCATGCCGCTTTCAGAGCGCTTTACTTTGTCGATTTCGCCGGCCTGGTCGACCATGGAGAGATTGCGGTGCACGATGCCAATGCCGCCCAATTGCGCCATGGCAATGGCCATTCTCGACTCGGTGACGGTGTCCATGGCCGAGGAGATGAGGGGCGTATTGAGAGTGATATCGCGGGTGAGCTGGGTCTGCGTGCTGACCTGCGCCGGCACAACCTCGCTGTAGGCGGGCACCAGCAGCACGTCGTCGAACGTGAGCGCTTCAGTTAAGTTTTGAGCCAGCATAATGGTATGATGCGCCCGCAGATACAGCGAAAAGAAACCGCTGGCTGACGGGCGCTTCGTTTTATTGTAGCGGGTGGGGGGAGAAAGAGCAGGGAGCGCGGGAGCGAGGGAGCAAGGGAAGGTGGCGAAATGGGAAGCGGTGCAAAACCAACCCGTGGCCCGCGCGTCAGTATTCGATCTTGTCGGGGGAGTCTAGCCAGGCTTGAAAACTGGCCCAAGCTTCATCGCCAAGTAATTGGGTTGAAGGGAGTTGGCGCTCGGCGGCAGTTTTGCGGATCTCGTCGTAGAGAAAGGCGTCGTCAAAGCCAGCGCGGGCGGCATCGGCGGCGGATGCGCCGTAGTAGACTGCGTCGAGCCTGGCCCAGTAGGCAGAGGAGAGGCACATGGGGCAGGGCTCGCAACTGGTGTAGAGCTCGCAGCCAGAGAGGATGAAGGTGCCGAGGGCTTTGGCGGCGGCGCGGATGGCGTTGACTTCGCCGTGAGCTGTGGGGTCGTTGTCGACGGTGACGGTGTTGACGCCCTCGCCGACGATTTTGCCATTGCGCACAATGAGCGCGGCGAAGGGACCGCCGGCGCCGGAGAGCACATTCGCGGTGGCGAGGGCGATGGCGCGGCGCAGGAATTCGGGATTAGGTGCGCTGGGCATAAGGGGAATTGCCGCCGAAGCGACGGGGCAGGCTCAGTATTTCATAACTGCGTTGTGCGCGGAACGGGCGAATTGCCGCGCGCGTATACTGCGGGGAAACCGTTGGAGGCCGATACCGATGACGCTGGGAAAGTTGTGGGAGTTCCTGCTTTGGGGATGGATGGGACTTGAGGTGGTGATTGCAATTGCAACGCGGACCCGGCGGAGCCAGGGAACGGTGCACGATCGCGGCACGCAGTTGCTGATCTGGGCCGTGATCGTGTTTTCGTTTTATGCGGCCGGATGGGCGGAGGCGCCGGGGCTGGAGATGCCGTTCAGCCATTACCCGCTGCGCATTGCGTCGGTGGTACTGATGGTGCTGGGACTCGTGGTGCGCATCGTCGCAATTGTGACGCTGGGCAAGGCGTTCAGCGCGAATGTGGCGATTCGCTCGACGCAGGCGTTGCAACGTGGCGGGCTCTACCGCTTGGTGCGGCACCCTTCGTACCTGGGGCTGGAGATCATTTTTGTTTCCGTCGGAATCTGGAGTCACAACTGGGGTTCGATGGCGGTGATGATTGGGCTGCCGACGGCGGCTGTGCTCTACCGCATTCATGTGGAGGAGAAGGCATTGAGGGGCGCGTTCGGGGCGGAGTATGACGAGTACTCGAAGACGACGAAGCGGCTGATTCCGGGAGTGTATTGAGCCCCTGCGTGGAGCCGCAGGCGCGGCGCTCATGCCATTGCTTACTGTTTCGGCCTGGGGAACTCCTCGATATGCTGCTCGCCTTTGCGGCCGACATAGGTGACACGCTTGCCGGTGAGGAAGGCGCGATAGCTTGTGACGCCGGCAGAGGTCGCCAGCCGCACGAACTCGGGATAGCGAACAGTGTCGGCCTGCGCGCCGCGAATGGCGGCCCTGAGGGCTTCGGCATCGAAGTCCGCGGCAATGGGACCGGGGTCGAGAATCATGGGAATGGTGATCGAAGATCCGTCGGTGAGGTAATGCGTTTTTTGTGCGGTAGCGTAATCCACCTGGTAGGACTCGACGCGGGCTGCGAGCAGGGCGTGCACGACCTGGGGGAAGGTCATATTGCCGAGCTGGGTTTGGATGGCTGTTTCGTGAATCGATTGCTTTGACATTTCAATACTCCTTATTCGGTTGGAAGCGATTGCAGGCCGTGGGCCTGGACAAGCTTTTTCATGGTGGCGATGAGTGCGGCGCGCTCACGGGCTGAGAGGGGATGAAAGAACTCCTCGTCGTTTTGATCGGCAAGTGCGGCAAGGTGCGGGACGAGACGCCGGCCCGGCGCAGTGAGTGCGATGGATTGGAAACGGCGATCGTCGCTGCGCTCGCGGCGGGCGATGAAGCCTTTTACGACGAGCCTGTCGACGAGCTTGGAGACGCCTCCGCGGGTCATGCCGATGCGTTCGGCGATGAGGCTGGGTACGACATCGTCATCGTCGAACATCTCACGGAGGATGACCCATTCAGCGACGGTGACGCCGCTTTGAAGCAGCTTGCGGGCAAAGGCATGCGAAACGTGGTTTGAGACGAATCGCAGCCAGAACCCGGTGTGCTTTTTGAGGTCGCTGACGGTGAGGGAGGACTGGCTTGACTGGCTCATGGAAATAATATTCCCAGTCAACTGTTTCCAAGTCAACTATTATTTCAACAATTCGTTCTACGCCCGGGGAGACGTAGGGGTTGCTCGCGCTGCGAGAAGTAAATCTCAGGCGGAGGTTGGACCTGATGCGGTTTGCATCTCACCTTTCATGAAGGTGTTCTCGCCGCTCATCCATTTTTTGTTTCATATCGGATACCTTGGTCCGCTGGTGATGGGGACTCTGGATTCCTCGTTCCTGATACTGCCGTTCGGTAACGATCTATTGGTGGTGGGAATGGTTGCACGCCACCCCCAGGGAGTTGCCTGGTTCGTGCTTTCAGCCGCAGCCGGCTCCACAATCGGAGCATGCCTGCTGGCCATGGTTTCAAAAAAGCTGGGTGAGGAAGGCATTCGCAAGATTGCAGGTAAATCGCGGTACGAAATGCTGAAAAAGAGGATCGGCAACCGATCCGGTTTTGCCGTCGCTTTGGCGGGACTCGCTCCACCGCCATTTCCTTTCACTACGGTGATTGCAGCGGTGGGCGCGCTCGGGTACCCGCTGTGGAGAATTGTTGCTATCAACTTTTTTACGCGTGGCGCGCGGTTTACTATTCTCTCGATTCTCGCGTTGAAATTCGGTACGGGCATTTTGCATATTGCCCAATCGCGTCCGTTCGAATGGTCGATGGTAGCGTTCATTGTTTTCTGTTTCGTGGCAACCTGCTTCTCATTGGTTCACTGGCTTCGCCAGCCGCGAGCGAGATCGATGGCGTCTCGCACTGGCAACTGACGCGGATGGAGCGAAACTAACTGGCCCGCGGGTTGTGATAGATTGTGCTATCGGTTCATCCTTCATTCTTCCCCGATTTTTTGCCAAAGAGAAACAAGACGGGATTTGCCGGTGGTTGGCCTTTGTGGTCTCCCACCCATCGAGCAAACTACGCTCGATGGATGGGGCACGGGTTCATTTGCGGCGGCCTGGAGACACCGGTGGGGACCGATAACTGAAATCTGCACGAGGTGAGCGCCGATGGCTGCTGGCGATTCCATGCACGACGTGTATGCGACGACGGCGACGCCGGTCGATGAAGAGTCACGGCTGAAGCGGCTTGGCGAGTCTGCGCTGCGGAAGGTGAGCCAGCGGTTGCTTCCGGTGCTTGGCGTGGGCTATGGGCTGTCGTACATGGACCGCCTCAATATCAGCTTTGCGTCGCTCGAGATGAACCGCGATCTTCATTTCAGCGCATCGATTTACGCATTTGGCGCGGGGCTTTTCTTTATCGGGTATGCGTTGTGCGAGGTGCCTTCGAACCTGATGCTGCTGCGATTCGGAGCCAAGAACTGGCTGACGCGCATCATGCTGACATGGGGATTGCTGGCAGCGGCAATGATGTTTGTGCGGACGCCACTCGAATTCAATGTGGTGCGTTTTTTGCTGGGCATGGCGGAGGCTGGATTTTATCCGGGGGTGATTTTTTACCTTACGCTTTGGTTCCCGCTGGAGATGCGTGCGCGGGCGGTGAGCCGGTTTTATATTGCGCTGCCGTTGAGTTCGGTTGCGATGGGCATGGTTGCCGGATGGCTGCTGGGACTGGGCGGAAAGCTGGGGCTTTCCGGTTGGCAATGGCTCTTTTTGCTGGAGGGATTGCCGGCTGCGGCGTTCAGCCTGGTGATATGGAAGATGCTGCCTGACAATCCAGCAAAAGCGGCGTGGCTCACAGCGGAAGAGAAGGCATGGCTTGACCGCAGGCTGAAGGCGGACGGCGAAAAGGCGCACCTGGGGCACAGCGCGGGAGTGACGCAGGCTCTGTTTTCGGCGAAGGTGTGGATGATGGGCCTCTTCTTCTTGTGCGCGCTTACGGCCAATTATGCGTACCAATTTTCTGCGCCTGCAATTCTGCAGGGAGTGACTGGCTGGAGCACTACGCATGTTGGCTACCTTGTGGCAGGTTTTGGATTGGCAGGCGCGTTGGGGATGCTAGTGAACAGTGCGCATTCCGATCGCAGCGGCGAGCGCTCGATGCATTGCATTGTTCCGTGCCTGATTATGGCGGCCGGTTTTTTGATTGCCGGTTATTCCAGGGAGCCGTGGCTGGTGGTGGTTGCGCTGGCGGCAACATACATTTCGTTTGTGACAATGCTGGGACCGGCGAATGCGGTTCCGATGCAGTTTCTCGCCGGGCGCGCGGCCGCGGCGGGCCTTGCGGCCATGAATACGATCACCATGCTCTCGGGTTTTGTGGGGCCGAACTGGATGGGCGTGATGAGGGATTATACGGGGAGCTATCAGGTGGGGCTGAGAGGATTAGTGTTGCCTTCTCTGCTTGCCGCGGGAACGATGTTTGTGTTGACGCGCGGCCTGGCGCGGAGGCCGGTGGTGGCGGGTGCGGCGCTGGCCGAGGAAGCCGTTTGACGGATTTCGATGGGCGCTAGCGACCTGTCTCTGAAGTTCCTTGTGAAAATCGCTTAAGGACAACTGCAGATCCCTCGACTCACCACCCCCAAACTGAAAAGCGTTTGGGGCCCCTTTCGCTCAGGATGACAGGTCAAATTATGTAATGGACTTTAGAGACAGTCGCTAGATTGTCGCAGCTGCCGGGAGGATGTCTTCGACGTCTACCCATTGCGTGGGGTACTGGCCGGTGTAGCAGGCAGTGCAGTAGCCTACTTTTTTCTCGTCCTGGACTGACTGGAGCAGGCCTTCGAGGGATAGATAAGCAAGCGAATCGGCTTCGATATATTGGCGAATCTCTTCGACTGAGTTGTTGGCGGCGATGAGGTCCTTCTTGCTGGGCGTGTCGACGCCGTAGAAGCAGGGCGAGATGGTGGGCGGGCAACTGATGCGGAGGTGAACTTCTTTTGCGCCTGCGCCGCGGACCATGCGCACGATTTTTCGCGAGGTGGTGCCGCGAATGATGGAGTCGTCGATGAGGATGACTCGTTTTCCCTCGAGAAGATTGCGGACCGGGTTGAGCTTGAGGCGGACGCCGAAATCGCGCACGCGCTGCTCGGGCTCAATAAATGTGCGGCCGACATAGTGGTTGCGGATGAGGCCGAGACGGAACGGGAGGCGCGCTTCTTCTGCGTAACCGAGGGCAGCGGTGACGCCGGAGTCGGGAACGGGCACGACGACGTCTGCGGGAACGTGCGACTCGCGAGCGAGCTGGCGGCCCATCTGGTCGCGCGATTCCTGCACCCAGCGGCCGAAGATTTTGCTGTCGGGCCGCGCGAAGTAGACGTGCTCAAAGATGCAACTGGATTGCGGGACACCGGTGGAGTACTGGCGGCTGGTCATGCCGTCGCTGGAGACCATGACGAGCTCGCCGGGAAGAACGTCGCGGAGATATTCGGCGCGGAGCAGATCGAAGGCGCAACTCTCAGAAGCGAAGACGATGGTGTCGGGCGCGCCGGGGTTGCGGATGCGGCCGATGGAGAGCGGGCGGAAGCCGCGAGGATCGCGCGCGGCGAAGATGCGGTCGCGCGTGAGCATGACGATGGAGAATGCGCCTTCGAGCTGGGCGAGCGAGTCGGCAATGGCATCGACGAGCGTTGAGGCCTGCGAGTGGGCAATGAGCTGGACGATGATCTCGGAGTCGCTGGTGGTTTGGAAATAGGCGCCGGCGCGTTCGAGGCGGGTGCGAAGATTGCCGAGATTTACCAGGTTGCCGTTGTGCGCGATGGCGATGAGGCCCTTGGTGGATTCGACGCGAATGGGTTGGGCGTTGAGCAGGGCGGAGTCGCCGGTGGTGGAGTAGCGCGTGTGACCGATGGCCATGGGGCCGGGCAGCTTGCGGAGCACGTCGTCAGTGAAGATTTCAGAGACGAGGCCCATGCCCTTGATGTTGGCGAGATGCAGGCCGTCGGCGGTGGCGATGCCGGCTGACTCCTGTCCGCGATGCTGAAGTGCGTAGAGGGCGAGGTAGGCTTGGCGTGCAGCGTCGGGGTGGCCGTGAATGGCGACTACGCCGCATTCTTCGTGGAGCTTGTCAGCTTCAAGAGCAGTGGTCAGTGAACAGTGATCAGTGTTCAGTGGGGCCGCTGCGCTGCGCTCGTTCTTCAACTTCTCCGACTCATCGGTGACGCCAGGGACGCCTTGCAAAAGCAATCTGCTCATGCGTGCACCTCTTCATGAATGTTGGCTTCGAGGGACGAGGACCAGATCTTGCGCAGGTCGGCCAGAGGAGCGGAGATAAGAGTATCGCCGTATACAGAGATTTCAAGACGGTTGCCGCCAGTTGTGCCGATGCGGGCGGCCATGTAGCTGTAGTCACCAGACAGCTTTGTAATTTCCGAAACATTGCTGGGGTCGGAGGTGACGATGAGCGTGGATGCCGGTTCGGCGAAGAGGCCGAAGAGCGGGTGGACCATCAGAGAAGGGTCCTGTTCAACAGTTGCGCCGATGTTTTTGGTAAAAGCGGCCTGGGCGAGAGCCACGGCTATGCCACCGTCAGAGACGTCGCATGCAGAACGAAGCAGCTTGCGCTTCGCCAGCAGGCCGAGCAGCGTTTGCAGGTCGGACTCCGCATCAAGATCGAGCGAGGGCGGGGTTCCCCACACTTGCCGCAGAACAACGCTGGCATATTCGGACGAGCCAAAGGCAACAAGCGCTTTGTCAGGCAGATCTGCAGAATCCGGGGGTGCGTCGGGAACTGGCTCCGAAATTGGAGGAGCGACCGGAAAGCCGGGGGTTTGGATAAGCGGATAAACAATGTAAGGGCTGATGGGTGCAGGCGTGAACGGAACTTCAAGATTCGGATTAGGCGCTTCGCCGCGAGGAACTGGCCACAGCAACAGGATTGCATCCCCGACGTGCTGGAAATGAGCAGGGACAGATTTGGTGACGTCGTCGAGAATGCCGACGATGCCCAGCACAGGTGTGGGGTGAATGCCGACGCCGCGCGTTTCATTGTAGAGCGACACATTGCCGCCGGTGATGGGCGTGCCGAGCGCCGTGCAGGCTTCTGCGATGCCGTCGATTGCGGCGGAAAGCTGCGCCATGATCTCGGGCTTTTCAGGGTTGCCGAAGTTGAGGCAATTGGTGGCGGCGACGGGCGTAGCGCCGGTGCAGGCTACTTTGCGCGCAGCTTCGGCGACGGCGTGCATTGCGCCGAGTTTTGGATCGAGCCAGCACCAGCGGCCGTTGCCATCGAGGGCCATGGCGAGGCCGCGTTCAGGTCTTTCTGATCCCTGATCCGTGTTCCCTGTTCCCTTAATACGCATTACGCCGGCTTCGCCGCCGGGGCCGATCACGGTGTTTGTTTGGACCATGGAATCGTATTGCTCGTGAATCCAGCGCTTTGAACACACGTTGGCGCTGGCGAGGAGTTGCTTGAGATCGGCATTGTAGTCACGGTCACTTGAGAGCTCGTCAAGAGCGGCCTGCGGAGGTTCGAGCGGGGCGGGAGCTTTCCAGACGCCGACGGGACGATGGTACAGGGGAGCATCGTCAGTAAGAGATTGATTGGGAATGTCGGCGACGAGCTGGCCGTGATGACGGATGCGGAGTCGCGGCGCGGATTCAACGGTGCCGACGATAACGGCGTCGAGGCCCCATTTTGAGAAGACGCTGAGGACTTCGTTTTCGCGGCCGTTCTCGGCAACCAGCAGCATGCGCTCCTGGCTTTCAGAGAGCATGATCTCGTATGCGGTCATGCCGGTCTCGCGCTGGGGCACATGGTCGAGCTCAACGTCGAGACCCACGCCGCCGCGCGCGCCCATCTCGCAAGTGGAGCAGGTGAGGCCGGCTGCGCCCATATCCTGAATGCCGACGATGGCTCCGGTCTTCATGGCTTCGAGGCAGGCCTCGAGGAGCAGCTTCTCCATAAATGGATCGCCGACCTGGACGTTGGGGCGCTTGGCTTCGGTGCCCTCGTGAAACTCTTCGCTGGCCATGGTTGCGCCGTGAATGCCGTCGCGGCCGGTCTTGGCGCCTACATATATGACAGGGTTGCCGGTGCCGCTGGCTTTGGCGTAGAAGATTTCATCCTTGCGGACGAGGCCGAGCGCGAAGGCGTTTACAAGAGGATTGCCGCTGTAACTGAGGTCGAACTTTGTTTCTCCGCCAAGGTTGGGGACGCCGAAGCAGTTGCCATAGCCGGCGATGCCGCCCACCACGCCCTCGATGATGGAGTGATTTTTGTGGATGAGGATCTCGCGCTCTTTTGCGTCCTGGACTAAATCTTGGGAGACGTCCTCGGCAGAAATTGGGCCGAAGCGGAGTGAGTCCATGACAGCGAGAGGGCGCGCGCCCATGGTGAAGATGTCGCGCAGGATTCCGCCGACGCCGGTAGCCGCACCCTGGTAAGGCTCAATGTAGCTGGGGTGGTTGTGCGACTCGATCTTGAAGGCGCAGGCCCATCCGTCGCCGACGTCGATGATGCCGGCGTTTTCGCCGGGTCCCTGGACCACGCGTTCGCTCTTGGTAGGCAAGCGCTTGAGATGGACGCGGCTGGACTTGTAGGAGCAATGCTCGCTCCACATGACGCTGTAAATGCCCAGCTCGGTGAGAGAAGGGACACGGCCAAGCGCGGCCAGGATGCGGTCGTATTCGTCGGGAGTGATGCTGTGTTGCGCCAGCAGTTGAGGAGTTACGGTTGCCGGCTCGGGCGCAGATGGGGAAAGGGCAATTGTCATCGCGATCACCTTCATTGTCGCACGGCTGTAAAGATGGGTTTTTGCAGTGAGTGACTGAGTTTTCCGCAGGTTCGAGGGTCGCATGGGGATAGCGCGCGAGCCGGCGGGAGCGCAAGTTGGCGTGTCGCTGCTCCAATCCGCTTGCAGCGAAGATTGTGGCGCCGGAAGTGGAACGATGATGCGGCTCTATGCGATACTTTTAGGGCCCACCAACCGTTGCCGGGATGGCGGAACTGGCAGACGCAGCGGACTCAAAATCCGCCGACCGCAAGGTCGTGGGGGTTCGACCCCCCCTCCCGGCACCATTTATTACATCAAATAAGTCACACATATTAAATGATTTACAGCGATTTGGATGCGTTGA
>Ga0182016_10001934_pt1 | contig 24762 bp, 23 predicted proteins | sample 712S2MmetaG_FD_120491 | JGI IMG/M metagenome (GOLD analysis project Ga0182016, IMG submission 120491) | Permafrost microbial communities from Stordalen Mire, Sweden - 712S2M metaG | ecosystem: Environmental > Terrestrial > Soil > Wetlands > Permafrost | place: Sweden: Stordalen | collected...
ACGAATACAGCGTGGTGGTCGGGCTGCCGGGATTTGAACCCGGGACCTCTGCGTCCCGAACGCAGCGCGCTACCAAGCTGCGCTACAGCCCGCAGCGAGTTCCCTCGCAGCCCGATAATCCTAGTCGCCTGGGTACCTCTACAACAAAGCGTTAGACAGGGGGGGCCTCGGTAGTTTCGACAGGCTGGTGATATTCGATGACTATTTCGCTGATCCGGCGGCGCTCAATCGACTGGACTCGAAAGGTCCAGTCGCCAAACGTATAGACCGTTCCAGAGGCGGGAATCTCACCGGCGAGGTCGAGCACGAAGCCAGCGATGGTGACGTACTCCCCTTCTGGGATGATCACACCCAACTCCTCTTCGACCTTGTCCACGTGAGTCTGACCGTCTACAAGCCAACGATCCTCTCGGATCCGCACGATGGGCGGCTCCTCGTCCTCATCGAATTCGTCGCCGAGGTCACCCACGAGCTGTTCGAGAATGTCGCGAATCGAGATGACGCCAGCGACGCCTCCGTGTTCGTCCAGGACGAGGGCGAAGGTACGCCGCTGCTCACGGAGTTCTTTCAAGCTTTCGAGCAGATCGAGAGTCTCGGGGAGCATCAAGGGGCGTCGGATCTTTCGGGCGATCTCGTTGGCCGTGGGAAGCGAGACCCCGATTGCGCGCTTCACGGCGGTTGACCGAAACAGATCGTTGACGAAAAGGACACCTTCGACCTCGTCCAGGTCACCCACGACGACGGGAAAACACGAGTGGCCCGTGTCGCGAACAGCCTCCGCGATCGCCTCGGGCGTCACGGGGATGGTGAGGTAGACGACGTCAACCCGTGGAGTCATGACGTCGCGAAGTTCCAGCTCGCTCAACTGGTCCACGCGGGCCTTGATGGCGACCGCTTCGGGCAGGTCGGCCTTGGAGGCGGGGACGCCCTTGATCCTCGCGCGGATCCGCGCGAGGCCCGTAGGGGGAGGTTTCTGGTCGCTCATTCAGCGACGGCGGCGCGAACGGTGGCGGGACGAAAGGTCTCGTCCTCGTACTCCTCACCGGCCAGCAGAACTCGGACCGCGGTACGCACGCGCTGGGGATCGAGCGGTTTTACCACGAAGCCTTCAGCACCGCTGCGGCGCGCGAGGAAAACGTCGGCGCGTCGATCGAGCAGCATCAGTACCGCGACTGGTTCGGACGCTCCGTAGGACTCTTCGTGGCGAAGATCCATGCACACGGCCATTCCCCCCATAGAGCCAATCTGCATGTCGACGATGACCAGGTCGACCTCGCCGAGTTGGACCCGTTCGCGCACCTCGTGCCCGGTCGCGACTTCCTCAATAAAGAGGTCGGGCCCTTCGAGCATGGTGCGCAGTTCGTGTCGCAGCGACGAGAGGTCGCTCGCTAGCAGTACCGTGGCCACGAAGTTCAGCGTAGCAAGACTTGAGGACCGCGAAATTGGGGACAAAGAACACCTTGCCTCGCGGGGGCCAATTGGTTATCCTGCGGTCTTAGGCCGAGGCGGGGGAGACGGAATGTCGATTGCTCAAGTGGATTGGTCGGACGCCGCCGCGTGTCGCGGTAGCGAAGGGTCACTCTTCTTCTCGCCCGAGGTTTCCGAGCGAAAAGAAGATCGCCACGAACGTGAGTTCCTCGCCAAGCGACTGTGCGCGAACTGTCCGGTGCGCGGTGACTGCCTGGAGGCGGCGCTCGCGCGCCACGAGACGTACGGAATCTGGGGAGGCCTCAACGAACTCGAACGACGAGCGCTGCTTAGGACGTGAACTGATCCGCTTCGTCGTCCACCCGGCGACCGTAGTGATGGACAATGAGTAGCAGCAGCACGAAGGTCACGATGTGAATGCCCGTGCAGTAGAGGCAAATGTTCTTGATGATCAAGAGTTCGGCCGCGACGAGCCAGAGGACGAAGGCCATCGAGATGACGATGACTACGACTCGCAGGTCGTGCACCCACCGGCTCCTCATGCGCCAACACCAGGGGGAGTTGAGCACGCACAAGACGACGTACGTGCACAGGCCGAGGACCGCGACGGGGATGCCAAGAAAGTACGACTGGGACGACGTCGTCACCTTGGCGCAGTTGACGAACCCGCTGTCCGAACAGAAGAGGTCTTGGGCGCCGTTGAAGTGTGCGTTCGTGAGGTACGCCGACAACGCTAAGCCGATCAGACTCAACAGGAACGTTGTATAGACAGCCCAACGGGGGACGGGCGCCATGCTTCGGCTCATCTAGATCTTCATTGCCTTTTTCGCCGCCATCACTCCGGTCGACGTGCAAACCGTGCTCGGTTGGTTGTTGGTGAGTGAGCAGATCGACGCGGTGAGGTAGTTCGCCGAGGTGATGATCGCCTCGGTGACGGGACTAGAGGTGGTCTTGAGGTCCTGGGCTATTGCGTTGCGCGAGAGTCCCGCCAGGGCGGCCGGGGTGAAACTGGCTCCAGAGACCAGGAACTTGTTGCCGAGGGACATGAACGGGATGGACCCGTCGTCGGTCGCGGGCAAGCCCTTGATGTATTTGGAAGTGTCGTACTTGTCGAACAGGGTCAACTCGGACTTCGTGGGGGTCTGGAGCTTCGTGTACGAACTTATCGCCGCGTCATAGACGTTGGTCTCGGATTCGACGCTACGAAAGGCGATGTAGGGCGAAGTGTACGTGGCCTTTAGGAACGTGAACGTGGGCGTGTTCGGGTCGATGTCCTGAGAGCCACTGGACATGTTGCCGAGATTCGACCACGTTCCAAAGCGACTGAGGGCAATGATCGTGGGCCAGCGTTGGGCGGCGCAGAAGGGACAGTACTCGGCGCCGAAGTAGAAGACCTCGGGGAGGGTCTTACCGTTCACGGTCGCGGTGAGGGCCGGCTGACCCGCGATTGACTGGGGTGCGTTGACCGGGGCGACCGGCGAGGTGACCCCGACCGTGTTGAACACCGAAGCGGGAACCGTCGTGAGTTCGGTCACGGTCGTAGGGTCGGCCGCTTGGAACGTGGAGGATCCCGTCGACGGTGTGGACCCGCTAGTGACTTTGATGATGACGAGCGCCGCGACCACGAGTACCACCAGGCCGACCGCCAGCCAGGTGAAGAGTCCGGCGGGACGCCCAGTCGATGTTTTCGCAGGCGGCCTCTTCGCAACGGGTTTCTTTGCCACAATGCTCCTCGTGTCTTTTGAATCTCAAACTTACTAGAAGTTCTGTCAGCGTCGTCTCGGGCGAGCGAACCCTAGGTAGTTTGCCTTATGGCCACTATCTTGACTCCACGACCAGCGGCGACGGTGTTGACACTTCGTGAGGGGAAGAATGGTTACGAAATTCTTATGTTGCGCCGCAACCTCAACAGCGATTTCGTTGGCGGTGCGTACGTGTTTCCGGGCGGCGGGGTCGACCCGGCGGACGCGAGTGAAGTCGCCCAGCAACTCAGCGTCGGAATGAGCGAGGCGTCCTGTTCGGCGCGCCTGGGAATCATGAGTGGTGGTCTTGCCTACTACGTAGCGTGCCTTCGCGAACTCTTCGAGGAGGGCGGCATCCTGATCGCCTGTGACGACGAGGGCCATGAGATCGATATAGCGAATCGACCTTTGGTCGATCGGCTGAACCGCGCGCGTGACTTGGTGAACAACGGCTCGTTACGGTTCGTGGAACTGCTCCAACGAGAGGGACTCTCCCTCGACCTTCGAAACATCGCTTACCTCGCTCATTGGGTGACACCGGTGGGACCGCCGCGGCGTTACGACACGAGGTTTTTCGTGGCCCTCTCACCAGAGGGACAAGTCGCGGGCCACGACGACTACGAGACGGTCGCTTCGAAATGGATTCGACCCGTGGACGCACTCGCGATGCACGCGCGCGGTGGGCTGGAGATGATTTTTCCCACGATTCGCAACCTCGAGATCGTCGCCCAATTCGACACGGCCCAAGAAGTGCTCGACTACGCGAACGCACTGGGCGAGATTCCAAAGATCGAACCTCGAATGCTCGAACGCGACGGCGAACTCACTATTCTCGTTCCCGGTGATAACGGCTACGACGAGGGTATTTGAACCGCACGTTCGAGCGAGTCGAGCATCCTCGCCGTGCATCCGAGCGCCCCGGCGGGTGGGGCGATGTCTGAGACAATGCGCTCAGCCAGCTTTCGAAACGGCCCGTCGGGATCTTCGTGGATCACGGCGGGTTCGCCGAGGTCGGCCCCGGCGCAGATGGCGACGCCAAGTTCGATCTCTGCGAGCAGTGGGACGCCGAGCTCTTCGCTGAGTACACGACCACCGCCCTCTCCGAAGATGGCGTGGCGCTCACCGCAGACACACGAAAGGCCGCTCATGTTCTCTATGACCCCGAGCACTCGAATGTTCGACTTGCGAGCGAAGTCCGCCGCGCGCTGGGCGACGCGCTGGGCGGCGTGGGCGGGCGTGGTGACGAGGAGTTGGCCCATCTGGGGCAGCAGTCGCGCCAAGGTCATCGCAATGTCCCCGGTGCCCGGCGGCGTGTCGATAAGTAGGTAGTCGATTTCGGACCAGTCGGCGTCTTCGATGAACTGGGCGACAGCCTTTTGGACGACGAGACCGCGCCAGAGCAGGGCCTGGTCCTCGTCGGCGAGCAGACCCATGGAGAGCAACTTCACGCTGCCTTGGGCGAATCGTTTTTCGAGTGGCTGCATCTTGCCCGCATTCGCGCGCACTTCGCCGCCGATACCGAGCAATCGTGACAACGAGAAGCCCCAGATGTCCGCGTCGAGCACACCCACGCGCAGTCCTCGTTCGGCGAGGCCGACCGCGAGGTTCGCGGTGATCGAGGACTTGCCCACGCCGCCCTTGCCCGAGGCGATCATGAGAACCGGGGTTTGATAGGGGATCGAGGTCAACGGCGCCCGGGTCTGGGCGATCGTGCGCGCACGCTGCATGAGCTCGGCCTTGGCGGCGTGCTCGAGCACGCCCATGACCAGCTCGACTGACCGTACACCGTCAATCGAGAGGGCCGCCTCGCGCACGTCGCGCTCGATCTGGGCGCGCAAAGGACAACCCGCCGTCGTGAGGGCGACCTCGACCCGGGCGAGCCCGGACGGATCGACGTCGATCTGGCCCACCATGCCGAGTTCGACGATCGAGGCCCCGAGTTCGGGGTCGAGCACCTGGTTCAGGCGTTTTCGTAGTTCTTCGGCACTAGCCATAGGTCGACGCTACCGGGCAAATTATTAAGGGGTTCACGTTGTAAATCCTTCGCTACCATGGGACAAGGACTTTTGAAGGAGCTCGATGTCAAACGCCACGACTACGAACGTGAATCTGACCAGAAAGGACGCCGATCCGATCACCTTGACCGAGATCGCCGCCCAGAAGGTCGCTGAACTCATCGCCGCCGAGAGCGTCGAAGAAGTATTGGCCCTGCGCGTTGCCGTGAAGCCTGGCGGTTGCTCGGGGTTCAACTACGACATGTTCTTTGACTCGGAGTTCGCCGAGGACGACGTGCTGCGCGATTTCGCGGGCGTGAAGGTCGTCGTCGACTCCCAGAGCGCCGAACTGTTGACGGGCTCGACGCTCGACTACTCCGACACGCTCCAGGGCGCCGGGTTTCACATCACGAACCCCAACGCGACGCGCACCTGCGGCTGCGGCAACTCGTTCAGCTGAGCCACCCGTGAAACCGGTCGGTCCCTACTCGCCGTGGCGCCGCGCGGGCGATTTGGTGGTCATCTCGGGACAACTGGGCCTTCTGCCCGCACAGGATTCGCCGACCATGGTCGACGGAGGAGCCGCGGACCAATTACGCCAGGCGCTCGTGAACGCGCGTGCGGTCCTCGACGAAGCGGGCGCCACCTTCGCCCAGGTCGTCAAGGCGACCTTGTTCTTGGTGAACATGGACGACTTCGCTTCTTGTAACGAGGTCTGGGTCGAGGCGTTCGAGGCGCCACGCCCAACCCGATCGGCGGTCGCGGTCGCCGCGTTGCCCTTGGGGGCCCTCGCCGAGGTCGAGCTTTGGGCCTACGCGCCGCCTAAGTAGGCGGGTACTCGCCCGCGGCGTTGCCGAACTTGTAGCCCACTGAACGCACGGTCTGGATCAGGTGTGCGTACTCTTCACCCAATTTGGCGCGCAGGCGCCGCACGTGCACGTCGACGGTGCGCGCACCGCCGTAGTACTCGTAGCCCCACACTCGACTGAGCAGGGTCTCGCGCGTGAATACGCGGTGCGGGTTCGTTGCGAGGAAGCGCAGTAACTCGTACTCCATGTAGGTCAGGTCCATCACCCGGCCCGCGATGGACGCCTGGTAAGTCTCGAGGTTCATCGAAAGTCCGCCGTGTTCGATGCGCGGAGCGACGCTCTCGTTGCCCGCTCGCCGTAGCCGGTGGCGCAGCCGGGTCGCGAGTTCGCTCACGTCAAAGGGGCCCACCACAAAGTCGTCGAATAGGTCTTCGCGAAAGGTCAGGTCGTCGAGTTGGTAGTGGTCGAGCAGCAATATGATCGGGCCGACCCCGCGTTCACGTCCGCGTAATTGGCGACACAGGTTCATCGCTTCACTGAAAGGGAACGCTGAGGCGTTGATCACCGCGCCCGAGAAACCGTCGGTGGGTTCGAGGCTCGTGATCTCATTGAGACGGCCCGAACTGGCGACGGCGGGCGTGACTCCGGTGACGTCAAAGGCTTTGCGCACCGGCCCTTCGCACGAGGGAACACAGAGGACGACGTCGATGTTCACAGCAGTGGCAGGTACCTTTCGAGCTCGAAGGGCGTCACCTGGCCCCGGTAGGCGTCCCACTCGACACGCTTGTTGCGCAAGAACCACTCCACCTGGTGTTCGCCCAGGGTCTCGTGGAGCAGTTCGGAGTTCGCCATGAGATCCACCGCTTCGGCGAGTGACTGGGGAAGGTTGTTGACCGCGTGGTTCTCCTTGGGTAGCTCGTAATCGCCGTTGACCCCGCGCAGCCCCGCCGCCAGCACGACCGCAAAGGCGAGGTAGGGGTTGGCCGCCGGGTCCGGTGAACGGAACTCCACGCGCGTCGAGTCAATGCGACCGGGCTTGACCGAAGGGATGCGCACGAGGGCGGCGGGGTCGTAGCGGGCCCATGTCGCGCCCACCGGGGCTTCGCCACCGGGCACCAGTCTTTTGTAGGAGTTGACCCACTGGTTGGTGATCGCGGTGATCTCGGGCGCGTGGTGCACGAGTCCCGCGACGAAGCGAAGGGCCACGTCACTGAGCCCGTAGGGTCCGTCACCGATGAAGGCGTTTTCCTCGTCGCGCCAGAGTGAGAGATGGGTGTGCATCCCAGAACCCTGCACGTGGGGAAGGGGCTTGGGCATGAAGCTCGCCGCGATGCCCGACTGTCGAGCGAGTTCTTTCACCACGAGACGTACCGACATCACGGTATCGGCCATCGTCAGGGCGTCGGTGTAGCGAAGATCGATCTCGTGCTGTCCGGGCGCGGTTTCGTGTTGCGCGTGTTCGACGCCGATACCCATCTCTTCGAGCATCAAGACCGTGCGGCGACGGAGCTGGCTCGCGGTGTCGTCGGGTAGAAGGTCGAAGTAGCTGCCTTGATCGACCGGCTGGGGAGGTCGCGTGGGGTCGAGGTCCTTGAAGTAGAAGAATTCGATCTCGGGAGCGACAAAGAAGGTGTAGCCCTGGGAACGCGCTCCTTCGAGCACGCGACGAAGTTGCTGGCGAGGACAACCGCTAAATGGCGTGCCGTCGATATTGACGATGTCACAAAAGACCCGCGCGACACCGGCGCCCTCTTCGTACCACGGCAGAAGCTGGAAGGTTTCGAGGTCGGGTCGCGCGAGGACGTCGGACTCTTGGATTCGCGAGAATCCGTCGATCGAGCTCCCGTCAAAGGTCATCCCTTGATCGAGGGCGTCCTCGAGTTCGGCGGGGGTGACGTGAAAGGCCTTGTGGCGCCCGAGCACGTCGGTGAACCAGAGTTGGACGAAGCGGATCCCGCGTTCCTCGACGGTTCGAAGGACGTACTGCGCTTGGCTTTGCATGGGAGACATTCTCGCACCTTCTTCGACGGACCACATCTTTCGGTCTTGAAACACAAAACCCGCCGCTCAAGCGAGCGGCGGGTTTTGCTACTGCGTCCTAGCGACGGGCAGCGGTCTTCTTTGCCGGGGCCTTCTTCGTTGTCTTCTTCGCGGCGGCCTTCTTCGCCGGGGCCTTCTTCGCGGGCGCGGCCTTCGCGGCGCCACAGATGGTCTCGACGATCACGCGCGCGACGACGTACGGGTCGGCGTTGGCGTTGGGGCGACGGTCCTCGAGGTACCCGCGCTTTTCTTTCGCGACGGCTCCTGGGATTCGAACCGACGCGCCACGGTCCGAGACGCCGTAGGAGTACTTGGAGTACGGAGCGGTCTCGTGCTCACCGGTGAGGCGGTCCTCGATGCCCACGCCGTAGGCCTTGATGTGCTTTTCCACCTCGGTGCCGAGGGCCTCGCATCCGTCGACGATGGCGTCCCAACCGCCGGGCGCGCGCATCTGCTTGGTGGAGAAGTTCGTGTGTGCACCCGCACCATTCCAGTCACCCTTGATGGGCTTCGCGTCAAAGCTGACGTCGACGTCGAACTCCTCGGCGATGCGCTTGAGCAGCCAGCGCGCGGTCCACAGTTGGTCTCCCACCGCGAGCGGGTCGAGGATGCCGACTTGGAACTCCCACTGGCCCATCATCACTTCGGCGTTCGTTCCTTCGATGCCGATGCCCGCGCGCATGCATGCGAGAGTGTGGGCTTCGACGATGTCGCGTCCGGGCATCTTCGCACCGCCCACGCCGCAATAGTAAGGACCCTGGGGTGGCGGGAAGCCTTCCTCAGGCCAACCGTAGGGCCGGCCGTCCTGAAAGAACGTGTACTCCTGTTCGATGCCGAACATCGGTTCCATGCTCGCGTACTTCTTCGCCGCTTCGGCGAGTGCGGCGCGAGTGTTGGTGACGTGTGGCGTGAAGTCGGCGTTCAACACTTCACACATCACGAGCACGTCCTTCTCACCGCGCAGCGGGTCCTTGCACTGGAACACCGGAACCAAGACGCAGTCGGAGAAGTGGCCCGTGGCCTGGTTGGTGCTCGAGCCGTCAAAGCCCCACACCGGTGGCTTCTTGCCATCGGGCACGATCTTGGTCTTGCTACGAAGGTCCCGCGTTGGTTCGGTCCCGTCCATCCAGATGTACTCAGCTTGATACGACAAGGTCGCTCCTTCAAAATGTCATCGCGTGCTCCACGCGACCTCCATAATTCTGCCCGTTCGGGCCCGTGGTGACCCCTCGTTCTGTTAACCCCGTGTGAAACGTTGGCCCCGAAAAGGGGCCGGGTGCGCCATTAGGCTTATGGCGTGCCCGTACTGCGTCTCGCCATGGCCCAAATGAACGCGGTCGTCGGCGGTTTCACCCAAAACGTTGAAACTCTCGGGCGCTTTCGTACCCAGGCGGGATCCCTCGGCGCTGATCTGGTGCTCTCACCCGAACTCTCCCTGATGGGCTATCCCCCCGAGGACTTGCTCTTGCGCGAGGGGTTCATCGCCGCGAGCAAGGCGGCCCTCGACGAACTCTGCGCCGCGACGAATCTGCCCCCAATGCTCGTTGGTACCGTCGTGGGCGAAGGCACGCGCGGCGTCGTGCTTGCCCCTTCTTCGGACGGCCGCGACGTCACGCGCGTTCTGGCGAGCCCGGGGCCCGAACACATCGCGGACGCGCTGGTCGCAATCAGTGAACAAGGCGTAATGGCGGTGGCGACCAAGCGGTTGTTACCCAACTACGACGTGTTCGACGAACTTCGCTACTTCCATCCCGGGGTCGGAAAACATACCATCATTAATGTCGAGGGCGTTGCGGTTGGATTACTAATTTGTGAAGATGTCTGGACCACCCGCGGTCCAGCCGCCGAACTCGTCGACGAGGGAGCAACCTTGATCGTGGTCGCTAACGCCTCGCCCTTCGCCAGAGGTCGTCGTGAGGACCGCGAAACAATGCTGCGCGAGCGCGCCCTCGAGGTTGGCTGTCCGATTGCGTACGTGAATTTGGTGGGGGGCCAGGATGAACTGGTCTTTGACGGTCAGAGCGTCGTCGTTGACGAGAAGGGCGACGTCATCGCGCGCGCCAGCGCGTTCAGCGAGGAGTTACTCGTCGCCGAGATCTCCGCGAAGGCGTCCTCGGCGGGCACCGTGATCGACACTCTCTACGCGCGTGACGAGTCGAGGTCGAGGCCCCTGCACGTCAATCAGGTCTCAGAACCCCTCACTGACGTCGAGGAGATCTACGAAGCACTCGTCATGGGTACGCGCGACTATCTACGCAAGAACGGCTTCAAGTCAGCGATCTTGGGCCTGTCGGGGGGCATCGACTCCTCGCTCGTCGCCACCATCGCCGTTGACGCGGTGGGGTCTCGAGCAGTTCGCGGTTTCACCATGCCGAGCCGTTACTCGTCGGATCACTCGGTCGCCGACGCGCTCGAACTCGCTAAGCGACTCGACATCGAGATCACTACGCTGCCCATCGAGGTTTCCCATCAGGCATTTAGCGAGATTCTGGCGCCCGTGCTCGAAGGCGGTCCGCAGGGTATCACCGACGAGAATCTCCAGTCGAGGATCCGCGGCGTGCTGCTCATGGCGGTGTCGAACGCCACCGGAGCGATCGTGCTCACGACGGGCAACAAGTCCGAGATGGCGACGGGTTATTCCACGCTTTACGGCGACTCCGCGGGGGGCTTTGCCGTCATCAAGGACGTGCCCAAGACACTCGTCTACGAATTGTGTCGTTATCGCAACGGGGTCGCCCTCGAAGTGGGTGACCCCGAACCGATTCCCTTGTCGGTGCTCGAAAAGGCTCCTTCGGCCGAACTGCGTCCCGACCAGCGTGACGACCAGTCGCTGCCCGCCTACGAGCATCTCGACCCGTTGCTCGAGCAGTACGTCGAAGGTGACGCCACCGCCGAAGAGATGATTGCCAGTGGTCACGACCCCGAGCTCGTGTTGCGCATTGCGCTCCTCGTGGACATGAGTGAGTACAAACGCCGACAGATGCCTCCCGGGGTTCGCATCTCGAAGAAGGCCTTTGGACGGGACCGTCGCATGCCGATCACGAATGCGTTTCGCACCGGCCCATGACGAGCGACCGCGACGTCGCTGCGCATCTGGCGAACTGTTTTGACGCGACGTACCGCGCGCTGGGCGAACTCGCGCCGCTCATGGGTTTCGATCCCTGTGTCGTGTGCGCGCACGAGATGAGCCGGTCTTTTGGAGAGGTCGCGCTCGTACTTCGCGAGTACACGGGTCTCGACCCTTCGCCACTCGCGATCATTGACGCGGTCTTGCGCCGCTCGTGGTCCGAGGACCCGTCAGGTACTCTCACGCTCTATGCTCTCGCGATCGTCGTGGGTCCGCGGCTGCTCGTCTCGTTGCGTGACGCGCTCGAAGCCACGAGCGATGACGTGGCCCGGGCGGTCTTTAGCGAGGCCCAGATGGTCACCGTGGGCCAGGTCCGCCGGGTGGTCGGCCTCGACCCGTCGGGGACGACACTTGAGGAATCGCGGTGGAACCAGGCCGCCCAGGACCTGGTCGCCATGGTGGAATCTGACGGAAACGCTGATTCTTTCGGTATTTCCCGGTAGGTTGCGTACCTCCGTATAACTAGTAATGCAGGAAATATACGGGCCGAATTAGGAGAAATATGGCAAAAGACCGCGTCGACCGCGACGACGAAGACCTCGTTCGTCTCTACCTCTCAGATATTGGTCAGTACACCCTGCTCACCAAGGACGACGAAGTGCACTTGGCCCAGACCATTGAAGAGGGCCGCGAAGCCGAGGCCGAACTCGACGCCGCCGAAGCCGACAAGAAGATCAAACTCACCCCGAGCAAGAAGTTGGCCCTCAAGCGCACCGTGCACCGTGGTGACCAGGCGGAACGTGACTTCGTCCAGTCCAACCTTCGACTCGTGGTCTCTATTGCGAAGAAGTATCAGGCTTCGGGCCTTCCGCTGCTCGACCTGATCCAAGAGGGCAACCTCGGACTGATGCACGCCGTCGAGAAGTTCGACTGGCGCAAAGGTTTTAAGTTCTCGACCTACGCCACCTGGTGGATCCGTCAGGCGATCACGCGCGGCATCGCCAATACCGGACGCACGATCCGTCTCCCGGTGCACGCCGGTGACACGCTCGCGCGCGTCCAGAAGGCGCAGTCACGACTCGAGTTGAAGTTCGGGCGCCCGCCGACGATCAAGGAACTCTGTGACGAGTGCGAGATGCCCGAGGACAAGTTGATCGAGGCCTTGCGTTTTCGTTCCGAACCGATCTCACTCTCAGAGCCCCTGCGCGAGGACGGCGACGCCGAACTCGGTGACGTGGTCGAGGACCGTTCGGCGGAGTCGCCCTTTGACGTCGCGGCGGTGAAGATGATGCCCGCGGCGATCGAGAAGCTGTTACAGCCCCTCGACGAGCGCGAACAGAAGATTCTTCGCATGCGCTTCGGTCTCGACGGGGCCGGAGAGATCCGAACGCTCGAAGACGTAGGTGCCGAGATGAACCTCACGCGAGAACGTATCCGCCAGATCGAGGCGCGCGCGATGAGCAAACTTCGTCACCCTTCGTCCGACACCGGCGCGCGGGACCTGCTGACCCTTTAGCTTCGGTGCATTCGTGCTCGGCCAAGGACGGCCGCGACACTGATGACCATGGCGCTGATGATGAATGGCGTGTGCGACCGAGAACGGTCGTGGGCCCGTACCGGATGGTTGAAACTGAGGATGGGCCACGCCTGGTCGTGGGCGACCTTGGCTAGTTGACGATCGGGATTCACCGCGAAGGCGTGACCCACCGCCTGAAGCATGGGGACGTCGGTTTCGGAGTCCGAATAGGCGAAACATTCTCCCGGGTCGATACCGCGCTGCTCGCACAGTTCACGGACCGCCACGGCTTTGTTCTCCCCCTGGGCGAAGAACAGCATGTTGCCAGTGAACTTGCCCTCTTCGTCGATCTCAGCGCGAGACGATATCGCCCCGGTGATGCCGAGTAACTCAGCGAAGGGGTCGACGATCTCGGCGGGCGCCATGCTCACGAGCCAGACCTCGTCTCCTTCGGCGAGGTGGTGGTCGATGAGCTCAAGGGCCTCGTCGTAGATGAGCGGTTCAATGACGTCGTTGATGGTCTCAGCGACGAGGGCCCGCACTTCGTCGTGGTCCCAGCCCTTGGTCACCTTCAGCACCGATTCTCGGATCTTGTTCAATTTCTCGTCGTTCGCGCCGAATCGCATGAACAACAGATGACTGAACACGCCCCAGACGAGTGTCCTACGACGCAGCATGCCCCGGGCGTGTAGTTCGGGACCGAGTGCGACGAGAGAGGATTTCGCGATGACGGTCTTGTCAAGGTCGAAGAAGGCAGCACGCACAACTCAATGTTAGGTCGCTGACTTCACAAGTTGATTGCGGTGGGGTGAAGGTTTAGCCAATGAACGCAGCAGAACACTCGTGCGCAGCGTCTTCACGAGCGATCAAGATCACGTGGTCGTGCTCAACGAAATGCATCGACGGCGAGGGAACCATGGGCTGGTCGCTTCGAACGACGGCGACGACCCGAACGGTGTCGGGAAGTCGAAGTTCGTCGAGCGTGAGGTCCCCGACGATCGCGGGTGCGCTGGCGGCGAGCGTGACTTCGATGAGTCGCATTCGACCTTGAGCGAGGTCCATCAGGTTGATGATCGACCCGACCTCGACTGCTTCGTCGACAAGCGAAGTGATAAGGGCCGGAGTCGACACCGAGATGTCGACGCCCCACGTCTCGTTAAACAACCATTCGTTGCGAGAGTTGTTGATGCGCGCGATGACGCGCGGCACGCCGAACTCCTGCTTGGACAACCAACTGATGACCAGATTGTCCTCGTCGTCGCCGGTCGCCGCGATGACGACGTCGACGTTACGCAAGTCCGCCGCAGAAAGGCTCGCGTACTCACACGCGTCAGCGGCCATGACGTTCACGCCCGGCAGCAAGGACTTCAATTTCTCGGCGGTGGCGCTCATGTGTTCGAGCAACGTCACGTCGTGGTGTCGGTCCACGAGGTCGAGCGAGATCGCCGTGCCCACCGAACCGCCTCCGGCGACGACGACTCTCACGGTAGGTCGCCATGAAGCAGGTGGTGCAGGTCGTGGATGCCCTGGGGAGTGACCAGAAATTCAAGCACGTCGTCCTCTTGGGCGAAAAGTTCGCTGATGTCCACGCGTCCCTGACCCCCGCGCACCATTCCGACGACCCGTACAGTGTCGCCTACGTTGAATTGGTGGATCTGACGTCCCGCGAGGGCGTCGGGTACGACGCGTTCGACCAAGTGCAGCGATCCTGCGCCGTTGGTCCATTCGATTGACTCGTCGTTGGGGATCATCCAGCGTTTGACTTGTTGGGTCGTCCACAACGACGTCGCGACGGTGGGAATGCCGAGCTTCATGTAGATATCGGCGCGTTGCGGGTCGTAGATGCGCGCGACGACATTCTTGATGCCGTAGTTGTCGCGGGCAATGCGCGCGCAGAGAATATTGGTGTTGTCACCTCGGGTCACTGCGGCTAACGCGTCGGCCTGGGACGCTTCGGCTTTGGCCAGGATGTCGCGATCGAATCCCGAGCCCAACAAGGACTGTCCGTTGAAACGGATCAAGCGTCGAAACGCATCCTTGTTCTTGTCAATGATGACCACCGAGTGGCCTTCGTCAGATAACTGCATCGCGAGCTCTGAGCCAACGCGACCACAGCCGACGACAACGATATGCACTCAGTCATCTGACCACACTTGTCAGTAAGAGTGCAAGTATCGGTGCAGTGACGGGCAGTCGCTTAAAGTGAAACTCGTGTCAGAAGCCGACAAGCAGATAGCCAAAAGCAGTCCGGTACTGACCTCACACGCAAATGTTTCGACGGTGTACCCCGAATCGTTGGGCTATCGACTTAAGAAGTTCTTCCTCGGCAAGCCATTCGTAACTGAGCAATTGAGCGGCGAGCGTCTTAATCGATTCATTGCGTTAGGCGTCTTGGCGCCCGACTGCATCTCCTCATCGGCGTACGGGACCGAAGAGATCCTTACGCAGATGACGCCACTCATCGGCCTCGCTGCGTTCGCCCTCGTCGTGCCCATCATGTTCGTGATCATCGGTGTCTTGTTCTTCGTGACGACGTCCTACCTCGACGTGATCAAGTACTACACAACCGCCGGCGGAAGTTACGTCGTGGCGAGAGAGAACTTCGGCCCACGGATCGCCCAAATCGCCGCAGTGGCGTTATTGATCGACTACACGGTGACGGTCGCTGTGCAATGTTCGGCCGGCACCGCGGCCCTCGCGAGCGCGTTCCCCGCCTTTGGTCGTTACTCCGTCATCATCACCGTGGGCATCGTGCTCATTCTCATCTACGGGAACTTGCGCGGTTTAAAAGAAGCGGGGAGCTACTTCGCCTTCCCGACGTATTTCTACGTGACGATGCTCAGTCTCACCATCATCACCGGGTACGTGAAGAAGGCCACTGGGTCGCTGCACCATCTAGCCCAACCCGCCAACAACCTGCTCGTCGGTCACCACCTGGGCCAAAAGGGCACGGGCATCTTGATGGGCCTGGCCTTTCTCACCCTGCTGCGTGCTTACGCGAACGGAGGTTCGTCGCTCACCGGACTCGAGGCGATCTCTAACGGCGTGGCGAGCTTTCGACGGCCCGAGTGGCGCAATGCGCGTAAGACCCTGGTGCTGATGTCGTCGATCCTCGCGTTCTTGCTCGTGGGAACGACCCTGCTCGCATCCTGGACGCACGCGCTACCTCGTTTCAGTGGTTACCCGACCGTGGTGGCCCAAGAAGTGCGAGCGGTCTTTGGTAACAGCGGCATCGGCTCGACCATTTATTACCTGGTGATCCTTTCGGTCATTCTCATCCTCTACACGGGGGGCAACACCTCGTTCAACGGTTTCCCATTTCTCGCGAACTACGTCGCGAGCGACCGTTACCTGCCGCGCCAACTCACCAAGCGCGGTCACCGCTTGGCCTTCTCCAACGGCATCCTGGTGCTTGGAGTCGTGTCGCTCTCGCTCATCATCATCTTCAAGGCGCAGGTCAACTCCCTGATCGCCCTCTACGCCATCGGGGTCTTCACGGGCTTCACCATGGCCGGCGCGGGCATGGTTGCCCGACACCTACGCGAACGCACGGGCAAATGGCGCTGGGGGGTGGTCGTGAACGGGACCTCGGCCACGGTGACCGCACTCGTGGTGCTCATTTTCGTCGTGGCCAAATTCACCGAGGGTGCCTGGATCATCGTGATCGTGGGACCGCTTATGTATATGGCGTTAATCCGCTTTAACAAGCAGTACGAGCGCGAGGTCCAGGCCTTTGAGGCGAGCGCCACCGAAGAGAAGATGAACATCCGCACCAACCGGGTCGTCGTCTTCGTTGACTACTACGACCTGGCGACCGAACGAGCCCTGCAGTACTGCAACACGCTCAACGCCTACTCCACCCGGGCGGTTCATTTCGATATCGACCCGCTCGTCACGAAGCGCCTGGAGAGTCGCTGGGGCGCACCGGGCACCGCGTCTGCGAGCATCGGTCTCGAAATCGTTGAGTGTGAGGACCGACGCCTCGATCGCGCGGCGCTCGAACTCGTCGCGGACGTCGTGCGCGACCCGGACGTGTTCTGCATGGTGATATTGCCACGAAAGGGTTTCGTCTCGCGGCTCCAGAGACTCCTGCACGACCGGACCGCGGATGCGATCGCGGGTGCGGTCATGCACGTGCCACGTACGGCGGCGACGATTATTCCCTATCGATCTGGTCGCACGCGTCTCGCCCAGGGCGATATCCACGAAGCGCCGATCAGTGACGTAGTCGTGCGCGGCGGCGTGCGCGAGGAATCGCATCTCGAGGCGGACGTGAAACTGGCGCAGCGTTCGGGCGACGCCGATCCGATCGGTGGGCTGCACGAGCGAGAGTTCGCCGAGATCGCCGGCCGAGTGCGTGCGATGACGATCACCCGCGAACGTGGAACCAATGAACTTCGTTGCGTGATTGCCGACAACACGGGTTCGGTGACCCTCGTCTTCCAGGGTCGATCGAGCGTTCCAGGAATCGAACGAGGTACGCGACTGCTGGTGCGCGGAACGGTGACGTCGCTTCGCCGAGAAGCGGTCATCCTCAATCCCCAGTACGAGATCGTCGCTGCTCCCCAGGGTGACGAATAACTCGCGTTTAGAATGTTTTATCAACGCACAACTGGTGTTTCGACCATTTCGTGACGTCGCTCGCGAGAGCATGGCGCGCTTGGGGTCCGAGACCTGTCTATCTTGTTAATCAAAAGAGTCGACGGTTGTGTGACGTAGCAGAGGTCGAGAGGAGGTGAGCATGGCGCGTGCGTTAGTCATTGTTGAGTCAGTCGCGAAGGCAACGCGTATTCAAGGCATGCTCGGTGACGATTACATCGTCAAGCCTTCGGTGGGTCACATTCGGGACCTTCCCCAGAGCGCAGCGGACATCCCCGCGTCGGTAAAGGGTGAGAAGTGGGCTCGGCTGGGCATCAACGTCGACGACCACTTCAAGCCCGTCTACGTGGTGTCGAGCGACCGAAAGAAGATCGTCGCTGAATTAAAGGCGGCGCTCAAGGAGGTGGACGAGCTCTACCTCGCCACCGACGAAGACCGTGAGGGGGAAGCCATTGCTTGGCACCTGCGCGAGGTCCTCAATCCCAAGGTGCCCGTCAAGCGGATGGTCTTTCACGAGATCACGCCGGGCGCCATCGCCAAGGCGGTGAGCGAGACCCGCGACCTGGACCTTCGCCTGGTTGACGCCCAAGAGGGCCGGCGCTTCCTCGACCGTTTGGTCGGTTACGAGGTTTCGCCCGTACTCTGGCGGGCCGTTGACAAGGCGCGCTCGGCCGGACGGGTCCAGTCGGTCGCCATTCGCCTGGTCTGTGAGCGCGAGCGCGAGCGGATGGCTTTTCGATCGGCGACGTGGTTTGACGTGAGCGCGGTCCTGACGGCTAAGAGCGCTGACTTCGAGGCGACCCTCGAATCCGTGAACGGGCTCACCCTCGCCACGGGCAAGAACTTCGACGCCTTGGGTCAACTCGACCACAAGGTCTCGGTCGAGGTATTGAGCGATGGCGCCGCCACCTCGATCGCTGAGCAACTGGTTGGCACTGACGTACGCATTGTCTCTATCGCGTCCACTCCACGTACCCAGCGTCCCCAGCCGCCGTTCATGACCTCGTCGATGCAGATCGAAGCGAGTCGAAAGCTCCGTTTCGACCCCGAACGCACCATGCGAGCGGCTCAACGTCTTTACGAGCAGGGTTGGATCACCTATATGCGCACCGACTCGACCACCTTGTCCGACGAGGCGATCAACGCGGCGCGCACGATGGCGGCTTCGATGTTCGGTGACGACTACGTCACCGACGTGCCGCGCCGCTACGACCGAAAGGTCAAGAACGCCCAAGAGGCTCACGAGGCGATCCGTCCCGCGGGCGAGTCGTTTCGCACTCTCGACGAAGCCCAGGCCCAGTTAAACGGCGACGAGCTTGCCGTGTATGACCTCATCTGGAAGCGCACGATCGCGTCCCAGATGGTCGACGCCAAACTCACTCAGGACAAGGTCCGACTGGTGGCGACGTTGGCGTCGGTCGTGGACTTCCAAGGTCCCGTCGATTTGGGTTTGAGCGCGACGGGACTTCGCATCGAGTTCCCGGGCTTTCGTCGCGCGTACGTCGAGGGGACAGACGACCCCGAGGCCGAACTCGCCGATCAGGAGCGCATCTTGCCGGCTCTCGCCGAAGGGGAAGTCGTGCCCGTGCAGAGCGCGGAGTCCAAGGGTCACGACACGCAGCCACCCGATCGGTTCTCCGAAGCGACGCTGATCAAGAAACTCGAGGACCTGGGCATCGGGCGCCCCTCGACCTACGCGTCGGTCATGAAGACGATCGATCGTCGCGGGTACGTGTGGAAGAAGGGCAAGTCACTCGTGCCGGCGTTTCGCGCGTTTGCCGTGGTGAACTTGCTCGAGTACTACTTCGCGGACCTGGTGGATTATCAATTCACCGCCGAGATGGAAAGCCAGCTCGACGAAATCGCCGAGGGCAAACAAGACCTCGAGCCGTGGCTCTCGCGCTTTTACTTCGGGGACCCGTCGGCGGGTACCGAGCTCGCCCGATTGGGCCTCGAGCACATGACCCACGTGCAACACGAGTTCGACTTCGCCGCGATCAATTCGATCATTCTGGGCACCGCCCCCGACGGATTCCCGGTATCGGTGCGTTCGGGGCGCTACGGCCCTTACCTGATCCACGGCGATGACCGGGCCTCGATACCCGAGGCGACCGAGCCGGACTCGTTGACGGTCGAGCACGCGCTCGAACTGCTCGCCGCACCGAGTAACGATCGCGAACTCGGCGTCGACGACGCGACGGGCGAGACAATATTCCTTAAGGCTGGTCGCTACGGTCCCTACGTCCAAATAGGCGAGATGACCAATCCGAAGCAGAAGCCCAAGACGGCTTCGCTCTTCTCGACGATGTCGCCCGAAACGCTCACCTTCGAAGAGGCGAGCAAACTGCTTTCACTGCCGCGCGTGGTGGGCGACCACCCCGAAGGCGGCGAACCGATCCTCGCCCAGAACGGCCGTTACGGCCCGTACCTGACGTGGGGCAAGGACACGCGTTCCTTGGAGGATGAGGACCATATCTTCTCGATCGACCTTGACGGCGCCCTCAAACTCCTCGCCGAACCCAAGACTCGCGGACGAAGGGCCGCCGCGGGACCGCTTCGCGAGCTCGGTGAGGACCCGGTCACGAAGAAGAACGTCGTGGTACGAAATGGTCGCTTCGGGCTCTACGTCTCGGATGGTGAAGTGAACGCCACGCTACGCATTGGCGACCTACCCGAAACAATCACCCTCGACCGGGCCTGTGAATTACTCGCGGAACGACGTAACGCCGACCCCTCGACGCGACCACGAAAGTTCGCGAAAAAAGCTGCGAAGAAGACGACGAAAAAAGCTGCGAAGAAGACGACGAAGAAGGCTGCGAAGAAGGCTACCGCGAAGAAGGTGACCGCGAAGAAGGTGACCGCGAAGAAGGCGACCGCGAAGAAGGCGACCGCGGCCGAGAAGCGTGCGGCGGTCAAAGAAGGGGCCCAGGTGAACGCCGCGCTGGTGGCCAAGGCCCAGCACACGGACGACGAGTAATGGCGCGAGGGCTGTTCCTCGTTTTCGAAGGCATCGACGCGAGTGGTAAGAGCACCCTGGCCCGCCGCGTCGCCGCCCGTCACGGTGCACTGTTCACTTTCGAACCGGGGGACACGCCGCTTGGCACCGACCTGCGCAAGTGGCTGCTCGCCGACCCGACGCCGATGGAGCCTGAAACCGAGGCACTGCTCATGCTCGCCGACCGGTCCCACCACGTGGCGAGCGTGATCGCGCCGGCAATCTCCTCTGGCCAAGACGTCGTGTCAGACCGCTTCTTCGCTTCAACGCTGGCCTACCAGGGCTACGGACGAGGACTCGACCTGGCGGACCTTCGCGCCGCGACCGAACTCGCGATCGGCACCTGCGTACCTGATCTCACCGTGTTGATTGACCTCGACGTGGAAACCGCTAGCGAACGCAAGGTGCGCGACGCCCAAGACCGTTTTGAGACCTCGGACTTGGCGTTTCACCAGCGCGTGCGCGACGGGTATCTCGCCATGGCCGAGCGCTACGGCGACGCCTGGTGCGTCGTCGACGGCTCCGGGAGCGAGGACGAGGTGGCAGAGCTCGTCGAGTCCCGGGTCGCCACCTTGGCGTGGTCGAATGTCTGACGTTTTTGACGCATTGGTCGGACAGGACGCCGCTCAATCGGCGATGCGGGCCCACGTGCGTAATCCGGTGCACGCGTACTTGTTCAGCGGACCCGTGGGTTCAAGCTTGCACGACGCGCTCGTCGCCTTCGCCGCCGCTCTGCAATGCCCGAGGAATGGTTGTGGCACCTGTGAGGTGTGTCGACTCGTGCTCGAAGGCAAGGACACCGACGTCTACTTCGCCGAGCGCGCTGGGGTCTCGTGGCGGGTGGACGAACTTCGTGAAGCGGACCGAGTGAGTCGACGGCGTCCGCTCGGGAGAGGTTACCAGATCGTGGTGATTGAGGAAGTGGAACTCACCACGACCGGGGCGTCACCGTCAGCGGCGGCGCTGTTGAAGTCCTTGGAAGAACCGCCGAGTCGCACCATCTTCTTGCTGAGCGCCGAGGAACTACCCGAAGAACTCGCAACCATCGAGTCGCGTTGTGTCCAGGTGCGACTGCGCAGCCTGGGCGAAGACGACCTCGTGACGATCCTCACTCGCGAAGGCAATGATGAGCCCAGCACGCGCCTCGCCGCCGCTGCGGCGAACGGCAACGTGCGTCGTGCTCGGATACTGGTGTCCGACCATGGGCTCGGATCTCGTATCGCCGCGTGGCGAACGATCCCTGATCGACTGACCGGCACTTCGTCAGGTTCGGCCGCGCTCGCGAGTGAGATCTCATCGTCACTTGATCAGGCGATGGCGCCCCTTGCCCGACTCCAGGAGGAGGATCTGGAGAGCCGAGTTCGCGACGCCAAAGAGGTGGGACAGCGTTCGCTCGCCAACCGAAAAGAGCTCGAGGCGCAGTTCAAGCGCGAGCAGCGCCGTTTTCGAATCGACGAATTGCGCTTTGGACTCAGTACGCTCACCGACGTCTACCGCGACCGCCTTCACGAGAGTCTCGAGAGCGTCCAAGAGGGCGACGCGCGCGGCGAGTACCGGGTGGGGGCGTCGCTCGCCGCGATCGACGTGCTTTGCGCCACCAACGAGCGCCTCTCTTCTAATATCGACGAAACCCTGCTTTTGAACGATTTGATGCTTTCGCTGATGGCGCTCTAGGTGCGACGCGCTCGGACTTGAGCGGCACTTCGGGTAGAGTTGCTACTCGCGCCTGGGTAGCTCAGTCGGTAGAGCAACGCATTCGTAATGCGTAGGTCAGGAGTTCGAATCTCCTCCCAGGCTCCATTCAAACTCGTCTGGCCGCTTGGACCCTACGGTCTCGTTTCCTCGATGCATCGAGCGAAATCCTTGGAGCGTTCGAGCCAATTCTCGTAGCGGTCGAAGCTGGGCGCGGCGGGCGAGAGCAGTACGACGCCCGCCCCCGCGAGGAAGCTTCGGGCGCGGTACACCGCGTCGAACATCGATTCGACGACGAAGACATCGACATTGGTGTCGTTTCCGCGTAGTTCGCCTGCGATTCGTCGACCGGCGTCACCCATGGCGATGACGCATGTCGGCGCGTCGCGGTCTCGGATGGTTTCGGCGAGTTCGCCGTACTCGACGCCGCGGTCCAGGCCTCCGACGATCAGGGCCACGGCGTCGTCGGAAAAGACGTGCAGGGCGGCGATGGTCGGCAAGGCCGTGGTGGCCAGACCGTCGTCGACGAAGCGCAGTGTAGAGCCCGACGCCATTTCGCGCGCGACGAGGGTGAGCCTTCCTGGTAGTGGCACGAAAGTCGCTGCTCGTTCGACGATCCGTGCGCGCAGCTCGTCGGGGGATTGCTGGGTGAGTGAAGAGACGACCGCGAGCGCGAGCGCGACGTTCGTGTGGTTGTGCTGTCCGAGGAGTCCTAGGGCCTCGGCGAGATCGCTCGTGTCGGTGGCGACGAAGTGGACGGCCCCGCCTAGTTCGCCCGCTTCGTCAAGCTCGCGAAAGAGTAAGACGTCGGGAACCCAGGTTTCGTGCTCGCCGGTCGCTCTCGTGAGCGAGAGCTTGTCGTTGCGGTAGATGTCCAGCGAACCATGCCAGTCGAGGTGGTCTGAGCCGAGGGAGGTAACGACGACGGTCTTGGGGGCGACGTCGATATCAACGCATTGGAAGCTCGAGACCTCGAGGGCGAGCCAGCCCACCGAGGTATCCAGAGCGGGGTCGTAAGGGGGTTGGCCGAGATTACCCAGCGCGAGTGCCCGCGCATCGGAGCACTCGAAGAAGAAAGCAATGAGCGACGTGGTGGTCGACTTGCCCTTGGTCCCGGTGACCGCGACGACGCGCGCTCGCTCGGTGTCGTGGAGCCAGAGATTGAGCGCCGACGTCACGCGGACGCCACGGCGTTCGAGCTCGAGGACGTCATAGCGACGCCGAGGGATCCCCGGACTCTTTAGAACGACGTCACATGTTTCTAGCGCCTCGAGCCCGCCCTCGCTGCTCTGAATCACCCCGGGTCCGCGACCTACCGCGTCGTCGACGAGCACCAGCGAAGACGCCACGTCGACCAAGCGGTCGTGGGTGGCACGGCCCTCGACGCCGTAGCCGAGGATCCCCACGCGCTTGCCCGCGAGATCAGCGAAGCCAGTGGGCCGGAACACGGCTCGCTCCTTGGGGTTCGAGCAGTTCTTCGAACGTGCGATCCGGGATCGCGAGTAGCGCAGTCTCGGATAGAAACTTGACTTCGGCCCATTGCGTCGAGGCGGCTACTCGCGCGAGCGCCACCGCGCTCTCGCTCGGGTCGCCGACGCACTCGAAGGGTTTGTGATCGTGACCGATTCCCACGAGGGAACGCAACTGATCTTCTCGAGCGGGGTCGGCGAGTGGCTCGGAGTGAAAGATGGCGCGCAGTTCTTCGCGCGATAAGAAGGGCGCCAAGATCAAGTTGATGAACAGACACTTGTCGCAGGCGCCGCACCACGTCGAGAGTCGCTGTGTCTGGTCCTGATTGAACGCGCGGTTGCAACTACGAAAGACGTGGTGGTAGGCAACTTGCTCGGAGAACTTCTTCGCCACCCACAGTTCGCTTCGATCGCGCAGAAAACTCGCGACCACGAGTCCGTCACCAATTCGCTCCTGAACCGCATTCGCGATGAGTTCTTCGGCGATCCAGGATTTAGACCACTGGTGGTTCACGTCGCGATCCTTCCAACGGAGGTTCGGTTCGGACGCGGAGTGTTCGTTGCTCATTACGACGCCACCACGTCCGCTGGCGAGCGCGGCAATCGCCGCGAGCATCGTGACCATCGCCGTCACGGGCACGTGACCGCTGAAGAATTGCGCGTCGCCCTTCAAGATCGCCGGGTCGAGCGTGCGCTGGGCGCGCAGAACGGGCAGACCAGTGACGGCGGCGGTCTGTTCGAGTGGTGCGAAGCGACCACCCGAGGGGCTGACGACGAAGAGGGCCTGATCGAGTTGTGACGAGAGTTGCGTGGTGGTGACGACCGAGTCGATACCTCCGCCGAAGGGAGTAAGAACCTTGTGGGGGTCGCTCGTCACGGGGTGTTGTTCGAGGGGCGACCCTCCCGTGATCCTTACGTCCTCGAGCGAGAGGTCGTTGCGGTAGGCGAATTCTCCGAGCCCGTCCAAAACGGCCGCGCGCAATAATGCGCTACCCGCTGTTCCAAGTGGCGTTGAACCCAAATCGATACTTCGAGCGGCCCCGGCCTTGTAGTAGGAAAGACCCGCTAGGAGGTGCCAAAGTTCGGCGAGAGACCGCACGGCCGGCTGGTCGAGCGGCCCTACGCCTTCGAAGTTGATGGTTTCTTCGAAGCGCCTCTCGTCCAATTCGTAGTGACCCTTCAGTGTGTTGCGCTCGATCTCGAGATCGACGTAACGAAAGACGTCTGCGCGGCGTTTCACCTGCGGGCCGGGTTCATGTCCTCTCATGCTACGACGACCTTCTGGCGACCAGGGCAAAACGTCCACACGGTTGCTGGGCGCGCGCGCTGTAGAAGGTAGTGGTCTCGTCGGTGCTCTCTTCACAGACCGACACGTGCTCGTCGCGTAATCCCAAACCAACCAGTAGCAGGG
>Ga0182016_10001938_pt1 | contig 24744 bp, 21 predicted proteins | sample 712S2MmetaG_FD_120491 | JGI IMG/M metagenome (GOLD analysis project Ga0182016, IMG submission 120491) | Permafrost microbial communities from Stordalen Mire, Sweden - 712S2M metaG | ecosystem: Environmental > Terrestrial > Soil > Wetlands > Permafrost | place: Sweden: Stordalen | collected...
GCCTTCGAGCTCGCCGAGGCGCATGCCGTCTTCGTCAGTCATCTCGGCTTTCTCGTAGATGCGGTCGCGCTCTTCAAGGGCGGCCCAAAGAGGCTTGTTGCCCATGATTACGGTGTCGATGACGCGATAGGCGTCGAACGCGAACTGGTCCTGGCGGAGGACGCCGAACTTGCGAGGGCGAACGACGGAGCCCTTCTGGGCATCGAGCTCGCCGGTGAGGACTTTCATGAAGGTAGATTTGCCGGAGCCGTTGGGTCCGGTGAGGCCGTAGCGGCGGCCCTCAATAAAGGCTACGGAGACATCTTCAAAGAGAATCTTTGCGCCGTAGCGCATGGAGACATTGGAGACAGAGATCATTGGGTGTGCTTGTTTCCTTGGGTGGAGGCCGCAGCGGGGTAGAGACCGCGTGGGCCGGATGAAGTGGATTGGATGAGTGGTTGGGGGCGAAAAGGCCCAAACAACGCTGGCTCTTCTAGTTTCTCATATGTGCGGGATGGTAGATTCGCTGGATGGATGGAGTGGAAGGGGTAGAGCACAAGCCGGATGGAAGGCGGCCGCCACCGGTTTGGATCTTTGCGTTCCTGGTGTTGCCTCCGGCGGTGTTTTCGAACGGGTTTGTATCGACGGCGCTGGGGTCGCTGCTGCGCAGCGAGAAAATGCCGCTGGCCGATATTGCCGGCTACTTGTCAGTGCTGGCGCTGCCCCCGATGCTCTATTTTCTTTGGGGTCCGCTGGTCGACTTCTGGATGCGGCGTCGGACCTGGGTTGCGGTAGCCGCAGCGGGCGCTGGGTTGTTCCTGTGGTCCGCGCTGCAATGGAGCCATCTGGGCGGGGTGTGGCAGGAGTCGCTGCTGTTTCTCGGGCATATGTCCGTATTGTTGGTGACCGCGGCGCTGGGCGGACTGATGGCAGAGGTGGTGCCGCATCATTTGAAGACGCGGGTTTCAGGGTTTTATCAGGTGGGCAACCTGGGTTTTGCGGCGCTGGCGGGCGGGGGAATGCTTTACCTTAGCGAGCACCTTGCGCGGAGGCAGTTTGCAGTTGCGTGCGCGATATTTGTGGCTGCGCCGGGGCTGCTGGCGTTGACAATTGCTGAACCTCCAGTTGTGAGAGGTGACGGGCTGGGCCAAACGCTGGGGCGGATCGGGCGAGAGTTCAAGCAGACTTTCTTGAAATGGGAGGCGGTGCCTGTGCTGCTGTCGCTGTGCGCACCGTTTGGCAGTGGCGCTGCCATCGGGCTATTTTCGGGCCTTGCACCGGATTATGGAGTGTCAGTAGACCAGGTGGCGCTGATCAACGGACTCGGCGGCGGATTGCTGATGGCCCTGGGTGCGGCGCTGATCTCGCTGTTGAAGATGCCGGATGATATCCGACCCGTGTACGCGGGGCTGGGTTTGGTGAATGCACTGACGTTGGGAGTATTGCTGGTTGGGCATCCGCGGCCGGTGACATATTTCGTCACCGTGGTGCTGTACATGGTTTCAGTGGGAGGGTGCTACGGATTGTTCACGGCGTTGGTGTTGCAGCTTCTTGGTGCGTCGGGAAAGAGTGGAGGCAGTCGGTATGCGATTGCTGTTTCGATTGGGAATGCGCCGATTTTCTATATGACAGTTGTGGACGGGGTGGGGGCACGGTGGTTTGGGGTGAAGGGAATGCCGGCGGCGGATATGGTGGTGTCGGGCGGGGCAGCGGTGGCTGCATTGGGGTGGTTTTGGTGGGAGCGGAAGCGGGGGATTGTGGTGCGGTTGGGTGTGGCGGGGGAAGAGGCGTAGAGCCTTATGGGATCAGGAATGAGCCGGGGATTCCTTTGTCGAATGTGGAGAGGATTGCGCCGTGGGTGCTGGCCAGCGCGAGGAGATGGCCGTGTGTGACCTGGAGGGGGGAATTGACCCAATCAGGGAGACTTGAGATCTCAATTTCGTCGGCCTGAAATGCGAGCGGTTGGTCTGGGTTTTCTTTCATTTCAACCAGGAGGCTTTTCGCCTGCACGACGTTCAACTGATAGATCGGAACATTTGCGACGACCCGCACAAAACCGATCTCCGTAATTGGAGTGGTGAGGAAAATCGAACTGCGATTGATGGCAACCCAATCCACGATGCGCTGATGGAATACATGCTGAATGACGCCAAAGGCGATGAGTGCATTGACATCCAGCAGGTATCTCATGGGAGATCGACGAGAAGTTCTTTTACCATTTTGCTGGTCAGGACTGGCGCATCGGGTCCAAGGTCAATGGCGACGAATCCGGTAACTGGATCCTTAACGATCCGTGCTTCGTGTTTTGGCCTGACTGGTGGTTTCAGCACGATGCGATCCTGCTCAATGGAAATATCGAGCGCGTCGCCGGCTCGAATGCCCAGGCGCTGGCGTAGAGCGACTGGGAGAACGACCTGACCTTTGCTGGAGACGCGGGTCTGCATGGTAAGACGATCTTACCTGAATTGATATTGCGGGCAATTCTGTCGGGCTGGCGGAAGGGCTATCGGCCTAGCCGAGGAACATCATGGTGATGTGGTTGACCAGGAAGGCTGCGCCGTAGGCGAGGGCGAGCATGTAGAGGAATTGGACGGCGGGCCACTTCCATGAGTTGGTTTCGCGGCGGACGACGGCCATGGTGGAGGTGCACTGCATGGCAAAGGCGAAGAAGATCATGAGGGCGAGCGCGCCGCCGAGGGTCATGTCGTGGTGGAGTGCGGTTTGAAGGTGCATGGCCTGGGTGTCGGGGTCTGCGCCGTAGAGTGTGCCCATGGTGCTGACCATGACCTCTCGGGCGAGGACGGATGAAAGAAGTCCGATACCGATCTTCCAGTTGAAGCCGAGTGGGGCGATGGCGGGCTCGATGAAGTGGCCAAGGTGGCCGATGACGCTGTCGGCGAGCTGGGGCGGTGCCCATGAGTTGGAGCCCAAGTGGATGGGCGGGATGTGGGCGAGGATCCAGAGAGCGAGGGTGACGGAAAGGATGACGGTTCCGGCCTGGCGGAGGAAGACGCTGGCGCGGTCGACAAGGCGCATGGCCAGTGAGCGCAGAGTGGGCATGCGGTACTGGGGTAGCTCGAGGATGAAGGGGGTTTCGCTGGACTTGAGGATGGAGCTTTTGAGCAACCAGGCTGTGGTCATTGCGCCGATGAATCCGGCGAGATAGAGGCTGAGCATGACGATGGTGCGCAGGCCGAGAAAGCCGTGGAGAAAGACGATGTTGGGGATGAAGGCAGCGATCAAGAGCATATAGACGGGCAAACGTGCCGAGCAGGTCATGAAGGGCGTGACGAGAATGGTGGCCATGCGGTCGCGTTTGTTCTCGATGGTGCGCGTGGCCATGATTGCGGGGATGGCGCAGGCGTAGGCAGAGAGCAGGGGGATGAAGGCTTTGCCGTTGAGGCCGGTGGTGCGCATGACGCGATCGGCGATGAGAGCGGCCCGGGCCAGGTAGCCGGAGTCTTCGAGGATTCCGATGAAGAGAAATAACAAAAGGATCTGGGGGAGGAAGACGAGAACGGAGGAAATGCCTTTCCAGGCGCCGTCGATGATAAGCGATTGGATCCATCCGGCGGGGAGCAGTGGGCGGATAAGCTCGGCAGCGCGGGCGAGCAGGTCGCCAAAGCCGTCTGACATGGGCTGGCCGATGGAGAATACGACTTCAAATACACCGATGACGACGAGGAGAAAAAGCAGCGGGCCCCAGATGCGATGGAGGAGGATGTTGTCGATCTTGCGAGTTCCTTCGACACTGACCGGGGCCTGGTAGCCAGTTCGGCGGCTGACCTGGGCGGCCCAGGTGTGGGCGCTGGCCGCGTTGCCGAGGACGGGAAGTGTGAGAGAAGGAGCGACAGTGCCGTTGCCTGGCTGGTTGAGGAAGAGCGAGACGGCATCGAGGCCAGTGCCGTGGGTGGCGCTGATGCGAGCGACAGGCGCGCCGAGCTCACGGGCAAGCTGGAGGGGATCGATGTGACCGCCACGGGCCTCCATGAGGTCAGACATGTTGAGCAGGACGAGGGTAGGAAGGCCGACGGCGAGGACTGGCGCAGCGAGCATGAGCTGGCGGGTGAGGTGTTGCGAATCGAGAACGATTAGAACCGCGTCGGGCTTGGGAGTGCCGGGCATGCGGCCGCGGAGGACGTCGATGGAGACGCGTGCGTCTTCAGAGTAGGGCGTGAGGGAGTAGATTCCAGGCAGATCGATGAGGGTAAGGTCGTCGCGGCCAACGCCGGCCATGAGTCCCATCCGCTGCTCGACTGTGACGCCGGGGTAGTTGGCGACTTTTTGGCGCAGTCCTGTGAGGCGATTGAAAAGGGTGGACTTGCCGGAGTTGGGAGGGCCGATGAGGACGACGGTGCGCAGGGTTTCCGATGCCTTAACAGGCGGAGGGGGAATGAAGGCTGGGGTGTCGCAGCAGGCGTTCATCGAATGGCCTCAAGCAGTTGAGGGGAGGGGTCTTCTTCGCGCAGCTGGCCGGATGATGCAGCGTTGGATGTGTTCCGGGCGTCGGGGTCGATGGGGCGGACGGTGATGGCTTCCGCAGTCTCGTGGCGGAGGGCGATCTCCATGCCATCGATGCTGTATACGGTGGGGTCGCCTGCGGGGGCACGGCGAAGGACGGAAATCTCCGCATCGGGGACAAAGCCCATATGCATCAAGTGGTTCTGAACGGATTCGGGTAGGTTGAGTGCCACCAGGATCGCGGTTTCACCGATTTTGAGTTGGCTGAGAATACTCACCTGCCGAACGACTCCAAGGGGCCTGCGAAAAGGCAAAATCTGAGAAGGACGACCAGAAGCCCCAAAATTGCGACCAGAAAGGTCGTACTTAAGTATAGGACCAAATCGGTCTGAGTTGCAAATGGATGGTCTGCGCAATTGATCGAGCAACATACGAAATGCTCCGCGAGGGGAAGACTGGCTCAGTTGCGAGTTGAGGTCGGCGGGGTCGCCGCTGATCCCCGAGTTTGGTGCCTTGTCGGGAGATGCCAAATTTCAATCCAGTTCTATCAAGGGGAATGCATCGGAAAAGTGATCTGGATCACCTTTGTTTGGGTTGAGAAGGAGAGTCTGTGAGGTGAGAATTGAGGTGACGGAGGGGAGCATGAAGGCTGAGGAGTTTCGCAGGACATTGGGAGCGAGTGAGCCGCCGGAGGGCTTGTCGGAGCCTTTGAAGGCGCTCTGGTGGGATGCGAAGGGGGATTGGGCTCGAGCGCATGGGCTGGTAGACGCGATTGAAACCAGGGAGGGGATGGCGGTGCACGCGTATCTGCACAAGAAAGAGGGCGAGGAGTGGAACGCTGACTACTGGTACAGGCGTGCTGGAAAGAGATTCAGGCGAGAGGCGTTGGAGGATGAGTGGGAGGCGCTTGTGGAGGGGATGAGTTAAGGAGAGTTATATGATTGGGGGTCGGTGAATGTAGCATTCGAGACGGGTTGAGCAAATTGCTGCTCGAAAGCCAGCACGATATGATGAGGAAACGATGGAAACGCCGAACTTCCCCGAGAAGCGCCCCACGGTCGATCCGGTTGGTCAATCCGAAAAGAGCCGTTTCCGGGGCTGGAATCTTCTGGCACTTGTGGGGATTCTGGTTTGTGCCTACATCGTATCCCTGCCAACTCTACATAGCCCAGATATCGACGATCTGGATTCGGCGCACCATCTAGTTGACGGGTATTTCTTTCGGGATCTGATTGTTGATCATCCTGTCAACCATCTCGAACAGTATGCGCTCAATTATTACAAGCAGTATCCGGCGATGGGCTTCATCTTCTGGCCTCCATTCTTTTCGCTGGTGCTTGGATTGTTCTGCCTTGTGGGCGGAGCGCATGTACTTACGGCACGGATCTGCTTGTTCTTTTTCGGGATAGTTTTTTCGTGGTCATTCTACGCGATCCTGCGCAGGAGATTTTCAATCTGGCTGAGCTTCACGTCAACTGTCGCGGCTATCGCAATGCCTGGACTTGCGTGGGACTTCAACCAGATTATGCTCGAGTTGCCGACGCTGGCGATGATGTGCCTGGCGGTTCTGGCGTACCTGAGTGTTATTGACCACCTTGAAGATCGGACCAGCCCGGGCAGGGCGTTGCTATGCGGGTGCTGTTGTGCGGCGGTTATCTACACGAAGCAACCGGCATGGTTTCTGTATCCGGCGCTGATGGTGGATTTTCTTTTACTGCACAGGCGCTTCGCGGCGAAGCTTGAGGTCTTAGTAACAATTGGAACAACGATCTTGTTGTGCATCCCGATTGTTGTATTCACGCTTACATACGGACGCGCGGATCTGTCCCAGGCGGTGATACAAGACCCCAGGCTAAAGATGGCCTTGAATAACCACTATCTGCCACGCTGGTCGGTTGAGGCATGGACGTTCTACCCGAATTACGCACTTTCGCTGGTAAACCCGACGATTCTTCTCTGTCTTGCGGGGGCAATTGTCCTGGCATTCCTTAGTTATCGATTTCGTCGCGAGTACACCCTGTGGCTGGCTTGGTTCGTTCTGGGGTATCTGACGCTGAGTTACTACGACAATCGGCGGCCTCGCTTTGCGGCGTTCTGGTGGCCAAGCCTGATAATTCTTGGCGCGGGGTTCCTGTGGGTGGTCATGCAGCGGGTGCCGCGCAAGTGGGCGTGGGCTCTGCCGGTGTTGATTCTGCTGCCGGTTCCATTTCAACTGCGAGAGAACTTTGAGACCGACTATACCGACTATCGTGGAGTCCAGCCGCCGATTGATGAGTTATTCGCGCAAGGGGATCCGGGCAATGTTCTTGCTTTCGGATACGACAAGCAGATTTTTGTCGCCGTGATTCGCGAGCACGATCTGGATCGTAAGGTTCACATCGTAAGGGGAGAGCGCCTTTTGGCGAGTGGCCTGACTCTGGCGGATGCTTGCAAGAGATACCGAATTGGCACGGTGCTGTTGGAACTGGCGCCATCCGATTCGATGGATGGGTTTCAGGATCTGTCGAATTCATCTCTCTTCAAACCGATTGAGAGCAGTAGCTTTCTGCGGCGCAGGGTGACTATACGTGTGATTGGTTATCGATATTTGGGCCCGATTGACGCGACGATGGCGGATGTTCCGCTGTCGAAAGATCTGCTGTAGGAAGAGGTGTGCTGATTTCTTTCTTTTGAGAGACCGGAGGTTGAGGCGAGTCGCTGGTGGAGCGGCTGAGATTAGCGCCCCGGTTGAATCGCGGGCTTGGCTTATACGCCTGCGCTTTTTGATCGGGGAATGAAAACACCATAATCAATGGTCTTCACGGTACCCGGCTGAGCCTCGTCGAGTGCGGTCGAGATTGAATGGAGATGCTTCCTGATCACTGGCCAGTTGATTGCCGACATGATTAGCACGGCGAACGGGCGGCCATCGAGCCTCTGCTGTTTGTCCATATTCTTGTCGCCGGTAAGAAAAATGTCGAAACGTTCATTTTCGATGAGAGTCAGCAGTTCGCCGTTCTTGATGCCGCCCCACTTCATGCTGACGACCGTGTAGATTTCATGCTGGGGCAGGGTGCGTACCAGCTTTGCCGGTACGTCTTCATCGAAGAGAACCTTCAAAGCTGCGCCTGAAGCTGATGCGCTGCACGATAGTCAAGAACGGCCTTGATGTTGTCGAGGCCAGCTTGAGGGTAACAATCCAGGGTTTCCTCAATGGCGGCTTCTGGCGATAAACCCTCATCGCGAAAAGCATCATAATTCCCTACGATGGCCTCCACGGGAAGGCGAGTGTTCTTGAGCAGCGGTGCGCCGCTGGCCTTGCCAGGCACGATCTCGACTACGGGGCAATTGGACCAATCGAAAGTTACCATGTTTTGACCCTCACTTCATCATAGCCATTAATGAGTCCCACGGCCATTAGCTCTCAGGTCAAAGGGGCCAGGCTCGGCCCCTAGAGTCTCTCGCAGGACAGCACAATGGTTCACAATGTGGGATTCCTGGAGGAGCCTGTGTCTCTCATCACTGCTACTGAAAAGAGCTGGGAAGAGACTCACGCTAGCGGCGAGAACCCTAGCGAACCGCGTTGTGAGGAGCAGCGGATGAGTGATCTTAAGCAGGCAGGCAAGATGGTGATTCTGGATGGGAACGAGGCGGCGGCCTCGGTGGCCTATCGATTGGCTGAAGTAGTTGCGATTTATCCGATCACGCCATCATCTCCGATGGCCGAGTGGGCCGATCAGTGGCGTTCGGAGGGGAAGAAAAACATTTGGGGCGCATTGCCGATCGTGGAAGAGTTGCAGAGTGAGGGCGGAGCGGCGGGTGCGCTGCATGGTGCGCTGCAGGCAGGCGCGTTTGCGACGACGTTTACCGCGTCGCAGGGTTTGCTGCTGATGATTCCCAACATGTTCAAGATTGCCGGTGAGCTGACCCCGGCGACGATGCACGTGACGGCGCGGACGCTGGCGACGCATGCCTTATCGATCTTTGGCGATCACTCAGATGTGATGACTTGCCGGGCGACGGGCTGGGCGATGCTGTGCTCGAACTCGGTTCAAGAAGTGGCGGATCTGGCGCTGGTAGCGCAGATTGCGACGCTGGAGTCGCGCATTCCGTTCATACATTTCTTCGATGGGTTCAGGACCTCGCACGAGGTAGCGAAGATTCTGCCGATTGCGGATGAGACCATTCGCGCGTTGGTGGATGACAAGTACATTATCGATTTCCGGCAGCGGGCATTGAGCCCGGACCGGCCATTTATTCGCGGGACGGCGCAGAATCCGGATGTGTTCTTCCAGGCGCGCGAGGCATGCAATCCATTCCATGCAGCGGTGCCGGGAATTGTGCAGAACGTGATGGACAGATTTGCGGCGCAGACGGGCCGGGCTTATCACCTGTTTGACTATTACGGTGCACTGGATGCAGAGCGGGTGATCGTGATGATGGGCTCGGGGGCCGAGGCAGCGGAAGAGGCTGTTGACCTGCTGAATAAGCGGGGCGAGAAGCTGGGCCTGGTGAAGGTGCGGCTGTATAGGCCTTTCGATGCGAAGGCATTTTTGGCATCGCTACCGGCGACTGTGAAGTCGATTGCTGTGCTGGATCGATGCAAGGAGCCGGGTGCGGGCGGCGAGCCACTGTATATGGATATCGTGACGGTGTTGGCCGAGAATTCGGAGCTGCCGTTTGCGGTCAAGCCGACGGTGATTGGCGGGCGGTATGGGCTGTCGTCGAAGGAGTTTACGCCGGCGATGGTCAAGGGAATCTACGACGAGCTGGCCAAGCCGGAGCCGAAGAACCATTTCACAATTGGCATTGACGACGATGTGACGCATACCAGCCTGGCCTACGATGCGGCGTTTTCGACCGAAGATCCGATGACGGTGCGGGCGCTGTTCTACGGGCTTGGCTCGGATGGAACGGTGGGCGCAAACAAGAACTCGATCAAGATCATTGGAACCGAAACCGACAACTTTGCGCAGGGCTACTTTGTGTACGACTCGAAGAAGTCGGGGTCGATGACTACGTCGCACCTGCGGTTTGGACCGAACCCGATCCGGTCGACCTATCTGATTACGCAGGCGAGCTTTGTGGCGTGCCATAACTTCAGCTTCCTGGAGAAGATGGACGTGGTAGAAGCGGCAATGCCGGGCGCGGTGTTCCTGTTGAATTCTCCGTTCCCAGCGGCGGAGGTCTGGAATCACATTCCGAAGACGACGCAGCAGGAGCTTCTGCGCAAGAAGATTGAGTTTTATGTGATCGATGGCTACGCTGTGGCGCGTGAGGCGGGTATGGGAACGCGCATCAACACGATCATGCAGACATGCTTCTTTGCGATCAGTGGCGTGTTGCCGAGGGAAGAGGCGATCGAGCAGATCAAGAAGGCAATCTACAAGACATATGGCAAACGCGGCGAAGCAGTGGTGCAGAAGAACTACGCTGCCGTTGACGCGGCGCTGGCGCATCTGGAAAAGGTGACGCTGCCGGCGGAAGCGACGGCGGAGTTCGATTTGATTCCTGCAATATCGGGCAATGCGCCGGAGTTTGTGCGCGACGTCCTTGGCGAGATTGCCGGCGGACACGGAGACAGGCTGCCGGTGAGCGCGTTTCCTGCGGGAGGAGCGTTTCCGACGGGGACGGCGCAGTGGGAGAAGCGGAATATTGCGCAGTATATTCCGGTGTGGGACAAGGACCTGTGTATCCAGTGCGGCAAATGCGTGATGGTGTGCCCACATGCCGTAATCCGGTCGAAGGTCTACAGCGCGGATGTAGCGGATAAGGCTCCATCGACATTTCAATGGGCGAAGCCGAAGTGGAAGGGGATGGAGCAGGATCACTACACGTTGCAAGTTGCTCCGGAGGATTGCACAGGGTGCGCGGTCTGCGTAGAGATTTGCCCGGTGAAGAGCAAGAGCGATGTGAGTCGGAAAGCGATTAACATGGCGCCTCAGCCTGCGTTGCGCGAAGCTGAGCGGGAGAACTGGGAGTATTTTCTTGGGCTGCCGGAGGTGGATCGCTCAAAGCTTTCGCATGGACAGGTGAAGGATCTTCAACTGCTGCAGCCGTTGTTTGAATTCAGCGGCGCATGCGCTGGCTGCGGCGAGACGGCGTACATCAAGTTGCTGACGCAGCTTTTCGGCGACAGGCTATACATTGCGAATGCGACTGGATGCTCGTCGATCTATGGCGGGAATTTGCCGACGACGCCGTATAGCCAGAATGCGCAAGGGCGCGGACCGACTTGGGCGAACTCGCTGTTTGAGGATAATGCGGAGTTCGGCTTTGGGATGCGGACGGCGCTTGACCAGCAGCATGAGTTTGCGCAGACGCTGTTGAAGCGAGTGGCTCCGGTGCTGGATGGAGAACTGGTCAAGGCGCTGCTGGATGCGAAGCAGCAGACTGAGCCGGAGATTAATCAGCAGCGGTTCCGCGTGGACACGCTGAAGAAGAAGCTGATTGGAATCGATAGCTCGGATGCGCGAAACCTGCTGGCGATTGCCGATGGGTTAGTGCGGAAGAGCGTATGGATACTGGGCGGCGATGGCTGGGCTTACGACATCGGGTTCGGCGGGCTGGATCATGTGCTTGGCTCGGGCAAGAATGTAAATGTGCTGGTGCTGGATACGGAAGTGTATTCGAACACCGGCGGTCAGGCTTCGAAGTCGACGCCAAGAGGCGCGGTGGCGAAGTTTGCCGCGAGCGGCAAGGGCACGAGCAAGAAAGACCTGGCGATGGAAGCCGTGAGTTACGGCTCAGTGTATGTGGCGCGCGTGGCGCTGGGTGGAAACGACAGTCATGTGGTGAAGGCTTTCCAGGAGGCCGAGGCGCACGATGGGCCGTCGATCATCCTGGCGTATGCAAGCTGCATTGCGCATGGATACGACCTGGTGCATGGACTCGAGCAGCAAAAGCTTGCAGTCCAGTCGGGGTATTGGCCCTTGATGCGGTACAACCCAGCGTTGCGTGAGTCGGGCAAGAATCCGTTCCAATTGGATTCGAAGGCTCCCGCGATCCGGCTGAAGGAGTACATCTATCGCGAGGCGCGGTACACGATGCTGGCGCGAAGCAACCCGCCGTTGGCGGCGAAGCTGCTGGTGGAAGCGCAGGACGATGTAGAGCGGCAGTGGCGGGTCTACTCGGCACGCGCGGGGATGCCGGGGCGTGGTGAAACACCAAATATTGCGCCGCAGGAGCAGAAGGAAGACAACCTGGTCGGCGCTGCCGAAGGAGGTGCGGAATGATCGATTTTTCGACGCGTTACCTGGGATTGAAGCTGAGCGGTCCGGTTGTGGTTTCGTCGACGCCGCTGTCGGATTCGGTGGACAACATCCGGCGAATGGAAGATGCGGGAGCGGCGGCGGTGGTGCTGACGTCGCTGTTTGAAGAACAATTGGCGCTGGAGTCGCGGGCGCTGGATGAAGACCTTTCGCGAGGAACAGATTCGTTTGCCGAGTCGCTGGGGTATCTGCCGGATTTGGACGACTACCGGATGACGCACGAGGTGTACCTCGATCATTTGCGGCGCGCAAAGGCGGCGGTGGATATTCCGATTCTGGCGAGCCTGAATGGGGCGACGACGGGTGGATGGATACGGTACGCGAAGGACATGGAAGAGGCCGGCGCGGATGCGATCGAGCTGAACACCTATGCGCTGGCGACGGAGCGCAGCCAGACTTCGACGGAATTGGAGTTGCAGTTGCTTGAGCTGGTTTCCTCGGTGACCAGCGCGGTAAATATTCCGGTTTCAGTGAAGCTGTCGCAGTCGTTCACGAGCCTGCCACACCTGGTGGCTCGGCTTGAAGGTGCGGGCGCGAAGGGCGTGGTGCTGTTCAATCGGTTCTATCAACCGGAGTTTGATATTGAGACGCTTGAGGTGCGGCCGATGCTGCATTTCTCGACGCCATCGGAGCTGCTGCCGCGGCTGCACTGGTCGGCGATTCTCTTTGGGCAGATGAAGCTGGATCTGGCGATCTCGGGCGGCGTGCACTCGGCCGAGGACGTGCTGAAGGGGATCATGGCCGGAGCGGGCATAACGATGATGGCGTCGGCGCTGCACATTCACGGCATTGAGCATATTGCACGTGTTCTGGCAGACGTGAATTACTGGCTGGAGAAACGCGAGTACACATCGTTGTGGGAGACGCGGGGATGTTTGAGCAGGCGATCGGTTCCGGATACCTCGCCATTCGATCGCGGGAACTACATCAAGACGTTGAGTTCGTACACGCTACGGCAGACAGTGGCGGCGTTCTAAAGGGGAGCTTGCTTATTCTCTCCTCTCTTGGGCGGTTGCGCTAACCAGTGCAGCCGCCCTTTTGCCTTGTGGGGTGCTGGTCAATCAGGCTTGGATGAAGCGGACGGCTTCTTCGAGAGCAACTCGGGCCGTGGGGATCGCGGATGTTACTTCCGGACTGAAGGATTCTCCTAGCTCGATGTTGGCGGCGCCGATAGTGAGGAGTTGGGCGGCTTGGGGAGTGGAGCCGTATAGTTCGAGGGCGAGCGCGAGAAGTTCGGGAGCACCGAGGTGATGGGTGGCGAGGGCTTGCGAGGATTGCCCTGAGGCAGGTGTGGCTGGGCGGATTTCGCGGAGCTGAACGGACCCGGGGGGTGCGTCGATGGAGCAGTCGAGGAAGAGTGCGGATTCGGTGTGGGCGAGGTCTTCGGCGAGGTCGGGGGTCCATTGGTGGCGGGAGATTACGCGGACGGAGGGGTCTGCGCGGTAGCGAATTTCGGCCCATGCGGCGAGGTGCGGACCTATGCCGTCATCGGAGCGAAGGGTGTTGCCGCAGGCGAGGATGAGGACGCGGGTGGGTGGTTGGATCATACAGTTAGATAATCTAGTTGTTCAGGTTTGGGCGGTGCCTCGTTTCCCACCCATTTCACGAGTTCACGAAATGGGTGGGGCACGGAGGTTGCTGGCTATCCGAGGAAAGAGCAACCGCGGGTCCTTCGACTTCGCTGCGCTTCGCTCAGGGTGACATATTCTTGGGCAGTGTAACCATGAGTTCCCCACGACTGATCCCGAGCGTCTGTGCCTTAGCCGCGGACCATCCGGTCGACGGTTTCGCCGTCGGCGTTGAGGAGCGTGACGGCTAGAGGCATCTGGCCGAAGGCGTGGGTGGAGCAACTGAGGCAGGGATCGAAGGTGCGAATGACGGCTTCGATGCGGTTGAGCGCGCCGGGAGTGAATTTGCCATCGTGCACATACTCTGTTGCGGCCTGGAGGACGCCTCGGTTCATGGCGTTGTTGTTCTGGCCGGTGGCGATAACGAGGTTGGCCCAGGTGATGAGGCCGTTGTCGTCGACCTTGTAGTGGTGCACGAGGGTGCCGCGCGGGGCTTCTGCCTGGCCTGCGCCCTCAAGGCGATTGACGCCGGCGGTGGCGCGGACATGCGTGGAGAGGATGGCAGGATCGGAGAGGATTTGTTCGATCTTTTCGATGCCGTAGAGCATGTCGACGAGGCGCGCGTGGTGGTAGTGGAAGGAGCTTTGAACGGGGCCGTTTGCAAGCTGCTTGAATTCAATAAGTTCTTTGTCGGCGAGGGGAGTGCCCATGGTTTTGGCAATGTTCAGGCGGGCGAGCGGGCCGACACGATAGCTGCCTTCGGGGTAACCGAGAGGCTTATAGTAAGCGAACTTGGTGTAGGAGTATGGCTCGACAGCTTCGCCGATGACTTCAGTGAAGCGGGTTGCGGTTATGCCGTCTTCGATGATGACGCCATTGGCGTCTATCAGGCGCAGCGTGCCGTCAGTGAATTCTACTGAGTCATCTTCGTTGACAAGGCCGAGATAGTTGGAGGGGAAGTTGGCGAAGACCTCGATCTCAGCGCGGAAGCTGTCGGCGATTTTCTTGTAGGCGTCGATGGCGAGGCCGATGTTCTTGTAGGCTTCGGGGATGGTGGCGAGAATCTCATCACGCTTGGCGGCTTCGAGAGGCTCAGTGACGCCGCCGGGCACGACCCAGCCAGGATGAATGCGTTTTTTCCCGAGGAGTTCGATGATGTTCTGGCCGAAGCGGCGCAGGCCGATGCCAGCGCGACCCAGTTCAGGCTTGGCGGCTACGACGCCCAAGATGTGACGGGCGGCGGGATCGGACTCCATGCCGAGGAGCAGGTCGGGCGAGGCGAGGTAAAAGAAGCTGAGGGCGTGGGACTGGACCATTTGGGCGAGGTTCAACATGCGGCGCAACTGTGCAGCGGTGTGGGGGATGCGCACCGACATGATGGCTTCGCAGGCCTTGGCTGAGGCAATGAGGTGCGAGACGGGGCAGATGCCGCAGATGCGGGCCATGAGATTCGGCATTTCGTAGAAGGGGCGGCCCTCAGAAAACTTTTCGAAGCCGCGGACCTGGGTGACATGGAACTGCGCGTTTTCAACCTGGCCATTGTCGCCGAGATAGATGGTGATCTTGCCGTGGCCTTCAAGGCGTGTGACGGGATCGATGGTGATGGTTTGGGTCATAAGCTCACGCTCCAAAGCGGGTGAGGGCGGGAATGTCGAGAGGCTCACCGGTAACCAGCGCCGTGAGCGCGGTGTGAAAAGTGTCAGCCGAGGGCGGGCAGCCGGGAAGGAAGACGTCGACCTTGACGAATTCGTGAATGGGACGGACGATCTTGAGAAGTCTGGGCACAACGATGCAGGGGATCTGCGGTTGTGCCGAAACGTTCTCAATGTAGGCGCGCTCGAGGATGGCGTCAGGGCCGATGGGGTTGCGCATGGAGGGGACGTTGCCAGTGATGGCGCAGTCGCCCATGGCCACGAGGATGCGAGAGTGAGTGCGGATTTTTTTGATCTTCGCTTCGTCATCGACAGAGGCAACAGCGCCCTCGACGAGAGCGATGTCGACATAGTCGGGATAGACTTTTGTGTCGACGATGGGGCTGTAAACGAGGTCGACCAGCTCAGCAAGGTCGATAAGTCGCTCGTCCATGTCGAGGAAAGACATGTGGCATCCGGAACATCCGTCGAGCCAGACTGTAGCGAGTTTAAGTTTGCTCATTGCGACTCCCTCATAAGGTTCAGCCAGGGCAGGAATTCGGGATATTTGGGATGGTCGGAGCCGATCTTGCTCTTATCGAAGAGGGCGCCGGTGGGGCAGACCTGGACGCACTTGCCGCAGCGAGTGCATGCGGACTCGCCCCAGGGCTGATGGAGGTCGGAGATGATGGTGCAGTCGATGCCGCGGCCCATCACATCCCAAATGTGTGCGCCTTCAATCTCGGCGCAGACGCGGACGCAGCGGGTGCACAGGATGCAGCGATTGTGGTCAAGGGTAAAGCGCTCGTGCGATGCATCGACGGGCAACTGCGGGTTGCGATAGGGCAGGCGTACATGGGTAAGGCCCTGCTGCTGGGCGAGGGTTTGCAGTTCACAGTGGCCGTTGGAGACGCAGACCGAACAGATGTGATTGCGCTCGGCGAAGAGCAGCTCGAGTATTGTTTTGCGGTGTTTCTTAAGGCGCTCGGTTGCGGTGGCGATTTCCATGCCTTCTTCGACCGTGGCGACGCACGCTGGAAGTAGCTTGTTGAGTCCTTTGATTTCGACCAGGCACATGCGGCAAGCACCTACATCGCCGAGACCATCGAGATGGCAGAGGGTGGGGATGTCGATATTGTTTTCGCGAGCCACTTCAAGGATGGTCTGGCCGGCGCGGGCGCTGACCTCTTTGCCATCGATGATGAGGGTTTTTACGTCGACGCTGGTAGCGCTCATGCCAACACCTCAAATGGGGATGCCGCTTCAGGCGCGGGCGCATGGATGTTGCATACGCCGGCCGGACAGCGTTTGTGGACGATGTGGTCGATGTATTCGTTCTTGAAATATTTCAGAGTACTCAGAACGGGGTTGGGCGCGGTCATACCGAGGCCGCAGAGGCTGGTCTCTTTGATGGTGCCGCAGAGATCGACGAGGAGTTCGAGATCGTCCATGGTGCCGGAGCCAGAACAGATGCGGGTGAGCAGGGTAAACATCTGAGCGGTGCCAGCGCGGCAGGGAATGCACTTTCCGCACGACTCGGTCATGCAGAACTCGATGAAGAAGCGGGCGACGTTGACCATGCAGGAGGTGTCATCCATGACGATCATGCCGCCGGAACCCATCATGGAGCCCATCTGAATGAGGGACTCGTAGCTGACGGGAATGTCGAGATGCTCAGCGGGGATGCAGCCGCCGGACGGACCGCCGGTCTGGACGGCTTTAAACGCATGGCCGTCTGGAACGCCGCCTCCGATGCCTTCGATGATCTTGCGCAGCGTCATGCCCATGGGTACTTCAACGAGGCCGGTGTTGGTGATTTTGCCGGTGATGGCGAAGACTTTTGTGCCTTTGCTCTTCTCCGTGCCGATACCGGCGAACCATTTGCCGCCCTTGCGCAGGATGGGAGGAACATTGGCGAATGTCTCGACATTGTTGATGAGGGTGGGCTTGCCCCATAAGCCGCTCACGGCTGGATACGGTGGACGGGGTTTGGGCTGGCCGCGTTTGCCTTCGATGGAGGCGATGAGTGCGGTCTCTTCACCGCATACAAAGGCGCCTGCGCCGAGTCGAATCTCGACATCGAAGCTGAAAGGGGTGTTGCAGATATTGTTGCCGAGCAGGCCGCGCCGGCGTGCGTCGCGGAGGCAGGCGGTGAGGCGAGCGACGGCGAGCGGATACTCCGCACGCACATAGACAAAGCCTTTGCTGGCGCCAACGGCATAGGCGGCGATGGCCATGCCTTCGATGACGCGCTGCGGGTCGCTCTCGAGGACGCTGCGATCCATGAATGCGCCAGGGTCGCCTTCGTCGCCGTTGCAGATGACGTATTTGAAGTCGCCGGTGGCCTTGGCAACGGTGCTCCACTTGAGGCCGGTGGGATAGCCGCCGCCGCCACGACCGCGCAGGCCGGCTTCAGTGATCTCGTGGATCACTTCCTGAGGGGTCATCTCAATAAGGGCCTTGAGCAGAGCCTGGTAGCCATCGCGAGCAATATAGTCGTCGATGCGCTCGGGGTCGATGTGGCCGGAGTTCTCCAGGACGACGTGAACCTGCTGATCGAAATGTTCGCGGAGGTCGCACTGAAGCTTTCGAACCGGATCACCGCCGAGGCTGGCGACGAGTTGCTGGGCATTGTCAGCCTTCACATGCTGATAGAGGATTTCGTCGGGATCGCATAGGACCAGAGGGCCGGCGGCGCAAAGGCCCATGCAACCGGTACGGCGGATGAGAGCATTCTTCCCCTGGGCATTGGCTTCTTTGGCGAGAGCGTCCTTGAGTTGATCGGAGTGCTGGCTGAGGCAGCCAGTTCCCATGCAGACGTTGACCTCGTAATCGAACTTGGCATTGGCGGCGCGGACCGATTCGGCGATTTGATCCAGTTCTTCGATGGTCATTCGACAGCCCACCTTTCGAGTTGTTCAATCATCGCGTCATTCTCCATCTGGCCGCAGAGATCGCCATCGAGGAGCACGACTGGAGCGCGACCGCAGGCACCGACACAACGCGCGGTCATGAGGCTGATCTTGCCATCCTTGGTGGTTTGACCGTGAGGGATGCCAAGACGCTGCTCGGCTGCGGCAATGAGTTTGTCTGTCCCTTTGATGTAGCACGCCGTTCCCGAGCAGATGGTCATGGTGTGCTTGCCGGGCGGCTTAAGGCTGAAGTAGTGATAGAAGGTGACTACGCCGTAAGCCTGGCTGAGGGGCACGCGCAGCGACTTGGCTACAAAGGTGATGGCTGCATCGTCAAGATAGCCGAAAGAAGACTGCACGGTGTGGAGAGTCTCGATGAGAGCGTAACGGGCAAAGCCATTTTTGCGCATGGTGCCGTTGACGATCTTCCAACGTTTGTCGTCGCTGGGCAGCGGCGGAGGTGTGAAGGCTGGCACGATTCCTCCCTTATTAGGGCAGTTGAGTGAAGGCTAGCTGGTTGCTCTATCCTTCGTCCATGCTTGAGCCAGTTGTAACTCTGTTGAAAGAGTTTAGTGGTGATGATGGACACACGGGGTGGTAAAGGGTTCCAGATTGCGGCACGGTGATTAAGACTCTGCGGATTACCAAGCGCGAACGGTGCCCCGGTCAAAAAACTATCGATTAGAGATGTAGCTGAAGTTTGGCGCGGACGCTGAGTAGCGAAGAGAGCAGCGGGGCAAGTCGCGATCAATGTTGCGGAAGGAGACTAATCTTGTAATCGGAGTAATCGATGGTGACGGTAGTGGGGCCGAGGAGGTCGCTCTCGGTAACAGCTTTTGCGTGTGTGGCCATAGCGAAACCGTCGATGGGCTGGTATTCGCGCGAAACTTTTGACGGTGCCGTGATCCAGGAGGCGCTCCTGGATCCGTGGCCTTCGATTTTGACAATTGAAAAATCGTGAACGTCGACCCAAATGGTCCCTTCGATCAGATTGGGGGCCTTTTGGCGTGGATGGATGGCGAGGGCGTAGCAGGCGCGGTTGTCAATCTGTTGCGGGCCGCCGGGTTGGAGATGCATCTCGTAGTTGGCAGAGATGAGCCACGAGGCTTCAACGTTGCCTGGAATGTTGATTCGCTTTTCGTTGTCGAGGAGGGGCGAGAATACGGCGCTGCGGAGGATGTGCGAGCCGTCTTCAGAAAGGATCTTGTAGGATTTTCCGGTTTCACGGGAGTAAGTGGTGAGGACCTTCATTTCGGCTGCGGGGTGAGTCAGGTCGGAACCGCGAAAGAGGTTGTAGCTTTCTGTTACCGTGTAGCCGGCGATGGAATCGACGCGATGGTGGACGGCGGCGTCGACGCCGTGGATGATGGTGGACTCATCGGGCGCCTGGCCGTGCGAATCGAGGGCAGCGGAGATCAGGACGCAGAGTGTGACTGCGGCAATTGGGAAAAGGCGGCATGCGGTGGAGAACGCTTTCATCGACGGAGGGTCCTGAAACCAGACTAGCGGGTTCGGGCCTGCTGGGGGACTCAAGGCTCTCCCTTTTCAGACGTGGAGAGATGTTGGCGGTAAGCCCGCGACGAATGAAAGTATGCCGGCGGTGCGCTATGCTTGTTTGCGATGCGTGGGGGACAAGTGGAGGAAGGAACTCAAGAGCGAAAGGTGACGGGCGGGTTTGTGCGATGCGGGGCGGCGGTGCGCGGCGTGGTGCAGGGTGTGGGGTTCAGGCCGTTTGTCTTTCGGCTGGCGCAGGAAGAGGGGCTGGCAGGTTTCATCGGGAACGATACCGACGGAGTGACGATTGAGGTTGAGGGTGCGGCGGCGCGAGTAGAGGCTTTTCTACGGCGCCTGAAGGCGGAAGCGCCAACTTTAGCGCGTATTGATTCTGTAGCCGTGGCGGAGCTTGAGACGCAGGGCGATAGCGGATTCCGAATTGTTGCCAGCGAGGTGTTGGGGCGGGTGCACACGGGGATTCCGGCCGACGCGGCGACATGCGAGGACTGCAAGCGGGAGTTGCTTGATCCGAACGACCGGCGTTACCGGTATCCGTTTTTGAACTGCACGAATTGCGGGCCGCGGTACACGATTACAAAGCGGATTCCATACGACCGGCCGCAGACCTCGATGGCGCGATTCAAGATGTGCAAGACGTGCCAGGCGGAGTATGACGACCCGGCAAACAGGCGGTTCCACGCGCAGCCGAATGCTTGCTGGGAGTGTGGGCCGTGGTTGTGGCTTTCGGGGCCGGGGGGCACGGAGATCGCCGGCGATGATGCGATGGAGTCGTGCGTGAATCGGCTGGCTGGGGGCGCAATCCTTGCGATCAAGGGGATTGGCGGATTTCACCTGGCGGTGGATGCGACGAATGATGTAAGCGTGATGAGGCTGCGGGAGCGGAAGCAGCGCGATGGAAAGCCGTTTGCGGTGATGGTGAAGGACCTGGCGGCGGCGCGAGAAATATGTGAGTTGACGGCAGAGGAGGAAGCGCTGCTGATCACATCGGCGCGGCCGGTTGTGCTCGCGCGGAAAAGGGAAGCGGGGGGGATTGCGACTGGGGCTGGGCTTAGAGTGGCACCGGGCGTGGCTCCGGGAATTCCGTGGCTGGGTTTGTTTCTGCCTTATGCGCCGCTACAGCATCTGCTGTTTGCGGATGGGCGGCTGCGGGCGCTGGTAATGACCAGCGCGAACCTGAGCGAAGAGCCTATTGCGATTGACAACGAGGAAGCGCGGCGCAGGCTGGGCGGGATTGCGGATGCGCTGGTGTTGCATGATCGCGAGATCTTGCAGCGGTGCGATGACTCGGTGATGGCAGTGGTGGATCGAGCTCCGCAGTTGATTCGTCGGGCGCGTGGATTTGTACCGCTCGGAGTGGAGTTGCCCGAGGGCACGAACGCTCCGCACATGCTGGCTGTGGGCGGGCATTTGAAAAATGTTTTATCGCTGGCGCAGGGGCGAACTGTGGTGCAGAGCCAGCATCTGGGCGATCTCGAGAATCTGCAAGGGCTCAAGTTCTTTGAGGAGTCGCTGGCGCATTTGATGAAGACGTTTGAAATTGACCCTGAGGTTGTGGTGCACGATTTGCATCCGGGGTATCTCTCGACGGAGTGGGCAAAGAAGTGGGCGGGGGACAGGCATTTGCCGTTGGTGGGCGTGCAGCATCATCATGCGCATGTGGCTGGATGCATGGCCGAGCATGGCCTCGTGGGTCACGCGATTGGGTTGGCGCTGGATGGGACGGGCTATGGAACGGACGGAAAGATCTGGGGCGGGGAGGTTTTGATTGCGCGGCTCGATGGATTTGAGAGATTTGCGCATCTCGACTATGTGCCGATGGCGGGCGGCGATGCGGCGGTGAAGGAGCCGTGGCGAATGGCGCTGGGGGCTTTGGTGACGGCGGGGTTTGCAGCGGATTCGGCCGATGTTGCACAGTTGATTGCGGGCAAGGAACGTGAGGCACATGTGCTGCTGCGGATGATGGAGCGTGGGCTGAATACGCCGATGACGTCGAGCTTGGGACGGCTGTTCGATGCGGCGGCGGCGGTGGTGCTGGGGCGACGTACGGTGGACTATGAGGCGCAGGCGGCGATTGAACTTGAAGGGATCTCGCTGTTTGCAGATGAGAAGAGCGGGTACACGATTGAGTTAGAAGGTGGGAACTGGGCGCTGCGGGAACCGACGCAGATGACTACGCGCGAGTTATGGAAGGAGTTACTCGGAGACTTGCGAGCTGGCGTGGGGAAGGCGCAGATTGGTGCGCGATTTCATGCTGGGGTGGCGGAGGGATTTGTGAAGGCGGCTGTGGCGGCGCGGAAGGCGACAGACGTGGGGCAGGTGGCGATGAGTGGTGGATGCCTGCACAACCGCAGGCTGGCGCGGCTGCTCAGGGAAAAGCTGGAGGCGGAGGGGTTCCGCGCGTATCTGCCGAGGAGGGTGAGCCCGGGGGATGGCGGGCTGAGTTATGGGCAGGTTGTCGTGGCGGCGGCGATTCTCGCAGCGGGAAACGATGCTCCGTTGAGATAGTTTGAATCGCACGGCGAGAAACTATTCCTTTTTGCAACCTGATAAACTTCGTAAGATAGGAGTCTGATTTTCTCCGATGCCTAGCGAAGAAGACAGAGAGAAAGCTGCCAAACTGAAAAGTGAAGTTGTGGCGCTCCGAGCGAAGCGCAATGATCCAGCCACACCCATGGCAGAGCGGTCGCGGCTCAAATTGCAGATCGAGACGAGAATCTGGCAGGGGCAACGGTTAGACCCTGAGCAGTTCAAGTCGTATCGCTGGCGCTCACCCTAACGACTTGAAGTCGCAGCAAATCGCTGTTGGAGCTAAGAGTTTTCGACAGGAGAATATCGACATGGCAAGTGGCCCCAAGCCCGCCCCAACCGCCCCATTTCTCAAAGAAAATGGCAAATGGTCCTATTACGTTTATCCCGACGGCACCGCGAAAGAGGGCGGGCAATTCGTGGATGAGCAAACCGCAATGCAATCTTTTATAACTATGTACCGTCTTTGGGAGGTCAACGGCCAAAGCTATACGGGTAATATCGCGGTATTGAACTAGACCTTTCTTTGCCCAAATAGAAATCTGACGCGGGGAGGCAAGAGGCTACGATTAATGGGGAGGGGGAAATGGCTTTTCACTGGCTAAGCTTTGTTCTGGGTGGGCTGGTTGGTATGGGCGTTTCAGGTATGTGGCAGAAGAGGCTTGACCGTCTCCGGTGGGATACTCTGCGCCGAGCTGTTGCTGCGGGTATAACAATTGAACAATACGCCCGGGACCTTGAAGCAGCAGAGAGCGGCAAGTTTAAGTAATAGCCCTTTTTCTTCACCTGAATAGAAAATGCACCGCTCTGCGGTAAAAGACTGAGCCAAGGCAAGACGTGCGCGTTGCCAGCCGAATTTCGGCGTTTGGAAGACGACAAGTCGGTACAGCCTATTGTTGCGGCCCCGAGGCTTATTCAAGAACAGCTGCAGATTCTTCGCTCACCACCCCCAAACTGAAGTACGTTTGGGGCCCCGTTCGCTCAGAATGACAGCCACATTTTTTGTGCGGTCATCAACTGCTGATGGGTTAGCCGGAGAGGCGGACGAGTTGCCGGGCTTCTTCGCGGGGTCCGAGGATGGACATCCGGGGGATGCGGCCGCGGACCATGGCGACTTCGTCGCAGCGGTGGAGGCGCGGGCAGTTTTGGCAGTCTTTGAAGATCTTGTCGGGCAGCTCGGACTTGTCTTCGACGACGCGGAAGCCGTACTTGAAGAAAAAGTCGGGGATGCGGGTGAAGAGGCAGACAGACTGGATGCCATGCTCTTCAGCCTCTTCAATGAGCGTGCCGAGGATGCGACCGCCCGCGCCCTGGCCCTTGGCCTCAGGCTTGACGACGATGGAGCGTACTTCGCACAGGTGCGGGCCGTAGAAGTGGAGCGCGCCGCAGCCGAGGAAGACGCCGCCGTCAGAGATTGCGACGGTGAAGTCGCGGATGTTTTCGCAGATCTCTGCGTAGTTACGCTTGAGGAGCGTGCCGTCGGTGGAGAGCGAGTTCACCAGGTCGTAGACGTCGGAGGCGTCGTGAAGCCGGGCCTTACGCACCAGCATGGATGGCCTCCGTTGTGGTGCTGGCTGTGAGCGCGGCGATGCGGTGCACGACGTCGTCGATGGCTTGCCTGACGCGTTCACGCGCGGTCCCGCCGGTCACATCATGGCAGTCGAGCGTGGACTCCAAAGTAATAGCCGCGAAGAAATCTTCACCGAATTCGGAGCCGAATTGGCGTAGCTCGTCGAGGGAAAGCGCGTTAAGCTCAATGCCCTTTTCGAGGGCGAAGCGGACCGCATTGCCGATTTTCGCGTGGGCGGTGCGGAAGGGCACGCCTTTATGGACGAGATAAGTAGCGGCAGCCATGGCGTTCAAATAGCCGGTTTGCGCAGCTTCGCGCATGCGTGGCAGGTTGAACTGAAGCGCGGCGGTGAAGCGGGCCACGAGTGAGAGAAGGTCCGGCACAAACTCGACAGAAAATGCCGGCTCCTGAGTTTCCTGCATATCTTTATTGTAGGCCAAAGGGAGGCCTTTGAGCAGCAGGGTGACGGCCTGCGCAGCACCGTGGATGCGACCGACTTTGGCGCGCAGAAGCTCGGTGAGATCGGGGTTTTTCTTCTGCGGCATGGCGCTGGAGCCGGTGGAAAAGGGCTCGGGCAGAAGCACGAAGCCAAACTCTGCGGTGGCGAAGAGCGTGATCTCTTCGGCGAAGCGACTGAGGTGAAGACCAACGTAGGTGAGGGCGTGGAGGTAGTCGAGGATGAAGTCGCGATCGCTGGTCGCGTCGATGGAGTTGGCCGTGGGCGCGGTGAAGGCGAGCTCTTTTGCTGCGATGGTGCGGTCGAGGGCGAGCGTTGCACCGGCAACCGCGCCCGAACCGAGCGGGCAGAAGTTGAGGCGGGCGGCGCAATCCTTAAGACGCGCGGCATCGCGAAGGGCCATCTCGACATAGGCGAGCAGCCAGTGGGCGACCAGGACAGGTTCAGCGCGCTGCAGGTGGGTGTAGCTGGGCATGACAGCTTCGCCCAAGGTGTTGGCCTGGGCGACGAGAGCGCTTCCCCAGGTGGAGAGGCCGAGGATGACCTGCTGGATGCAATCCCGAACGTAGAGGCGCAGGTCGGTGGCGATCTGTTCGTTGCGGCTGCGGCCGGTGTGTAGCTTTAGGCCGAGCGAGCCGACGCTTGCTACGAGAGCGAGCTCGACGAAGTGGTGGATGTCCTCGGCGGTGGGGTGATTGCGGACGAGGGCCTGGCCGGATTCGGAGGCGTGATCGGCGGCGATGGCGTCGAGGGCGGCGCGGATTTGCACGCCTTCGTCGGCGGTGAGGATGCCGGCAGCGATGAGAGCGGACGCGTGGGCCTTGCTGGCGGCGACTTCGTGCGGGAGCAAGCGCCAGTCAAAGACGATGGACCGC
>Ga0182016_10001941_pt1 | contig 24738 bp, 24 predicted proteins | sample 712S2MmetaG_FD_120491 | JGI IMG/M metagenome (GOLD analysis project Ga0182016, IMG submission 120491) | Permafrost microbial communities from Stordalen Mire, Sweden - 712S2M metaG | ecosystem: Environmental > Terrestrial > Soil > Wetlands > Permafrost | place: Sweden: Stordalen | collected...
GACATCGGCAAGGTCTATTTAGGCCAACCCGCGCGCATCAAAGTCGAGTCGTTCAAAGACAAAACCTTCACCGGCAAGGTCACCAAGATTTCGCCCATGGGCGTGGAGAAAGATAACGTCACCACCTTCGAAGTGCGTGTCTCCATCAACAACCCCGAAGGCGTCCTGAAAGCCATGATGACCGCCAACGCCGAAATCATTCTCGAAGAACACAAGGGAGTCCTCCAGATTCCCGAAGGCTCCATAATCTACGACAAAGACAAGAAAGCATCCGTCGAAGTTCCCGATCCAAAAGCGAAAGAAGGCAAGAGGAAACTCGCTGTCAACATCGGCATCTCCAACGGCGCCAAGACCGAACTGTTGTCCGGTCTCAAGGAAGGCGATCAAGTAGTACTGCAGTAAGAAAGCAGGTCGCAGGTCTCAGGAAATCGAATAACGATCGCAGTCCCTGAGACCTGAGACCTCAATTCACTCGGAGACGAATCGCTATGACAAAAATTCTTTCTCTTCGCGCTACCCGCAGCCTGGTTTTCGTTTTAGCGACCTCGCTGGCTAGCTTCGCTTCCGTCATCGGAACCTTTGACCGTTCCTTTCAGGTCAGCGGCGCGGTCGACCTCGAAGTGCTAACCCGCTCCGGTGACATCACGATTCACAACGGCGCGGCTGGCACTGTATCGATTCACGCCAAAATCAACTCCGGCAATTCCTGGTTCGGAAGCGATCACAAAGAAGACGTACGGTCGCTGCAGAGCAATCCGCCCATTCGTCAGAACGGCAACAGCATCCGCGTCGATTACGTAAACATCAACAATATCTCCATCGACTACGACATCGTTGTGCCACAGAACACCACCTTGCGCGCCCACACCGGCAGCGGCGATCAGAAGATCGAAGGATTGCAAGGCAACATCGACCTCGAAAGCGGCTCGGGCGACCTCCAGTTGGCGCGCCTGTCGGGAGAAATGCATTTCCAGACCGGCTCCGGCAACGTCAAGGGACACGATCTCGCCGGTCCCGCCAGAATTAAAGCCGGCAGCGGCGACATCGACATCGATGAGACCGCCGCAGGCGACGTCGACATCCGCACCGGTTCCGGCAACATCACCGTCAACGGCATCAATGGCGGATTTCACGCCGAGGCCGGTAGCGGCGACATTCACGGCAAAGGCTTGCCCAAGAGCATGTGGAACGTTCGCACCGGCTCCGGCAACGTCACTCTGAACGTCCCAGGCGATGCCGCTTTCGATGTTGACATTTCCTCAAGTTCCGGCAGCGTCACCATGGGCCATCCCGTAAGCACCACCGTCCAAGGCCGCATTGAAGAAACGAGAAAGAGTGTTGTAGGCAAAGTACGCGGAGGCGGTCCGACCATCTCCGTCCACACCGGCTCCGGCGACGTAGCCGTCGACTAGCATTGGAGCACAGGGCGGTGTGAACTTGATTTGAAAGGGCGCGGCTTCGAGCCGCGCCGTAAGTCCCAATATTATTCGTTGTGGCTTCAGCCGCTGAGGGACTGCCTTCTCAAAGTAACGTCGTTCCAAATTCCTACGCCGCCTTGACGCACCCTCCCGCCACACCCGATACTTCATCAGGGTTCGTAAATTTTCTGCCTTAACGAGGTAAAGGATTGGCGCGCACCGCGATCATCACTCTCACCACCGATTTCGGACTGAACGATCATTTCGTCGGCGCCATGAAGGGTGTCATCCTCGAGATCGCCCCCGAGGCCCAAATCATCGACATCAGCCACGCCGTTCAGCCCTTCGACATCCTCGACGGCGCCCTCACCGTTTCGCAGGCCTACTCCTACTATCCCTCCGGCACCATCCACATGGTCATCGTCGACCCCGGCGTCGGCACCACTCGTCGTCCGATCCTCCTCACCGGAGAACGCCATCTCTTCGTCGCCCCGGACAACGGAGTCCTCTCCCTCATTTACGCCCGCGAAGAGCGCCTTTCCGTTCGCCACATCACCGCCGAACATTACTTCTTGAAAGAACGCAGCGGCACCTTTCATGCCCGCGATATCTTCGCGCCTGTGGCCGCGAACCTCGCCAAGGGTGTCACCGCCGATCGTTTCGGCGACGAGATTACCGACTACATCCGCTTCGGGGCGCCCCGGCCCAAGCCCATTGACGAACGCACCCTGCGCGGAGTCGTTCTCAAGGTCGATCGTTTCGGCAACCTCATCACCAACATCACTCCGCAAGACGCGCCCAAGCTCTTCCTGCCCCAGCCTCCCGCCTTTCGCATCGGTATCGGCGCCAAAGGCCAGGCCACCCGCATGTGTACGAATTACGCCGAAGGAGCTCCCGGCGAAATCTTCGGGATCCTCGGCAGCATGGGTTTTCTGGAAATTTCCGCCAATCGAGGTTCAGCGTTCCAACTCTTAAACGCCGGCAAAGGCAGCGAAGTGAATGTAGTAATGCAACCGTAGTAAGCCGGAACCCAGCGAAGTCTCCTTCACGTTCGATTGTGTCGACCGCAAAGTCCGCGAACGAGCGCCCTTCCTGATGGCTGACGACTGACGGCTAAGTCTTCGCCCCCGGATGCACATACCGATCCATCTCCGCCGTCCACTTTAGAAAGCGCCACAGGCTGGCGCGCTCCGTCCATAGAAATCCCCAAAATTCCAGAAATCCAATCTGCGTCATCTTCACGCCCGTATAGGTTTCGATCCGCCACAGCAGATAAGGGCTGCGCCACGGAGCAATCCGGTGCCCACGGGTCGAATTCCAAAGAAACCGCAGCATCGGCCGCATCGTACTCCCGTACAACTCCACCCTTCAACGCTGTAGAGACGAGGCTTGCCTCGTCTCCGCAGCGCAAAAAAGATAGGGCGAACCCCATCTCGAACTCATCTTTTTTTATTTCGTGATCTCAACACTGGCGATTGTCGTTTCCCACGACATCCGCAGCGTGCACTTGTTCCCTGCGTGGTCAAACGCAATCATAAAATTCTCCATCGGCGGCCCATTCTTCGAGGCGCTCATCGGCACGCGCACCAGATCTTCCTTCTCGCCGGGATAATCCGTCCCCCACTCTCCCGTCTTCTTGCTGATCACCAGCGTCCACCCGTCCGCCTTCGGCACCGTAAAAATCGTGTAGCTGCCCGCCGGCACCGCTTTCCCGCCGACCATCACATTTCCATCGGCCACAAACGTCGTGGATTCATTCGCGCCCGTCCGCCAGATCTCTCCATACGGCACCAACGCTTTTTCGCTCGCCGTTCCGAATATCTTTCTCCCCTTCGCTCGCGGACTCGAATAGTCAATCTTGACGCTCTTTCCATCCGAAAACTTACACTCCGCGCTCGCCGGCGGACTCGGCCGCTTCGATTTATCTTGCGCCATGCTCATCTGCGCCGCAGCCAACGTCGCCATTGCGAACAGAAATGCCGTCGTCCAAACAAACGTGGAAGCAAATTTCTTCATGATTTTTTCCCTCCTGGGATTAGAAATGCACTGGACATCCAGCAGATTTTCCGCCACGCAAAGTAACGCAAGCGTGCTACATCCAACCAAGTCGCATTCGCCTGAGACTTGATTCTGTGCGCTCACTCTATGTGCCAGCGCTCGACTGCTGAATTATACCCACATCCTCGTTACAATCGCTTTATGGCTGTATTCAACGACAAGAAGGAAGAACTCGAACATTTCGAAACCCGCATGGGCGTTCCTCGCGGACGCCTTGCCGTCACCCTCGACCTCGTCACCGACGCCATGTCCCTGGTCGGCCAGCACGGTGTCTATTGCCAGAGCCAGCGCTGGCCCGGCAAGCCCGTCATGGACATTCAACTCATCATGAAAAGCCTCACCGACGCCAAAGAATTGATCCAGAACGTCATGGAAGAACTCAAGCCCAAACCCTGATCCTCACGCTGCGACACGCCCAGTCCCAAGACTTCCCATAGAAACTTTCGATATGCGACCAAAGTTTCTCCACTCGCCGCCAAACTCGAGTCACGCGCTTCCCCAAAAGTCATACAATCATATTGATATGGAGCGGAAGATTTTCTGGATCGCCTTCACCATCCTCGGAATCATCGCCGACGTCGTTCTGCCGATCTGGTGGGCTCTGGCTGCCACCCTTCCCATCGGCTACGCCTCCTGGTGGATGGCCTACCGCAGCGGCTGGTTTGAATAAAACTGGTTCAAATAGAATCAAACTTAAATAGCGAACGCTTGTTTCAACCGAAAGACTTCATTTGCAACTTCGCCCCACCGCACTATAATTACCCAGCCTTCACTTCCAACTTCACAAGGTAATCATGAAAATCCAGTGGAAACTCTGCTCCCTCCTGTGCCTGATTCTTGCCTTAGGCGCAGCCGCCATCGCGCAAACTTCCGCGCCCTCAGCATCCACGTCCCTGACGCCCGAAGAGCGTGAAGTTGCCCTCAAGAATCTGCAAGCCACCCACGACGCCTTTCTGAAATCGATCGCCGGCCTCTCTGAAAAACAATGGCGCTTCAAACCGGCCCCCGACCGCTGGTCCGTCGCCGAAGTCTCCGAGCACATCGCCGTCGCGGAATCCTCCATCTTGACGCTCGTCCAGAAGAAGATCATGTCGTCGCCCGCCGACCCCTCCAAGCGCGCCGAGGTCGCCGGCAAAGACGAAAAGGTTCTCCAACAGGTTCCCGACCGCACTCACAAGGTGCAGGCCCCCGAATTTCTCAAGCCCACCAATCGCTTTGCAACGCGCGAGGAAAACATCAAAGCCTTCGAGGATGCTCGCGCCGCGACGATGAACTACGTCCGCACCACCAATGACGATCTGCGCGACCACTTCGGCCCGCACCCCGCCCTTGGAACGCTAGATGCCTATCAATGGATTTTGCTGATCTCCGCGCACTCCGCGCGGCACACAAAGCAAATTGAAGAAGTAAAAGCGGACCCGAACTTCCCGAAGGATTGATTTTGACGACAGCAGTTTTCAAACTCTGTCATCTTTCCTAACTCTGTCATCCTGAGCGAAGTGGCTGTTTCGCGAAGCGAAACAGCCACGCAGTCGAAGAGCCTGCCCTGAGCAAAGCCGAAGGGACCCCTACTGGCTAACATTTACTCTCTGATCGCCACGCTTCCCGCTCGCCATGAAAACTGCCACTACACCAGCGAGTACTTCCCCGCATCGATCGTCTTCTGCGCAATCTGTTGGCGCAGCGCAATCGTGTTGAACGGCTCATGCTTCGATAGCCTCCGCAGAATCGCTAACTGCGTTCGCAGCATGTCGCCTTCAGCCACATCGGCAATCACTTTCTTTGCCGCTGCCTCGATCTTCTCCAACGCCTGTGTCATGTAAACGCGCGTCATCGCAATCGGCAGCGCTGCCGCCGCTTCGCCCTTCTGCTCAACCATCTTCTGGGCGCGCAAGACCGCCGACTCCATGGCGAAAATCTCAATCGTCATATCGGCAATCGCGCCCATCACTTCCTGCTGGTCTTGGATCGCCATCATATATTTCTGCGTAGCCGATCCCGCGATAAACAGCCCCAACTTCTTCGCCTGCGCGACCAGTTTCCGCTCCTCCGCCAACGGACCTTCCATCTCCTCCACCGCCGACGGCCCGCTCAACACCTCGTCCATTAACTTCTTGATCGCTGGCATCAGCGGCAACTGCCCGCTCATCGCCCGCTTCAACAGGAATCCCGTAATAATCAGCCGGTTGATTTCGTTTGTCCCTTCAAAAATGCGATTGATCCGCGCATCGCGATACGCTCGTTCGGCCGGATACTCTTCCACGAATCCATACCCGGCAAAAATCTGCATCGTCTCATCCACAACGTAGTCAATCATCTCCGATCCCCACACCTTGAGAATCGAGCACTCCACCGCATACTCCTCAATCGCCTTCCGTCGCTCTTTCGCCGCGTCCGGACTCGCCGCATCGATCTCCGAAAGCAGCACGTCCATCATCCCGACCGTCCGATAGACAATCGACTCGCCCACATAGATCAACGTCGCCATGTTGGCAATCTTTTCCCGTACCAGCCCAAAATCGCCAATCGTCTTGTTGAAAGCCTTTCGCTGCTTTGCGTAAGCCACCGCGCTCTCAATCGAAACCCGCGCCCCGCCCACGCACATCGCACCGAGCTTGAAGCGTCCGATATTCAGGATGTTGAAAGCGATGATGTGCCCTTTGCCAATTTCGCCCAGCAGATTTTCTACCGGAACTTTGCAATCATTCAAAATGACCGGACACGTCGAAGATCCGCGGATCCCCATCTTGTGCTCTTCCGCGCCAATCGAAATTCCCGGAAAAGTTCGCTCCACCAGGAACGCCGTAAACTTCTCTCCATCAATCTTCGCGAAAATCGTATACAGGTCGGCGAAGCCGGCATTCGTGATCCACATCTTCTCGCCATTCAAGATGTAGTGCTTGCCATCCTCCGACAGCACCGCCCGCGCACGGCAATTCAACGCGTCCGACCCAGACGTCGCCTCTGACAGGCAATACGCGCCCACCGTGTCTCCCGACGCCAACCGCGGCAGATATTTTTGTTTCTGCTCTTCTGTCCCGAAATACACCAGCGGCAATAGCCCGATCCCGCTATGCGCGCCCCACGTCGTTCCAAATCCGGCATACTTCGCGATGTGATCCGCAATGATCGCGGCGGTCACCTTATCCATCTCCAGCCCGCCGTACGCCTCCGGAATCTCCACTCCCGCCAGCCCCAGATCGCCCGCCTTCTTCAAGAGCGCCCGCGAGATGGAGAAATCCTTCTGCTCCATCTTGTCCGCCTGCGGCAGAATCTCGTTGACCGCAAACTCTTCCGTCGTCTGCCCAATCATCTGCTGCTGCTCAGAAAAATCCTCGGGCGTGAAAACGTCCCCCGTCTGCCGCTCTTCCAGCAAAAAACTTCCACCCAAAATCTTGCTCTTGGGAACCGTAGTAATCGTGGCCATTCTCTTAGACCCCTAAACCTTTGGATTGCCGAACGAACCAGCCATGAAGAAAGTGCTCTACGAAGCCCATTCTAACCCGGCACTTCACCCATGGGTGTGCGAAGCCCCTTGACCGCCTACGGGGCAGCAAACAGCAGCCCGTCATTAACCGCATAGACGCCGAAATCTCCGAACACGAAACGCCGCAAACACTGTTCATATTGATCGCGCAAAGACCGATAAACTAGGCTCTGGAACGGATCATTTTGCCCTTCCATGCGTCGTCGCTGAGCCGCGACCTTTGACGCCAAATCGCTGCAATCTCGGGACGGCACCGGCAATCCGCACCCCAAGCCATTCCACGATTGCCCAGTCGCACAAATTCGAGTCGGCACGACATACCCCCGCCGATCCGGCGGACAAACCGCACTGGGCTCTTTCCTGCAAGGTCCCGGACGTCTAAAATCCACATTCTCAACCGGCTTCGTCTTGCGAAACGGGTGAAAGAACGAACGAGAACTTTTCTTGTCCCCGCCCACGCCCGCTTTGGTCGATAAACCCTTCGACGCGCCACCCGAGGATAACGAAGTCGTATGCGGCGAAGCCGCGCTGCCACCTGCGCTATGAAAGCTTGAACCACCGGAACTGTGGCTGCTCCCTGAACTCGCCGATGATGAACTAAACGCGCCCGAAGAACCGTGCGAGCCGGCTCCGCCTGAAGATCCGCCCCCTCCGGAAGAGTGCTGTGCCGCATGAATCGCTGGAAGCAGGATTGCCGCTACAAGCAGGATCGCTGCGTAAGCAAGACTGGAGAGCCTCATCGAGCACCTCCAAATGACTTAGATCAACTTCGCCAGTATCTTAAAGTCGTTTCACTTTGCCGAATGGTATCAGCTTACCGCAAATCCGCGTCAACGAATATGTCGATTCGTAAAGATTCAGTAACGATTCAATCGTCGATTTTGCGGAAGTACTTGCCGAAGAGTTCCGGAAGAAGTTGCCGATGACGTTCCGCTCAAAAGTTGCGCCAGCGCGTCGTTCGTCCCTCAATGTCTGCCTCGTGTCTAATCCAAACTCTCAAATATCCCTGCCGCTCCCATCCCACCGCCAACGCACATCGTAACCATCCCGTACCGCCCCTTCCGCCGCTTCAATTCACGTAGAACCGAAGCCGTAAGCTTCGCCCCCGTACATCCCAACGGATGCCCCAGCGCAATGGCACCCCCATTCGGATTCACCTTCTCCGGATCAATCCCAGCCTCCTGGATCACCGCCAGCGACTGCGCCGCAAACGCCTCGTTCAGTTCGATCACGTCAATGTCCGAAAGCTTCAAACCCGCCAGCCGTAGCGCCTTCGGAATCGCAAACACCGGACCCAGCCCCATCTCCTCCGGGTTATACCCGGCCGTCGCAAACGAAACATACCGCGCCAACGGAGCAATCCCCAGCGCCTTCGCACGCTCGCTCGACATTACGACAGCCGCTGCCGCTCCATCCGACATCTGCGAAGAATTCCCTGCCGTCGTCACGCCCTTCACATGAAACGCCGCCTTAAGCGCTCCCAACGCATCTAGCGAAGTATCTCCGCGTGGCCCCTCATCCACCTTGAAAGTGATTTCCTGCTTCTTCGGCCTCGATCCATTGGGAGTCGTAAAACTTACCGGCACCGCCACCGTCTCTTCTTCAAACTTCCCTGCCGCAATCGCCGCCAGCGCCTTCTGATGGCTGCGCAGCGAAAACGCATCGCAAGCCTCGCGCGTAATCCCAAAGCGCGCCGCCAGCCGCTCCGCCGTCAGCCCCATCGACAAATAGGCATCCGGATAATGATCCACCAGCCACGGATTCGGCGAGATCTTATTCCCGCCCATCGGAATCATGGACATCGATTCCGTCCCGCCCGCCACCATCACCTCGGCCCCGCCCGCCATAATCCGCTCCGCGGCCATCGCAATCGCCTGCAAGCCCGACGAGCAGAACCGGTTAATCGTCACCGCCGAAACTTCCACCGGAAGCCCCGCCCGCAGCGAAGCAATGCGCGCCACATTCATCCCCTGCTCACCCTCGGGCATGGCACAGCCCAGAATCACATCCTCAATTTCCTTGGGATCCAGTTGCGGCACCCGATCCAGCGCTCCCTTGATCGCAACCGCCGCCAGTTCATCCGGACGCGTAGCCCGCAACGTCCCCTTAAACGCCCGCCCCACCGGCGTCCGTACCGAAGAAACCAAAACCACTTCTCGCATAACTGAATTTTAACCCGCAGGGCCCCGTGTGAAAACTTTTGGAAGAAAAATCGCTTGACAAGCCGAAGTGCGAAGGCTAAATTTTGCAGCCGTGCTTGAAAGCTTTCAATCAGCTCGGAAATCGCAGATTCGTTTCCAAGCCGACATTCGAACCCCCAGGGCCCTTGGCGGAACTCTCTTCCCTCCTTACCTTGGCGGCCTTCCAAACTCCAAGGTGAAAACTGATGCATTCGAAGGCGTTGTTACGGACGTCGTTTCTGTGTGCGGTATTTTCCCTCTGTCCATCTCTGTATGGCCAGGCAAACGGTAATCTTTCGGGCACTGTCTCCGACAACACGGGTTCCGTCATTTCCGGAGCTGTCGTAAAAATCACTTCTCAAGGCACAGGCGCCACGCGCGATGTCAAGACGGACGGGTCCGGCCACTACACTGCCACTTTCCTACCCGTGGCGATTTATACCGTACGGGTGGAGTCACAGGGGTTCCAGACTACCGAGCAGCGAGATATCCGTCTGCAAGTCGACGAACAGCGCGAGGTGGATTTCACCCTCAAGCCTGCTTCCGTCTCCGCAACGGTCGAGGTCAGTGCGAATGAGGTCGCGGTTGAAACCACGAATCCGACCCTCGGCCAAGTCATTACCTCCGAGCAGGTGGCCGACCTACCGCTCAACGGTCGTGACTTCGTTTCCCTGGCCACACTCACTCCAGGCGTGACACAGGAAACCAACCCCAACAGCTTTTTCAATGGTGGCCCCAGCAGCGAAGTCTCGGCGCGAGGATCGTATTCACTCTCGGTTGGCGGGTCGCGTACCAGCAGCACAGACTGGCTGCTCGACGGTAACGACAACAACGAACTGACGGCGGGCGGAATTGCCATTCTACCTTCCATCGATGCCATTCAGGAATTCAAAGTTCTCACCTATAATTATTCCGCCGAATACGGCACTCGCGCGGGCCCAACTGTCTTGGTGACAACCAAGTCTGGCTCCAATCAGTTCCACGGCACGCTGTTCGAGTTCTTCCGAAATACAGCCCTCGATTCCAAGAGCTATTTCGCATCATCGAAAGAGCAGTTCAACTTGAACCAGTTTGGCGGCGCACTGGGCGGGGCGATCCAGAAAGACAAAACGTTCTTCTTCCTCGACTATCAGGCAAAACGCCAGCGTCATGGTACGCCGTACGTTGGACTGGTTCCGACCGCAGCGATGAAAAATGGGGATTTCACCAGCGACCCGTATGGCGACCCGCGAGGACCGAGCAATCCGAATGGCTATGCGAATCTAAACAATCCCTATTCGAACGGCCAGCCCGGCAATCCCTCCGATAAGGCATTCCAGTGCGATGCGTCGGGTAATGCGATCCCCCTGAATTCTGATGGGACCCAAAATACAGGCGCCAGCGACTGTAGCGTCATCCCGTCCTCTCTGTTCAACTCAATCGGGCAACAACTTGTGGATCTATATCCCACAGCCAACGCGAACAACCCGGCAAGTGCGTACAACTACGCGAGCGTGCCTGTGCGCGCTCTGAACGAAGGCGAATTCGATGTCCGTTTGGACCATAACTTCTCCAGTCACGACTCGATATTCGCACGCTTCAGCTACGATCAGGCGAACTCATATGTCCCGGGCGGCACTCCGGGCTTTGCCGAGCAGAACGCCTTCGCCAGCAACCAGAACATCAGCAATCACGGACGAAACGTAGCTCTTTCGGAAACCCACATTTTTTCGTCCCGCAACATTAACCAGGCGAACATCGGCTTCAACCGTATCTTCAACCACATCATTTCCTATGGCGATGGCACATGCGAAGCAGCCAAGCTAGGAATTCCGAACGCCAACCTTGCCAGCATCTGTCCCGATGCGCCCCCGGGCCTGTCGCAATCAACTGCATCTGGTTGCATGAGTTGCGGACTGAGTTCGTTCCAATTATCGAACTACTTCGCGGTGGGTGATCGCGGATACACCCCATTCCAGGGTGGAACCAATGTCTACTCCGCATCGGATTCGTTCGACATGGTCCGTGGATCACACGACATACGAGTGGGGTTGGGCATCCGTTTTAACCAGATGAACATTACGACGAACGCGTTTCAGGACGGCTATTTCCTGCTCTTTGGAAGCTACACGGGCGACGCCATGGCAGAGCTCGCAATGGGTCTCTACGGGGGAGCCATCCACGATCAGACGTTTAAGGGCGCGACCACGGGACGCCGCTGGAAGTTGTTCCGCCCCTACGTGCAGGATGACTGGCGCGTCTCCAGTAATTTGACCTTGAATGTCGGCGTTGCGTGGGCGTTAGTAACGCCGATTGTTGAGGCGCATAACCGGCAGGCGAACCTCGACTTCGCGACGGGACAGTATTTCATCCCCGGCCAGAATTCTGATGGACGTGTCGGCATCCAGATGGACAAGACCGCGATTGAACCTCGCTTTGGCTTGGCGTGGAAACCGAGAGGGAGTCAAACGACAGCAATTCGCGCGGGCTACTCGATCTTTCACGATTCTTCATGGGATCAGGGCTCGTACGGCCTTTGGGAATCGCCCCCGTTCTTTGCCGAATCCGACAATTTTCCCGGGAGTTGCCCTTACGGAAGCGCATCCACCGTTTGCAGCATCAGCGGCGGCTTCCCCCTCTTCAGCTCGCCCCCGCCGCTCTCCTCGTTCACCGGCACGGTGCAGTCCCAGAACCTGAACTTCAAACAAGGAATGGTGCAGCAGTTCAACTTCAATGTCGAACATCAGTTGCCGGCAAACGTGGTCCTAACAGCGGGGTACGCCGGGTCGCGTGGATCCCATATTCTCTTCGATGGTCTGAACTTGAACGTTACTTCTCCCACAGCGTGCGGGGTGGTCACGGGTTACAATCTGGGCTGTGGAGGGCCAACCACGCCCCTCTACCCCTTCGGTTATATTTCGAACACCACGGATGGAGGGCGAACTCACTACAACTCGTTGCAACTTAAGGCTGAGACCAAGAGTGCGCGCCACGGTCTCTATGCTCTCTTGGGCTACACATACTCTCGCACCTATGATTCCGGTCTTTCCGACAATGTCGGCACAGACGTGAGCGCAACTTACTGGCCCCTGCCAGGAGCCAGCAAGTCCGACTGGGCTCTATCGCAGATCAATCTCAATCACCAGTTCACCGCCAGCGTGATCTACGACTTGCCCTTCGGAAAAGGCAAGGCGTTCGGCGGTAACTGGAGCACTCCCGTTGACGCGGCCCTCGGAAATTGGCAGGTGACCTTGATTGAGAAGCTCACTTCCGGCTTCCCCGTTTTCGTCATCAACAGCAACAACCAGTCCGGCGTCTTCTTCCAAGATAACGCTTCGAATTGGAATCGCCCTGACATCGTGGGTGATCCGAACAAGGCCGGGCCGGTCGCTGCAAACCCGGGTTGCACAGCGCCCACGACTTTACACACGGCTGGCACTGGCTATTGGTTTAATCCCTGTGCCTTCGAGGCGGCGCTGCCGGGAGAATTGGGCACCGCGAACCGCGCCCCGGTCAATGGCCCCGATTATGTCAATACAGATTTCTCCATCATTAAAACGTTCCGCGTCACGGAGAGAGTCGGATTGGATTTCCGCACGGAAATCTTCAATCTCTTTAACCACGCCCAGTTTGGGACGCCCAACAGTGACATCGCTACAGGCTACGTCAACGGCCAACTGCAACCCAATTTGAGTTCTTTCGGTGTCGTCAACTCAACTGTGGGTAATCCGCGTCTGTTTCAGTTCGCTCTAAAGCTAAAGTTCTAGGGCGCCGGAAGCGAGTGCCAACTTGTCAGCCAACGATCCCTCGACCGTCTTGCCAATCAAGATTGCCGAGGGATCGTGGGCGAATTGAATTCGTCCGTTGCTGGGCCGCGTCCAAGATCGGACGCAACCCAATCGATCACAACCGTGAACTAAGTTCCTGGTCTGCACCAATATGGACGATGGCTTCCTGAACGCCAGCCGCCGCCTAGCCACTCCCCTTCTTCAACTGCGCCTTCCACCCCAACACTCGCGCCTTGTTCCCCTCCGCCTCCGCCTCCGGTACCATACCCTTCTTCTGATACAGAATCGAAAGGCTCGTATGCGCCAGGATATCGTCAGGATCAATCTCCGAAATCTGCTTCGACACTTCAATGGCCTCGTCAAATCGGCTCAGATCTTGAAGCGCCCGGCTCAGCCCGTGCAGCGCATCCGTAAACTTCGGATCCGCCTCTACCGCATGACGGTACTCTTCCACCGCTTGATCGTGCTGTCCCTCCAGCACCAAATCAAGCGCGGCGTAATAGTGATGTTCAGCGAGTTGGCGAGCGTGGGCCTCGCCGGCCGCATCCTCAGGCATGGAAATAGACTCACGTGATTCTAACAAGGCGAGCGCTTTGACCATCCGCAGTCGACGGTTGAACAGTTAGACTTCTGGGAAAATGCGCAGGAAAGTGCGGACCTCCTGATTAGGGAGTGCGCTTCAGCACCAGACTCAGCGGCGTCGCGCCTTGCTTCCATGTGCCCGTGAGCTGCGTATGCTGCTCATTCATGGTGCCCTCATACAAAGCCGGAATACTGCTGCTTTCAAAATGCAGCGCATGTTCTCTGTAGGTAATGGCCGTGATGGTAATGCCCGAGGTGTCCTGGTCCGGATAGTCAATCGTTCCGCTTAAACTGCCATCCTGCGCGGCCTCGATGTGCACCACAATCCGCTTCTTCGGCTGCGCACCGGGATCGAGAGTTCCTTCCCAATCCCCAACGATCCCCGATCGAGTCTGCGCCCCCGCGATAGCCAGCAGACAGCCGAAAGCGACCATCAGAACGGAGGAGAAACTGAACCTAGACCCGCCGTACCCTTTCATGGTGCGATCTCCTTATCGCTCGAAGGACAAACCAATGTCAGCGCCTTAGATGACACTTGAGCAGATTAGTTTGCTTTTACAGGACTGAAGTCTCCGGCTTCCAGCGCAACACCGGTTTGCGCGCCGCCGCCGTCTCATCCAGTCGCGAAATCCGCGTATTATGCGGAGCGTCGAGCACATACTGCGGATCTTCTTCTACTTCCTCCGCAATTGACTTCATCGCTTCGATGAACAGGTCCAATTCTTCTAAAGGTTCGCTCTCCGTCGGTTCGATCATCAGCGCTCCCGGCACAATGAGCGGAAACGCGGTCGTATACGGATGGAACCCGTAATCGATCAACCGCTTCGCCAGGTCCATCGTCTTCACGCCTTTTTTCGATTGCAGCTTGTCGCTGAAAACCACTTCATGCATCGACGGCGTATCGTACGGTAGATCAAACGTGCCTTCCAAGCCTTTGCGAACGTAATTCGCGTTCAAGACCGCGTCTTCTGTCGTCTCGCGCAAACCCTCGGGACCGTTCGCAAAAATGTAAGCCAACGCGCGAATGAACATTCCAAAGTTTCCGTAGAACGCCCGCACGCGCCCCACCGATTGCGGACGGTTGTATTCAAAACCCAGCGTCCCATCGGCCTTCGTGATGACCACTGGAGTCGGCAGGAACGGCGCCAGCATCTTCTTCACCGCCACGGGACCCGATCCCGGTCCGCCTCCACCATGTGGCGTCGAGAACGTCTTGTGCAGATTCAGGTGCATCACATCCACGCCGAAATCTCCAGGACGCGCCTTCGCCACCAGCGCATTCATGTTGGCGCCGTCCATGTAGAGCAGCCCGCCCTTTTCATGCAGCAGGTCGGCGATCTTGTGAATCTCCTGCTCGAAGACGCCGAGCGTATTCGGATTGGTAACCATCAGCGCCGCGACATCTTCGTTCATCTGCGCCGCTAGCGCCGCGACATCCACCATGCCGCGTTCGTTCGACTTCAAATTTTCCACCGCGTAGCCAACCGTCGCCGCGGTCGCGGGATTCGTGCCATGCGCCGAGTCAGGAATGAGAACTTTCTTGCGCGCATTGCCCTGCGCCTCGTGGTACGCGCGCACCATCAGCAATCCCGTCAGTTCACCTTGCGCGCCCGCCGCCGGCTGCAACGTAATCGCATCCATGCCCGTGATCTCGAGCAGGCAGTCGCTCAGCGTCTTCATAATGCGCAGCGCGCCCTGCGAAATCTTCTCCGCCTGATACGGATGTCCGTTGGCCAGCCCTTCCACACGCGCCACAAACTCGTTTACCCGCGGGTTGTACTTCATCGTGCAGGAACCGAGCGGATACATTCCCAGATCAATCGCGTAATTCCACGTCGAGAGCCGCGTGAAGTGCCGTATGATCTCAATCTCGCTGACCTCCGGCATATTTCCGAGATCCTTCCGCTCTTGTTTCCCCAACAACTTCGCCGTATCCACTTCAGGGACGTCCAGCGGCGGCAGCTTCCAAGCCGCCTTCCCCGGAGAAGACTTCTCGAAAATCAATCCCTCGTTCTGACTGATGTGGCGCGTCGCTTTGCGAGTCATGTGCTTGGTTGTCATCGCGCCACCTCTTCGGGCTCAACATCTTTCATTGTCCGCACTGATCGTTCGCTCTCCGCCACCAATCCCACTGCGGTATCGATCATCGACCGCGTCGTCAACTCGGTGCAGCACCACAGCGCCGCATTTCCCAACTCTGGATAGAACTTCTTCAGCGGCAAGCCTCCCACGATCTTGTGTCCCAGCAACCGCGAATTGATCGCGTAAGGATCTTCGCTCGTCTGCACCACAAACTCATTGAATCGCGGAGCCCCCGCAAACAGCACCTTCGCATGTTTGCTGAATTGATCGGCCGCGTAGACCGTCTTCGCCAGATTCTGCTTCGCCAGTTCCCGCAGCCCGACCTTTCCATACACGGTCATAAAAATACTAACCATCAGCGCCACCAACGCCTGGTTCGTGCAGATATTCGAGGTCGCCTTCTCGCGCCGTATATGTTGTTCGCGCGTCGCCAGCGTCAGCACAAATCCGCGCTTGCCGTTTTTATCCGTCGTCTGGCCAGCGAGCCGTCCCGGCATCTGCCGCACAAACTTCTCTTTCGTCGCCAGCACTCCGCAATAAGGACCGCCAAATCCCAGCGGCACGCCAAACGACTGCGCTTCCATCGCCACAATATCTGCTTGTCGCGGAGGCTCAACGATTCCCAGCGACGCCGCTTCCGCAATCGAAACAATCAGCAGCGCGCCTCGTTTATGCGCAATCTCCGCAATCGCTTCGACATCCTCAATCGTCCCAAAGAAATTAGGAGACTGAATCAGCACGCACGCCGTATCGGCGTCCACCGCCCTCTCAAGCTCTTTCAGATCGACCGTGCCCGACGCCGTAAACGAAACCAGCTTCTGCGGAATCTCCTGATGCGTCGCGTACGTATTCAGCACCTCGCGATACTCGGGATGCAGGTTGCGAGCGATCACCGCCGTTTGCCGCCCCGTCACACGAACCGCCATCATCACCGCTTCCGCCGCGCCCGTCGACCCGTCATACATCGACGCATTCGCCAGATCCATGCCCGTAAGTTCCGAAATCATCGTCTGGAACTCAAAGATGGCCTGCAGAGTTCCCTGCGCAAACTCCGCCTGATACGGCGTGTACGCCGTCAGAAACTCGCCGCGCTGTACCAGCGCATCGATAACGACCGGACGGTAGTGAAAATAAGCTCCCGCGCCCAGAAAGCTCGTGTAGCCTTCGCCATTTTCTTTGGCGCGCTGTTTGAACCAGTCGACAATTTCCGACTCGGCCATCTGGCGGGGAATCGAGAGGTCGTTCTTCAGGCGATATTCCGCCGGAATCGGCGCGAAAAGCTCATCTACGGAGCGGATCCCGATCGCCTGCAACATAGCGGCGCGATCCGTGGGAGACTTAGGAAGATATCTCATAAGAAATGTTGGAACTCTATTGGATGTAGCAGGAGCAAAAAAGATTGTCGGACTACAGAGGTTAGAAGCCAGAGGTTAGAATGCAGAAATAAAAATACTCCCCAGTCCTGGACAACCAGGGTCTTAACCTCTGCAATCGAACCTTACCTCTGTCTAGCGTCCCGCCTCTTCGTTCACGAATTTTTCGTAATCTTCCGCCGACAGCAGCGCGTTCAGTTCCGCCGGATCCTTGATCTTGACCTTCACCATCCACGAAGCATGCGCATCCTTATTCACTTGCTCGGGCGCCGTCGCCAAGGCCTCGTTTGCCTCGGTCACCGTCCCCGACACCGGAGCGTACAAATCCGAGACGGCCTTGACCGACTCGACCGTGCCGAAAGTTTTGCCTGCGCTGATTTCCGTGCCCGGCTTGGGTAGATCGACGAACACGATGTCACCGAGCGAATCCTGCGCATGCACCGTGATCCCAATCGTGCCATCCGGCGTGATCCACTCGTGCTCTTTCGTATATTTCCGGTCCGTTGGATAAGACATGTTCAGCTCTCGCTCCTCGTTCTCAGTTCAAGGTTTTCCTTAGTGGTCCTTAGCGCCCTTCATGGTGCAATCTTCTGGTTCGAGAATCCAATGCCAAACCAGACTCATCCCTCTCGGTCGTCCTTCGTGGCCCTTCGTGGTTCAAGCTTTTTTCGGCCGCTTATAAAACGGCAGCGGAACAATCTGCGCCACCACTCCCGATCCCCGAATCTCAACTTTCACTCGATTCCCAATCGCGCTCTGCGCCGGCGGCACATAAGCCATCGCAATATTCTTCTTCAGGAAGGGCGCCGGCGAACCACTTGTCACATACCCAATCTCATTTCCCGCATCGTCCAGCACCTTGTACCCTTCGCGTGCGATGCCGCGTTCCACCATCTCGAGTCCGACCAGCGTTTTCGTCAGCCCCGCGGCCTTGGCTTTTTCCAGCGCCGCACGTCCCAGAAAGTCGGACTTCTCCATCTTGCAAAAACGGCTCAGCCCCGCTTCCCACACATTGATCGTGTCTGAAATTTCGTGCCCATAAAGCGATAGGCTGCCTTCCAGCCGAAGCGTGTTGCGCGCCCCCAATCCACAAGGGAGAACACCAAACTCTTTGCCCGCCTCAAGAATCTCGTACCAGACGTGCGCGCTGATCTTCTCGTCCGATGGAATATAAATTTCAAATCCGTCTTCCGCCGTGTACCCCGTCCGTCCGATCAGGATATTTGGAAGCCCGCACAGCGTCCCCCGCGTCACCCAGTAAAATTTCACCGTACTCAAATCGGCGTCGGTCAATTTCTGGAGCAAATCCACGCCCTTCGGACCCTGAATCGCAATCTGAGTGAACTGATCGGAAAGATCTTCGACCGCGCAATCAAACTGCCGCGTGTTGTCGCGCACCCAGCTGAAATCTTTCTCCCGCGTGCCCGCATTGATCACCAGTAGATACTCATCGTCCGCAAGCCGATGCACGATCACATCATCGACAAACGTCCCCTGCAGATACAGCAACGCCGAATACTGCGCCTGCCCAATCGCCAACCGCGACGCGTCATTCATCGAGAGATGCTGCACCGCCGCCAGCGCCTCGCGGCCAGCAAGCCGAATGTCGCCCATGTGGCTGACATCAAAAATGCCCACGCCCGTCCGCACCGCCATGTGCTCGTTGACGATCCCGCAACCAATCGACGCCGGATATTCCACCGGCATATCCCAGCCGTTGAAATCCACCATCTTCGCGCCCATCTCGCGATGGACGGCATTCAATGGAGTCTTGCGAACACGATTTGGAACAGCGGGTACGGTCTCGACGACAGACAAGCGGAACCTCGGCTCAATCTCTGCGGCAGTGGCTGGGCTGCCTCAATCTGGAACTGTTTAACTTAGCATAAACGCAAGATCCCGGTCTGAGCCCTCGAATCTCCACCCCAGCGAGTTCGTTTTCTTTGCGCTTCCCAAATAACCACCCACCATGATCTCAATCATTAGGAACGCGAACAGCACCCAGCCCTTCGCCCCTAAGGTTTTACCTTCGTGTACCGCCGTGCCCTTAGTGGTTGTCGCTTGAGTGTTGCCTCGCGACGCACGCGCGCGGCCCTCCGGTGACTTCCGTTATGTTTCTTACCCGCTGCCCCCGAACTACACTCGATCCATGTCCTCGAAACCGGCAAGTCAAGTCGTTTGCGCGCAGTGTGAGCAGTCGGAAGATCGCTGCTCCTGCGAAAAATTCTGCGTCTTCTGCCAGTCCCAACTCGACGTCCGTCTCTGCACGGATGGCCTCTTGTACTGCGAAGCGTGCCGGTCCGCCTGCGACTACAAACCCGCTTCCTAGCCGCCGACCTCGTCCATCCGATAAATTCTGCCAGGCACTCCAGCCCACAATCTGAATCGCACCGCAGACGCGAAACACGATTCTCTCAGCCCTTCGCTCTCCGTTTCAACCGCCAAAACGAAGTCGCTCCAAACCACGCAAACGTCACGGTGAAACACACTGCCAGCAACAGCCGCCCCGGCCCATTCGCATGCCCGGACTGGTATTTCCCGTACTCGCGCATCCCCGCAAGCCCTCCGATTACAGCGATCGCGAGAAAAGTGAACCCCGTCACCTCCAGCCAAAGTTGATGCAGTACCTTTCCGAACGATCGCGTCGTGGCTCGAAATCCGGCAAACATCGCCCGCCCCGTCCGGTTGCTCTCCACCATCTGGATCGCCGCACGGTAATACCGCCTGATTTTCGCCACCGCTTCCCCGTTGAATAAACCTGTCACCGTCCGCTCCTAATCCATCCTCGCAATCCCACACACAAGATCGAATGCCCGTCTTGGCTCACAATTTGTCCTTCGTGTGCTCTTCGTGACCTTCGCGGTTAGCGCTCTGGCCGCCGCACCACGAAATCCCGCACGATTCGATTTTAGCAGCGGCCCGGCGTACAATGACGAGAGGTTAACTCACACCTGTTTGTGATTTGCCCATCAGCGGCGTCCGATTCGAGGGGGGTTCGTGGATCAGCAACTGAACCAATTAATGAAAGAGCTTGGGGAAGCGATTAACGAGTCTCTTTCCGACTCCGAACAGATCGCCGAAGTTGTGTCTCGCATCAAGGAGGGCGGCTACGACATTTTCTTAGTCCTCGAAGCCACCATCGGCGTCAGCAAGCAGGGAGAGCACAGCACCGATAAAACCTCTCTCGTCTCCACCCTCAGCACCAACGCCGAACTCAAAATCAGCGATCAGGATCTCAAGTTTCTCAAGTCGCTGCGCATCAAGCTAGACGACGCCGACGACGAGTAGCCCTGCAGCACGATCTGGTCTTTATCCAAGCCGGACATTTAAAACGAAACATCCGACTTGCACCTGCCTGAACGCATTAGCGCTGGCCCGACCCTCCCAGGAACTTTACCCTGCCCGAATGCAAAATCTTCCAGTTTCCTCTAAAATTTTCTCCTGCCCAAGTAGGAAAAACCTTGCAGATCACTTGTTCTGATCTGTTAAAATCCAATTTTCCCCATGTAAGTGACCGCTTAACAGCATCTTATGTAGGTGGAACCTTCGCCGAAAATGGCCTTCGGCGTGCACTCTACAGAACAGAAGTATCGTCTTTCAGCCCGTCTCCCGGGACTCTTAAACGTGCTGTCCGACGAATCCCTTCTTCTCGCTGACACTAAGCAAGTCGCTTAATGAGGTGGCAAACATGGATTTGACCCTAGGTCTACTTCCCGAGCCTCGTACTCGTTGGGAGCGGTTCGTTCTCAGCTACGGCGTCCAGTCCGTGGTGGTGGCTTTCTTCATCATCATCGCCGTCGCTTATCCCGACGTCCTTGTGCTTCCCGTTCACGACTACCACTTCGTTAGCCTGGTCAGCACGCCTCCACCAATTCCGCAGGCACCCGCGCCGGTAAGACACTTTTCTCTACCCACTCCAAAAATTACGGAGCCTGTAACGCCGCGCCCTGAAGCCATGCGTGTTCCCGCCGAACTCGTGCAGAAGAAGCCGCCCGTTCCCGAAGAGCAAGCTCCCAAGGTCACGCTGGCCGCGAAAAAAGAACTCTTGCCCGATGCTCAGCCCGTCATTCCGCGGCCTCCGGTGAAGACAAATGTATTTTCCACTGGAAGCTCCGCCACCCCAACCATGGCGGCCGCTCCCGCCAAAGTTCAGACCGGCGGTTTCGGTGATCCAAACGGCGTTCCCGCTTCCGATCCGCACGGTCATGCCGTAACCATCGCGCAGGCTGGCTCAATCGATTTGCCTTACGGACCCGGTTCCGGCAACGGTACTGGTGGCTCGCACGGCGCTCGTGGCGTAGTGGCCAGCACTGGTTTTGGCAGCGGTGTCGCCACCGGCAACAGTTCCGGGATTTCCGGTGCCCGTGGCGCCGTTCGCCAAGGAGCTTTCGGAGACGCCGACGTTGTCGCGTCCCAACCCAAAGCCAAGTCCGTCGCCTTGACCGTCAAGACGTTACCTGTAGAGATAACATTCAAGCCACGCCCTATCTACACGGATGAGGGCCGACAGCTTAAGATTGAAGGCGAAGTTCTGCTCGATGTCGTCTTTACCGCCAACGGGCAGATTCGCATCGTTAAAGTTATGCGTGGCCTTGGTCACGGATTGGACGAATCCGCAGTTCACGCCGCGGAGAAAATTCAGTTCAAGCCCGCCCAGAAAGACGGGCAGCCCGCCGACTTTGAGGCAGTTCTGCACATCGAGTTTCAATTGGCGTCGTAAGGTACTCATCATTTACTTGTAAGCATTCATCACGCATCACAGGTAGAATGAAACAAACCCAAATGTTGCGCTTCCCTCTGGCATTGGCTGTTCTTACGCTCTCCCTGGTCTGCGGACTTACGTCTGTTTCCGCGCAGACTACGCCTGATCAGACCGTGCCCGCGACCACTGCGCAGGCCCCCACTCCGCCTCCCGCTTCAACCACGGCCCCTTCGCCCGCTCCCGATCCGAAGCTTTCCACGCGAGACACCGCCGTCCAACAGGCTTCTGCCGCCGCCGCCAGCTTCGACCAGGTTATCGACCGTTCCATCGAGCGCGAGCATTTCTTCATGGCGCAGATGAAACAACTCCATCCCCTCGTAGAAACCTACCTGCAGAATCTGAAGGAAGATAAAGAACTTGGCGCTCCTGCCCCGGTTAGCGATGTCTACTTCCTCGGCCGCCTGGATATGAGTGCCGGTACCGATGACCGCACCTTCTCCTCGCCCACTACCTCCGGCCTCGGCAAGCGCATGATCAGCAAGTTGAGCAATGTCTATTCCATGAAGTTTCTGCCGCTGGGCTTTGCCCAGATGGTCGTGCTCGATGAGGATTTTCAGCGCAAGTATTACGACTTCACTTTCGTTCGCCGCGAGTTTCTCGGCGAAGTGAAGTGCATCGTCATGGACGTTGCCCCGAAAAAAGATGCCGGCAAGGGACGCTTCCTGGGCCGCATTTGGATCGAAGATCAGGACTACAACATTGTCCGCTTCAACGGCACTTATTATCCTCATCCTCGCGCCAGTTACTACTTGCACTTCGACAGTTGGCGCGCCAACCTCCGCCCTGGCGTGTGGCTGCCATCTCTGATTTATTCCGAGGAATCCGACCTCAAATATCGCCTCGGCCAAACCCTCGACTACAAAGCCCAGACCCGTCTTTGGGGATATAACCTGAAAGATCTTCGGCGAAACTCAGAATTTACAGAGATCACTGTCGACGCGCCCCAGTCTGTACAAGATCAGAGTCAGAAAGCGCAAGACGCATCGCCCATCGAGGCGCAGCGCCAGTGGGAACGTCAGGCCGAGATCAACGTGCTCGACCGTTTGCAGCAGATCGGCCTGCTCGCACCCGAAGGCGAAATCGACAAAGTTCTTCAGACCGTCGTCAATAACATGATGGTCACCAACAACCTCGATATCCAACCGGATGTCCACTGTCGCGTTTTGATGACCACGCCGCTCGAATCATTCACCATCGGCCACACCATCGTCGTCAGCCGCGGCATGATTGACGTGCTTCCCGACGAAGCTGCCCTCGCGATGATCCTGACCCACGAACTGGCACACATCGTCCTCGGTCATCATCTCAATACCAAGCTCGCCTTCAACGATCGCATGTTCTTCCCCGACGAGCGCACCTTCGAGCGCATGGACTTCGCGCGTGACAAGGCAGAAGAAGAAGCCGCCGACAAGAAAGCCATCGAGCTACTCAACAACTCTCCCTACAAAGACAAACTCGGTAATGCAGGATTGTTCTTGAAAGCCGTGCAGGCGAGGGCTCCCGCCTTAAAGAATTTGATCCGCGCGCATCTCGGCGACAGTCTCCTCAACGGCGATGCCACTCGTATGTCTTCGCTGATGACCTCGTCGCCGCAGTTCGATCCGAAGAAGGCTGACCAGATCGCAGCCCTTCCTCTCGGTGGCCGAGTAAAGATCGATCCTTGGAGCGATCAACTCGAACTGATCAAGACCAAACCCGTCGCCATTACAACGGCTGCGGAAAAAATGCCGTTTGAGGTCACGCCCTTCTTCCCGTTCCTTACCCGCCTCAGCACGAATGGCCCGGAAAAAACAGCACCTATGCCCGTCGCAACTCCTTCAGGACGTTAGGTCGGTTGTCGCCCGTCCAGGAACCGGTTTCGCGGAAACCGTTGGCATCTCCGCGCCCAAGGCGAAATCTGGAGCGCTTCGTTCCGCCCCCATTTCAGTGAACGGCGGCGCACAATAACGATGGACGCAGAGCAAGACAAACACCAAGTTTCGTTTCGGGGATCTAGACGGAGAGAATCAAGCGGAATACTGCTGGGAGGGCCGCTGCCAAATGACACCGGCCAGTTCGCGAGCTACTGCGACATCTGACTGCCGACCGACGAGAACACGTTATTCGCGTTGCCGCCAATCAAACGGACCGTGCCAATTACGATTACGAGGATCACAGCCAGCATCACCGCATATTCGGCAACGTCTTGACCGCTCTCCTCGTTACACAACTGACGAATCTTTTGAATCATATTTGCCCCTAATTCGATGGCGCGCCCTTTTTTCGAAACGTTGTTCAGGGGATATAGTTCGCCGTCGTAATGTTTGTAAAGTTATCGTGAATTTAACCTGTACCCAATGGCACTCCAGTGACCTCACATGGCACTTTCGTGCCATACGCAAAAATAACACTCAAATTGCTCATTACAATAGCTTTATTAAACAATTGTCTTCAGCGGAAGGCCTTGGTTCACCGCAAAAAGTGCGAGTTCCAATCGTGTCGAAACCCCAAGTTTGTCAAAAATGTTGCTCAGATGGTGCTTTACCGTATCCTCGCTGATCTTGAAATATTCCGCGATTTCACGATTCGCGTAGCCCGCCACCACGGCGGACACAATCTCCAGTTCGCGCGGCGTCAGCCCGAACTTCTTCTGTTTCGATTCCTCATTCGTGCTCTGCATCAGATTGCGCAGGTATTGCACCAGATTCGAGACACTATCCCGCCCTACCCAGTATTCTCCCGCCATCACCGCGTGAATGCTCTTCAGCAATAACTGGGTCGCGGAATCCTTCAACACCACGCCTCTCGCTCCTAATTGCAGCGCTTCGACAACTTGCTTTTTCTCCACCGCCGCGGTCAGCAGGATAATGCGCACCGCACTCGCAGCGCCGGCATTCGTGTTCAAATCGCGCAGCGCGTCCAATCCAGTGTGGCGCGGCATCGCCAAATCAAGTAACAGCACATCCGGCTTCATCTCCGTCGCCAGTTTGACCGCTTCGGCACCGTCGCACGCTTCTCCGATTACTTTCATCTCGCCTTCCGATTCGAGC
>Ga0182016_10001944_pt1 | contig 24716 bp, 22 predicted proteins | sample 712S2MmetaG_FD_120491 | JGI IMG/M metagenome (GOLD analysis project Ga0182016, IMG submission 120491) | Permafrost microbial communities from Stordalen Mire, Sweden - 712S2M metaG | ecosystem: Environmental > Terrestrial > Soil > Wetlands > Permafrost | place: Sweden: Stordalen | collected...
CTCCCGTGGCGGCCAAGGGTGCTTCGTGCGGGTGACGCCGTGCGCGGGCGACGATGTGCGATGGCCTTCCCCTCTACCGCTGCCGCCCGGGAACCAACCAGGATCGGTCGATTCTCACCTGGTGGGATTGTGGGAGCATTTGATAAATCCCGGCTACTGGGTGTTGGAGATCGGACCGAACGGTACCTACACATTCCATAGCGAAGCGCCGGATGGCGGGGCGCCGACTATGGGGACGTTTACGGCCAGCAATGGACGCTACATCATGCACGCAACGACGTTAACGTGGGACGATACTGGGACGTACAAGTACCAGACCCCGGGGACGCTGGTAATGACCGGAAAACTCGGGACTGGCGCCTGGCGGCGCATATCGGCCAACCCAAACCAGTAGGCCTAATGATGGCGGCCGAAACTGCGTCCCGCAGGGCGGGCTCCGGCGCCGAAGGATCTTCCCGGTGATCCGCCACCAAACCGCTTGCCCGCGGCGTCGCCGCTCGGCGCTCCAAATCTCTGTCCCGACGAGGGCGACGAGGGCCGCGCTCCCGACGCGAATCGGGAACTGCCGAAGCCGCCGGATTGCACGTAACGGCTATTCCCATAATGCTGGGCAGTGAATGTTCCGTGCGAGCCGTACCTGGGCGCGCCGGATTCATCGCGCCCATACCAGGTTTGGCCGGAACTCCGCGCCTGGCTATAGCGATTCCATTCATAGCTGGGGATGGGCTGGTAAGAGTGGTTCCAAAGCAGTTCCCGGAGGATCAGATATTCGGGAAGCCAGTGCCAGAATGAGCCGCCGCCGCTGTTCTCCCAATAGCCGTACTGGTTTCGCCCTTCCTGCGGCGACGCCATGTAAGCGAAGCCAGGGGGCTCGGCCGTCAGGTCCGCCTCGCTGTCGAACCTGCCGAGCGGTTTGTGGGCGATCGTCATGCCCACGTCGTTCTCCACCAGCCGCCACTGCTCGGTGGGAACATCCTTCCAACTTGTGGAGGACGACGTGACTCCCTTTGCGCCAGGGGCCGTTACGGTAGTCGAAATGTGCTTGATGCGCTCGCGATAAACGCCGTGTTCCTGGTCGAGATCTTCCAGCACGTTGTCCCAGGACGTGTAGAGCTGCTGCGACATGCCGGCGAGGTTCCGGCCGGCGGCTTCACCCTGAGAACGGTCGAGAGATTCCTCGGCGTCTAAAGCCTGCGCATAGTCTTTGGCGGTGAGTTGCGGGGCCGGTTTCACCTTTAGGGATTCGGCTTCGTGCTCCCACTCCACAGCCTGCTTTTTCGCGTTGACAACCGCGTTCAGCCGCGTTTCCAGATCTTCCCTGCGGCTGGGCCAATCCAGTTCGGCTTTGTGAACCTTCGCGGTGACTTCGGTCAAATCCGCGCTCTCCAGCGACTTCGCCTGCGTTTCGATCTGATCCAGCGCTTGTGGGAAGTGCAGCTTTAAGTCGGCTCGCTTGCGGGCTTCGGTGACTACGGCGCCGGCGGCGGTGAGGGCCATCCCGATGCGCTCCCGTTCACGGCGCAGCAGGTCTTCCACTTCCACGCGGGTGCTCTTTTGGTTTTTCTGGCGGAGCGCTTCCAGGCGAACGTCATAACGATCGGCTTCGGTCAACGCGGCGCCCGCTTCACCCAGGCGCGCGGGCCATTCATGATCGAATCCCTGGACTGCAAACAGTTCCGGGTCGGCGCCGGCTTGCTTTGAAATTGTGCTGCGGTCTCCATCCAGCGTCCCGTGGGCGGTCGCCAGGAGAGTCTTTTCTTCCTGAATCTGGTTGATGAGTTCAGCGGGCAGACGGCTCGCTTTGACAACTCCCCAGCCGATGAGGCCAGCGACGCCGAGGAACAAAACCCAACCTGTGATTCGATTCATTTTGAAGTGCCTTTCGGATCTACCGTCGAGCAACGCGTGTGATACTCACACGCCTGGTTAGGCACGCGGTGCCGTACGCTTTAGCCGACTAGCCCTGTACTCATCGAACGGAACGCCTTTTTCCTTTCGACGTGATTCGGAAACGAGTCCGTCCCAGAAATCCTCCCGGATCGACCCATATTTCTTCAGATCGATCTGAACCGCGACCTTACGGCCCTTCTCATCGGTCACAAACTGGATTCCCGTCATACGAGGCTTCTCCTCCCGCCATTTACCCCCGGTAAACCGTGATATCCCCAGGATCTACTTTTTGGGAAACCACGCCCTCAAACGGCTGACCCTCGGACTTGCGGACAGTCAGATAACGGTCCCCATTCTCTTCCTGAAACCGCCACGCGTAGCAGCCCGCGCCCTGCATCTGATCATCGCCGAAGATGCCGATTTCGCGGCTCCAGCGGTACAGCCAGACCTTGCCGTCGAACTCGAAATTGTCGGCGGGGTTCTGGCGCGAGTCCAGGTCCGCCATATCCTGCTCGGACAGGCCGATCTGATCGAGCGTCAGGTGCTTCCCGTCGAACGATCCGAACACCTGCACTTCGTCGTCATTGTGCACTTCCAGCACCACGCGGTGGTCGCGATACAACCCGCTCAGTTCCACCCAGCGCTTCTCGGCGAACTCCACCATGGCCCTGCGATCAATCGTGAAATCCAGATCCGCGAACTCATCCCCCGCGCCAGAAATCGACAGCGTGTCCCCCGGCTTGGCATCAGTGATCTTCAGATGCGCCAGATCTTCTAATTGAGACGGATCGACGTGCCGCGTCGATCCGTTCGTGTGTTTGAAGAACATGCGCTATTGCTTGGCCGGTTCCGCCGGTTGTTCGGCCGGCGCCGCGATGCTGAGGGGCACCGATACCGTCGCCGTTGGGGCGGCAGGCAGTGAACGCTCGCGTTTCAGTGCTTCGAGCTCGGCATCCACGGAGTGATCGCCAAGCTGCAGGAACTGCTTCTCCAGATCGTCGTCCTTGCCGATGGAACCGAGTTGCTGGAAGGCCTTGGCGGTGGCTTCTTCTTTCGAAACGCTTTCTTCAAAGCGCGAAAGCTGGGCGAACGCGTTGTCGCTCTTGGCCACGCCCGCCATGGCTTCGGCCACTTTGCGCTGGGCTTGCGCGGCATTCTTGCGGGCCACCAGAGTAGTTGCGGTGCGCTCGCCTTCGTCGATCTTGCGCTTCAGCTCCAGGACTTGCGATTTCAAACTATCGCTGGCCTGCTGGGCCTGCTGCATGGAAGTCTGCATGGAAGCGACCTGGCGGTCGGATTCCGCTTTCTTGGCCAGTGCTTTCTTCGCCAGGTCTTCGTTGTTGGCGTCGAGGGCCTGATTGGCGCGGGCCTTCCATTCATCGGACTGGCGCACGTACTTCTGGTATTCGGCATCCAGCCGGTTGTAGTTGCTCATGGCCACGGCCGATGCGCGCACTACGTTATTCAATTCGCTCTTCATGTCGGCGATGGTCTGCCGAACGGTGGATTCAAAGTTGGCGTTCTCGTAGGCGCTGACGGCGTCGGAGGCCTGGCCGCGCGCGACGCGCCCGGTACGGCCGAATAGTTCGTTTAGAAATCCCATGTCTCAAAATCCCCCAGTCTTTTCCGCTTTGCCGAGTCCCAGCAACAGGTCGCGCGCGGTCAGCACATCGGCAAATAGAAAATGCACGCAGGAAAGAATATCATCCGCGTCTTCCGCGCCCAGCAGAGCCAGTTTGCAAAAATTGCAGAGAGCGATGGTGGTTTGGCCTTCCCCGAAGTCGTATAGCTGGAAATACGATGTCGAGATGCCATTATCCGACGCGAGCATCCGCCTCAGGATCTGCGGCGTCAATTGAGACTCCGGCACGGTTTGGCACATGAGCGAGAAATAGACGATCTCCCCCTCAATCACGGCCTGGATGCTGATGCCGCTGTCGAGCTGCTTGATGGAAAGCACGTTGGGCGCGGTATCGGTAACCTCATAGCCATGTTCGGCAAGGAGGATATGAATCTGCGCGGATTCGTTAGTTGTTGCAGTTTCGGCCATAGATGGTTTTCACCCTTGGATATGTACGCGGACTGGCGTACTTTTGTTCATTATCCCCCGATAGAGTACATGGGACGCGGCGGAGGAACAAAACGCTGGCTGTTGATTTCGTGGCCGAGCCACTTGGCGGCCACATTGGAGCGCAGGGCGGCGGCGATTTCGGCATCCGAACCGCTGCGGAGCAGTTGTCGCACGTCGGTCTCCTCGACCGCGAAAAGGCAGTAGCGGAGTTTTCCATCGGACGTGAGGCGCAAGCGGTTGCAGTTCAGGCAAAAAGGCCGGGTTACCGAGGCGATCAATCCGATGCGGCCACGGCCATCGGCCCAGCGGTATTCGGTGGCCGGGGCGCGCCGGTCGCGATCGGGCACCTCCTCGAGCGGGGCGACTTGCTGCGACAAGGTGCGGACGATCTCATCGGCCGTGAGGACTTTGGACCGGTCCCAGAGGTGCTGCGAATCGAGGGGCATGAACTCGATGAACCTTGGCTCAAAGCCTTGATCCCGGCAGAAGTGCGCCATGGGGACGAGGTCGGGCTCGATCAGGTTTTTCACGGCGACCACGTTGATTTTGATTTTGAAGCCGGTCTGTTTTGCGACCTGGAGCCCCTCGAGAACGCGCGGTAGATCGTCCCGCCGGGTGATGTGCTGGAACTTCGCGCGATCGAGCGTGTCGAGATGCACGTTGAGGCGATGCAATCCCGCATCGTAAAGCGTCTGGGCGTGGGCGGCGAGTAGGACGGCGTTGGTGGTGAGCGCGAGGTCGCGGATGCCGGGGATTCCGGCGAGTTTCCGCACCAGAACCGGCAAGTCCCGCCGTACCAAAGGCTCACCGCCGGTCAGGCGTATCTTGGTGACACCAAGGGACGCCGCGATCTGGACGAAGCGCTCGATCTGTTCAAAGCTGAGCAGGTTTTCGCGCGGCTCAAACGCGACGAGGCCATCGGGCATGCAGTAAAAACAGCGGATGTTACAGCGGTCGGTGACGCTGATGCGCAGGCTGTCGTGAACTCGTCCAAAGCCGTCGGTCAGCATGGCTGGGGGTGCCTAATGGGCGGGGGGCGGGACATAGTCGGGGGGCGGAGCCGCGCCTTGGCCGAAGAAGTACTGCTCCATCTGTTGGATCAGGAATTCCTGGGCTTCCGGCTGCCCCAGATTCAGCCGGTATTCGTTCATGAGCATTTTCATATGCTCGACCCACTGGCCCCAGGCTTCCTTCGATACATTCTCATAGATGCGCTGGCCGAGCGGGTGTCCATCGAAGGGCACCTCGGCCAGACCTTCGGCTTCTTTCTGCAATTTCACGCAAAAAACGGGGTGGGGAGCTGTCGCCATATCAAGCCTTAGGATACTATTTGCGCGACGTTGGTTTGCCATTTGTGGCAAGTTATATGGATGCCACTCTCTCTGCGTGCGACGGCGGTCATGCTGGCTGCCGTTTTCCTACTGGGCGGCGACACAGATGTTGCCGGACTCAAGAAGGACATCGCGGCCCATCCGGAGGCCGTCGAACCGAATGTGCGGCTGGTGGATCTGCTGCTACACGAAGAGCGTTTCGACGAAGCCGATGAGGCGGTCCAGACGGCGCTGAAGGCGAACGCGCAAGCCTCGGATCTGCACCGCATTCACGGCGATCTGCTGTTTCGCGAAGGCCACGTTCCGGAGGCGGACGCCGAATACAAAGCGGCCTTCCACCTGGATAAGCAGAATCCTCGAGCGCTTTACGGCATTGCGCGAACCTTCCAGATCGCAGGTTTAAATGGCAAAGCGGCCAGCCTGATTCGAGCCGCTCACGAACTCGCGCCTACAGATCCAGTGATCAGCAGCGCATATTTCTCTCTGGATAATTCGGTCGGGCGATGGGAACGAATGGCACTCGACCCGGCGGTGACGACTGATCCGGCCGCCAAGAGCTTTGTTCAAACAGAGCTTGCGAAGGCAAAGGTTCTCAACGGCAGGCACGAGTTCGAACTGGCTTCCCCTTATCAGCCTTACCAGCTTCCCTACCGGGTCCTTTATAACGGGAAGCGCGCCACTGGGATGGGCTTGACGATCGTCATCAAGGGCGTGAAGTCGGAGTTGCTGGTGGACACCGGCGCGGGCGGCCTGCTTGTATCGAGCGGTTTTGCGGCAAAGGCCGGCATTCAGCGAATCGGCGGCTCCAAAATCGGTGGCCTCGGGAATGCCGGGGATGCGGATGCCTGGGTCGGATACGCGGACAGCATGCGCGTCGGCAACATCGAGTTCAGGAACATCATTGTCAAGGTGAAAGAGAAGGGCTCTGTGGGCGAGTCGGACGGTCTGATCGGCACGGACATCTTCAAACGATTCCTGGTTGATGTGAACATCTACCAGGGCCGAATCGATCTGGATCCCTTACCAGGTCCGGCATGGGACGGGTTTACGCCGGTGGACCGCTATGAGGGCCGGGAACTGGCGCAGTTCACCCAGATTTTCGAAGCCGGCCATCTTCTGCTGATCCCGACGCTGGTGAGCGAGAAGCTCCAAAGCGAGCAAACGAACTGTTTATTCCTGATCGACACCGGCGCGGAATTCAACGATATTTCGACAAACCTGGCTCCAGGAGTGACGAAGGTTCGGAGCAACCACTCGATGGCCGTGTCAGGCGTATCGGGAAGAGTGAAGATGGTGTACCAGGCAGACCGCGTAGTCTTGCAGTTTGGGAGTTTCCGTCAGACGAATCTCGGCTTGACATCGCTCGACGAAACGCGACCGAGCCGGGCTGCGGGATTGGAAGTGAGCGGCACCTTAGGACTGCCAGTGCTTTCCATGTTTCAATCGTTCACGATTGATTACCGTGATGCGAAGATCAATTTCGATTACAAGCCTCGTTAGCGTTGCGACGTTTTTCCTTGCCACTCCGCCGCTTGGCGCGGGCGCCCCGGATTCGCGCGCATCCGATGTGCGCCGGGTTCACGCGGATCTGCTGTTTCGCGAAGGCCACGTTCTGGAAGCTGACGCGGAATACCGTGCCGCGATAGACCTCGATCAAAGGAATGCCCTGGCGATTTACGGGAGCGCGCGCATTCTGGGCGCGAAGGGATTTCGAGCCCGCCGCGCGGCGCTGGTGCGCACGGCGCACGCACTGGCCCCCGATGATGAGGAGATCGGCCGTGCCGTCGACGCGCTGGAAGAACGGCACGAAGCGGAACTGGAGTCCCCGTACCGCCATTATCAATTGCCCTATCGAATTCGGCCCGACGGGAAAGGGTCGTTCGGAGCAGGGCTGGCTATTTCCGTTCACGGCGTGAAGTCTGAATTGCGCTTTGACACAGGGGCCGGCGGAGTGACCGTCTCCACCGAGTTCGCCCTGAAGGCACGCATCCAAAGCGTCGGCCGCTCCCGGAGTTGGGGCATCGGCAGCGACCGCGAAACCAAAGCGTGGCTGGGATACGCGGATGAACTGCATATTGGCGATCTGGCGTTCAAGAACGTGACCGTCAATGTGGTGGAGAAGCGGTCGCTCGGTCAATTCAGCGGACTGTTGGGAAGCGACCTGTTCAAGCGATTCCTCGTCAAGGTGGATTTCAGCAACCACTCGATTGCCCTCGACCCTTTGTTCGGACCGCCCTGGGACGGCTACACTCCAGTTGACGCTTATACGGGCACAGAAACCAAGCCCTTCACTCCCATCCTGGAATTTCGCCACTACCTGCTGATTCCCACGACTGTCAGCGAGGCGGAGAAATCCGATGCGGGGAGTGGATTATTCCTCATCGACACGGGCGCCGGCTTCAACAGCCTCGCGACGAATCTGGCGCGGTCCATCACGACGGTTCGCTACAACCACCACATGTCCGTTCAAGGGGTATCCGGAAAGGTGAAGATGCTGTACGAAGCGGAGCGGGTGGTGCTGCGGTTTGCCGGTTTCCGCGAGGAGTTTACGCGCCTGGCGGCGTTCGACCTGCCGAATATCAGCAGCAGCGCCGGAGTGGAAGTGAGCGGCATTCTTGGAATGCCGGTGCTGGCGACGTTCGGATCGATCACGATCGACTACCGGGACGCGGGGATACTTTTCAAGTGAGGTTCCCGGATGGTCAGGATCTGATTGGCAGCGACGGCTTTGACAATCTGCCGGTTTCCGTCCGGCCAGCGGATTTCGAGGTCGGCCGTCGCGGCAGTGCCCAGGCCGAAGTGCAGCCTCGGGTCGTTTGACGAGTAATAGCTCGACTGGCTGAGTACCTCCTGAGCCTGCTGCCTGCCGCCGTAGCGCGCTGTCACACGCGCACCGATCGCGCTGCGGTTGGAATGCGTGCCGACGAGTTTGACCTTGAGCCAGTGGTTGACGCCCGAAACATCATTGCGCAGAAGCGATGGCGGCTCGTCGAGGTTGACGATCAGGATATCGATGTCGCCATCGTTATCGAAGTCGCCGAATGCGCAGCCGCGGCTGCAATGAGGTGCGGCGACGGCGGGTCCGGCCTGATCGAGCAGCTCTTCGAACTTACCCTGGCCCAGGTTGCGGAACAGCAGACGGGGACTTTTCATGGGGTAGCTGGGTAACTTCGCCTCGATTTCGGGGTAGACGTTTCCGGTGACGATGAACAGGTCGGGGAGTCCATCATTGTCGAGATCCACAATGCCCGCGCCCCAACTGATGTAGCGCGTTTCGACGGCAAGTCCGCTCTGATTGGTCACGTCGTCGAACATGCCGTGACCGTCGTTCTTATAGAGCACGCTGGTATCGTCGGCGAAATGCGTTTTGAGGATGTCCAGAGAGCCATCGAGATTGTAATCGCCGATTCCCAAACCCATGCCGGCCTGCTCGATGCCATCGTCATTCAGGGCCACGCCGGTTTCGAGGCCGACCTCGCGGAAGGTGCCGTCGTGACGATTGCGGAACATCCAACTGGGCGTGGAATCGCAGGCGACATAGATATCGGGCCAGCCGTCGTTATCGAAGTCCGCCGCAACCGCGGTCAAAGCGTAGCTGCCGCGCACTTTCCCGATTCCGGATTCGGCCGAAACATCCGTGAACGTGCCATCGCCATTGTTGCGATAAAGCAGCGGGGGAACGGTGGGGAAGCCGCGCGGTCCGCACATCACTGGAAGCCCTTTCCAGGTGCAGTTACTATTGGACCCGGCCACCGGGGCGCGGGCCGGATCGAAATCCATGTAATGCGCCACGAAAAGATCGAGCAGGCCATCGCGATTGTAATCCACCCAGGTGCAGCCGGAGCCCCAGCGCTTGACGCGGCTCTTGAGTCCGGCGGGCGCGGTGACATCGGTAAAGGTGCCGTTGCCGTTATTGCGGTAGAGGACGTTCTGGCCGTAATAGGTGATGAAGAGGTCTTCAAAACCATCGTTATTGTAGTCACCGACGCAAACGGCGGAGGCCCATCCAGTCTTTATCAGACCGGCATCGGACGTGACATCGGCGAACGTGCCGTCGCGCCTGTTCTTGTAGAGGCGATTGGTCGCGCCTTCGGGCGGCCCATCGAGGCGCGTGCCGTTCAGCACCAGAATATCCATCCAGCCGTCGTTATCGTAATCGAAGAAAGCGCAACCGCATCCCGTGGTTTCGAGGATATACTTCTTGGTTTCAAGATCGCCGTAGATGACGGGATGAGCCAGTCCGGCCGGCTTGGCGACGTCGGTGAAGCGGGCGTTAAAGGGGAGCCCGGAGGGTTTTCCACGCGGCAGCGCGCGCACGTTGCGCGTGGAAACACCCTGGGCCGCGAGCGGCGCGGCGGTGAGGAGAGCGAGCAGGTCGCGCCGGTTCAAAGAGCGATTCACTAAAGACTAGAATACGAGCGAGAAACCCATCCGGATGGCGGTCATGAAGACCCAGATGACGATCAGGCCGGCGAGCGCCTTGCCGAGGGAAATTCTGGCGACGATGGAAAGCGCCCAGGCGGCGAAAGCCATTTGCGCCAGGATCAGGATGTCGAATGAGGAAGCCAGGGCGTAGAGAGGTTTCGACGCGGTGGCCTTGTCCATGAAGGCTCCGGCGTTGAAGGCGAGCAGATGCTGCGGGTCGAGTTCCGAGCGATCGGCGGAGATGAAAACGACGATGCAGGAGAGGATCGCGGTGACGACGTTGAACGGCCATGCCGAATAGTTGGCTGCGCCGAAAGCCTGCGAGAACTTGATCGGGCCTCCGGACATGGCCGCGATGGCCATGTAGAGCACCGCGAAAAACGCCATGATCACGGCGATCACGACCGGTGTTGCCACGAGACCGATGATCTGCCGCGAGGGCGTCGAGGCCTGAGAAATCGCCGTCTCCTTTTGTTCAGGAGTCATGTTCTTGGTGAAGCTGTTGCTCTCCATCTGCTGGCGGGCGATGTTTTCGAGGCCGATGGCGTGCTGAACTCCGGTCAGAAACGCGGTCATCAGCAACAGGTTGGCGATCAGCGCAATGGCCCAGGCGCGTTGGTCGCGGACGTATTCAAAAACCTTTTTGGGGCTGTAGAAAATCTCGATCAGTGCTGCCATTTGGTGGTTTGCTCCTTCTCCGTTCGGGCAGTGTATCAGAATGCACACGCTGCCCGCATTAGGACAAGAGACAGGGAGCGGACAAAAGGATAGGGGGACTGGTAGACTGGCCGTCAGGCGGCATGCCCGACAAACCACCAGAAGAAGGCCAGGACGATCTCAACGCGATGCCACCGGGGACCGGGATCCGGGTGGGTGCGCTCTTTCTTACCGCCCTTGCCATCGCATTGTTTCTGGCGTGGCTGCTCTCGGGCGGCGGCGCGGAGTTTTTCCGCTCGAAGTTCCCGCTGCGCACCTATTTACGCGACGCCGCCGGTCTGCAGAAGGGCGCTTTTGTGATGCTGAATGGAGTGGTCATTGGACGCGTCGACAAGGTTTCGCTGACTTCCACACTCGACCCGAACCGCATCGTCGAGGTCCGGATGGCGATACAGAGGCGGTATATGGCGAATATTCCGGTGGATTCCATTGCGGCCATAACGGCGACGAACCTGATCGGCGGGGATGAGTTCGTGGATATTTCACTGGGGCGCGCCACTGAGCATGTGGGTGAAGGAGCGGAGATCGCGAGTCTGATCCAGAGCGGGACTTTCAATCCATCGGATCTGGTGGCTTCCCTGCGGGATACGATGAGCAGCATCGACTTCGTGCTCACGGACATTCAACAGGGCCAATCTCCGCTGGCGAAGGTGGTGCATGGGGACGCTTTGTACAAGTCGATGGAGCATCAAGTCGGGGTGCTGCAAGAGAGCATCGCCGGCTACGCGGACCGCAAGACTCCACAAGGCCAGTTCCTCTACAGCGATGCGGATTATCAGAAGATCACGAAAACGATCGCGGACGTGGACGCGTCTCTCGAAAAGGCGCAGAGCGCCGTGTTTCTGAACAATCCGGCACAGTACGACCAGGCGGTGGCGCAGGCGCGGAATCTGCACCAATCGCTGGCGGACGCCAATGCCGGGAAGGGGAAAGCGGGCGCGTGGCTGGTGAGCGACGCGAAGTACCGGGATCTGCGCGACCGCCTCCAATCCATCAACAAGACGGTGGACCAACTGACGGAGGGAAAGGGCGAGTTCCCGAAGTTGCTTCAATCGCGGGAGCTATACGATTCGGTCAACCGGCAGGCCGCGAGCGCGCGAGACTTTGCGCGGGAGTTCCGCGAGAACCCCCGCAAGTTCGAGCGGATTCAGGTCAGAGGCGGGAAAAAGAAGCCAAAGCAGCCTTGACGGCGGGAATGGTGATGTTCGGTTCCCGGAGGATTACAGCGCGCCCGGGATTCGGGGCGGCAGGCTGCCATCGCGCGAACATGCGCTCATTCACATAGCCCTTGAACAGGGTGACGAGGGGCGTTCCGAATGCGGCGGCCGCGTGCTGGCCGGCGCTATCGTAACCGACATAACAGGAGGCTGCGCCGATGAGCGAAGCAAAGCCCGCGAAGCTTCCCGACCATGTGGTGGCGTTGGTTCCGGCGACGGCGCGTTCGACACGCGCGGATTCGTCCGCGCCGAAGCCGCGGTCCACGATCACGTTGGGGAAGTGGGCGCAGAGCTCGCGAATCAGGCCGGCTTCAAATGCGGGGGGCATCTGCTTGGATGGGTTGTCGGCAGTGCCGAGACTGACAGCGGCGTAGGGAGTGTGGACCGGAGGCGTGATGGCCGGCGGCGCGATCAGACCCCGTGCGCCTTCGACGCCCAGCGTTTCGTGCGCCCAAAGCTTTGCCAGGGTGGAGAGGCTGGCGTCGCTATCTTCACCGTAAGATCGACTGTTGAAAAACAGGTAGCGGCGATCATCGACGACGGGAAGCAAGCCGAGTTGGGTGAGGCGCGAATCCGGGTCGATCACCAGCCAGTCCTCGTCGTGGAATTGCCCGGAAAGATGCCGCCACGCTTCGAGGCGCTGCGGGATTGCGCCGCGCCTGTAGGTTACGTCGAGGTGCCTGATCCACGGGAAGCCGGCGAAGAGTTCAGCGGATTTGGCGCTGCCGGCGAACCAGATTTCCGCTTTGGGGAAGCGTTTGTGGGCGGCATCGACGAGGACGCTGGTGATGGCAATATCCGCGCCCAGGGTGACGCGGGAAAGGACGGCAATGCGCCGGGGCTCGAACTGGCAGGCGAAAGCGCCCGCGTCGGTTGGTCTTCCTGCGAGTTGCAGGATGAGGGAGAAGATGGCCCGGTAATCCTCGCAAAGCCTCGCTTCAAAACGGTCGGCGAGGCCCTCAATGAGGATGCGGAAGAGGGCGTCGGCGCACTCCGGCTGGGCGAGCGTCCGGGCTAAGTCGCGATCCCACGGCTCGCCGTCGACACACTGCCGGAGCAGTTCTCCGGCGGCTTGTTCACACGAGATACTTACCAACCAGCAGGTCCAGTTTCTCGCGGGTTGCGGCGGGGATGCGGTCGGGCGCGGTCATGAGCGCGTGCCGCAGGGCGGAGCCGCACTTACAATCTCGCGTCGCGGGGATGTTGGTCAGGGCTTCCACAATCAGCTTCGCGGCGTTCTCCGCGTTCTTCGTGAGATTGGCGATGATATCGGTTACGGTGACTGCGTCATGATCGGCATGCCAACAGTCATAATCAGTTACCATGGCGACGCTGACATAGCAGAGTTCGGCTTCGCGGGCGAGTTTGGCTTCCTGAAGGTTGGTCATCCCAATGACATCCATGCCCCAGCTTCGATAGACGTTCGATTCGGCGCGCGTCGAGAAAGCGGGACCCTCCATACAAAGATAGGTGCCGCCGCGTTTCGCATTGACGCCCACGGCTTTGCCAGCGGCTTCGGCGACTGCCGACAGGACGGGGCAGACGGGATCGGCGAAACTGATGTGCGCGACCAGCCCGTCGCCGAAGAAGGTGGAGATGCGGCCGCGCGTGCGATCGAAGAACTGATCGGGAATGACGAAATCGAGCGGGCGGTGCTCTTCTTTCAGAGAGCCAACGGCGCTCATGGAGATGATCCGCTCCACTCCCAGCTTCTTCATCCCAAAAATATTCGCGCGGAAGTTCAGCTCCGAAGGGGAGATGCGGTGGCCCGTGCCATGCCTGGCGAGAAAAGCTACGTGCTGCCCGGCCAGCGTGCCGACGACATACCTGTCCGAAGGGCTGCCGAAGGGTGTTTCAACTTCGATTTCCCGCTTATCGGTGAACCCGGGGATGGAATAGAGCCCGCTGCCGCCAATGATTCCAATCATGCTTGAATAAGTTCCCATAGTACGCCACCCGCGCTGGAGGGATGGACGAACGTGTAAAGATGGCCGCCCGCTCCACGGCGGGGTTCATGGAGCACGCGGGCGCCGGCCGCGGTGAGTTTCTCGATAGCCCGGTTTAAATCCGGCACGCGCAGGGCGACGTGATGCAGGCCCTCGCCGCGTTTCTCGATGAATTTGGCGATGGGCGAATCCGGGTCCAGAGCTTCCAGGAGTTCGATGCGCGATTCACCGGCGGCCAGCATTGCGACGCGGACCTTTTCGGGCGGGACGGTTTCACGCGCGGAAGTGTCGAGGCCCAGCAGTGCGTAAAAACAAGCGGCTGCGTCCAGCGAGCGAACGGCGATGCCAATGTGGTCGATCGGGAAGCGCGCGGTTGGCGCATCGTGCTGGCGGCGGGGCAGGGAATCGAGCTGTTGAATGAGCTCAGGAATTCCGCTGGGAGCGGTGGCGATGGTCTTGAGGATGGGCGGTTTGGGACCATGGCCGAGATTCAGCATGGCCTCGATTTCGTTGACGGTGCGGTCCGCGCCTTCGTAATCGGCCTTGTTGACGACGTAGAGATCGGCGATTTCCATCAAACCGGCTTTGATGGCCTGAACGTCGTCGCCCATGCCAGGGACGAGTACGACGGCGACGATGTCGGCCACGCCGGCGATGGCGATTTCATCCTGTCCGACGCCGACCGTTTCGATGAGAACGTAATCGAATCCTTTAATCCGAAGCCATTCGGCGACATTGTGGGTGGTGGCGGCGAGGCCGCCGGAATGGCCGCGGGTGGCCATGGAGCGGATGAAGATGCCGGGATCGGCGTAGTGGTCGCGCATGCGGATGCGGTCGCCCAGGATCGCGCCGCCGGTGGAGCGACTGGAGGGATCGACGGCCAGAATGGCGACGGTTTTTTCGCAGGTGCGGAGCTGGCGCGCGAGGGCGTCTACCAGGGAACTCTTGCCCGCGCCGGGAGGTCCGGTGATGCCGATGACGCGGCCTTTTGCGGACGTGTCGCGCATCGCCTCATGCAAAGCCAGGAGCGCTTCGGACTGGTTGTTTTCGAGCGCGGTAATGGACCGGGCCAACTCGCGCACCGCGCCGAGATCGGGCATTACCGGACAGTAGCATGGCCCCGGACGGCGAAGGTGCGTGGACCCCTGATTTGCAAAACAAGAGGGTGGGCGATGTTGTTGATTCCGGGGGAGTTACAATTTCGACCGGAGCCGCTTTTGGGGTGGCTTTGGGTTTGTTGTTCGGGGGCGTTCATACGCTTGCTTCCTCCACCCTTGCTTCCTCCACCAAGGAATAGCAGGTGAAGTTCGCTCGGGAAGGCGGATTTTGGCGTAGGTTGTTGATTTGGCGGGGACGATTCTCCAAGAACTATGGGCACCCAGTTACGGTTGCGGCGTGACTGGCTTTGTGATACAACTCGTTAGCAAAACCCCCTCTTTTCCCGCACTCTTTTTCGCCGCAATTCTGGTTTCTCTGACCGCGATGTCGAGCCAGGTGCAGGCTCAGACTTTTGCAAACATCCCCGCTCTTTCGTTCACTAAGAACTTTGGCGGAGCGAACCCATTGCCGCAGGTGATTGCGGTCCCCAGCGTAGGGCCGACTTTCGATTTCACCTCGGCAGCATCCACCACTACCGGTGGTTCGTGGATTCAGCGGATGAAGGAAGATAACATCACTTCCGGGTGTACGGCGACCACTTACTGTCCGAACAGCCCGGTGACGCGCGGGGACATGGCTACTTTCGTGATGCGCGGGGCGTTCAATGAGTTACTACCGGCGACCGAGCCGATCTTGTTGTCGATCAGCCCGGCGACGATCACGCACGGAGGCAGTCCGGCGACTTATACGATTACGGGTTTCAATACGCACTTCCAGAATGGAGTGACGGCGCTGGGTGCGCTGGCGGGGATTACGGCGGGGGCCGTGACGGTGGTGAATGAAACCACGCTGACGGTGCAACTGAGCGCGGCGAGCGATGCGGCGCTGGAGCCGTTGTCTCCGCTGGCGATTACGGGGGCGCCGCCGGGAAATGAAGAAGCGGTGCTGCCGAACGGGTTGACGGTGCAGTGAGCCCTCGCGTACTGCTGCATCTGGAAGGTGGGGCGGTGCTGCTCTTGCAGCATCGCCGCCTATTGGTGGGATCACGGCAGTGGAATTGGGTTTGCTCTGCTGTTCCTGCGCCAGGTTATGAAAGCCACGCCCCGACCCGCACGCCCGGTTTGACCGGATGCTGGGGTATGGGTTGAAGTATCCAACGACTTTCAAAGATACGCATTTGAATCGAGTGTGAGTCGAAGGATCGGATGCCCCGAACATTTTTCGATGGGCCTGGTTTATCCGCAATGAATCCACCGCGGCATGTCCGTAAGACTTTGAAAATACGATAGATCAAACTTGAGGAAATCGGCTTGTTTCGATTCGATTTCAGTTGACGGAAAAGGGGTTGCGGGAGCATAGTGGTCTTGTCTCCAGGCGGTTCTGGAAACAGTAAAAAGGGTCCTCCGGTAGAAGAATTCGCACAAGCGAAAGCAAGAGCGGGAGCTAAAGCCGGGGCCATCGGGCAGGAAGTTGCGGTAACGGGCGTGGCGCTTCGCGGCGCGGCGTCGAACGGACGCAGGTTGATTCGCATCGATGGTGAGTACATGAGAAAAACATGTAACGGATTCGCGGGCATGGGTTGAGGCGAGACCTCGCGCGCGTTGATCGGGATCGGCGAAAGCGGATTGCGGGAGCGGGCGGGGACGAACTGAAAGCTAAATGGCCGACTCTGTTTCCAAGACTTCCTGGAGCTTTTTATTGTCCGGCGAGGCCGATCGAGGCGGCGCGTTCGCGCATGGCGCGGATGCAGAATTCGATATGTTCTTCGAGCGGGACGCCGAGGCCGGCTGCGCCGTTCACAATATCTTCGCGGTTGACGGCTCTCGCGAAGGCTTTGTCCTTCATCTTTCGCTTCACGCTTCCGGCATCCACGTCCGCCACGCTGCGGGTGGGCTTCACCAGAGCCGTTGCGGAGATGAAGCCGGAGAGTTCATCACACGCGAACAGCACCTTTTCCAAACGCGACTCGCGCGGCACACCGGAGTAATCGGCATGGGAGAGAATCGCGCGCCGAATTTCGGCGGGCACTCCGCGCTCTTCGAGGATGGGGGAACCGGCCATGGGATGCAGATCGAGCGTGGGATGAATTTCGTAATCGAAGTCGTGGAGCAGGGCCGTCACCGACCACTGTTGTTCATCCTCGCCGTAGGAACGAGCGTAAGCGGCGACGCATGCTTCCACCTGCAGGGCGTGGCGGCGCAGAGAAGGTGATTGAACGAATTCGTGGAGAATATCGAGCGCCTGTTCGCGGGTAATCATCAATTCTCATCATAATTCCGTGGAGGCATGGTCCAGGATCTGACGGAGTTTGAGGGCGAGGACGTTGGGGGCGACGGGCTTGCGGAGAAAGAAGCTGCCGTCTTCGAGGACCCCGTGACGCAGCAGCGCGTCGTCGATATAGCCGGAAAGATAAAGGATGGGGACGCGGGGCCGCAGGGCGTGCACGTGCTCGGCGAGTTGGCGGCCGCCCATTTCGGGCATGACGACGTCCGTCATGAGGATGTCAATGTTCTGGCCGGGACGCTCGCAGATGGCAATGGCTTCCTTGCCGCCGCGGGCCTGGAGCACCTGGTATCCGAACTTGCGGAGGATGGAGGAGAGGACGGAACGCACCCCGTCTTCATCTTCGACGAGGAGAACGGTTTCGGTTCCCTGGAGGGTGATCGAGCGCTCTTCCGCGGTGTGTTCCAACCGCGGCGGGGAGGCCTCCTCGACGAGGGGCAGGTAGATGGCGAATGTGGTGCCGCGGCCGGGTTCGCTCTCGATACAGATTTCGCCGCCCGATTGGGTGACAATGCCATGCACGGTGGCGAGGCCCAGGCCGCATCCCTTTTTGGACCCCTTGGTTGTGAAGAAAGGCTCGAAGACGCGGGCCTGGGTGGCCGGAGTCATCCCGCGCCCGGTATCGGTGACTGTCAGCATCACGTAGCGGCCGGGCTTGATGTCGGGCTGTTTGATGGAGTCTTCCAATGCGTCTTTGTCCGAGACCGCGCCTGGGTCAAAAACTTCGATGTCGCAGGTTTGAACGGTGAGACAGCCGCCGGGGTTCATGGCCTCGCGGGCGTTCACCACCAGGTTCATGATGACCTGCTCGATCTGGCTGGCATCGGCATTGACGCGGCCGAGCGACGGACTCAGACTGAAGGTCAAGGAAATGTCCTCACGAATGATCCGGCGGAGCATGCTCTTCATTTCTTCGAGGACCGCGTTGAGATTCAGAACCACGGGTGTGAGCACCTGTTTGCGGCCGAACGCGAGCAACTGGTTGGTGAGGAGCGCGGCACGCTCCCCGGCATCTTCAATGTCCCTCAATAGATCTCTTGTGGCCTCGTTCACATCGCGACCCCCGAGGGCGAGATTGGCGCAGCCGTTGATGATGGTGAGCAGGTTGTTGAAGTCGTGCGCCACGCCGCCGGCCAAACGGCCGATGGCATCCATCTTCTGCGAGCGGCGGAGCTGCTCCTGGGCTTTGTGCAAGGCTTCTTCGGTGAGGCGTCGGCCGCGGAGATCGCGAAAGGCGATTACCGCGCCTATGATGACGCCGCGATCGGTGGTGATGGGTGAGGCATTATCGTCGACCGGGATACGCGTTCCATCGCGCCCGATCAGAAGCCTGGAGCCGGTGGGTACGACGGCCAGACGGTGGCGGAGCGCGCGGCGGATGGGATTCTCCAGAGGCTTATTCGTGGAGTGGTCGATGAATTTGAGAACCTTGTCGACACTGACGCCGAGGGCTGCCGAAAATTCCCATCCGGTCAAAGCCTCGGCCACGGGATTCATGAATTTGACGCGGCCATCCTCATCCGAAGCGACGACACCGTCGCCAATACTGCTGAGCGTGGCGGCGTAGCGCGCCTCGCTCTCGCGGATGCGCCGCTCCTGCAGGTTCAGATGAAGGGCGGTCTCGATGGCCACCAGCAGATCTTCCTCGCGAAACGGTTTGAGGACGTAACCGCAAGGCGTAGTTTCCATGGCCCGCGCGCGGGTTCCCCTGTCGGAGTGCGAAGTGAGGTAGATGACCGGAATATTCAGGTCACGACGGATCTCCGCCGCCGCCTCGATGCCATCCATCTTGCCTTTCAGCCGGATGTCCATCAGGATCAATTCGGGCAATTCGCGGCGGGCGGCTTGCACGGCATCTTCGGCGGTGTCCACCGAGCCGACCACGCGGAAGCCCATGCGCGTGAGCCGTTCCAGAATTTCCTCAGCGATGAGCCGCTCGTCTTCGACGACCAGAACCCGCGGACTCACAATGGGGCTATTGAGCGTTCGCATGGTCGGTTAACGCCAATCTGAGCCGCGCCACCGTCCCCGGCTGCGCGTTGGTGATATCGAAGACGCCATCGAGCTGCTGCGTGAGAGAGCGGATCAGCCGCAGCCCGAGTGAGTGGTCCGTGCGCGGATTCACGTCGTGACGGAGGCCGGCCCCATCGTCGGCGACCTCCAGGAAGTGCAAGCCGTCAGCCTGGCGGTTCAAGGTGATCCGGATTTCGCCATTCCGCGCGTCCGGGAAAGCATGCTTCAGAGAATTGGTGACCAGTTCATTTAGGATGAGGCCGCAAGGGACCGCCCGATCGATTCTCATGTCGACCTTTTCCAATTCCGTGGAGAGCCTGATGGTTTGCCCGGGCAGCCGGTAAGTCTGGAGGAGTTGACCGGCGAGGGAGCGGACGTAATCGCCGAAATTCACGGAGGCGAAATCACCGGAGCGATACAAGGTTTCGTGCACCAGGGCCATGGACCGCACGCGGTCCTGGCTTTCCCGAAGGATTCGGACGGTTGCCGGGTCTTGTGTGTAAGTGGATTGCAGAAAAAACAGACTGCAGATAAGCGCCAGATTGTTCTTGACGCGGTGATGGATCTCCTGCAGCAGGATCTCTTTTTCCTGCTTGCCGCGTTTGCGTTCCGTGACATCCCGGAAAATTCTGGAATAGCCGACGACGACGCCACGTGCGTTTTTCACCGGCGAGATGGTTACGGCCACTTCCATGAAAGTTCCGTCCTTACGGGGGCTGGAGGTTTCATAATACTCAATGCGCTGGCCGTTCGCGATACGCGCGAAAATCTTCGGATCGCGGTCGGGATGGCCGACGCTCAGTTGCGAGATGTGACGGCCCACCACCTCGGACGCCATCCAGCCAAACATGCGTTCGGCCGCGGGGTTCCAACTCAAGATGATTCCGTCGAGGTCTCTCGAAACGATGGCATCTTCGGCGGAATCGACGATGGCGGCCAGTTGCTCGGCGGCCCGCTCGGTTGCGCTGCGCCGGGTAACATCGCGGATGCCGCACGCGACCATGGCGCCTTCCTTACTTTGCAACGGCGCTAGGCTGATCTCGACGGGGAACTCGCTGCCATCTTTGCGAAGACCATCGATCTCCAGAGCAGCGCCGCTGTCCCGGACGCCCTGGCTGGAGAAGGCGTTTATCACATGCAGGCGATAAGCGTTCTGAAATTGGTGGGCCGCGAGGATATCGAGGGGCTGCCCGGTGAGTTCCTCACGCCGGTAGCCGAACAGGAGCTCCGTCCGCGCGTTTACCTCGGAGATGTGACCAGCGGGATTCACGATGACCATGGCGTCGGGCGCAAAGTCGAGGAGCGCGCGGAAAGATTCCCTGGCGCGTTTCTTGCGAGTGACATTCCGGATGGTGCAGTGGATGAGCGCGGCGCCTTGATGCGGATCGACCGGACGCAGTGAGACTTCGGCCGGGAATTCGAGGCCATCCTTGCGCCGGCATGTGGAACGCTGGACATCGGGATCAGACGGTGAGAAAGGGAAGAGAAGCGCGACTGGCTGACCCATCAGTTCACCGCGGTCATAGCCGAAAAGTTTTTCGGTCTGTCTGTTCAGACGAAAGATTCGGGCGTGCTGGTCGATAACGAGAAGGGCGTCCGGCGAGGATTCAAAGAGAAGGCGAAACAGCTCCGGTTCGGAAGCAAGGGCAACGGCAGCGCCGTGGTGCGTCATCGATCCGGATTGTGTTCCGGCGGTTCGGGAACCTTGCACGGCAGAGCCTCACCTCTCTCACCCGGACTTAGCCAGCCCAAAGGTCGTCCTCATTAGAACACAGTTAGTAAGTCGATTCAATAATGGTATTTTTCCATAGTAGTGCATTTAGTAACATGAGTCTGACTTGACATACAAAGTCACACGACTAAGGAAAGTACGTGCGGAAGGAACTGAGAAATCCGTGAGCGAGCCGGCACTACCGCCATGTCGAAGCCGTGGACACACTTCTCGCCATTCACTTACGAGCCGCGCAGATTCCCGACAGCGTGCACAAGCTGAAGTTTCTTCGGAGCGAGCTGGAGGAGAGCGACGTGCTTGCCGCGCCGCCGGTCCGACGGATCCCGTTCCCAACGGTGGTGGCTATGGTGATCGCTGCGCTGGCATTTCTGTTCACCAGAGCAACAGTGAATCCGGAGCATGCGAAGGCGGGTGAGGCATTGAGCCTGCCGGCGGCTGTGAGCATCGCGCCGGTTGAAGGAAAGATCGAGAAGATCTGGCTGGTGGAGAAGAGGCCGGCCTATTGGGTGTATTCCAACGGGCTGCAGATCCGTACGGAATATCTGACGGAATCCACCGTGCGGCACTATGTGACGTGGTCTCGCGCGGATCTGGTGGAGAATGCGGCGGAAGCGGCGATGCCCGCGGGAATCGTTTTTCATACTACGGAAAGCCTGATGCTGCCTCTTGAAGCGGGAGAGGCGCATTCGCTGGTGCGGACGCGCGAGGCGATGCTGGAGCATATTCGGCGAGGGCGGCTCTATAACTATGTGATCGATCGCTTTGGCCAGGTGTTTCGCGTGGTTCCGGACGATGAGGTGGCGTTCCACGCCGGGCATTCGGTGTGGGCCGATGCGCGCACCGTGTACGAGGGATTGAACGAAAGCTTTCTGGGCGTGGCTCTGGAAGCGCGGACGGATGGATCGCTGGTGCAAGACCCGGCGCAGATACGATCTGGACGAATGCTGACGGATCTGCTGCGCGGCGAGTATTCGATACCAGGCGAGAACTGCGTGACGCATGCGCAGGTTTCCGTGAACCCGAGAAACATGCAGATTGGGTATCACACGGACTGGGCGGCGAACTTTCCATTCGGCGAGTTCGGGTTGCCGGACGGGTACGCGAGCGCGCCGGCTTCCATTGAACTATTCGGGTTCGATTACAACCGGCACTTTCTGGAGGCGATCGGAGGGAAGCCGTGGCAGGGGCTGCTGACGGCCGAAGCAACTGTGCGACGCGCGGCGGAAGCGCGGAAGTGTTCGACCGCGGAATATCGCGAGCTATTGCGCCGCAAGTATCAGGCAATCAGGAGCCAGAGGAATGAACCAGCAGACCGCGATCGGACTTGATATAGGTACGAGCCGCCTTGTCACCGCCTACGGGACGAATACCGCACCTGTTTTTGAAACGCAACTGAACGCATTTCTGGCGCTGCCTTATACGCGTTTGACGGAAATGGCGCTGCGGCGCGAACGCGTTGCCCATGAGGTGCGGGATGGGCACCTGATCGTGCTGGGCAACGATTCCGAACGGCTGGCCAACCTGTTCCATCTGGAAACGCGCCGGCCTATGACGCGGGGGCTGCTGAATCCGGACGAAGCGGGCGGGCCGGCCATCATGCGGCAGCTTCTTTCGACGTTGCTGGGACCGGATGGCGCGGGGCGGCGGGTGTGTTTCAGCGTGCCCGGCGCGCCTGCGAATGCGCCGCATGAACTGACTTACCACGAATCTACCCTGCGCGGCATTCTGACCGATATGGGTTATCACGCGGACACCATCAACGAAGGTTTGGCGGTGGTGCTGGCGGAACTGGAAGATACGAATTTCACCGGACTCGGGGTGACTTTCGGCGGCGGGATGTGCAATGTCTGCCTGGCTTATCTTTCGATGCCGGTGTTTAGTTTCAGCGTGTCGAAGGCGGGCGACTTCATCGACGAAAGCGCGGCGGGTACGTCGGGGGAAGGCCCCACGCGGGTGCGCGCCATCAAGGAGCATTCGTTCTATTTCAACGGGTTCTATGTGGACCAGGTGAAGCAGGCGTTGACGATTTACTACGACGACGTGATTAGCTCGGTGATTCGCGCGCTGGCGGAATATCTGTCGAAGCCGCGGAATGTTCCCCGTTTGGACCGGGCTGTGCCGGTGGTGATCAGCGGCGGGACATCCATGCCGCGCGGTTTCAAGGACCGTTTTGAGGCGCTGCTGAAGACGGCGGAGTTGCCGCTGGCGATTTCGGAGATCCGGACGTCCGCCGATCCGTTGAATTCGACGGCTAAGGGAGCGTTGGTGGCGGCCTTGGCGGAGATTTAGGGATTGGCATGGCAGCCCCGGCTTCAGCCGCGTGTGCCCTAATTTCCGTCTAGTTATTTCGCGGACACACACGAGGGAACGGTCATCACCAGGCTTCGTCCGGCGATAGCCTACTCTGGAGTGTGACTCCCGACGATGGCGTTGCCGAGCCGAAGCACCCCGGGTTTGTTCGCCGGTTCCTCGCGAACCTGGGGCCGGGGCTCATAACCGGGGCGGCGGACGACGATCCATCGGGGATCTCGACTTACTCGGTAGCCGGGGCCGCGTTCGGCAACACCTTTCTCTGGACGGCCCTTTTTTCCTTTCCGTTGATGTCCGCCGTGCAATTGATGTGCGCGCGGCTGGGCATGGTGACCGGCCGCGGACTGGGAGGCGCCATCCGGAAGCGCTATCCGGTTTGGGTACTGTGGCCGGCGTGCCTGATCCTGTTCGTGGCGAACGTGTTCAACATCGGCGCGGATCTGGGCGGAATGGCCGATGCGATGCAAATGGTGACGGGCGTCCGGTCCTATTACTGGACGCCTTTCTTCGCCGCGCTGATCGGCGGGATGCTGATCTGGACTTCCTACAATTTGATTGCGCGCGTCTTCAAATGGCTGACGCTGGTGCTGTTCGCGTATGTGATCACCGCTTTTCTGGCGCGTCCGGATTGGGGCGCGGTATTTCGGGGAACGTTTACGCCGCACGTGGAATGGACGCGCGCGTCGCTGTCTGTACTGGTGGGGATTCTGGGGACCACCATTTCGCCGTATCTGTTTTTCTGGCAGGCCTCACAGGAGGTGGAAGAAGAGGTGAAGCAGGGGAAGGTCACCGTGGCGCAACGGCGCGGCACGACCGATCGCGAGTTGTTCGTGGCCCGGGAGGACGTGACGACGGGGATGTTTTATTCCAATCTGGTGATGTTCTTCATCATCCTGACCACCGCCGCTACGCTGCACGCGCATGGAATGAAGAGCATTGAGACGGCCAGGCAAGCTGCGGAGGCCTTGCGCCCGCTTGCGGGGAACGGGGCATATTGGCTGTTCACGCTGGGGCTGATTGGGACGGGGATGCTGGGCGTGCCGGTGCTGGCGGGTTCCTGTGCGTATGCCATTTCGGAGGCGGCCGCGTGGAGGGGATCGTTGAGCAAGAAGCCCCGGCGCGCGCCGAGATTCTATCTGGTGATCGGAGGAGCGATGCTGGTGGGACTGGCGCTCGATTTCGCGGGGTTGAACGCGGTGAAGATGCTGTTCTGGTCGGCTGTGCTGAATGGTTTGCTGGCGCCGCCTTTGGTGGTGCTGGTGGTGCTGCTGACGAGCGACCGGAAGGTGATGGGGACGCGCGTGAATTCCCTCGGGGCCAATATTTTGGGGTGGGTTTGCGCCGGGGTGATGGCGGCGGCGGCGGTGGGTTTGCTGATTACGTGAATGGGTTTTATAGAAAACCTGCAAAAAGCTATCCGCAAGACCGCTCCCAATCCTTAGCGAAAAACATGTCGCTTGAACTTCAACAGAATCAATAACTTGCCCGTTCCGAAGGTGGCGCGGACTTCAGTCTGCGCTGAAAACCTGCGTTTCTAGGTCCTTAGCGTACTGAGGTAATTTTTCATCCGTCCCGGTGACGGCCCCGCAGGGGCCGTGTAGTTGAGTCACCGCAATTCCAAGAACTCTATCTCCCATCCCCTCATACACTTACCCCAATAACCTACCCAAATCCGCACCCCTC
>Ga0182016_10001946_pt1 | contig 24682 bp, 22 predicted proteins | sample 712S2MmetaG_FD_120491 | JGI IMG/M metagenome (GOLD analysis project Ga0182016, IMG submission 120491) | Permafrost microbial communities from Stordalen Mire, Sweden - 712S2M metaG | ecosystem: Environmental > Terrestrial > Soil > Wetlands > Permafrost | place: Sweden: Stordalen | collected...
GAATCCCCCGGCGAGCGTAGACATGGCAGAGTTCGTTATCAAGTTGGCCGATGAGCGTGGCCGCATGCAGGAACAGGTGCAGACCGCGGCCACGGCAGAGGAGCTGCGGGCCCGGTTTGCCCATGCCGGATACCACGTCTTCAGCGTCCGCGCCCGCTCGGGACTGGTGGGCCTCAACCGGCGCAAAGTCAAGCTGGAGCCGTTTCTTATCTTCAACCAGCAATTCCTTACGCTGATCCGGGCCGGGCTCCCGATTCTTGCCTCCCTGCAAATGCTGGCCAAGAACCAGAAAAACACCCACTTTGCCGCCCAGTTGGACGACATCACTGGCCGCGTAAAAACCGGCGAGGCGCTCTCCTCGGCATTCGAGGCGCAAAGCGGCTTTCCGGTGATGTACACCACCACGCTGCTCGCCGGCGAGCGCTCCGGCAACCTGCTTGAGGTGCTCGAGCGCTACGTCAGCTTCCAGCGCATCTCCCTCACCTTCCGCAAGAAATTGATTACCTCGCTCATCTATCCCTGCGTCCTGATGGTGCTGGTCACGGCGCTGGTCGTCTTCATGTTCACCTTTGTCGTCCCGCAGTTTGCGCAGTTGTATGACCAGATAGGTTCCAAGCTACCCGCCATGACCGTTGGGCTGCTTGGCTTCAGCAAATGGCTGAACAGCAATCTGTTGTGGATTGCGCTGGCTCTTCTGGCAATCGGCGCGGGGCTGTACCGCTTCTCCATCACCGAGCGCGGCCGGGATTTTGTGGACGGCTTCCGCATCAAGTTGCCCATCTTCGGCACCATCTGGCTCAAGTATCAGGTGGCGCTCTTTGCGCGCACGCTCTCGACGCTGCTCACCGGCGGCCTGCCGCTGGTTCCGTCGCTGGAAACGGCCGCGCGGTCGATTTCGTCGCGCCGCGTGTCGAAGGCTGTGGTCGCGTCGATCTCCACCGTGCGCGAGGGCAAGAGTCTGGCCGAGGCGCTGGGCCAGACCGGCGTCTTTCCCGACCTGGCCGCGGAAATGATCACCGTGGGCGAGCAGACCGGCGCGCTGCCGGCCATGCTCAACTCCGTAGCGGAGTTTTTTGAGGAAGATGTGGCGACCGCGCTCACCGCATCGCTTGCGCTCATCGAGCCGGCAATTCTCATCGTTATGGGCGTGGTCGTCGTCTTCATTCTCATCTCGCTTTATCTGCCCATCTTCTCGCTGGGACAGACAAGCATGGGTCAGGGATAATTGGGCATGGCAGACGCAACTCTCATTTCGCTTCCCATTCCCGCGGGACAGGACGAGCGGACGCTGGCCGAGGCGCTGGCGCGCCGCTATCGCGCCGAGTTTGTCGACCTGAAGAACTTCAAGATTCAGCACGACCTGCTGCGCACGGTGCCGGTCGAGCTGATGTTCCGCTATAACTTTGTACCCATCGAGCTGCGGGACGATGCGCTGGTGATCGCGGTCAGCGATCCCTCCCGGCTGATGGTGCTTGATGAAATCGCGGGACTCCTCGGCAACCGCATCGTCGCGCGCGTCGCTACCCTCTCGCAGATCACCGACCTGCTGAAAAAAACCGAGCAGTCGCAGCGCGTCCTCGACGAGGCCAGCGAGGGCCTGACTTTCGATGTGCTTACCGGCGATGACAACTCCGACGAGAACATATCGATCGAAAAGTTGACCAGCGAGGAAGACATCAGCCCCATCATTCGGCTGGTGGATACGACCATCTTCACCGCTCTCGAACGGCGCGCCTCCGACATTCACATCGAGACCAACGACGATTCCGTTGTGGTGAAGTACCGTATCGACGGCGTGCTCCAGGCGGCCATGGCGCCCATTGCCCGCGAGCACCATTCCACCATTCTCAGCCGCATCAAGATCATGAGCGAGCTTGACATCGCCGAGCGCCGCGTGCCGCAAGACGGCCGCTTCCGCGTGCGCTACAAGACCCGCCTGATCGACTTCCGCGTCTCCATCATGCCCACCATCCATGGCGAAAACGCCGTGCTGCGCGTGCTGGACAAGGAGTCGATGAGCGAGAAGTTCCGCAACTTGACGCTCGATGTGGTGGGCTTCGCCGAGGAAGATTTGAAGCGCTTCCGCCGCTACATCCGCGAGCCTTATGGCATGGTCCTGGTCACTGGCCCCACCGGGTCCGGCAAGACCACAACCCTCTACGCCGCTTTGAATGAGATCAAGAGCGACGAGGACAAGATCATCACCATCGAAGATCCGGTCGAGTACCAGATTCGCGGTATTACGCAGATCCCCGTCAATGAGAAAAAGGGTCTGACTTTTGCGCGCGGCCTGCGCTCCATCCTGCGCCACGACCCCGACAAGATTCTGGTCGGTGAGATTCGCGACAATGAGACGGCGCAGATTGCCATCAATTCCGCTCTCACCGGGCATCTGGTCTTTACCACCGTCCACGCCAACAACGTGGTGGATGTGCTGGGCCGCTTTGTGAACATGGGGGTCGAGGTCTACAACTTCGTCTCCGCGCTCAATTGCATTCTGGCCCAGCGGCTGGTGCGCACCAACTGCGACTACTGCTCCCGCACGGTCTTTTACAAAGACGATGTGCTGCTGGCCTGCGGCATGGATCCCGATGAGTGGCGCGGCTTCGGTTTCCGCGAAGGCGCCGGCTGCATCGAGTGCGGCGGCACCGGCTACCGCGGCCGGACCGCGATCCACGAGCTGCTGGACTTGACCGACCCCATCCGCGAATTGATTCTGGAAAAGAAGCCCACATCGGAAGTGCGCAAACTCGCCCGCAAAGAGGGCATGAGCTTTCTCCGCGAGTCGGCGCTCGATCGCGTCCGCCGCGGCCTGACAACTCTCAAGGAAATCAACAAAGTTACGTTTATCGAGGCATCGCGCTGATGAGTTCGATTCTGAACAAAGGCGGTTCTCAATCCAGCGCCCGTCCACCGGCAGCGGTTGAAATTACGCCCGAAGGTATACTGGCCGCCGCGCTTCCGGGGCCAGGACAGCCGCCTGTCTACGCCTTCCAGCCTCTGCCGGCCGGGGCTGTCGTTCCCGGCATCGGCGAACCGAACCTGAAGGCGCCGGAGGTTCTGGTTGCTGCTATCCGCTCCACCCTCAGTCAGGTTTCACCGCGCACTCGCTACCTCTCGCTGGTTCTTCCTGACACGGTGGTCAGGGTCTTCGTTCTGGACTTCGATTCCCTGCCCTCCAAGCCGGCTGAAGCCGCCTCGGTGCTGCGCTTCCGCCTGCGTAAAATGGTTCCCTTCGACGTGGAGCACGCGGGGCTCAGCTACCAGGTGCTCGTCGAAAACAAGAGCGAATGCAAAGTTCTGGCGGCCGTGCTTCCTGGTCCCGTGCTCGCCGAATACGAGGCTGCCGTCCGCGCCGCGGGATACGAGCCCGGCGCGGTGCTGCCCTCCAGCCTTGCCGCATTGGAGACCGTCGATTCCATGGGGGCCGTGCTGATCGCCAACCTCAGTCCCCTCGCGCTCACCACCTGCATCGCCAACGGCCAGGATTTGCTTCTCTATCGCACCCTCGACCTGCCCCCCGACCCCGGCCAGCAATTGCTGGAGGTGCAGCGCGGCATCGCTGTGGCGGCTGCTTATTATGAAGACAAATTGGGAGTCGCTCCAACCCAAGTGCATTACTCCGGCAGTTGCGAAGCTGAGTTCAATGGCGCCAACATCGGCGACGTGGAAAGCTTCGCCCTCTGGCTCGACGACCCGTATCTGGCCGTGGTTGAGCTTGCGCCCCGCCCGGAAACGGGCGCGGTGACGGCGCTCGGCAAGGCAAGCATCGCCGGCGTAACCGGCGCGCTGGCGGGGGTCAGATAATGCGCATAACCCTCAATCTCGCCAGCCGCCCCTTCGCTGACCTCGGGCCGGCCATCAAGCGCCTGCGCATCGCCATGGCCGTGTTGGCGGTGTGCGCAATCGGGCTCGGCCTGGCCCTTCATGCGATTCACGAGCGGGCCGAGCAGGCCCGCGCCCGTGACCATTCCCTCGACGGCCAGATCGCCCACATCGCCCATGAACGGCAAACCTATCAGGAACTGATGCGCCAGCCGGCCAACGCCCAACTGCTGGATCAGGTTGGGATGCTTAACCGTCTCTTCGATGAAAAAGCATTCAGTTGGACGCTGGCTATGGAGGACCTGGAAACCGTGCTGCCCGGTGGAGTGCAGGTTTCCAGCATCGAGCCGGTCCGCGCCAAAGACGGCCGCATAACTTTGCACCTGCACGTGATTGGCCCCCGCGACCGCGCCGTCGAGCTGGTCAGGAACCTGGAACACTCCAGGCGCTTCCTACTGCCACGCATCGTGGGCGAAAACGCCGAGTCCACCGGCGGGCCTAACGAGAGGCTGGTGCCCGTAAGCGCCTCGAACCGGGTGGACTTCGATCTCCTTGCCGACTACAATCCCGCCCCGCCCGGAGAACACAAGGCGGCCAGGAAGCCCTCTCCGGCAAACGAGGATTCCATCTACCGGCCTATCTTGCGAGCGGTTCCGCCGGCCTCCGGGCCTGTTTTCGTCCCGCAGACGCGCATGAACCGGAACGGGGTTCCGGGACCGGGACGTCCGCCCTATACCGGCCCACAGCAGCCGAGGCCCTCGGCCTATCCAACTCCCGGAGGCCCGCAATGACCGCCAAACAAGCATCGCCATGGCGCGAGCGCCTTGCCTCCCCGCTCACCTGGCATTATGCCGGCTTCGCTGTGCTGCTCTTATTAGTGATCGCGTTGGCTGTCCGGCTCGGACTGGACTGGGCCGCCACCAACGGCCGCTCCACTGACGCCCTGGTTGGCAAACAAGTTGAGCTGAAGGCCCTCGACTTGCAGACCGCCCCCCTGCGGGGCCTCGACAACCGCGTCAAAGACTCTCGTTCCCAATTGGAGGCCTTCTACTCCAAGCGCATCCCGCCCAACTACTCTTCGATCGCAACCCGCATCGGCGATTTGCAGGTCAAATCGGGTGTCCGCCTCTCCAGGGTGCAATATACGCAAGGCCCCCCCGGCTCCGATCTCACTGAGATCTCAATGGACGCCGGCATCAGCGGCGCATATCCCGAAATCATGCGCTTTATCAACAGCTTGGAACGCGACAAGACCTTTTTTGTCATCCGGGCCATGGCGCTCACCGGCCAGCAGGGCGGCCTCGTCAATCTGCGCCTGCGGGTCTCCACCTGGCTCCGGCCCGCCGATGCGACGGCCAGCGGTTTGCCGCCCACTCCAGAAGCTGGCGATGCAACGCCAGCGCTCCCCGCTGCCGGAAAGGAGGGCGAATAGTCATGGCCCTTCGACTGGGAACGGAAAACAAGCGTCAGGTCTATCTCGTCGTCGGATTGTTCGCGGTTATCGTCCCCGCTGCGATCTATGAGATCCACGGCTATTTTGCCGAGCCCGCCACGCCGGTGCGCACCGTAGCCCCAACCCCGGCTCCGGCGCTCGCGCTTCATCCAACTGCCGCCGCGCCTCCCAATCCGGCTGTCTCCTCCCAGCCCGCCGGCCCGGACGCCGAAAAGCTCTCCAACGCCGGCCTCGATCCCACACTGCATTTCGACAAGTTGGCCCAGAGCGAGGATGTGGAATACGAGGGCACGGGCAGGAATATCTTCTCAGCAGAATCAGTGCCGCCCGTCATCCCTCACTCGATTGTGCCTCCCCGGCCAGGCCCGCCAAGTGTGACCTCGTCCTCACCGCCTGCGTTCGTGAGGCCCCAGCCGCCGGCGATCGATCTCAAATACTTCGGCTACTCCCAGGCCAAGGACAAGTCGCTCAAAGCCTTCTTCCTCCACGGAGACGACATCTTCATGGCCAAAACTGGCGAAATTGTCGATCATCGCTTCAAGGTGGGCGCAATTATGCCAGGCAGCGTACAGGTCACCGACCTGGGCTACAACAACACGCAAACTCTGCCGCTGACGGCAAACTAGAGCGATGAAGTGATGCAGACCATCCCAACCCGCAATCGCAAACCCTCCGAAGAGGGCTACGTTCTGCTTGCGGTCATCTTCATGCTGGCGATCCTCACCCTCGCCCTCGCCATTGCCGCTCCGGTTGTCAAAAAGGATATTCAGCGCGACCGCGATATCGAGACCATGCGCCGCGGCAAGCAATACGTCCGCGCCATCAAGCTCTACTACAAGACATTCCATGCCTATCCCCCGAGCGTCGATGCGCTGGTCATGACCAACAACATCCGCTTTCTGCGCAAGAAATACATCGACCCCACCACCGGCAAAGACGCATGGAAGCTGATCCACGTTGGCCAGAACAAGGTGCCGACGGCCTGGGGCTTTTTTGGAGTGCCGCTTGGAGGGGCCGGGACGGGGGCGGGTCTCTGCGGGAATGCACTTCCTGGCTCGGCGCCTCCTGGTTCAAGCCCGCCCGGCGGCGGCTCGATGTTTCCATCCGGCGGTCCCGGAATCGGTTTCGGCGCATCCTCCGCTGGAACCAGCGGCTGTCCCGACACAACCACCGCCGGCGCCGCCGGTACAGCCTCAAGCGCAACGAACGGCACGACGGGCCCAAACGCGGCCAACGGCAATTCAACTTCGGGAACAGGTCTAACCGGAGAAACCTTTGGCGGAGGACCGACCATCGGCGTTTCGCCCGGCAGTCCCAAGCAATCCATCCTTGTCTACCACAAGAAGAACCACTATAACGAGTGGGAGTTCGTATACGATCCACTCGCCGACCAGATGACGATGCAGGGAGGGAACCTCGGCAACAACGGCCCCGGCGTCCCCGGCTCTGGCGGAAACCCCGGCATTGGCGGCAATCCCGGAATCGGTGGCAACTCTGGAATCGGCGGCAACTCTGGTATTGGCGGCAACTCTGGCATTGGCGGGAATCCCGGCATCGGGAGCAACCCCGGCACAGCCAATCCCGGAGCTAGCGCTCCCCCGCCCTCGCCGCAGCAGTAGGTAAAACAAACAGCACCATCGTCCACGCACGCGCACAAAGCTCAAAAGCCCGTCCCTTCGCGAGGGGACGGGCTTCTTGCATGGACCAGCTATCTCAAGCGCGGGCCGCTTACACGCTGAACGAGGAACCGCAGCCGCATGTGCTCTTTACCTGCGGATTGTCGAACTTGAAGCCCGCCGCCTCCAGCGTCTCCACATAGTCCACCGTGCAGCCGTTCAGGTACATAAGGGACGTAGCGTCCACAAAGACTTGCAAGTCGTCGAACTTGAAGACCTTGTCCATCATGCCGCTCTGGTTCTCAAAAGCCATCGAGTATTGGAATCCCGAGCAGCCGCCGCCCACTACGCCGATGCGCAGTCCCGCGGGCAGTGGATCTTGGGTGGCCATGATCTCCCGCACCTTGGTAATTGCTTGTGGGGTCAGATTCAGTGGCGCCTTCTTTTCCGTTTCCTGTGCGGGTGCTGCCGTTGCTGTGGCCATGGTATCTCCCAATGGGTGAAATGCTTGCTGTACCGTAACTCTACTGCGCCGCGGACCTGCGCACAAGCCCAATCTGCGGCGCCCCCCCATTTGATGCAACCCGAGACCGGAAAGTCGCAGCTTCGGCTCCCCCGTTTGCGGGATGCCAGGGCTGTGCAACTGGTGCTATTCCCTATCTAGTTTAACTCCGGGTTTTCAGAACCGGAAATCTCACATCGGCAATAGCGATTAAAGCCGGCCCACCGTGCAAGAAAGAATGTGATTCTTGTCACGACGCCATCCCTCGGTTGGGGCTATGATGGGTAACCGTACGGCCCCTCTACTCACGAGACCGCGTTTCCTTTACGGACCCGCTGGCACTTGGGACCCAATGTTCTTCGGAGGTGGAGTATGACAATCGTTCCTGTTATGTGGTCGATTTGGGGTGCCTTGGTTCTCCTGGTGATAGCCCTCAAGCTGTACACCGGAAAACTGACCCAGGATGAGGATGACCAGATCATCCTCGACGATTCGTTCGATCGGGTGAAGATCGAACAGGCTGCAATTATGGCAAGAGTCGGCAGAATTGAACCGGTGCAGCGCGTGGCGCTTTGGCTTGCCATGGCTGCGACCATGTTCGTGGTCGTCTACTACGTCCGGGACGTCCTGCTTAACCTTCACCTGATCTAGGTCTCTGACCGTTTGATCTTGTACTACCTTGGGTGCCCCACCCTCGCGGCGCCTTTGTTTTCGCCGCTAGGGTGGGAGGAACAGATTTACCCGGTCAGAGACCTAGATCGCCCTGACTCAATGCTGGCTGGCGGCAGTTCTCGCGGCCGCCGCCTGCTAGCTTCTTCTGTACTCTTTTGCCGGAGATCCGGCAGTCATCGGAGGCTACTCGACTTCCTGCTTGGCGCGGTAGCCATCTCGCGCAATGATGTCGTACTTGAGCGGCTTGTGCTTTTCGTCCTGAATGCGCAGCGGCTGGCCTTCGTCGTCCACTAGTTCCACGCGCAGCTTGCGGTAGGTTCCGTCCTGCTTGGTATTGGTAGGCCTGTACACCAATTCGTATTTTGAGCGGATAGTCTGGTTGATCTGCTGGAAGATGTCGGGCAATTCTCCTTGAAATCGAGGAAAGTAGCTGGCGCCGCCCGTAAGGCTGGCGAAGGTCCTCATCTCGTTGTCGGCCTGGAGATTGTCCATATCGCGCATCTGGCCTCCAAAACCGCCGCGGCCTTCCGTCATTGCGCGCATCGCGCCGCCGGTTGAGACCGTGAAGATGGTGATGTCCTGCGTGGCCTTTACCTTCTTCAGGATCTTGTCGAGGGTAAGTTTTGAGAACGTATCCCGCCCGGAAGCGATGAGAATGATGTATTTGTGGCCCTGGATGCGGTCGAGGCGATCAATGCCCTCATACAGCGCGTCGAAGATGTTGGTTTCGCTGAAACCAGGGACTTGAAGGGAGTTGATCGCTTCGAGAAGCTGGTGCTTGTCCTGCGTAAAGTCGGTAACAATCTGCGTGTGCATGTCGAAGGTCATCAGGGCCACGTAGTCCTGCGGGCGCAATTGCTGGGCAAACGCATAGGCTGTATTCAGCATATCGCTCGCCTTGATCCACCAAGCGCGATTTGCCGCAAACTCGCAGATCATGAGGGCCGTGATCGGCGCCTCGACGCGTTTGAACCCGGAAACCTTCTGCTCCACTCCGTCCTCATAGACACGGAAGTTGCTAGGCTTGAGACCAGGGACAAACTGATGTGTCTTCTCTAGCAGCACGCCCACATCCACGGTGACTTCGGGCACGTCCACGCGCAACGAAAAATTCGCCATCCCCTCTGGATTCTTGACCTTGGGCTGGGCCGGAGCGGGCGGCGGCGCGTCTTCCGTCTTCTCCTTCTTCTTGGGTAGCGCGATAACCCCCGAGTCGGCGCCGGGTCCGCCCGCGTCGGGCGCGGCCTGGTCGGGCTGTTGCTGCGTCTGTTGAGGTTGCTGTGTGGCCTGGGCTATGCCAGGCTGCGCAACCGCCACGGCCAGAAGAACTGCAAACCAGCCGGCAAGCGGCATACGGTGAAAAGCGAAACGGGACGGGCGCATTGCTGACATGACGACCTCTGTGCTCAACAGCATACGGGAAGACAGCTCTATGCTTCCAGCGGCAAGGGGCTGCCGAAAAGGCTGTACTCTAATAGACGTGGAAACTCGCATGATGGAACCCCCAATTCGTCTGGCAGCCCGGACTCTCGCATTTTGCATCGCCACACTTGCGTCGATCGCGCTGCTGGGTTCAAGTTTGCTCCCGGCGCAAACCCCCGCCGCTCCCGCGGCTCCGCCCTCCTCCGCTGGCGGCTTCTTCCCGCTCAGCGAGGTGCGCCGCGGCATGACCGCAACCGCGTGGACAGTTTTCACTGGAACCAAGCCCGAGCCGATGGAAGTTGAAATTCTCGGCGTTTTACGTGGGGCGCGCGGCCCCGGCCACGACATGATCCTGGTCCAGCTCCACGGCGCCAAGCCCGAATACACCGGCGTGGTCGCGGGCATGAGCGGAAGCCCCGTTTACATTGGCAACCGGCTGCTCGGTTCGCTCTCCTATCGCATCGGCCAGTTCAGCAAAGATCCCATCGCCGGCATCACGCCCATCGAGCAAATGCTGGAAGTGCGCGACCTGCCCATCGATGACGCGCCGGCGCTAACGCAAAACCGGAATTCTGCCGCATTCTCAATCCCGGTTTCAGGCAGTGCAACTCCCGCCGGCGCACCCTCTGCGGACGGCATGAACTTCCAGGCCATGGAAACCCCTTTGGTGATGAGCGGCTTCCGCCCCGAGGCCATCCAACTCTGGCAGCGGCAAATGGCCGCCGCCGGACTGGACAGCATGGAAGTGGTTGCGGCCGGAGGCATGGGCGGTTTATCGAAATCGGCGGACCAGCCGGACGCTAAACCCTCAACCGCCGCCATAGCCACTGTCGTGCCCGGTTCGGCGGTCAGCATGCAACTGGTGCGCGGCGACCTGGAGATTGCCGCCACCTGCACCGTTACCTACATCGACCCCAAACAGCTTCTTGCCTGCGGCCATCCAGTCTTGCAGGCCGGCCCCGTCTCCCTGCCCATGACCACGGCGGAAGTAGTGGCCACGCTGGCCTCGCCGTTGAACGCCTTCAAGATTGTCAACACCGGCGACCCCATCGGCGCGTTTACCGAGGATCGGGACTCCGCCATTCGCGGCGTCCTCGGCCTCAAGCCGCGTATGATCCCCGTGCATATCGACGTACATTCGCCCGGATCGGATCGAAAGCTCAACATCGAGGTGCTCGACCTGCCTTCGCTCACTCCCCAGGCCGTCCTGGTGGCGCTCTATGAGTCGCTTCTCCCCACTAATGAAAGCACTGCGGAAACCAGCTATCACCTCACCGGTAAAGTCGATCTCGACGGCTACCCCGCGTCCCCTCTCGATCTTTGGGTCTCGGCCGGCGACCAAATGGGCGCGCCTTTAGCCACCGCGCTGCTTGCCGGCGAACGCTTTGCGCGCCTCTACTCCAACGGCGCGCGCCAAGGCGTCGTGCGAGCCATCGATCTCCAAGTCGAGGCCATCCCCCGGCGCATTCAGGTGGAACTGGAAACCGCGCGGCTGGTTTCAAACGATATCGTCCACGCGGGCGACACCGTTATCGTCGAGGCGAGCATCCGTCCCTGGCATCAGCCGGCGCATAATGTCCGTATTCCCTTCACCCTCCCGGCCCGGCTGGGCGCGGGCAACCTGCGCCTTTTGATCTCAGACTCCGGTACTCTGGACCGGACTCTGGACCAACCCAGGTTTTCCAGCCGCCCTGTCGACTTCAATACCGTGCTGGCGCAGGCCTTGGCGCAGCACTCCGCAAACCGCGTCTATGTAAGCCTTTTGGTTCCTGAAACCCAGGCTGGAATGGCGGGACAACCCCTGCCAAGCCTGCCCCTTTCAGTGGCAAATGCGCTAGAACCGTTGCGCACCGCCCAGGATCTGAACCTGAATGGCGAGTCTGCCGAGGTGGTGGGCGAGGCCCCCGCCGGAGGAATCTTGAGCGGTTTTCAGATTCTTAATCTGCGCATTGAGCCGGGAGGCGGTTTAAACTAGGTTTGACGTAGAAACCCTCTCCCTCCAACGTCAGGGTCGGCGCTTTTGGGGAAGCGTGTCGGCCTCTTTTCTTACTACCCCGACGAGGACTTCGGTAAAACGATGGCCATCATTCAAGGACTTGCAGCGCACGCGGCGGGCGCGGAACTTTTGCCGTATCGTTACGACCCAGGCACGCTGGGCCCGCAGGAGGTAGAGATCGCCATCACCCACTGCGGCATCTGTCACAGCGACCTTCACCTCATCTCCAACGACTGGGGAATCAGCCACTATCCCTTCATTCCCGGCCATGAGATCGTGGGCGCCGTCGCTGCCGTTGGTGAAGAGGTGCGATCGCTCGAGGAAGGCCAGCGTGTAGGCCTGGGCTGGCAATCCAACTCCTGCGGCGAGTGTGAGTGGTGCACCCGTGGAATGGAGAACCTTTGTCCGGCTGCCGAGGGTACCTGCGTCCATCGCAACGGCGGTTATGCTGAGCGCGTTCGCGCCAATGCCCGCTTTGTGATTCCCATTCCCGCCAACCTCGAGAGCGAATCCGCGGCGCCGCTGCTATGCGGCGGCATCACCGTCTACAACCCGCTGCGCACCCATGGCGTGAATCCCTCGTCGCGCGTCGGCATTGTCGGCATCGGCGGGCTGGGCCACATCGCTATCCAGTTCGCCCGCGTCTTCGGCGCTGAGGTCACTGCCTTCTCCACTTCGGCCGCCAAAGAAGAGGAAGCGCGCACCCTCGGCGCTCATCGCTTCGTCAACAGCCGCGAATCCAAAGCGCTCAAAGAAGTAGCCGGTACTCTGGACTTCATCCTCAGCACCGTCAACGCCGACCAGGATTGGGGAACCTTCGTTCAGGCTCTACGGCCCACCGGAACGCTCTGCTTTGTCGGCGTGCCTCCGTCGCCCGTGTCGGTACACGCCTTCCCTCTCATCTCCGGCCTCCGCTCCATCACCGGCAACCCCACAGGTAGCCCGTTTCGGTTGAAAGAGATGCTGGATGTGGCCGCCCGCCACGGTGTCAAAGCACAAACCGAGCGCTTCGCCATGGCCAAGGCCAATGAAGCCATCGAAAAGGTGAAGAAAAACAAGGTCCGCTATCGCGCCGTGCTGGCGAACTAGCCCATCCTCGAGTCGGGAGTTGCGCGCATCGTGAATTGTGCGCATTTCCCCGGCAATAGGCATTTACGATACCGCCACCGCGGAATTCACTCTTCGCGGGTTGAAGCCGGCGGAGACGTGCCGCAGCAGATCGCCAGGGTGAATCGGTTTGCTCAGTAGGTCAAACCGGTGCCCTTCCCTGGCCGCCGACGCCATCATATCGGACGTCGCAGCCTGTCCGGAAAACAGCAATATCCTGCAATCGGGGAAGATGCGCCTCACCCTTACCGCTAATTCAATCCCATTCATTCCCGGCAGCATCACGTCCGTGAGCAGCAGTTCCGGAGGCATCAGCAGTGCGGTCTCCAGCGCCTCTTCCGCGTCGTAGGCCGGTAAAGCGGTATAACCGCTCCTGTTCAGGATCTCCGCAAGCGTGTCGGTAATGACTGACTCGTCGTCTACCACAAGAACAACGGGACGATTCGCGACCGCGCCCGACGATCGCATCGGGACTTGCTCGATCGGTACTACTGAGAACTTCGTCTTTTGAATCATTTTTGCTTCTCTCCTCGCAGATGGTTTCAGGGCCAAATCGAATTGCGCCTTCATGGCTTCTTCATTGTTCGTACAGCCCCTGCATTGCCTTTCAGTGCGGCAGCCGTACAAAACACCCGGTTTTCGAGTACCGGAAATTGACCCCGCTCACCCAACCTAGCAGCCTCCTTGCAATACGGGGAGATTCTTTTTGATTCGGATCAGATCTTTATAATCTGCTCTTTATCAGCTTCTTATAGCTGGCATCAGGACCATGCTAATTCTCGAAATGAAAAAGAAAAGCTTCTTGCAAGACCTTGCAAATCCTCCGGACGATTAGTATGCTTTTAACTGAAGGATAGCTTTACGTTATTTTAGTCATACGTTTAGCGCACGTTCCTCGTTAGAGACCACGCCTGCCGCGTAAATCCGGGGGACACCACGACATGGCAACCAATTCAGATCCGAACGCCCCTCCCATGCATTTTCAATCGATCCGTCAGCTCGACGTACCCAAAGGGCGAGACGGGAAGCATAAGAGGATTGTTACGCAATTATTGAGCGACATCGATCAGTTGCCGGCTGGCTCCGCGCTGAAGATCCCACTCAATTCGCTGCCCGACTCGAAGGAAAACATCCGCTCCGCGCTCAATCGCGCGACCAACCAGAGAGGCATTGAGGTGGCCACATCCAGCGACGAGGGCCATCTCTATGTGTGGAAGGTCGAGCCCGAGTCTTGAACCATTTTGTTTGTGAGGTCGCATGACGCTCTTCCATCTGTACGGCAATCGATCATGACCTCGGTGCGCATCGACAAATGGCTCTGGGCGGCTCGCTTCTTCAAGACGCGGGCGCTCGCCTCAAAGGCCTGCGATCTTGGCCGCATTCACTCAAACGGCATTCAGGCCAAGCCGGCGCGCGAAGTCCGCGTGGGCGACAAGCTGACGATCAAAAACGAGGGCGGCGAGTTTCTTGTTGAGGTGCTGCAACTCAGCGAGATGCGCGGTCCCGCCGCCGTTGCCCAGACGCTCTATCGCGAAACCGAAGCCAGTGTAGCCGCGCGCCTCAAGCTGGCCGCCGAGCGTAAAGCGATGCAGGAGTTCGCGCCCCTCCCGGAACATCGCCCCTCGAAACGCGACCGCCGCCGCATCATTCAGTTTCGCGGCGAAAGATAGACTCCGCACAGTCAAGGCCGCGAAACAGGTGTTGCATCGCTATCCGCCCAATACCCGCTTCGTGCCGTAACTCGCAAGCCGGGATGATCTCGCAGCCGCAGCTCGATCGCATGAAACCCCGGATGCGGCGACTGCGGCTGAAAGCTCAGCACATAGCGATTCGGCACGTGGTTTGAGATTTCAGCTAAATAGCGTTCGAGACTCCTGGGAGCATCGAGTTTGAAGTATTCACCCCCCGTGAGACGAGCAACGGTTTCAGGGATGTTTCGTTTCATGTCATCGGTCGTCAAGATGGCTAACGCCTTGGCCAGAGCCAGGGGAGGCACAAGCTGAGTCAGGCAGTCGTACGCCTGGATAGCCTTGTTGTGTGTGGCATCGGGGTCCGGATCGGGGTCCTTGCCCATGCATCCATGCGGAGGGTTCGGATGGGGATTCTCAAGCCCCAGGCCGCCCATCTCGGTCGGAAGTTCCCGACTGGCGTAGTGCGCTGCCTCCGACTTTGCTGTCGAGTACCCAACACTGTAGATCACCGTGTTGGTGTCCGTAACGGCGCGTAGCGCGTCTTCAAGCTCAATGTGGCTGCCCCGGTCCAAGGTCTCGCTGATCATCAGAATGGCGCGGCGGTATTCATGAGGTTGATTCCGCAGCAGATCGACAGAGAATCCCAGCGCGTCAAGGATGGCGGCGCCGTTATCTCCCAAGCTTTCGTTGTGGATGGCGTTGGGTGATCCGCAGTTGTCCAGATGATGTTGTCGGGTACAGCCCGGCTTGAGCGTCCGGATCGCATCCGCTGCTGTGTTCGTATTCGCAGTGAACTCTTGAAGCAAACTTGGCTGACTGTCGAAAGTGACCACGGCCACCCTGTGACGAACGTTGCCGATGATCGACTCGAGCATAGGAGCCAGCGGAGGCGCGATCGAGGCGAACCGGTTGAACTCACGCGCGCCGGCTCCGCCTACTTCAATCACAACCACCAGCGCCAAAGGCTCGCCGTCTGTATCCTCGTCCAGCGTCAGCTTCTGCTCCACGCCGTCATCGGTAACGCGAAAATCGTCCGCCTTCAGCGTGAAAACAACCTCGCCCCGCGCGTTCCGCACCAGCGCGGGAACCAGCACGGCAGTTGATTGTGTGCGGAGCGGCGGAGCGTGCCCCGAGGAGGTTGCCGGAGCCTGCGCAAGCCCGAAGGGGGACGATAACAACGCGATTGCGGCAACCAGCTTCATCGTCACGCTTTCCTTGTTGGGCAGTGGAACTGTTGGAAGTCCCCTCAAGTTTAGTAGACTCAACTCCAGCATGTTTGTTACAGCATCCACAATCAGCCGCCCCCGTTTCGCAATCCGCCTCTCCGCGCTTGCAATAGCCTTCGTGGCTGCAGCAGCCGCACAGCCGTCCCTTGCCCAGGGCACACATCTTTGGACCCAATCGCGGCTCGAAGAGTTTGAGAAGGGCACGCCGCAGGGGGTTTCGATTGCCAGCGACGGCCATCTGCGCGAGGGGCCAGGCTTGACCGAGATCATGACCACGCCCTCCACGTATGTGTGGTCTGTGGCCGTGGACAAGGCCGGCACAGCTTACCTGGGAACCGCCTCGCCGGCCGCTGTGCTGCGCGTAGGGAAGGACGGCAAGCCCTTCACGCTCTTCGAGACCAAAGACCTGAGCGTGCAGGTGGTGCGCCTGGGACCGGACGGAGCGCTCTACGCGGCTACGCTGCCCAGCGGTAAGGTCTACAAGCTCAACACCGACGCCACAGCCAAACAGGATGAGGCCAGCGCCACGGTGGTCTTCGACGCCGCCAAATTCGATGCGGCAAAGACGGGACTGGACGAAGGAAAGCCCGCGCCAGACGGCGCCAAGCCCGACGCCGACAAGCCTGATACAAAGTCGCATTACATCTGGGATCTGACCTTCGACTCCGCCGGGCGGCTCTACATCGCCACGGGCGGCCCAGGAGCCGTCTATCGAGTCGATCCCTCCAAGCCTGACGCTAAGCCGGAAGTCTTCTTCAAATGCGACGAAGAACACATCCGCTCGCTCGCCTGGGACGCGAAGGGCAACCTCATTGCGGGCTCGGACGGGTCGGGACTGGTTTACCGCATCGATCCGCAGGGCAAGGGCTACGTGCTCTTCGAGGCGCCCAAGCGCGAAATCACTTCCGTTGCCGTTGCCCCGGACGGCACTGTCTACGCGGCCAGTGTCGGCGACAAGAGCCACAATCCGCTGCCGCCGTTGCCCGTGCAAGGCGTTGGCTCGATCACCATCACCGTGGTCCAGCCGGGATCGCTGGCTGCAGCCAACACCAGTGTCTCGGTGCCTGAGGGCAGCGAGATTTACGCGCTCAGCGAAGGGCAAGCCCCGCGCAAGCTCTGGGCCGGCAAGGATGAGATCGTCTATGCGCTGGCCTCTCGCCAGGACGGTCTGCTCGCCCTCACCGGCAACCGCGGGCGGATTTTCAGAATCGCCGCCGACGGCAGCTACGCCGACGTGGCCCACCTCGAAGCGCAGCAGGGCTTGTGCATGGCCGCGGTACAAGACAAGGAAGGCATGGGCGGCGTTTTCATAGGCACGGGCAATACCGGCAAACTGGTCTTGATGGGCAACGCCGAAAAGCACGAATTCGCCAGCGATGTGCTCGATACGGGCGCGCTCGCCCGCTTTGGGCGCGTCGAGGTTGAGCCCGGCTCAACTGGCTACGACCTCCTCACCCGTACCGGTAACGTCGAGCAGCCCGTGCGCGGCCACGGCGACTGGGGATGGAGCGACTGGCAGCCGCTCAAAGACAGCGCGGTAGCTTCTCCGCCCGGCCGATTCTTCGAGTGGAAGGCCGTGCTGCACGCAGGTGCAACCGTAGGCAGCGTGGGCGTAAACTACCTTCCTGTAAACGCGGCTCCCGTTGTGGACGATCTGATCGTGGTGCCGGGAGCGCGCATCAATCCGCAGGCCATGGCCCAGCCGATTAACCAATTACCCCCGGTCACCATCGTCTTTCCTTCCAACCAGAACAACGGCTTCGACGGGAGCGCCAGCCAGCCCTTGCAGGCTTTCAAAGACCGCACCGCCATCACCGTCCACTGGGCCGCGCACGACGACAACGGCGACGACCTCATCTTCGCCCTCTATCTGCGCGGCGACGGCGAACACGTATGGCGGCTGCTCAAGGACCAAATCACCGACAAGGCTTACAGCTTTGACGCCACCCAGATTCCTGACGGCGGCTACCAAATCAAAGTGGTAGCTTCCGACGCGCCCTCGCACACACCCGGCGATGCGCTCACCGGCTACAAAGTCAGCGAACGGTTCGAAGTGGATACCACGCCGCCGGTCGTGACCGGGCTCAACGCGGTTGAGGCGGAAGCAGATTGCAAGCACACGCCCTGCACCCGGCAGATTCGCGTAACCTTTGACGCCGAGGACGCCTTCTCGCCCATCGCCCATGCTGAATATTCTCTGGACGCTGGCCCTTGGAAGTACATCGAACCCGTCGGTGGCCTGTCGGACTCGAAGCGCGAGCACTACGACCTGAAACTCTCCCTCGATGCACCTGACATCAAGCCCGGCGAGCACCTCATCACAGTCCGCGTCTACGACCGGCACGACAATGTGGGCGCTGCCAAGACGGTATTCACCACGAAATAGCATCGACCATGTCTCACAGATTCGGGTGCCCCACCCTCGCCGCGTTTTTCGCCTTTGCGGCTAGGGGTGGGGTTGCACGAGGCGCAATGCGATTCGAGCTTTACATAGCGGCGCGGTACCTTAAAGCCAAGAGGCGGCAGGCCGTGGTCGGCGTGGTCACCACCATCTCCATAGCCGGGGTCGCCGCCGGAGTCGCCGCGCTCATCATCGCCCTCGCCATCACCAACGGCATGAGGCGCGACCTCCAGGATCGCCTCCTCGGAAACTCGGCGCATGTAGATCTCATGCGCGTCGAGTCCGACGGCATCCGCGACTGGCAGCCACTCGTCGCCCGCTTGCGCACCCTGCCCCACGTCGTCGCCGATGCGCCGGGAATCTACGGCCAGGTTCTCGTTTCCCGCGGCCCGCGCGCCGGCTTTGCCCTTATCAAAGGGATCATCCCCTCCGAGGAGCGCACCGTCAGCAGCTTGCTCAACTCCATCGTCTCCGGCTCGGCCCAGGAACTGGATCCCGCAGCTCCCGCCACCAGGCGGCAGGCAAACTCCGTCAACGCTCCCTATCCAGCCCTCGTCCTCGGCAAAGACCTAGCCGAACAGATCGGCGTCCAGGTGGGCGATAGCGTTCTCGTCACCAGCCCCCAGGGCGAGCTGACCCCGCTCGGCCTTGCCCCCAAATATCAGCGCTTCCGCGTCGTCGGCATCTTCCACTCCGGCTTCTACCAATACGACGCGGCCATGGCCTTCATGCGCCTCAGCGACGCGCAGCGCCTCTTCAGCGAGCCCGACCTGCTCTCGGTCATCAGCTTCAAGGTGGACGATCTCGATCGCGCCCCCGCCATCGGCCAGGCCATCGAACGCGCCGCCGGCAAAGGCTTTATGACCACCAACTGGATGGAGCAGAACCGCGAGCTCTTTCGCGCTCTCAAGCTCGAGCAAGTGGTCACCTTCATCGTCATCGCCCTCATCGTCATCGTAGCCGCGCTTAACATTCTCATCGCGCTCACCATGATGGTGATGGAGAAGACCCGCGACATCGCCGTCATGATGAGCTTTGGCGTCGAGCCCGGACAGGTGCGCCGCATCTTCCTGCTCCAGGGACTGCTCATCAGCCTCATCGGCACCGCCGTCGGTCTCATTCTCGGCTACCTCGCCGCCTGGGCTGGAGGCCACTACCACTTCATCCATCTCTCCGCCGAGGTCTACTCCATCGATACTCTGCCCTTCGCCCCGCGCCCGCTCGACGGCCTGATCGTCGCCGCCGTCTCCATCGGCATCTCGCTCCTTGCCACGCTCTACCCCTCCTCCGCCGCCGCCCGCGTCCTCCCCGCCGAGGCGTTGCGCTACGAGTAACATGGGAAACAACTTCGTTGCCTGGCTTACGACCCTCGCAGAAATCCTAGACACGGCCCCGTACTCGCTCGAGAAATCAACCAGACGGTTTTACGGCTATCCCGATCCGCGTTGATAATCGAAGCCTATGTACTTCTCCGACCTCGCATTATCGAAACGTCTTGAGCGCGCCGAAGGAAGCACCTGCGTTCGGCACGCGGAAGCTCATCGCCGCTTGTTTCCTGATAGCGGCGCTGACTGGATGGAGTGCGCCGGCGCATACGCGGTCTTCGACGGCATCGACTCTCCTATTACGCAAACCTTCGGACTTGGCATTTTCGAAGAACTAACTGAAGCAGCGCTGAATTCCATAGAAAAGTATTTTCTGGACCGCGGAGCACCGGTGGTTCACGAGGTAAGTCCCTTCGCGGGGACCGCCGCGCTGGGCATCTTGTGCGACCGATGCTACAAGCCTGTCGAGATAAGCAGTGTCCTCGTCCGGCCTGTGGAGCGGCCCGCCGCCGAAGAGCAGAAGGACGTCAGTGCGAGGATCATTACACCGGCTGAATCGCAACTCTGGAGTGAGGTCAGCGCCACAGGCTGGTCACACGAACATCCCGAATTGCTTGATTTCCTTCTGAATCTCGGGAGCATCTGTGCAGCGCGCGAAGAGACACTCTGCTTTCTTGCCGAATACTGTGGCAGACCAGGCGCTGCCGCGCTACTCGGTATTCACGATGGCGTAGCCGTGTTCGGCGGCTCGGCTACCGTTCCGGAACTGAGGCATCATGGGCTGCATTCTGCGCTGCTAGACATGCGCATGCGCTGCGCCTTTGACCATGGATGCAAGCTGGCAATGATCGTTGCTCAGCCGGGCAGCGCTTCCCAGCGCAATGCAGAGCGCAATGGGTTTCGCATCGCTTACACGCGAACCAAATGGCAATTGCAATCCTGAATCGGATCCCGTCCGCAAGCCTGCTGTCTCCGTCGCTGAATGCACCACAATAAAAAACACTTGACATATTCCCATATAGGCATGTAACGTTCCGTCATGGCAAGAGCAAGCACCACATCGGACGCCTTCAACGCGGTTGCCGAACCCCGCCGGCGACAGATTTTGTCCTATCTTGCCGGAGCCGAGCGGCCCGTCGCAGAGATTGTGACCGCCCTCGGCCTGGAGCAGCCTTCCGTCTCCAAGCACCTGCGCGTGCTGCGCGACGTAGGGCTGGTTCGTATGCGCTGCCAAGGCCGCCAAAAGCTCTACCGCACCAACGCCGAAGCCATACGCCCTCTGCACGCCTGGGCCGCAACCTTCGAGCGCTACTGGCAGCACCAATTACTTCGAGTGAAGGAGCGCGCGGAAGCGATGTTCCGTCAAGACCCACCGGAGTTGAATTCCCCAAACCCCAATCCCAAGGAGAAACCATGATCGCCACCGAACAGACCCTCGAAAACATCACCTTTACCCTGAACCAGGAGATCCACGTCAAAGCTCCCCTGGAAACAACCTTTGCCGCGCTGCTCGAGCAACTCGGCCCCGGCAACGAGGACCATGAAGGCAAATCTCTCAACATGAAGATCGAACCCTGGCCCGGCGGCCGCTGGTACCGCGACCTGGGCAACGGCAACGGGCATTTCTGGGCCACGGTCCAGGCCATCAAGCGGCCCACGCTGCTTGAGTTCGTCGGTCCCATCTTCGCCTCCTTCCCGCTCGTCAACAACGTGCAATACCGGCTGAAGGAAGCCGAAGGCGGCACCTTGATCGTCTTCCGGCACACCGCGCTCGGCCTGCTCACAGACCAGCATAAGGCAGAGATGCCCAAAGGCTGGGCCGCCATGCACGACCGCGTTGTCAAACACGCCGAAGCCCGCTCATAACGTCCGCCTCGCGTCTTCCCCACATTTCGATTCATTGCAGAGGGTGCAGGGGGCTTCAGCTACGGCCCCCTGACCGCGGCTCGTTCGCCGCGTTTCTCCGCAGAACGGAATGTCAACATGGCTTTTGCGCCACGAAAGTGGCAAATCACTTAAATACTATTAGGCTTGAGCGCATGTTACTATGAGTGCCATCTATGACAAGCCATGTAAGCCATCTTCCTTCGAGAAAGTGGTCGATCGTCGCCTTGGGCTCGGCGGGGATGGCCATGGTCGTCGTCTCCTACCTGATCATGATCGCACTCGCATTTGCATTGCTCGGATTGCCGGTTCTTCTGTTCTGGTACTTGCCGCACGGCGGCCCGGCCAACTTTGCACTTCACCGTCTGCTTCTGGCCGCTTTCGGCCTTGTTGCCGGACCGACGATTCTCTGGTCGCTAGTGCCATCTAAAGACAAACATGACGTCAATGGCGTTCGCATCGACCTTGCAACAGAGAAGCGCCTGGCGAAGGAGATAGAGGCCATAGCGGTAGCCTTGCGCGAGCCGATGCCCTCCGAGGTGTACCTGATCGGCGATGCGAACGCATTCGTCAGTGAAGTCGACGCCGAGACGGGATTCGGCCGTCGTCGAATTCTCGGCCTCGGGCTGCCGCTTCTTCAGATGCTGACCATCGCGCAATTTCGAGCTGTGTTGGCACACGAATTCGCGCACTACTATGCCGGCGATACGAGGCTGGGACCATGGGTCTACGATGCGCGCAGAAGCCTGATCCGCGTCTATCAGAACCTGGGCAAGAACTCAACGGCCCTGCACCACATCAGGCGGTGGGGAATCGCTTCTGTTGCCTACAAGCTGCTGATGCTCGGCCTGACGAAGTACTGGCAACTCTTTATGCGGGTCACGCAGGCGATCTCCCGCCGCCAGGAAATGCGTTCCGATGAACTGGCTTGTTACATCGCCGGTTCCCAGGCTCTCATCGATGGACTCACAGGCATTCGCAGATGCAGCGCGGGCTTGGGCGCGTACTGGAATTCCATTGTTATCCCCGTCGCGATGGGCGGGTTTCAGCCCGATCTGGCAAATGGCTTTCAGCGGTTCATGCAGGCGCCGCAAGTCATCAAGGCAACATCGGAGTATCTCTCCCAGCAGGTCTCCATTGAAAAGCCCTCGCCCTTCGATTCGCATCCAACGCTCAACGAGCGCATCGATCGTGCGCGGCAGTTCAATCTGCCTGCTCCCCAAAGCTCGGGACTTGAAGACGCAAGCGATTTGCCGATGATTTCGCTTATCGAAAACGTTGCCGCGCTTGAAACCGGCCTCTTGAGGAAAGTTGTCCCGGCGCTGGCCGCCGTGGATTTGAAACCCCTGAACTGGGAGACAGCGGGATCAGACATCTACATTCCGGCGTGGCGCAAGCGGGTGGCGGACTTCCTTCCCTTCCTCTCGACAAAGAAGTTGGGTGAGCTCCCCCTCCTCGTGCTCAATCCACGGCCCATCGCATTATTGGTTGAGAATCCACCCAGAAGCCTTCTCAGTCAGTCGCAGCGCATTGCGGCCGCCTACGATATCCTCACCAGCGCGTTTGCTCTCTGCCTGCTTGAGAATGGCTGGAAGTTGGTCACACAGCCCGGCTTTTGGACTCTCCAGAACGGAGCATCCACAGTTGATCCCGCCGCGGTCATCGGAGCGCTCGGGAGCGGTACTCTCTCTGTCGTGGCATGGAGCAGCTTCCGCGCGGAACGGGGAATCGGGGACTGGCCGCTGGCGGCTCCAGTAGCTTCGCTTTCAGCCTGATAAGTTCGCAGGCGGAGACATCATTGGCGGCAGCCGAAGCAGGTCTAGCAGTCGTCTGCTTTGGGATAAAGGTCACACGTTCAGCTTCAGGCAGAACGCAAACCGCATTTTACTGAGAGCAATCGATCAAGAAAGAAGGCACTCGATATGGCTTCATCGCCGCAGCAACCGGTAAGCCTCCGCCCAGATCAATCCGGCCCTGGCGATCCGGAGATCGCCGATTTAATCCTGGAAGTGAAGGAGGGCCGCTTCGACGGGCTTCGCGAGTATCTTGCCCGTACGCGGGCAAGTGGCGACTGGCAGGATCGCATCTATGTCCTGGGATGCGTCGCTCCGAAAGCTTCCATCGACGCGTTAGATGCAGCCTGCGCCGCCGAGCCCGAAGCCGCCGATCTGCTTGTAACCCGATGCGCATACTACGGCAGCCTTGCCAGGACGATTCGCGGCTCAGGCACTTCCAATCAAGTCAGTAGAGCGAGTTTCCAGAATTCTTCAGAGTGTGTTAAAGCGGCAATGAGCGATATGTCGAGGAGCACGCAGCTTGACGGCCAGGATCCTACCGCATACACGCTTGTTCTCGGGCCGCTGACGATCTTCTCCGAGGTCGATCTCCAGAAACAAGCCTTCGCAAAGGCGACCGCGATTGCCCCAGACCTCGTTCCTGCGCACTTCTCCCTCATCTCTTCTTTTTCGAAACGCTGGGGTGGAAGTCACGAAGCCTCGCTCTCCTTCGCGCGGCAGGCAATGGCCAAGGCAGCCCCCGGAAGCGATATGGCGGCCTGCCTCTTCTGGGCGCACACCCTGGTCCGGACCCACTTCATCCATTTCGGTAACGACAGAGGAGGCGCAAGACGCTACGCATCAAAACCCGCAGTTGTAAACGAACTCAACGCCGCACTGGATAACTGGCTCGTGCCGTCCTTCGTTGCGCGGCGGTCAAGCATTCCATTTCTTCGCACAGCTTCGGATTGGTACCAGGCTGTGATGGACCAAGACCGCCTGAAAAGAGTGATTACCTTCACCGGGGAAGAGCTCAAGCTGCCGGCAGCCGCCGAAACTATGCCGCGACAGCCAATTAGAATCGGCTTGCTGAGCTGGATATTGGGCCGCAGGCCGTGAAGCCGCTACACCGGATTGAAGGCGGGTGGCGCACCCTAGGTATCTGAATTTAAACCAATCTACAAAAGTGGGTGCCCCATCCTTTCACGGTCTTATCGTGAAAGGGTGGGATACCTCGAATCTCAATCGCCCGATTTCCACACCACCACAAACGCCCGCATCGTCTCATTGCGTAAAATTATCTTCTCTTCGTGCATACTGGTAAAGAAGATGGGTGGAGAAGCGGCGGGACGCCGTAAAACCGTCCCGGCCATCCTCCGGCCCCCGTTACCAAATAAGATGAATATCAAGCTTGAACAGGCGAACAAATAGAGATAATCTTTTGACATGAAGAAGCGACCTATTGTGAAGCGTGGTGGGAGGATGACGGTGCGGGAGTTCCAGGCATCGTTTGGGGATGAGCAGCAGTGCGGCGAGCAGTTAAGCCGGCAGCGCTGGCCAGAGGGGTTTAAGTGCCCCCGCTGCGGGGGTCCGAGCCGCGGGTATATGGCGGTTCGCCAGGTGCATGAGTGCGCCCAGTGCGCTTATCAGTGTTCGGTTACGGCAGGGACTATCTTTCACAAGACCCGGACCCCGTTGAGCAGTTGGTTTTGGGCGATCTACCGCATGAGCCAGGACAAGAAGGGCATCTCGGCGATCGAGTTGGCCAAGGAGATCGGGGTTAGTTA
>Ga0182016_10001947_pt1 | contig 24672 bp, 21 predicted proteins | sample 712S2MmetaG_FD_120491 | JGI IMG/M metagenome (GOLD analysis project Ga0182016, IMG submission 120491) | Permafrost microbial communities from Stordalen Mire, Sweden - 712S2M metaG | ecosystem: Environmental > Terrestrial > Soil > Wetlands > Permafrost | place: Sweden: Stordalen | collected...
GACGCTCGCGGAGTACGAGCAGCAGGCGGAGCGGCTGATCGCGGCCGGCATGGTGAGCGAGGCCGGGTTGCGGTCGGCGCGCATCGAGGAGTACGCGCTCGGCCCGAGCGTCAATCTGAACTTCTTTTACTCGCCGCTGCTCGACGAGGTGGAACTCCTCGGCACCGATACGCGCCGGCAGACGAACCTCGACGGCCTGCGTTCGCTGCCGCCGAGCCAGTTGCGCCACGCGACCGCGATCCCCGTGCGGATGGAAGAGGCGGGCCATATCGCGACCACGCTGACGGAGTCGATGCTGGAGAAGGCCTTCGAGATGGGCGAGCGGTTCGTCGCGGCGGCGCGCGCGGCCAGCGCGCCGGGGGTCATCGGGCCGTTCGCGCTACAGTGCGTGATCGTCGCCGGGCCGCCCAAGGAGTTCGTCGTGTACGACGTCTCGCTGCGCATCCCGGGCTCGCCCGGCACGCGCTACACGCCGTACAGCGCGTATCTGTGGGGGCGCGACGTCTCGGTCGGCGAGCGCATCGCGATGGAGGTCGCGATGGCCCGCGACCGCGACCGCCTCGGCGAGATCCTGACGTAGGGAGGACGATGCGAACGCTGAGCGTGTTCAACCACGTCTCGCTGGACGGCTACTTCGTGGACCGCGCCGGCTCCATGCTGTGGGCGAAACCGGGCGCTGCCGACGACGAGTGGGACGCGTTTACCAGAGATAATGCCGCCGGCGACGGCGTGCTGCTGTTCGGACGGGTGACGTACGATCTCATGAACGGGTATTGGCCGACGCCGCTGGCCATGGAACGCGACGCCGACGTCGCCAAGCGCATGAACGACTTGACGAAGGTCGTGTTCTCGCGGACGCTGCGGGCCGCGACGTGGGCCAACACGACGCTGGTGGCGGGCGATCCGGCCGAGGCGATCGCCCGGATGAAAGCCGAGCCCGGCCCGCCGATGACGATCCTCGGGAGCGGCACGATCGTCGCGCAGCTGGCACAGGCGGGGCTGATCGACGAGTACCGGCTGATCGTCAATCCCATCCTGCTCGGCGACGGCCGCACGTTGTTCGAGGGCATCCCCGAACCGATAGCGCTGGAATTGGCGCACACGCGGGCGTTCAAAAACGGGAACGTGCTCGCGTGCTACAGGCCGGCGCCGCCCTAGTCGCGCTAGGGGCCGCGCGTGAGGTATCCGGTGAACGCGCACGACCACCGGAGGATCGGGATGCACGTACCCCATACCACCGCTTGCCGTTGCCGGCCGTCGCCGGCACCGGACCCCCATGCCGGCCGGCCGCCCGCGGCCGCTGCCGCCCGCCCCGCCGCTGACGCGATCGCGCCGCGCGCGCAGCCGCCGGTCGCCGCTCCGCCCGGACGGCGCGCCGTCGTCGACGGCACGCCGGAACTGTTGCTGGCCGCAGGCGGCCTCGGCGGCCTCGGCCTCGCGACTGCCGGGGCCGGGGCATTGGTCGCGGCGTCCTCGCTGGCGCGCTCTGCAGCCGCGTATGCGGGCGGCGTCGCGACCAGCGTTGCGCGCTCGCTCGGCGACCCGGTCCGCGTCGGCGAGCACGTGGCCGAGGGCGTCGTCGGGGGCGCCGCGTGGGCGGGCGCCGCGGCGGGCGTCTCCGCGTTGGCCGAGGCGGCGCGTACGCACGTAGCTCACGCCGAACGGCGCCCGTGAGCGCCGGTGCGACCGGCGGCCTCGCGGCGCGGCTCGTCGTGTACCTCGCGCTCGCGTGCCTCGGCAGTTACCTGTTACGAGCGCGCGCTCCGGCGGCGCCGTTCTGGCCGCCCGTGCTCGTCCTGATGGCGGGCATGGTCCTCGTCGGAGCGCTGCGCGACGTGGCCCGGCGCGGACGCGCCCGGCCGCCCTAGCGCGAAGGGCGCGGCGACGGGTGCCGCGCGAGCGCGGCTGGAAAGAGCCGCCAAGCCATGACGACATCCACCGCAACGCCGCAGGCCGGGACGCGCCCCGCCACCGCCGTCATTCTCGACTTCGGCGCGCAATACAGCCAGCTGATCGCTCGCCGCGTGCGCGAGGCCAAGGTCTACTCCGAGATCCTCCCGCACGACGCGCCGTGGGAGGAGATCGCGAAGCGCGGGCCTTCGGCGATCATTCTCAGCGGCGGTCCTGAGAGCACGCTGGAGGATTCGTCGCCGGGCCTCGACCCGCGCATCTACGACGCGGGCGTGCCCATCCTCGGCATCTGCTACGGCATGCAACTGATCGCGCGCGATCTCGGCGGCAACCTGGTGCGTTCCAGCCACAGCGAGTTCGGCCCGGCGACCCTCGAGGTCTCCGCCGACGCGCCGCTCTTCGCCGGCGCGCCGCCGCGCTCGCGCGCATGGATGTCGCACGGCGATACGGTGCTCGGTCCGCCACCCGGCTTCGCGACGATGGCGCACACGCCGACGTGCGCGATCGCGGCCTTCGGCGACGCCGCGCGGCGCGTCTACGGCGTGCAGTTCCACCCCGAGGTCGTGCACACCGAGATCGGCAGGCAGGTGATCGCGAACTTCCTGCACGGCGTCGCGGGCATCGCGCCGGCGTGGGAGATGGGATCGTTCGTCGATCGCGCCGTCGAGGAAATCCGCGCGAAAGTCGGCACGGGAAGGGCGATCTGCGCCCTGTCCGGGGGCGTCGACTCCGCGGTCGCCGCGACGCTGGTCGCTCGCGCGATCGGCAGCCAACTGACCTGCGTGTTCGTCGACCACGGGCTCCTGCGCAAGGACGAGGCAGCGGGCGTGCTGCAGGCGTTCCGCGACGTCCTGCACCTCGACGTCGTGCTCGTCGACGCGCGCGAGCGGTTTCTCTCGAAGCTCGCCGGCGTGACCGACCCCGAGCGCAAGCGCGTCATCATCGGCCACGAGTTCATCGCCGTCTTCGAAGAAGAGGCGGCGAAGCTCCCGGACGTCGGGTTTCTCGTGCAGGGTACGCTCTACCCCGACGTCATCGAGTCGAAGACGCCCGACTCCAAGGCCGGCCACAAAATCAAGTCCCACCACAACGTCGGCGGACTGCCCGAGGAGATGGTGCTGCAACTGGTCGAGCCGCTGCGGTCGCTCTTCAAGGACGAGGTGCGCGCGCTCGGCCGCGTGCTCGGCCTCCCCGCCGCGATCGTCGAACGCCAGCCGTTCCCCGGCCCGGGGCTCGCGGTGCGCGTGCTCGGCGAGGTGACCGCCGAGCGGCTCGAGACGGTCCGCGCCGCCGACGCCATCGTCACCTCGGAGATCGAAGCGGCCGACCTCGACCCCCGCCCGTGGCAGTACTTCGCGGTCCTCACGCCGCTGCAGAGCGTCGGCGTCATGGGCGACGGCCGCACGTATGCAAACCTCGTGGCGGTTCGCGCCATCACGAGCGAAGACGGCATGACCGCCGACTGGGCGCGCCTGCCGCACGCGCTGCTCGAGCGCATCAGCACGCGCATCGTCAACGAGGTCTCCGGCATCAACCGCGTCGCGTACGACATCACGTCGAAGCCGCCCGCGACCGTCGAGTGGGAATGAAGATCCTCGTCGTCGGGAGCGGCGCCCGCGAGGACGCGCTCTCCTGGCGGCTCGGGCAGTCGCCGTCGTGCTCCGCCCTGTACGCTTGCCCCGGTAACGCGGGGACGCTGCAACGCGGCGAGAACTGGCCGGATCTGTCGGTGACCGACGGCAAGTCCATCACGGCGCGCGCGCGCGAGCGCGGTATCGATCTCGTCGTGCTCGGGCCCGAGACGGCGATCGCGGCCGGCGTCGGCGACCGCCTGCGCGATGCGGGCATCGCGACCTTCGGCCCGGGCCGGGCGGCCGGCCGGCTCGAGTCGAGCAAAGTGTTCGCCAAGCAGTTCATGCAGCGCCACGGCATTCCGACGGCGCGTGCGCGCATCGTGCGGTCGCTCGACGCCGCGCTCAAGGCGTGCGACGGCATGGTCGGCGGCGTCGTGGTCAAGGCCGACGGCCTCGCGGCGGGCAAGGGCGTCGTCGTCGCCGCAAGCCGCGACCACGCCGAAGCGACGCTACGCGAGTGGTTCGGCCGCGCGGGCGTGCCCGGCGGCGGCAGCGAGGTATTACTCGAGGAACGGCTGAGCGGGCCCGAGGTCAGCGTGTTCGCGATCGGCGACGGACGATCGTTCGTGCCGTTTGCGGCTGCCTGCGACTACAAGCGCCGCTACGACGGCGACGCCGGGCCGAACACCGGCGGCATGGGCGCGTACTCGCCGCCGGCGGGATTCCCCGCCGATCTCGACGCCGTGGTGGCCGAGCGCATCCTCGGGCCGGTGCTGGCCGGCCTGCAGGCAGAAGGCGAGCGCTACGTCGGCGTGCTGTACTGCGGGCTGATGTGGACCGCGACTGGCCCGAAGGTGATCGAGTTCAACGTGCGCTTCGGCGACCCCGAAACGCAGGCGATCGTGCCCCGCGTGCGCGGCGACTTCGCACGCGCGCTGCACGGCATCGCGACCGGCGCGCGCGAGCGCGAGCCGCTGCAACTCTCGGAGGACTCGTGCGTTGCAGTCGTACTCGCGACCCGCGAGTATCCCGCTACGAGCGCGCCGCTGGCGGGCTTGCCGCCTGCGTTCGCGCTGGGGCAAGGCCGCGCGGCGTTCTGGGGGCCGTCGACGCTGCGCGACGGCCGCGTCGCTTCGCCCGGCGGACGCGCGCTGACCGTCAGCGCGCTCGGGCCGACGCTAGCTTCGGCGCGGGCGAGCGCGTACGAGGCCGTTGGGGACGTCTTGGCGCAGGTCGGCCCCGTCGGGCTCGAGTGCCGCAGCGACGTCGCGCCCGCCGAGTCCGACCCGCTGCGCCGCGGCGCCTGACGTGGCGGTAGACGCGCGGAAGACCGACGCGATCGACCGCATCGTCGACGTCGCGTCGATCGTGCTGATCTCGCTCGCTGCCGTGCTCTCGGCAATCTGCGGGTATCAGGCCGGCACGTGGGGCTCGCACGCCACGATGCTCTACAACCGGGCCGACGTGTACCGGCTGGCCGCCGCGCAGGCGACCGAACGCGCGAACGCGCTCACCATCATCGACGTCGCCGCGTTCCTGCGCTACATTTCGGCTTACGACGCGCACGACGCGACGATGGAGGCCTACCTGCAGCGAACGTTCCGTCCCGAGATGGAGCGTGCCGTGCGGGCGTGGGCCGCAACCAAACCGCGGTCGAACCCGCATGCGCCCTCGTCGCCGTTCGTCATGCCCGAGTACCGGCTCGCGACGACGCAGGAGGCGGCGGACAAGAGCCGGCTGGCGGCCGCGGACTTCCAGAGCGCGCAGGACGCGAATCGAACCTCCGACGCCTTCCTGCTGCTGACCGTCATCTTCGCGGGCGTGTCGTTCCTGGCGGGCGTCAGCACGAAGCTCGTCTATCCGCGCCACGTGGTCGTGGTCGGACTCGGCTCCGCCTTTCTCGTCTACGGCCTCGTCCGAATGGCCGGCATGCAGTTTCTGTAGAGACTGGCGCGCGGGCCGGGCTCGCTACTCCGCGTGGGAAGCCGTCCCGAGCCGCCTCAGGGTGAGGAAGGCGGCGTCCGCGTCGGCGTGCGCCGGGGCGATTGCCCTGAGGAAGACGTCGTGCCGTCGCAACATGAACAGATCGGTCGTCACGATGGAGATCGTTCCGGCGATCGGATGATGGCGAAAGTGCGGGCCGGCGGCCGGCGTCGCCTCGTCCGCGATGACGTACTCGTCCCAGTAGCGCTTGAAGTCGGGGTACGCCTGTGCCCGCTCGAAGACTTGCCGCGAGAAGTCCGTCGGCTGCGCAGCGTGGGCGCGCCGGAACATGCCCACGACCTGCCGCGACACGCTCTCGTAGTCGTCGCCGAAGTATGCGACGTAGTACGGGTCCAGCATGCGGACCACGCTGTTGCGCTCGAGCGGCGCGGCGTACCCGGAGAGGTCGAACATCGCGTCCGCGATCGCGTTCCAGGCGATCGGCGTCATGTACGCGTCCCACAGGCCCATGCCGACGCGGTCCGTTGATACGATCAGCTTGAGGACCGCGTCGGGCACGTTGCCGAGCGGCGCGTCGTGCCGGCGCGGAGCGACGAGGCCGCTGAGTTCGAACAGGTAATCGCTCTCCACGTCGGAGAGCCGGAGCGCGCGTGCAATGGCCGATAGCGTTGAGGATGAGGGCACGACGGCCAAGCCGGCCTCGAGGCGTCCGTACCAGTCGGCGCTGATCCCGGCGAGGTACGCGACCTCTTCGCGGCTCAAACCGCCGTTGCGACGCCTCGTCCTCGGCTGTAACCCGACGTCCTCCGGGGCGAGCGCCTTGCGCCGTGCGCGCAGGAACAGCGCGAGCGCCTCGTGGCGGGCGGAACGGCTCTCGCGGGGGCCGGCGTCGCGGCTCATGCCGCCTTCCCGCCCGTTCGTCGTGGTATCAAGCGGATCGTAACTCCTCGGATAACTACTCCACGGTGGCCCGTTCCGCTGAGGTTCGTTCCATTCCGGCAATTTCGCTCCTATGGTAGGCTCGGCGGAGCGAGAGCGCTCATCTGCCGCATTGGAGCGCCCGCGAGTGCCGCTTGCCTGCCCCTATACCGGGGTACGCACTTTGCTTGGAGGATTTCCCTGTGGCTACCGGACCCGCGCAACCCAACATCGTCGTCATCATGGCCGACGACATCGGCTGGTTCAACATCGGCGCCTACCATCAAGGTATGATGGCCGGCCGCACGCCGAACCTCGACCGGATGGCCGCCGAGGGCATGCGCTTCACCGACTATTACGCGGAGGCGAGCTGCACCGCGGGCCGCGCCGCGTTCATCACCGGGCAATTGCCGATCCGCACGGGCCTGACGACGGTCGGGCAAGCCGGCGCAAAAATCGGCATGCCGGCCGAGGCGCCGACGATTGCGACCGCGCTGAAGGCGATGGGCTACGCAACCGGCCAGTTCGGCAAGAACCACCTCGGCGACCTCAACGAATTTCTGCCCACGCTGCACGGCTTCGACGAGTTCTTCGGGTACCTGTACCATCTGGACGCGATGGAAGACCCGGCCCACCGCAACTACCCACCGGCGCTCATCGACAAGATCGGCCCGCGCAACATGGTCCACAGTTGGGCGACCGACGTCGACGACCCGACCGAGCAGCCGCGTTGGGGGAAAATCGGCAAGCAGAAGATCGAAGACGCCGGAACGCTCTATCCGAAGCGGATGGAAACGGTCGACGACGAGATCCTGGCTCACGCGCTGAAGTTCGTCGACGGCGCCAAGGCCGCAAATAAGCCGTTCTTCCTGTGGCTCAACCCCACGCGCATGCACGTCGTCACGCACCTGTCCGAGAAGTACGAGAGCATGAGGACGCCCGAGAACGGCTGGTCGGAGCACGAAGCCGGCATGGCGCAACTCGACGACATCGTCGGCGCGGTGTACGACAAACTGAAGGCCGATGGCTTGGACGAGAACACGATCGTCGTGTTCACGACCGACAACGGCACCGAGAACTTCACGTGGCCCGACGGCGGCCAGACGCCGTTCGCCGGCGGCAAGGGCACGGTGCTCGAAGGAGGCTTCCGCGTGCCGTGCATCGCCCGCTGGCCCGGGAAGATCCCGGCGGGCGTGGTCGAGAACGGCATCGTCTCGAGCCAGGATTGGTTCCCCACCTTCGTCTCGCTGGCCGGCGACCCGAACATTGCGGCCGAGCTGACCAAAGGCAAGCAACTCGGCGATGCGACGTACCGGGTGCACCTCGACGGCTACGACCAGACGCCGCTGCTGCTCGGAAAGGGGCCGTCGAACCGGCACGAGATCTTCTATTTCGCCGAGAGCACCCTCGGAGCGATCCGCTACAACGACTACAAGTACCGGTTCATCGATCAGCCCGGCGGCTGGCTCGGCGGCACGGTCAAGATGGATTGGCCCGCCCTCACCAACCTGCGGTTGGACCCGTTCGAGCGCACGGGCCTCGGCGGATCGCTCGCCTTTTACAACTGGTTCGCGTACCAATTCTGGCGCTTCGTGCTGGTCCAGGAGATCGTCGGGCAGTACGCCCAAAGCTTCGTCGAGTTCCCCCCGATGCAGAAGGGCGCGTCGTTCAATCTGGAGTCCGTCAAGGAGCAGATCCAAAAGGCGATTGCGGCCCACGCGGGGCAATAACCGCCGCATGGCAGTGTTGACGGCACGATGAGCGCGACCAAAATTACCGCGGTCGTGCTTCTCGTGTCCGTCATGCTGAATGCCGGGCTACAGGCCGACCGCGGCCGCCTGGTCGCGGCTCTGAAGAACACCGGTCTGCTCGCGAGAGCGCTACTCGCGAACTTCGTGCTCGTGCCGATTTTCGGCGTATTGCTCGTGCGGCTCTTTGCGTTGCCGCCGCTGATCGCGGTGGGCTTCCTGCTGATGGCGCTCGCGCCGGGCGCGCCGTTTCTCCCGCGCGCGGCGGGGCGGCAGCCGGGCGGGAGCCTCGGCTTCGCCATCGCGTTGGCCTTCATCTTGCCCGCGGTCTCGGTCGTGACGATCCCGCTGACCGCACCGCTGGTCTTTCCGGCGCGCGGCGCGGGCCACGTTCCGATCGTGCCGGTGATGCTCAACCTCATCGTCATTCAGTTGCTGCCGCTGCTGATCGGCTTGCTGATCGCGGACCGGGCGCCGCAGGCGGCGGCGAAGTTGAACCGGCCGCTCACCGTGGTCTTTGCGGCGGCCGTCGTCGTGCTGCTCGTTCTCAACGGCGCGACGATTCCGTCGCAGGTCGCCGCCGTTTACGGTTCGCGCGGCATGCTCGCGATGCTGGTGATCTCGCTGCTCTCGGTGGCGACGGGCTGGCTGCTCGCCTTCAGCGACCTCCAGTACCGGCGCACGCTCGGCATCTCGACGGCCCTACGGAACGTTGGCCTCTGTCTGACCGTGGCAACGGCCAACTTTCCCGGGACGATCGTGGCCGCGACCGTGTTCACGTACCTCCTGATCCAGTTCGTCGTCACGTTCGCATTTCGGCTCGCCATGCACCGCATTGCGGGCAGCGCGAAAGCGCAGGGGTGAAGGCGTGACGCCGCTGATCCTCTCCAAGTTCGGCATCTGGACGTTCACGACGGTCGACTATATCTCGCTGATCGCCGCCACGACCAACGCTTTCAACGGCGCGCTGCTCGCGCGCCGGCCGGACCACTACAAGAACTTCACGCTTGTCGGCGTCGTCATTTTGGCGTACGCGGGTGGCATCGGCGGCGGCATCGTCCGCGACGTGCTGCTCAATAGAGTCCCATCGCCGCTGGAGAATCCGTGGTACCTGATCCTCTGCGCGGCCGCGGCATCGCTCGCGCTGACGATCGACTACTACGGCGCGCAACGCTTCAAGGACGGACTGTTCCAATTCATGACGGCATTCTCGCTGCCGTGGTACGCGATCGTCGGAGCGCAGGCGGCCCTCGCTGCCAACTTGGGATACGTCGCCGCCGTCATCATCGGCGTCATCGCCACGACGGCAGGCCGCTGGATCATCGACGTGGCCTGCAACTGCGTGCCGAAGCAACTGGTCCGCGGCGAGTTCTTCGTGACCGCAGCTGCCCTGACGGGCACGACCTATGTCGTCTGCAATCAGGCCTTCGGGATGTCGACCATTCCGGCTACCGCGGTCGCGTTCTTCGTCGGCTTTGGGTTTCGCGTGACGTCGCAGTTCCTAGGCTGGGAAGAATGGGAACCCTGGGAGCCCGTCAAGGCGCCTGAAAAGGCGCGTAAGACGTTGGGCGAAGGCCTGCGCGGCGAGCTCGACGCGGCGAGCCAGGACGCACCGCCCCGGTAGGCCACCAGGCAAGCAAACGACGCGTTCGAGCCGAAGGAACGCACGATGGCCACCACGATCCCGCCGCGCTTTCACGTCATGGCCAAGCCGACGGGCGCGATGTGCAACCTCGATTGTTCGTATTGCTTCTTCCTCGACAAGGAAGCGCTGTACCCGGACAGCGACTTCCGGATGAACGACGAGGTCCTCGAGGCGTACATCCGCCAGATCATCGAGGGCCATCGCTCGAATCAGGTGACGGTGGCCTGGCAGGGCGGCGAGCCGACGATCATGGGCGTCGCCTTCTTCCGGCGCGCGATCGCGTACCAGGAGCGGTACCGGCGGCCCGGCATGACGTTCGAGAACACGATGCAGACGAACGGCACGCTCCTGACCGACGAGTGGTGCGAGTTCTATAAAGAGCACGACTTCCTCATCGGGATCAGCATCGACGGCCCGCGCGAGCTGCACGACGCCAATCGGGTCGACAAGGGTGGGCGCCCGACCTTCGACAAGGTCATGCGCGGCTTGCGGCTGTTGCAAAAACACGGCGTCGAGTTCAACGTCCTGACGACGGTCAATGCCGCGAACGGCGACCATCCCGTCGAAGTCTACCGTTTCCTGCGCGACGACGTCGGCACGACCTGGATGCAGTTCATCCCGATCGTGGAGCGCGTTAATCCCGACGGGCGGACGCTCGTGCAGGCCGGCTCGGACGTCTCCGAGCGCAGCGTCGGCTCCGAGCAATGGGGCAGGTTCCTTTCGGGCGTCTTCGACGAGTGGGTCCGCAACGACGTGGGTAACGTGTTCGTGCAGACTATCGAGGCGACCGCGCGGAATTTCGTCGGCATGCACGGGTCGGGGATGTGCGTGTTCGACGAGACCTGCGGCAACGGGCTCGCCATCGAACACAACGGCGACCTCTACTCGTGCGATCACTTCGTCGAGCCGGGCTACCTGCTCGGCAACGTCGTATCCGAGCGGATGGTCGACCTCATCGGGTCGGACTTCCAGCGCAAGTTCGGTGCCGACAAGCGCGACGCGCTGCCGAACTACTGTCGCGAGTGCGACGTGCTCTTCGCCTGCCGCGGCGAGTGCCCGAAGAACCGCTTCATCGCGACGCCCGACGGCGAGCCGGGACTGAACTACCTGTGCGCGGGTTACAAGGCGTTCTTCCATCACGTCGACGGACCGATGCGCATCATGAAGGATCTCATGCGGCGCGGCCTGGAGGCGCGGCACGTCATGGGCGTGCTCGCGCAGATGGACGCCAAACTGGCGGCGTCGGGGGCGGGGCGCAACGAGCCGTGCCCGTGCGGCAGCGGCCGCAAGTTCAAGAAGTGCCACGGCGCCTTGCAGATGGCGGCGGCCGGGAGCGTCGGCGGTAGCTGAATCGCGCGAACGGCCCGGGGCGCTCGGCCCCGGGTTCGTCTCCGGCGCCTCGGCCAACGATCCGACGACCGTCGCCACGATCGCGGTGGTCGGCGCCGCGACCGTCTACGGCCTCGCGTGGGTCGTCGTCCTCGTGTTGCCGATGCTCGCCGCGATTCAGGCGATCTCCGCCGCCATCGGCGGCGTCTGCAGAACGAGCCTGCAGGGCGCGATCCGGCGCGAGTGCGGTACGGGGTGGGCGCTGGCGACGCTCGTCGCAATCGTCGCCGTCAACGTCGTCACCCTGGCGGCGGACGTGGAGGCGGGCGCCGAATCGCTGACGCTGCTGACGGGCGTCCCGTTTCAGCTATTTATCGTGCCGTTCGTGGCTGCCGTCGGCTGGCTGCTCGTCTCGAAGTCGTATCTGCGCGTCGAGCGGGTGCTGTCGTTTCTGCCGCTGATCTTTCTCTGCTACGGCGCGAGCGCGATCGCGGCGCGCGCCGATTGGGGCGCCCTGCTCCGCGGGGTCGTCGTACCGCACTTCGCGCTGTCGCCGGCCTATGCGTCGGGCGCGCTGGCGCTGATCGGAACGACGCTGACGAGTTACGTCTACCTGTGGGAGTCGATCGAGGTCGCCGAGCGCCGGCCTCGCCTTGCGAACCTACGTTTCTTCAAAGCCGACGCCACGTTCGGGGTGATCGGGGCGGGCGTGAGCTTTCTGTTTATCCTGGCGGCGACGGGAGCGACGCTCGGCGCACGCCACCTGCCGGTCGAGACCGCGGCGGACGCGGCAGCCGCGCTGACGCCCGTCGCCGGTCCGTGGGCTGGCGCGCTCTTCGGCACCGGCCTGCTGGCGTCTGCCGTGCTCGCCGTGCCGATTCTCGCGGGCTCGACGGCGTACGCGGTCGCGCAGACCTTCGGCTGGCCCGGCAGCCTCGACGCACCGTTCGGCGCTGCGCCGCGATTCTACGCCGTGGTGCTGGGCGCGCTGGCCGTCGCCGCGGTTGCGTCGTTCGCCGGCATCCCGCCGATCGCGTTGCTCTACTGGGCGTCGATCGCGGGCGGCATCGCGACGCCGCTGACGCTGTTCTTCGCGGTGCGCATCGCCTCCGACCGCAAGGTCATGGGCGAGCACCGCATCGGCAGGCCGCTCGCCGCCGCCGGCTGGGCGGTCACGGCCATCGCCACGCTGGCGTGCGTCGCGTTCGGCTATACGCTCTTGAAGGGCTCCGGCGGCTAGGGGCGGCACATTGGCAGACCTATGAGTGACGAGCCGGTAAAGCGCGGTCCCGAGCGCTTCGAGGTGCACATCACCTCCGACAGCCACTTCGGCTGGGTGCGGACGCGGTTGGCGCTCGAGCGGACCCAGATGGCCTGGGTGCGGACCGGGACGTCGCTAATCGGGTTCGGCTTCACCATCTACCAGGTGTTGGACCGGCTGCCCGGTGCCGACCCCGCCCGCCGCCCGCACGCCGCGCGCGACCTCGGGTTGCTGCTCATCAGCACCGGCATCGTCGCCATGCTGTTGGCCGTCTTCGATTACCGCTCGGTCATCGACTACTTGTGGAGCCCGCAGTACCGGCCGATCGCGGGACTCCACGACGGGGAACGCAGGCGCTCGCGCGTCCTGCCCGTGACGCTGATCGTCCTCGGAGTCGGGGTCTTCGCATTCTTCTCCGTGCTGTTTCGCGTGCCGTAGCGGCTACGCGCCGGTCTCCTCGGGAAAGTACGGCTTCAGCGCGCGGCCGAGATGGGTGCCGGGCGGTAATACAAAATCCGGCAGCGGCGGCGGCAGCGGAATCGTGTGCGGCGGCAATTTGAACGGATCCTCGTTAGGCAGGTAGCGGATCGGCCACGGCACGTCGCCCGACTCGTAGGTCCCGTCCGAGAAGACGATCTCGTACGACACGTAGTAGTAGACGTACTCGCCGTTGCGCCACGACTGCAGCGGGCGCAAGATGCCCTGGCCGTTGGTCAGCCCGCCGTGGATGCTGCTCGTCGTCATGACGTAGCGCTTGGGCGCGGCGGGCGCCGCGTCCGCAACCTGGGTCGGGTCGTCGTGCCCGAGGTCGCGCGTCGCCTGAGCGAGGCGCTGCTGGATCGCGGCGAGCTGGGCGGCGCTGAACCGCGAGACGGCGCTGTGTTCGGTCGTATGCGACGGTGCCAGCGCGACCCGCGGTGCCGGCAGCGCCGCGGATATGTGCGGCGGTATCACGGGGACCCTGGTAGCCGCCGGCGCTTGCGGCGCCCGCTGCACGTGCGGCTCGGGCTTCGGCTGCGTCCGTTGCCGCTGAGTCGGTTGTGTCTGCGCCTGCTGCGGCGTGGGCGACTGTAGAACGGGGGGCGGCGTGGCATGCGGGGCCGATGAGATCGTGACGATGGTCGCGGCCTGATCGGGTTCGCCCTTTTCCTTCGAGCCCTGTGGGAGAAACCAGCCGAGTCCGCTCGTCAAGATGAAGTGCGCCACGATCGACGCCGCGGCTGCCATCGCGAAGCGCCTGCGGATCAGGACGCCTTCGCGCGCGACCGGCCGCAACGCGACGACCGCGTCGACCGCGTCGAACCCCGCCGGCGCCGCCGCCTCGAGGGCGTCGCGAAACTCGCGCGCCGTCGCAGCCGCACTCGACGATCGGCCGACGACCGGAACGATGCCCGCGCCGTCGATGCCGTCGCGCAGCGCCGCCGCCGCCGGGCCGCCGGCGAGCAGCAGCAGGTCGCCCGGGCGGTACGAGAACGTCCCATCGGGCGCCGGCGTGAGGCCGGGCCCTCTACGCTGCCACGCGAAGAAGCCGTTCGACTTCAGCGTCGCCAAGCGCGAGCGGTCGTCGATGCGCGCGAAGAACGTCGCCCGCCGCTCGCCGATGCGCGAGGCGGCTAGGGCGTCGAGCGCGTCGAACGCCGTTGCGACCGATGCGAGGTCGAGTGCGTCGAACGTGCGGTTGAACTCTGCTACGAACGACGCGGGCAGTGGCTCGCCGGCCGCGACCGCGGCCACGAACGCCGTGTCGCCGCAACGCCGCGACGAGACCAGCGCCGGCGCCAGGCCCGATCCGCCGTCACGTGCCGACGCGACGCCGACCTTGACGAAATCCAGCGATGCGTAAAACGACATGGGGTTGCAACGACAACGTAGCGGACAAACCTGGCGTTTCCCTGGGAAGCCAGCCTGGGACGGCCCGCCGAAGCGGGGGTTCCAAGGCTCCTCCCAGGAAACGGCGGGATCATGAGGCCGGTGATCGATGGGGAAAGACCGCGCATCGCCGTCATCGACGACGAGCAATCCATTCGCGACGTCCTCGAGGTCGGGTTGGCGCAGGAGGGGTTCGACGTACGCTCTGCAGCCGACGGCATGAGCGGCCTGGAGCTCGTGCGCTCGTGGCATCCCAGCGGGATCGTCCTCGACGTCATGATGCCGAAGGTTGACGGTCTGGCGTTGCTGCCGATGCTGCGCCGCATCACCGAGGTGCCGATCGTCATGCTGACCGCGCGCGGCGAGATCCGCGATCGCATCGAGGGTCTGCGCTCCGGCGCCGACGACTACCTCGCCAAGCCGTTCGACCTCGGCGAGCTCGCGGCGCGGCTGCAAAGCGCCCTGCGTCGCCCGCGCCTCGAGCGGCCGACGCACCTGCGGGCAGGCGACGTCACCGTCGACATGGACGCGCGCGAGGTCAGGCGCGGCAAACGCGTCATCGATCTCTCGCCGCGCGAGTTCGACTTGCTCGCGACGCTCGCGCGCCGGCCCAACCGCGTCTTTACTCGCGACGAACTGCTGGATCTCGTCTGGGGCGCGGACCGCGACGTCATGGCCAACACGGTGGAAACCTACGTCTCGTACGTCCGCTCCAAGGTCGACGCGGCCGGCGACCAGCCGCTGATTCAAACCGTGCGCGGCGTCGGCTACGTCATTCGCGACCGCTGATGCGCACGCTCCGCGGCCGCCTCACGCTGTCGTACGCGCTGCTGCTCGGCACGCTACTCGTCATCGTCACCTGTGCGCTGACGTACATCGCATTCGAACTCCACGTGCGCCCGCAAGTCGAGGCCGTGCGGGCCGCTTCCGCCGAGGCGCGCGCCATCGCCGCCGCGTCTCCCGGTGAGTCGATCGTGGTGCTCGGGCCGCGCATCGTTGCCGAGACGGCGCGGCCGGGCGTCATCGTGCGGTTTCAGGGCCACCCGCCCGAGATGCGCCTCGGCGGGCCACCGCCGGGACTGATGCCGTTCGGGCTGCCGGGTCCGCCGGGCATGCGTCCCGACGGAGGTGCGCCCGGCGCCGGTCCGCCCGAACTGGCTCCGCCCGGCATGCGCGAGGTGGCGCCGGCGGGCCCGCCCGTCCGCCGGCTGGAGACGCCCCGCGGCTTCGGGTTTCTCCTGATGAATACGCTGTTCGGCGTCCATCCCGACGTCGTCCCGGTGATGGACGGTGCCGTTATCGTCATGCCCGACGTCCGCGCCGTGGACGCCGTCGTCAGACATTACCTCGCGGCGCTTGCGATCGAGCTGCTGCTCGGCGTGGTGGCCGCGTGGGCCATCGCGCGCTGGATCGCGGGCCAAGCGATGGCGCCTCTGACCGACGTGACCGCGCAGTTGCGGCGCTTCGCCGCCGGCGACTTCGAGCCGCGCCCCGTCACGACGACGGATCGCACGGAACTCGGGCAGCTGAGCGAGGCCTACAACGCCGCCTCCGCGCAGGTGGCCTCGGCGTTCGAAGAGCGCAAGTACGTCGAAGATTACATGCGCCGTTTCGTGGCTGATGCGGGGCACGAACTACGCACGCCGCTCAGCGTGGTCGGCGCGTACGTGGACATCCTGCGCAAGGGCGGGCTCGACGACGCGGTCCTGCGCGAGCGCGCCTTCGGCACGCTGGGCACCGAGATCGCGCGGATGCGCGAGTTGACCGACCGGCTCATCGCGCTGGCGCGCCTCGAACGGCCCGAGCCCCCGGCGCGCGAACGGCTCGACCTCTCCGAGGTCGCGCGCGCGGCGATCGAGGTCGCGACGACCGTGCGCGGCGGCGACGTCACGCTGGCGGCGCCCGCTCCGGTCCCCGTCGATGCAGACGAGGCCGAACTGCACGAAGCGATCGCCAACCTGGTCGACAACGCGCTCAAGTACGGTCGCGGCGCCCCGGTTGCGGTCAGCGTGCGGGCAGAGGGGGGAGAGGCGGTCGTGCGGGTCACGGATGCCGGGCCCGGCATCGCAGCGGAAGATCGCGTTCACGTCTTCGAGCGCTTCTACCGCGGCCAGGACCGCGGCGTGTCGGGCTCGGGCCTCGGCCTGGCCATCGTCGTCCGCGCCGCCCAGCGGGCCGGCGGGCGCGCGACCCTCGAGAGCGGGGCGCCCGGCGCCACGGCTTTCGCGCTGCACGTGCCGCTCGCGCTCGAAACTCCGGCCGCCGGGCGCGGGTAGTGGGAGGTGCCATGAATCAACTGCAGTCTTCACGGGGGGCGTTCGCGCAGTCTACCCAGTCGCTGCTCGGTCAGGTGCTCGGAATTACCGGCGTCGGTTTTCTGATCACCGCGGCCGCCGCATACCTCTTCCAGGGCATCCCGTACACCCCGTCGCTGATCGCGATGCTTGTGGGCTTCGGGTTCCTGATCGCCATCAACGCGACGCGCAACAACGCGGCCCTGTCGCTCGTGATGTTCTACCTGTTCACTCTCTGCGAAGGTATCGGCATCGCGCCGGTCATCGGGTCGTACGTGCAGACGGTCGGGCCGCAGGTCGTCGTCAACGCCGCCGCCACGACGGGGATGGGCATGATCGTCCTGGCCTGCCTCGTCTTCATGACGAGCGTCGACTTCAGCAAGCTGCAGGGCATCGCGTTCTTCGGGCTGATCGGGCTCGTGCTGGTCGGCATCGTCTCGCTGTTCTGGCACTTCATCCACCCCGAGACCTACGCGTGGCTGACGCTCGTCGTCTTTGCGGCGCTCGTCCTGGTGGATTTTTCGCGCATCAAGGCCGGCGGCCAGGGAGCGACGCCGGTGCAGATGGCCGTCCAGATCTACCTCGACGCCATCAACATCTTCATGGCGCTCTTGCAGATCTTCGGCGGCAGGCGGAGGGACTAGCCGCGGGGATGACGCGCTCGCCCCGTCGAAGCGCTTAGCATGGCAAGAGCCTTTGACGGTGAGGCTCCGCAACCGGCCGGCGACACCTTGCACGAAGCGTGCGGCGTCACCGGAATCTTCGCACCCCACCAGGACGTCGCGCGGATGGCCTACTTTGCGTTGTATGCCCTCCAGCATCGCGGCCAGGAGTCCGCGGGCATCGCCGTCTCCGACGGCGGGTCGATCGCCTGTCATCGCGAGATGGGCCTCATCTCGAGCATCTTCGACGAGGACATCCTCAGCCAACTGAGCGGCTACATCGCCGTGGGGCACACGCGCTATTCGACGACCGGCTCGTCGGTCGTCGTGAACGCCCAGCCGCTGCTCGAGCGGACCGAACTCGGCGAGTTCGCGATCGCCCACAACGGGAACCTCACCAACACCGACGAGCTGCGCGCCATGCTCTCGCCGTCGACCGTCCTGCAGGCCACCTCCGACTCGGAGGTGCTCGCCAAGCTCATCGTCGAGTCGCCGGGGGCGACCCTGACCGAGCGGATCCGCACGGTGATGCAGAAGGCCGAGGGCGCGTACTCGTGCGTGCTCGGAACCACCAAGGCCGTCTACGGCTTCCGCGATCCGTGGGGCGTGCGCCCGCTGTGCTACGGAACGTTGCCCGAGGGCGGCTACGTGATCGCCTCGGAATCGTGCGCGCTCGCGACGGTCGGGGCCACCTACGTCCGCGAAATCGAGCCCGGCGAGATCGTCTGGGTGGACGAAGCCGGCCTGCACGTGGAGCCGCCCGTCGTCGAGCGGACGCCGGCCCTCTGCTTGTTCGAGTATATTTACTTCGCGCGGCCGGACTCGCTGATGCGCGGCCGGTCGATCTATACCGCGCGCCTGGCGATGGGCCGGCAGTTGGCGCGCGAGCATCCGGCCGACGCGGACGTCGTGATGGCCGTGCCTGATTCAGCGATCCCCGGAGGGATCGGCTTCTCCGCGGAGAGCGGGCTGCCGTACGTCGAGGGCCTCATCAAGAATCGCTACATCGGCCGCACGTTCATCAATCCCGACCAGAAGATCCGCAGCCTGGGCGTGCATCTGAAGTTCAATCCGATCGTCGAGAATCTCGAGAACCGGCGCGTCGTCGTCGTTGACGACTCGATCGTGCGCGGAACGACGACGCCGCGCATCGTGAGCCTGCTGCGCCAGGCCGGCGCGAAAGAGGTGCACGTGCGCGTCACCTCGCCGCCGATTATCAATCCCTGCTACCTCGGCGTCGACATGGCGACGCACGACGAACTGATCGCCGCGAACCTGACGGTGCCGCAGATCCGCGACCGGATCGGCGCGGACTCGCTCGGCTATCTCAGCGTCGAGGGTCTCGTCGGCGCCGTCGGCCGCAACCGCAGCGACCTCTGTCTAGGCTGCCTCACCGGCGAATACCCCGACAGCGCCAAGCGCAGCGCCGCGATTGCAACGGGAGCCGTCCTCACCGAGGCCGGCTCGCGCAACGGAAAGGCGAAGCGGGAGCCGAGCGCCGCCCGCTGACGATCGGCGTCGGGCGCTACGTGCGCGCCGCCGACGCTTCCCGCTGACCGTTCGACGCGCCGTCGCCGTGCTTGTGGCGACCGAAGTCTTCCGCGAGCGCGACCAGCGCGCGCACCGGCGTGCCGGTCGGGCCCTTCGCCATGTGCGGCCCCGGGTCGTCGAGGTACGCGGTTCCGGCGATATCCAGATGGATCCACGGGACCGCGGCGACGAAGTTCTGGAGGAACGCGCCGGCCGTCTCACAGCCGGCCGCGCGGCCGGTCGAGTTGCGCAGGTCCGCGATCTCGCTCTTTACGGCCTTGGAGTAGTCTTCGTAGAGCGGTAACTGCCAGTAACGCTCGCCGGTCGTATTGGCGATGCGCAGGAAGTGCTGCACGAACTCGTCGTCGTTGGACATCACGCCGCTCGCCGCGTGGCCGAGCGCTACGACGCACGCGCCGGTCAGCGTCGCGCAGTCCACGAGCCGCGTCGCGCCGAGCTCGCGCGCGTAGCACAGCCCGTCGGCCAGGATCAGGCGCCCCTCTGCGTCGGTGTTGATGACTTCGATCGTCTTGCCGTTCATGGCGCGCAGCACGTCGCCCGGCTTCATCGCGCGTCCGCCGGGCAGGTTCTCGCTGGCCGGCACGATGCCGATCACGTTGACCTTCGGCTTCAGCTCGCCGATCGCGGACATCGCGGCGATGACGCCCGCGCCGCCCGACATGTCGTACTTCATCTCGTGCATGTTCTCGGCCGGCTTGATCGAGATGCCGCCCGAGTCGAACGTCAAGCCCTTGCCGACCAGCGCCAGCACCTCTTTCGACGAGGGGTCGCCTTCGTAGCGCAGCACGATCATGCGCGCTTCCTCGTCGCTGCCGCGCGACACGCCGAGAATCGAGCCCATCCCGAGCGCCTCCATGCGCTTCTCGTCGAGCGCGTCGAAGTGGAGGCCGTGCTTGCGCGCGACGTCGGCGGCCCGGTCGGCGAGATGAATCGGCGTCATGTCGTTGGCGGGCGTCAGCGCGAGCGTGCGCGCGAGGTTCACCGCTTCACCGAGGATGCGTCCGCGCGCGGCCCCAACGGCCAGCGCATCGCGGTCGAAGCGGTGGGTCCCGGCGGTGGCGAGCAGGATCAGTTCCTCGATCGCGATCGGGCGGTCGCTCTCGCTCCGGTAGGTCGCGGTGTCGAACGTGCCGGTGACGACGCCCTCGACCAGCAGCGAAGCAGCCGCCCCGCCGTGGTGCAGCGCCTCGCCGGGCAGCGTAAACGCGATCTGCTTAAAGCCCCGTTTGCCGAGGTAGCGCACGGCCGCGCCGGCGTAGCGGGTCAGCTCGTAGCCCTTGAACTTGGCGCGGTCGCCCATCCCCACCACGAGGACGCGCCGCACGCCCGGCGCATTCTTGGCCTGCGCGTGGATCAGGGTCATCTCGGAGGCCTTGCCGGTCATCTCGCCGGCGGCAATGATCTCGGCGATCGTGCCGCCCAGCTCGTCGTTCCACTGTTGGGCAGAGCCGTCCAAGGCGGCGTCGGTGAAGACGGGAACGACGATGGCTGCCGCTTCCAGCGACGCCGGGGCGTCCGTCGAGATCCGGATTTGCATGGTGAACCTTTCGTAGGGCCGAAGCCGCCCTCCGTGAGCGACCAACCAAATCGGGTTTCGCACGAGTCTGGGGCGACCCTGCGCGACCCGGCCTCCGACGCGTACGCCTCGGCCGGCGTCGACGTTGCCGCCGGAAACGCCGCCGTCGAGCGCTACCGTCAGGTGACCGGCGGGCGCCGCCACCCGGGCCAGATCGGCGGCATCGGCGGCTTTGCCGGGCTCTTCGCCCTCCCCGGCGACCCCTCGAAGGCGCTCGTCGCCTCGACCGACGGGGTCGGCACCAAGCTGCTGATTGCGGCTCACGCCAAACGCTACGGCACCGTCGGGACGGACCTCGTCAATCACTGCGTCAACGACATCCTCGTCGCCAACGCCACGCCGCTGTTCTTCCTGGACTATCTGGCCGTCGGCAAGCTCGACCCGGACGTCGCCGGCGAGATCGTCGCCGGCGTCGAGGCCGCCTGCCGCGCCCACGACATGGCGCTGCTCGGCGGGGAGACCGCCGAGATGCCGGGCATGTACGCGCCGGGCCACTTCGATCTCGCCGGCACGATCGTCGGCGTCGTGGACGTGGACCGCGTGCCGCGCCCGGAGCGGGTCGTCGCGGGCGACGCCATCGTCGGACTGCCGGCCATCGGTCTCCACACCAACGGCTACAGCCTCGCGCGGGCGCTCATCCCCGAGGCCGAGTGGGGCGATGCCCTGCTCGCGCCGCACCCGTCGTACTACGAGGAAGTGCGCGCGATCGAGCGCGTCGCCGACGTGAAGACGATGGCGCACATCACCGGCGGCGGCCTGCTCGAGAACGTGCCGCGGACGCTGCCCGCGGGCTGCAAGGCCATCTTCGAACAGTCGCGCTGGAGCGTCCCGCCGATCATGGCGGAGCTCGTCGCGCGCGGAAACTTGACGCACGAGGAACGCTACCGGACGCTCAACATGGGCGTCGGCTACACGCTGATCGTCCCGATGGAAGACGCCGGCAAGGCCCTCGAGGCGGTGCCGGGGGCGCGCGTCGTCGGGTGGGTTGAGGCGCGCAGCGAGGGCGACCCGCCGGTCGTCGTCCACCCCGCCCGCGACTGACGGCCGCCGGCCGCGATGCTAGCGCGCGAGGTCGTCAACCTGCTCGCGAGGCTCGACGACGCGCGCTTCGAGCCGCAGCCGATCCACCACGAGATCGAGGCGTGGGATATGGCGGGCACGCGGGTCGAGCGCCACGTGCGCCCGCCCGCCGACGTGCTGGCGTGGATCGACCTGGAGTTCGGCGGCTCGTGGTCGTCTGAGGTCGCGCTCGGCGGCGCCTGGGTCGCGCGCGACGCGGCCGGCATCGCGGGGTTCGCCGCCTTCGACGCGCGCGGTCTGCGATTCACGTGGCTGCGCGCGTGGAGCGAACGGCGCGACGTGGGGATCTTCGGCCCGTTCGGCGTCGCCGAGCGCGCACGCGGCACCGGGCTCGGCGTCCTGTTGTTGCGCGCCGCGCTCTGCTCGCTGCGCGAGCGGGGCTACGGGTCCGCGCTGATTCCCGCCGTCGGCGGCGACCGGCTGCGCGCGTACTACGAGCGCGAGGCAGGCGCGCAAGCCGTCGAGCGTTTCGACCTCGGGCAACTCGCTGGCGTGCGCCGAGCGGTGGTCCTGGCGTCGGGCAGCGGCTCGAACTTTCAGTCCGTGGCCGACGGTGCCCGCGACCGAACGCTGCCGCTCGAGGTCGTTCGCCTCGTATGCAACCGGCCCCGCGCGGGAGCCGTCGAGCGGGCCGCGCGCGCCGGCGTTCCGGTGCGCGTCGCCGCCTGGGATCGCGCGAACGTTCCGCGAGCGCTGTACGACGCCGAGGTGATTGACGCCGTGGCCGCGGCCGAGCCCGATCTCGTGCTGTTGCTGGGCTGGATGCACGTGCTGCCCGCCGCTTTCGTCGAGCGGTTCGCCGACGCGCTCAACCTCCACCCGTCGTTTCTGCCGCTCGACCCGGGTGCGGACACCGTCACGATGCCGGACGGCTCGGTGGAGCCGGCTCTGCGCGGCGCGCACGCAGTCGACGACGCGTTCGCCGGCGGCGCCCGCTGGGGCGGGGCGTCCGTGCACCGGCTCGCCGTGGAAGTCGACCGCGGAGCGATCGTCGCGCGCGCTCCGCTACTGCGCGGCGACGGCGAGGACAAGGACGCGTTCGTGCAGCGGCTGCACGCGCTGGAGCACCGGGTGCTCGCGTCGGCGGTCAAGCGCTGGGCGTACGAGACGCCCCGCGGAGGATAGCGACCGCCCATTTCGTCCGCTCGCACGACAGGGTGAAGCGAGGGTGCCGTGAACATAGGGCCGCTGGAGGGACGTTCATGCGCTCTGGTTTCGGGCTATTGTGGGTTCGCTTGTGCGCCGCGCTGGTCGCGCTCGGGGTCGGGTTGTCGGGTTCGACGCTCGGGGCCCTCGGCGGGACGGTGGGTTCGGTTCGGGGGACCGTCGCCGACGGCGAAACGCACGCGCCGATCGTCGGCGCGCGGGTCACGCTGCGGTCGCCGTCCGATCGCTACACGGCGGTCACCGACTCGCACGGTTTCTACGCGATCGAGGGCATCCACCCGGACACCTACCTGCTGACGATATCGAGGGAGGGCTACGACGACTTCCAGGAGTCGGACGTCTCGATCAACCAGGACACGCGCGCGGTCGTCGACGCGCCCCTCCACAAGCTCAAGGAGATCGGCAGCGTCACGGCGCGGTCGTCGCAGTCGCTCGTACAACGGCATCAAGCCAGCGACGTCTATTCCGTCGCCTCCGCGCAGCAGAGCCAGTTGACCGGCCTGCCGTCGAGCCCCAACGAGGCGCAACTGCTGAACTCCCTGCCGGGCGTCAGCGGCGTCGGCGGCGGAACGAACGGCCTCTACGGCTCGTATCCGCTCATCCGCGGCGGCCTGCAGAACGACCAGGGTTACCAATTGGACGGCATCGACGCGACCGAGCCGCTGACGAACGAGTTCATCAACAACCTGGTGCTCAACGGGTCGCGCAGCGTCAACGTGACCGCCGGCCCGGGCGACGCCAGCAAGGGCGGCTCCGGCTCGGGCTACGTCAACGTCGTCACCAAGACCGGCACGTACCCCAGCAGCGGCTACTTGCAGCTCGACATGGGCACCTACGCCTTCGAGCATAACGCGTCGTTCGAGTTCGGGACGGCCACGCCGCGCGGCAACCTGTCGCTGTTCGTCAGCGGCCGCTACGACCGCGACTTCGGCGGCTGCTGCTCCCCGCCGTACGGCAACACGTGGGGCGCGCCGGCCTCGGCGAACCCCGATACGCTTGGCCAGGTGGCGTTCAACGTCACCAACGACACGGTCGCGAACGTGCTCTGGAAGTTCGGCAAGGACGACGCCAACATCGTCCAGTTCTGGAACGAGTGGGGCGCCAACCACCTGTTCGGATCGTACGGCATCAACCCGTCGACGTATCCGTACCCGTCCGCCAACCCGGCCTACATCGCGATCTATCAGGAGGCCCCGTTTTTCGTCGGCGGCACCCAGCCGCTGACGCCGCAGCAGGCGCAGGGCCTGATCCCGTTCTATCCAGGCCAGACGTCGGCGAACGAGTCGATCGGCGCGCCCGACCAGGAACTGACCAACTACACGCTCTCGAAGATCGGTTACTCGCGCGCCCTCGGCTCGCGGACCTATCTCAACGCCCGCATCTACCGTACGCAGAACTCCGTCGTGGACGCGGCGCCGGACTCGAACGATCCCGTGTTCTCGTACGGCTTGCCGGCGATCGGGTTCAGCGAGTACTACGTGACGCGACACACCGACAACACCGGCGTTGCCGCCGAAGTGCAGGACGCGCTCGGCCGCCAGCACGAGCTGTCCGTCGGCTTCGACTATCGCTTCTCCAACGCGAACCTGTCGGGAACGTTGCCGTCGCCGTCGCTCTTCTTCGCGGGTCCGACCATCTCGGACTTCCTTCCGGTCAACCCATTCTCGCCGAGCGGTGCGCCCGGCGTTTTCTATGGCCAGCGGTACCCGGCGCTGACCGAGACGGTCGTCGATCCGCTCTACCGCACGTCGGCTTACGTGAGCGATAACTGGTCGCCCACCGACCGCATCACCGTGGTGCCCGGACTGCGCTACGACCTCGAGAAGGTCCCGACGGCCGTCGGCAACTACGAGGCCAACGGCCTCGAGCCGCGCCTCTTCGGCGCAGTTACGCTGGGCAAGAACCGCGACACCGTAGTGCGCGGCGGCTGGGGCCATGCGACGATTTTCGCGCCGCTGTTTCAGATCGAGGCGATCTACGCACCGCCGGCCTACTACGACAATAAGCCGGCGACGCTGCCGATCTGCGGAGGCACCGCGCACAATTTCAGCGCGCCGTGTGCCAACTACGCCGACGAGCTCTACAACGCGTGGTGGAAGGGCTACGGCATCGACCCGTACTCGCACCCGGCGGCGCAGCAGTC
>Ga0182016_10001952_pt1 | contig 24635 bp, 21 predicted proteins | sample 712S2MmetaG_FD_120491 | JGI IMG/M metagenome (GOLD analysis project Ga0182016, IMG submission 120491) | Permafrost microbial communities from Stordalen Mire, Sweden - 712S2M metaG | ecosystem: Environmental > Terrestrial > Soil > Wetlands > Permafrost | place: Sweden: Stordalen | collected...
GATCTAAGACCTCGCCACGACGCTCACACCAAGCTCGAATTTCTCGCAATGGCATATCGCCACGGCTGCTGGCCGCGCTCTGTCCGCTGAACTGGCCATCGTCACTCTCGGGCATCGCCCGCCAGAGGAGGATTTTTCGCGCCAATGGAAAGGACCACGCGAGCGCTTTGTGGCTGATCCGTGGACAATGCCAATTCTCGGCCAAATTGGGCCGGAGGAGCCGGTGTTGTTGCTGGGCAGCGGCCTTACGGCGGTTGACACGATACTGTCTCTGGATCGCGAAGATCGGACGGGCCGCCTGACGGTTCTATCGCGCCGCGGGCTTTGGCCGCAATCGCACGCCAGCCAACCCAAGCCGCCAGTGGATCTCTCGCAAACGGCCGCCACTTGGCTTGACTCGTCTAATCCTTTAACCGTCCGTGTTTTACTGCGAACCTTGCGGCATCACGTTAAACTAGCCGCCGGCAAGAACGTTGATTGGCGGCAAGTGACTGACGGCTTGCGCCCATTCACTGCCAAACTGTGGGCCAGGTTCGACTTGATCGAACGCAAGCGGTTTTTACGGCACGGGCGGGCTTTTTGGGAGATTCACCGCCATCGCATGGCGCCTCAAGTCGCCGAGAGACTCAGCTTGCTCCAGGCTCGTAATTTGCTTGACTTGACTGCGGGCGGTCTTTCGTCCGCTGAGGCCGATGACGATGGAGTCAACGCCCTGTTAAAATGCCGAGGGAACGCCCCGGCGCGGAATCTGCGCGTGGCGTGGGTTATCAACTGTACGGGACCGGGCGCGCACACTCGCCAAACCACCCATCCGATCCTCCGTCCTCTGCTGGATTCCGGCGTTTTATTGGGTGACGATTTGAGCCTGGGCCTTCATACCGATGCGGATGGCCGCGCCCTCAGCGCGAGCGGCGTGGCGCATGCCAACCTGCTGATTGCCGGCACACTCAGAAAATCCACACTTTGGGAATCCACCGCCGTCCCTGAGCTTCGCCAACAAGCCGCGGCGGTTGCCGCGACAGCATTGCGGACTCTTGCCGCTAATTGTTGCGCCGGGGAAGCGGATGGCCACTTTCCGTGTCGTTCGACTTCGGACTAGACGACCGCGCCCACTCTGGTGAATGTCCGAGTGAGAAGGGCCGCACAGAAGCGCAACAGCAGCGTTACCTCTTCCCAAAGAACGCGCTTTCGGCGCGGCGGTGCGCGCCGTTCTGTCCGAATTCCGCAAATTCACCACTTACGCTCGGAACCTCTGAGTCGCCAGAGCACCCGTGGGCGGCGAGCATTAAGCCGCGGTTGGTGCCACCGCTTTTTCCAGCATGGCCACCACTTCCTCAGCGAAGATATTAGGCAGAATCCGCACCGGTCCGTGAGCATTGAAGTGGGCGGATCGTCTCTCGGCAACGCCAACTTCCTGGCAGAATTCGCGAAAATCCAAGATTGAAAGAAAATGCAGGTTGGTGGTTCGATACCAAGGTTGCGGCAGGGATTTTGTGACCGGCGTGCGCCCGCCAAAGAGAACCTGCAACCGGACCCAATAATGGGCGAAGTTGCTGTAAGCGACGATCACGTAGCGTCCTACGCGGAACGCGTCGCGAATGACATTGGCCGGCGTGACCAATTCCTGAAATGTCCCAAGCAATAAAACGTAATCAAACGTCTGGTCGCCATACTGATCCAGCCCCTCGGCAATGTCGCCCTGATGCGCAACCAGCCCCCGCTGGATGGAGCGCGCCACCAATTCAGGATTCTTCTCCACGCCTTCGGCGTTGACGTGGCGTTGCTCCACCAGTTGTTGAAGGAAAGCGCCATCGCCCGCGCCCAAATCAAGCACGCGGGCGCGTTCCGGGATCCAGTCAAGAACGCGTCGATAAATTCCGGGATTCATGGCTGGCGAAGGCCGCGCCGACAACTCGATATTCGTTCTCCAAGTAGTGTCGAACCACTTTCGAAAACTCGGGGTTTTCGATCAAAAACGAATCGTGCCCATAGAGCGTCTCCAAATTAATATAAGTTACAGCCATCCCGGCCCGCTTCAACCATCGCACCAAGTCGCGTGATTGCCCCGGCGGGTAAAGCCAGTCCGAGGCAAACGAGACGACAAGAAAGCGCGCCCTGATGCGGCGCAAAATCTCCCCCGGAGTTCCACCCTCGAAGAGGTCGAATTGGTCCATCGCTTTGGTCAAGACGATATACGAATTAGGATCGAACCGGTGGACAAAGCTTTCGCCTTGATGGTGCAGATAGCTCTCGACGGCAAAAAGGTCCGCTTCCGCCTCCGCGGGGTCGGTTGGCGTTTGCAGGTTCCGGCCAAATTTTCGCGTCATGGCATACTCGCTCAGGTATGTGACATGTCCCACCATCCGCGCCACCGCCAAGCCGTGTTCGGGACGGTGCTCGGCGGTGTAATTGCCGCCGTTCCAGTTGGGATCGGTGATGATGGCGCGCCGCCCAATCTCGTTGAAAGCGATTTGCATCGCGCTGTGCGCGGAGCAGGTCGCGATCGGCACGCAGAGGCGGGCACGGTGCGAAAAGTGCGTGGCCCACACCAACGCCTGCATTCCGCCCATGGACCCGCCGATGACAGCGAAGAGGCATGCAATCCCCAGGTGATCCAGCAACTTCGCCTGCACTGCGACCATGTCGCGAATAGTTAAGGGAGGGAAGTCCGTTCCATAGGCTCGGGCGCTTCCAGGCCGGAGAGAATTAGGACCGGTCGTGCCGTCGCAACCGCCCAACACGTTGGCGCAGATGACAAAGAACTTGTCGGTATCGACGGCCTTGCCAGGACCGACATGGAAATCCCACCATCCAGGCCGCCCTGTTTCCGGATGGATTCCCGCGACATGGGCCGTGCCCGACAATGCGTGGCAGATCAAAATGGCGTTGTTCCCTTCGGAAGCAAGGGAGCCTAATGTTTGGTACGACACCTCCACTTCTGAGAAAGTGAAGCCCGATTGGGTCTGAACGCCACGCAAGGTGACGCGTTGGGTGTGGGTCACGCCCAAGGACGATTGGTGGGCGGCGATCTTCTGATCTTGCAGATCGCCCTGATCGATATTGCTGTTTGGGTCCGACATTGGCCCGACTCTTTCCGGTTCGGGCTATACCGCGGCGCGCAATGCCTGATCGATGTCTGCCTTGATGTCTTCGACGTCTTCCAGTCCAATGGAAAGGCGGATGTAATCCGGAGTCACGCCCGTTTGCGCCTGCTCTTGCACGGTCAGTTGTTGATGGGTTGTCGAAGCAGGATGAATCACGAGCGACTTGGCGTCACCAATGTTGGCCAGATGCGAAAGCAGCTTCACCGAATTGATGAAAGTTTTGCCTGCCTCCAGTCCGCCTTTGATGCCGAAACCCACTAATCCACCGAAACCAGTCTTCAAATATTTCGCAGCCATCTTATGATTCGGATCCTCGGGCAGCCCAGGATACGTAACCCAGTTGACCATCGGATGGGATTTGAGCCAGCGCGCGATTTCCAGGGCATTGGCGGAATGCTGCTTTTGGCGCAGCAGGAGCGTCTCCAAGCCGAGCAGGAATTGATGAGCGTTGAACGGACTCAAAGCCGCCCCAGTGTCGCGCAGCAGCGTCACGCGGATTTTCAGAATGAAAGCCACATTGCCTAATCCAGGAACGTTGCTCAGCGCGTCCCAATAAACCAAGCCGTGGTAACTCGGATCAGGTTCCGTGAATTCCGGAAATTTGCCGTTGTTCCATCGGAACCGACCGGCATCGACAATCACCCCGCCGATGCTGGTTCCGTGGCCGCCAATGTATTTCGTAGCTGAGTTGGCCAGGATGTCCGCGCCAAAATCAATCGGCCGCACCAGGCCGATCCCGACCGTGTTGTCCACGACCAGCGGAATGCCAGCCTCATGCGCAATCTTAGCCAGCGCCTCGAAGTCCGGCACGTCCAATTTGGGGTTGCCCACTGTCTCGGCGTAAAGGGCGCGCGTTTTGGGCGTGATCGCCTGGCGAAAGGCCTCCGGGTCACGCGAGTCAACGAATTTTACCGTGCGCCCCAATTTGGGCAGGGTGTAATGGAAAAGTTGATACGTTCCGCCGTAGAGGTTATTGGCCGAAACGATCTCATCGCCCAGGCGCGTGATGGCCAGAAGCGCATACGTGATGGCGGATTGGCCGGAAGCCACCGCCAGCGCGCCGGTGCCGCCTTCGAGCGCGGCGACCCGTTGCTCAAAGACATCATTGGTCGGGTTCATCAGGCGGGTGTAGATGTTCCCGAACTCCTTTAAGGCAAAAAGATTGGCCGCGTGATCAGCATTCTTGAAGACGTAAGAACTGGTTTGGTAAATCGGCACGGCGCGGGCGCCGGTCGTCGGGTCAGGGGTTTGGCCCGCGTGCAAGGCCAGAGTGTTGAGTCCTTTGGATTTTGTGCTCATGAGTTTGTTAGTGGATTTAGAAGTCTGATTTTGCCGGGTTCGTTGGCTGGAGGACGAACTGGACCGCGTCCGCGAGCGCGTTCAGAGGAACTTGAATGCGACGAATGCGCCTGCCGTCCGGCCTCCAGCCTAAATTAGGTGTCGATTAAAATTCCCACTTCGTGGTGAGCCCCCAGACGCCATTGGCTTGGTGATTCAATACGTCGCCGAAATGGCCGTAACCACCTGCGAACGTCAAGTGTTTGTTCAAGACATAAGCGGCGTCGACGGTCGCCCAGTCTCCCTCCCGCTTCACCAGATTGCCAATGGGCTGGTAATCTCGTGGCTGCTCTTTGTACTCCGCAGCCAGGACGAAGCTACCGGTGATGAACACCACGACGTTTCCTTCAAAGACAGCGCTGTAACTGCGGGTGAATCCACCCAAGCCGTCCCAGACCGCTTCGGTGGCCCGTCCGCCGAGTTCCAGCAGCACGGGCCGCGGCAGTTGCGTGAAGAGCTTGGAGGCGTAGAGCGTATAATCCACCCCTTGCTTGCGCGAGAGGCCGGCCTGGCCCAGCAAGTCCGCCCCCGCCCCCGTTGCGACTTCATTTCTCACCTCGTTGATGCCGTCGTTGTATTTGTAGTGCACGCCCGCCGTGAACGCGGGAATCCATTTCTGGTCAAATTCGTTTTCCGTCAATAATTGGACGCGCGCATTGAAGTTGTGCAGTTGGACTTCGTTGGCGTGATAATTCACCAAACCGGCATTTCTTAATGCCAGCGGAAGATCACCCAAACCGAGATTGTCCCAGCCGTAGCCCAGTTCCAGTCGCTTGAACGGCGATTCGGTGATGGTCAACGCTTCGACGTTCTTATCGGAGCCGAGGTTGATATAAGCAAACCCCACGCTGGGCCGCCCCACCGGTTCGCCGTCTCGCGGCGGATTAACGATGTAGGCCGACAGCGTGGAGAAAATACCGCCATTGCCTTCAATCTGATGCAAAGGCAGCGGAGCTGGTTTATCCTCGGGCGCGTTGGTCTGGGCCTGCAAGACGGGACTGGCGACGAGAACTGCCATCGCCCAGAGGGCCGATGGCTTAATGGAATGGTAGTTGAATTTCATTTTTGATTCATTGTTGGATTTAAGTTTGCAGTAGTTTATTTGACTGAAAGACTGGGGGTTGATGGATTGACTTTCTGCCGGGCCTCTTCGGCCAAGGCGGTGCTGAGATAGCGTTCGCCGGTGCTGCAACCAATGGTAACGATGAGTTTGCCTTTATTTTCAGGGCGCCTCGCTACCTGCAAGGCGGCCCACACGTTGGCCCCGGTTGAAATGCCCGCTAGAATCCCTTCTTCCGCTGCCAGCCGCCGGGCCGCGATGATGGCGTCTTCGTTGCGGACTGTGATGACCTCGTCCAGGATTTGCAGATTGAGGTTTTTGGGAACAAATCCCGCGCCGGTGCCTTGAATCTTATGCGGTCCGGGTTTGATCGGCTCGCCGCGGAGCGTTTGTGTGATAACGGGCGAATCCTTCGGCTCAACGGCAATGGAGAGAAAGCCCTTCTTGCGGAACTTGATCACCTCGCTGACGCCAGTGATGGTCCCCCCCGTGCCGACCGCGGAAACCAGGATGTCAGCTTGGCCGTCGGTGTCCGACCAAATTTCCTCGGCTGTGGTTTGGCGATGGATTTCTGGATTGGCCGGATTGCTGAACTGTTGCGGAATCCAGGAGTCGGCGATTTCTTTGTTTAAGTCCTCCGCTTTTTTGATCGCTCCTTTCATTCCGTCCTGAGCGGGCGTTAGGACCAGGTTCGCGCCCAGCAAAGCCAGCAACGTGCGCCGCTCCAGGCTCATGCTTTCCGGCATGGTCAGGATGAGCTTGTAGCCCTTGGCCGAGGCGACAAAGGCCAGCGCAATGCCGGTATTGACGGAAGTGGGCTCGATGATAGTCGTGGTGGGCTTGAGCAGCCCGTCGCGCTCACCGGCGGCGATCATCGCGTCGCCAATCCGATCTTTGACGCTGCCCAAGGGGTTGAAGAATTCGGCTTTGATCGCAATGGTGGCGTCAAGCCCCTCGGCGAGCCGGTTCAGTTTGACCAAAGGCGTGCGGCCAATGGTGGCGGTAATGTTGGGATATATTCTTGAATGTGCCATAATTCTATTTAGTATCTCTATTAACTCACTAGATATTTATAAACGGCTTCTCTTAAATTCTGGCTCCACAATTTTTGGCCTTTTCTCTCCCTTTATTGCTTTTAGTATATTATTTCACTAGGCGTGATTGTCTTTTCTCGGGCCAGCCAGCCACTGGATTAACCGAGAAACGACGTTGACATGACCTGACTTGCTCGCAATTATCTACACGCTGGCGGAGGGACCAAACCCAAACGGACCTTTGCCGGCCTAATATTTAGCTCGGAAAACAAGACGGCCGCCGACCGGACCACTGGAGGCTCCCCATGATCAGAATGATTATTGCATTACTTTATGAGCGCAGCCCCAACACCAGCAACCGGCCCACGCTTGAGCTTAAGCGCGTCCGCCGCGCGCAATCTTGCCACCGCAACCGTTACCGTCCCGCAAATGACGGAGATCAGCCCACGCTGGCTGCATCGCCTCCTGCCGTGGGTGGACGTTGATGGCGGTGTTTATCGCGCCAACCGCGTCGCCAAGGCGCCGCAAGGCACTGCCGGAAATGAATTTGGCGAAGTTAAAGTGGATCTTCTGACCGTCAACGGCAGCGAGCCGAAGTTGCCCGCCACCTTTGTGGACTATGAGGAAGATCCGCGCGAATATCATTTAAGCACCATTCAAACGGTGCTTCGCACCCACACGCGGGTCACGGACCTCTACAGCAATCGGATCGACCAATTGCGTCAGCAAATTAGACTGACGGTGGAAGCGGTCAAGGAGCGCGAGGAATGGGAACTGATCAATAACCCCGAGTTTGGCCTGCTCCACGAGGTGGCGCCTTCGCAACGGATCGACACGCGCAAAGGTTCACCCACCCCTGACGACTTGGACGAACTGCTGACGCTGGTCTGGAAGAAGCCCGCCTTTTTCCTGGCCCATCCCAAAGCCGTCGCCGCCTTTGGCCGCGAATGCACTCGCCGCGGCGTGCCGCCTCCCACCATCAGTTTGTTCGGCTCACCGTTCCTGACCTGGCGCGGCGTACCGCTGATTCCCACCAATAAACTGCAACTGGAAGCAAAATCCAAAGAAAGTCCCGCGTCCACGAGCATCCTCCTTCTGCGTGTTGGGGAAGCTGAACAAGGGGTCGTCGGCTTGCAAAAGGCAGGCGTCACGGGCGAAGTGGAGCCTGGACTTTCCGTCCGCTACATGGGGACCGATCAAAACTCCATCGCCTCGCATTTGGTCACGCGCTACTTCTCGGCCTCGGTGTTGACGGTGGACGCGATCGCGCGCCTGGATAACGTCCTGGTGGGCCAATACCATGAATACAATTATAAATAACGGTCCCTCGGCGGCGCTGGGCGCGGAGCAATTCGCGGCGGAGGATCCAGGTGGCACGCGCTTAATCTCGCAACTGGCCAACGAGATATATACGGAATGGCAAAGGCGTATCCCGCCTTCCGCCCCCCGCACCATTCCGCCCTCTGGCGCGGGCCCGGACGTCCGACCGGTTCATCCCGACCACGCCGGTCTTGTCGAACAAACTCCCCCGCTGGCCATCACTTCTTCCGGAGGCGCGGGTGCGGAGAATTCCCATGCTTTCGGAGAACCGAATTGCGAAACCAGCCACCGGGATTCTAACAGTGTGACCGAGCCGGGGCTTGATCACCCCTTGAACCCCAGCCCGGCTCCAGACTATTATTTCCTGCAATCCAACCAAGCGCGCCCGGCAACTTCCCAGCCGGCCTTTCCCGCGCTGGCCTCAGGATGGGACATCGCCTCCGTCCGGCGCGATTTTCCGGCGCTGCACCAGCAAGTCAATGGGCGTCCGTTGATCTGGTTGGATAACGCCGCAACGACGCACAAACCACAGGCGGTGATCGACGCGACTTCGCGGTTTTACGCGCGCGACAACTCGAATATCCATCGCGCGGCGCATACGCTGGCCGTCCGTTCGACCGATTTGTTTGAAGGAGCGCGCGAAAAGGTGCGGAAGTTTCTCGGAGCTTCGTCGGCTAAGGAAATTGTTTTCGTTCGCGGCACGACCGAAGCCATCAACCTGGTTGCGCAAAGCTACGGCCGCAAAAACATCGATGCAGGCGACGAGATCATCCTCACGGAATTGGAACATCACGCCAACATCGTGCCATGGCAGTTGCTGGCCGAACAGACTTGCGCGGCTATCCGCGTCGTCCCGATCAACGATCGCGGCGAGCTCATGCTCGAAGAATACGCGAAACTGCTGGGCCCCCGTACTAAGTTCGTCTCCCTCGGGCACGTTTCCAACGCGCTGGGAACGATCAATCCCATCGAGGAAATCATCGCGCTGGCCCATGCCCGCGGCGTTCCGGTGCTCGTGGATGGAGCGCAATCCGCCCCGCATTTTCCCGTCAATGTCACCGCCCTGGACGCTGATTTCTTTGTCTTCTCCGCGCACAAGGTTTTCGGCCCGACCGGCCTTGGCGCGTTGTATGGCAAGGCGCCGTTGCTGGAGTCCATGCCGCCGTGGCAGGGCGGCGGTCACATGATCAAAGATGTGCGTTTTGAAAAAACGACCTATCAGGATGCACCGGAAAAGTTCGAGGCCGGCACACCTGACATCGCGGGGGCGGTCGGACTCGGCGCGGCGCTGGATTACGTCAGCAAGATCGGGCTGCCGGCCCTTGCGGCCTATGAGCACTCACTACTTGAGTATGCCACGGAAGCGCTGTCCGCGGTTCCCGGGCTGCGGCCCATTGGCACGGCGGCCAGCAAGGCCAGCGTGCTTTCGTTTGTCATCCCGGGCGTTTCAACTGAGAGCATCGCCCGGCATTTGGACCAGCACGGCATCGCCGTGCGGGCGGGGCACCATTGCGCGCAACCCGCGCACCGTCATTTCGGACTGGAAAGCACGGTCCGCCCTTCGCTGGCATTTTATAACACGCGTGATGAGGTGGATGCTTTGGTCCGGGCCCTCCGACTGCTTCGCAAAAGCTGAACCTTATGAAGACCATCACGCCCATTGAACTGCAAAAGCTCCTGCAGACCGACTCGGATCTGGTCCTGCTGGACGTGCGGACTTCCGATGAATATGCGGAGGCGCATGTTCCGCGGGCCCGCAACGAGCCTCTGCATCAACTCCAACCTGAGTCACTTATCGCCTCGGGCACTCTGCCCTATGGCCGGCCTGTTTTTCTGCTTTGCCAGACGGGCGTGCGTTCGGCAAAAGCCGCGGAAAGATTTGCGGCATCGGGATTGGAGCGAGCGGTCGTGATTGAAGGGGGAACAAAAGGCTGGATTGAGGCGGGCCTGCCCGTAGCACGCGCCACTGTTCCAGTCATGAGCCTTGAGCGTCAGGTTCGTATAGCGGCTGGGACATTAGTTCTGGCCGGTGTTTTGCTGGGTTGGTTTGTCTATGCCGGCTTCTTTGCTTTGTCGGGTTTTGTCGGCGCGGGGTTGATTTTCGCCGGCATCACAGACTTTTGTGGCATGGGGTTGCTGCTGGCCAAGATGCCTTGGAATAATCGCACGAATGCATAAGTCGCTTCACCACTGCGTTCCGGAACTGCTGGCCTCCTACGAGCGAGTTGGCGGCTTAAACAACAGCGATGCGCACAACATGCCGTCCAAACGGGCCGTCGGCCAGATTTGCGAAGACTTGTTGCAGTTGCTCTTTCCTGGCTTTCACGACGACGATGCTGTCCAACACGGCTCGCTGGCCGATCTCACGGTCGAACGCATGGCTAGGGTGGTGGCTAGGCTGACGGACCAGGTGCGCAAGAGCGTCCGCATCGGCGAACCTCATAAGCCGACCGGGAAAACGCCGCCCATCATGCAAAAGTTCTGTCAATCATTGCCGGAGGTGCGGGACCTCTTGCGGGCAGACATTGAGGCGGCCTATGAGGGCGATCCGGCCGCGCTCCGTTCAGAGGAGATTATTCTCTCCTACCCTTTTATCGAGGCCATCTCCATTCAACGCCTGGCCCATCGGCTGCATCAATCCGGGGCTCCATTGATTCCCCGAATGATGACCGAATGGGCGCATAGCCGAACTGGCATTGATATCCATCCGGGCGCGTCCGTCGGCTCCCGATTTTTTATTGACCATGGGACGGGTGTCGTTATCGGCGAGACCTGCCGGATTGGCAATGGCGTGAAGCTTTATCACGGCGTGACTTTGGGCGCGCGCAGCTTTGCCCGGGACGATTCCGGCCACATCGTCAAGGGAGGCAAGCGTCACCCCGACGTGCAAGACAACGTCACCATTTATCCCAACTCAACGATTTTGGGCGGTGAGACCGTTATCGGCGCCAATTCGACGATTGGGGCCAACGTCTTTCTCATGCAAAGTGTGCCGCCCAATTCCTTGGTCATTTACGAGGAGAAGCAACTTTCCATTTTCGACAAAACCGCACGAAAGAAAACGGCCGAAAAGCAGCCCTCGATTTAAACACCGAAAGAAAGAAAGACCATGCCAATATATTCAGACGTCATTAGTACCGTGGGGCGCACCCCCTTGATCAAACTTAACCGCGTTGCCGCAGGCTTGGACGCCACCATCGCCCTCAAAGCGGAATTCTTCAACCCTCTGGGGAGCGTAAAGGACCGCATCGGGTACGCGATGATAGACGTCGCGGAACGCGAGGGCCGGATTAACCCGAAGACAACACTCATTGAGCCCACCAGTGGCAATACCGGCATCGCCCTGGCCTTTGTGGCTGCGGCAAAGGGATATAAGCTCATTCTGACGATGCCGGAGAGCATGAGCCTGGAACGCCGCACGCTGCTCGCGTTGCTTGGAGCAAAACTCGTTTTGACTCCAGCGGTGGAAGGAATGAGGGGGGCCATTTTGAAAGCGGCCGAACTGCAACGCCAAATTGAGTCTTCCTGGATTCCGCAACAGTTCGAGAATCCTGCCAATCCCGAGATTCACCGCAAAACGACTGCGGAAGAGATTTGGCAGGACACGGACGGCGCCGCTGATATTCTCGTCTCCGCAGTCGGCACGGGTGGAACAATTACTGGCGTCAGCGAAGTGATAAAATCCCGCAAACCAAGTTTCCGGGCCATTGCTGTTGAACCGAAGGATTCTCCGGTCATCACCCAGACCCGCAACAAAGAACCGCTCAAGCCTGGTCCCCATAAGATCCAAGGCACCGGTGCGGGTTTTATTCCGAAGAACCTCAATCTTGATATTGTTGACGAAGTCATTACGGTAACCAATGATGACGCAATCACAGTCGCTCGCCGGCTCGCCGCTGAGGACGGCATTCTTGCCGGAATTTCTACAGGGGCAAACGTTTGGGCCGCCCTCCAGGTGGCGCGGCGTCCTGAAAATAAAGGCAAACTGATCGTGACCATCGGTTGCAGCACCGGTGAGCGCTATCTCAGCACAGCCCTGACCGAGGAAGCCCGCAAACAAATCCTGACTTAGCAAGTTCTGGACCCTTGAAGGGCAGTTCTTCGCGCATTTATGGCCAGCCACAGAGACCAGGAAGCGTCTTCAGGTGTTGTCCTACGATTCTGAAAAGAATTCCTAATATTGAATTCACAACATGGTAAGGCTGCATGTTGAATGCGCGGACTGATTTGTCTTATCGAAGAGCGGCAGGCGTCCGCCGGCTTGTCCTGACCGACCATGCGAATGGAGCGGAATTGCCGCCGACACGACCCCGGCAAGGCAGCTTTTGAAGCTGCCAACACTTGTTACCCGCCCGTTGCGATAACAAGTGGCGGCAGCCAGATCATGAGGTTGCGGCTGACCTCCAAATCAAGTGCCTCCTCGCTACCCAATTCAGAGCAGGTCTGATTTTCCTTGCGGCGGGCATCAATTCAGTCAATCACGGCGGCATCCTCCAACGAGGCGGCGGGGACGGAGCATTGGTCAGTTTGCGCGTGGAATCACCGACATTTGGCATTGATGATCGTGGGCCGTTGTGCGTGCTCATGCGCAACAAGTACGGCCACAGCTATCTGGCAGCAGATCAGCCGGCCCCGCTCTTGTGCGTGTGCGTGGAAGGTAAATTCATCTCCCCCTCCCCGGACACAGCAGCCTGGGACGCGGAGACCAAACGGCTGACTCTCCAATACGGACCGGTTGCCAAGGTGGTGCTCCAGATCGAAGCCAATTACGGTGCCGCGCCCGCCATCCTGGAAGCCATTCGGCAGGGGGAAGCAGCGCGAATGGCGTATGGTGCTCCCGGAAAACTGGACAGGTGGTTTAGATGGTGAGTCAGAAGAAACAATAATACCATCTAAAGCAGCAGCATGAAACGACCACGCAAAAAGCACAGCGGAGATTTCAAGGCCAAGGTGGCTTTGGCAGCCCTCATAGGCGAGCGCACCCTCAACGAATTAGCTGGGCATTTTGCAGTGCATCCGACCCAAGTCGTGCAATGGGAGCAACGGCTGGCGGCCGGGGCCACGACAGACGATCGTTCCATTTTTCCGGCCATGGAAGCGGTGGCTCGGTGGCGCAAGATCAGCCTATCAATTCTTTTCGTCGCCTGTCTGCGTCTTTTTCTCATCGCCGGCTTGGCGGCAGCAGCGGAAAAGCCGAACATCGTGATCATCCTCGTGGACGACATGGGCTATGGCGACCCGCATTGCGCCAATGCCCGGTCGAAGATCGCCACGCCGAACATTGACCGGCTGGCAAGCGAAGGGTTGCGCTTCACCGACGCTCATGCGGCCGGGCCGCTCTGTCATCCATCACGTTATGGATTGATTACGGGACGGTATCCGTTTCGCACGGACGTCGCCCGCTGGCCAAACCAACCGCTCATTGAGAAAGGTCAGGTGACGATCGCCTCACTGTTGCGGGATCAGGGATATCACACGGCAATGGTGGGTAAATGGCATCTTGGCTTTTATGAGCATGGTTACGACCAGCCGCTGCGAGGCGGGCCGGTGGATTGCGGATTTGACACTTTTTTTGGGCTGCGGGCTTCGACCGACATCCCGCCTTACTTTTACATCCGGGGCGATCGCGCGGTCGCGCCGCCCAGCGGGCATATAGCCACTCATCATTCCGAAGATTGGTCGCCAATTCAGGGAGTGTTCTGGAATGGCGGCGGCATTGGCCCAGGCATGGACCTGAAGGATGTCCTGCCCAGACTGACGCAGGAGGGTATTGAGGTGATTCGCGCTCAAACCCGTAAAAAGCCGGAGGAGCGCCAGCCATTCTTTCTCTACCTTGCCTTGACAGCACCACACACCCCTTGGCTGCCTTCCCAGGAATATGCCGGGAAAAGCGGGGCCGCGATGTATGGCGATTTTGTCATGATGGTAGACTCGGAAATCGGCCGCGTGCTCGCGGCCTTGCAGCGAGCGGATATGTCGAAGGACACACTGTTGATTTTCACCTCCGATAATGGCCCGGTCTGGTATCCCGCCGATGTGGCGCGGTTCGGCCACGATGCGGAAGGCGGATTGCGGGGCATGAAGTCGGATTTATGGGAGGCCGGGCATCGGATGCCATTCATCGTGCGCTGGCCGGGCCGGGTGAAACCGGGCGCTGTGACAGATCAGACGATCTGCTTTACCGATCTGCTTGCGACGTTCGCCGACCTCTGCGGAGTAAAGCTTCCCGCTGCAGCCGGCCTGGACACTTTCAGCATTCTCCCCGTGTTGGAGGGCCGGCAACCCGAAGGCAAGCCGGTTCGCGGCCCGATCGTCATGGAAGCGGGCAGCTCTTCAGCCATGATGATTCGGTCAGGGGACTGGGTATTTATCAACCAGCTCGGCTCAGGCGGGTTCTCAAAACCCACCACGATCAAGCCGGAACCCGGCGGCCCCAAAGGCCAGCTCTACAATCTCCATGATGATCTGGCCGAGACGAACAACCTCTACCTGAAGTATCCCGAGATCATCGCCCGGCTGACCGCCCAAATGAAACAGATTATTGATGCTGGCCATAATCACCCATTCACCACGCATGTTCGAGTGCCGAGTGATGACCCTTAGCCGTTGTCGCACACGCCCCGCCGTCCATGCTCAATTTCGCTCAACAAAGCTCCCGCGCGGGGACGCAACCCGTAACACGTCCTCAGCGCTTTCCGCCGTTTTCGAGGAAAAACCGCGCGAACCTGTTGCACCTCAAGGCAAAGCCTTGACAAATGGCGAGGGAAATCCTTGAAGAGGACGGACAAACTTTTGGCATCGATTTTGTTTCAAAGTGTTTCAATGGGGCTGGCAGAAAACTGATCGTTGGTTACGCGCGAAATGGGCCGCGAATTCAGAGTCAATAAAATTAGAATTAGGCAAATTGCGTGGCCAGGTTGGCAAGTGACAACTCCGCCGCGGCAATAAAGTCTACTCCGTCTGGTGGCTTGCCTCTTTGGGCAAGGCCTTCAATAACGCAGGGAATGGAAGATTGGCACTGGGTTTAAACGTCGCTGTAGTGATAGGATGTTTTTTCGCATAGAATGCGGCTAAGGGGGTCAAAACACGCCATCGAATTCAGTGCGATCCCACAGCCACTGCTCATCGGGATTGTCCGGCATGGTCGTGTCCCATTCGAGGCGAGTCGTATAGGTGACGGGGACTTTGGTCCGCGGGTCCTGCCAGCGGTGCAGTTCCACATGCCCATCCGCAAAAGAGATCGTGGCCCCGCCGTTATGGAGGCTGCTGGGACAACTGCCAAATAAAGCCGCGCCTATTTCGGTTCTGTTTTCCACCCAGAACGTTACGAAATCGATGCTGTCGGGATGCTCGTCAATGAAGACAAACATCAGGCTGGGGCTCAAAATGTCCGATTGCCTCTGCGGCCCATACGGGATCGGCTCTGGCGACAGGCCGCAGTTGGCTAGGCCGCCGGCCCAAGCGCTCATGGAGATGCCGCGCGCGCGCGGCAGCCACTGGTTCTTGCCGACCTCCACCTGGCTTCGGTCCTCGGGGCACTTATAAAGGGCCGGCAGCTTGGTGTAAGGGCCGAGCTTGGCATATTCCGGATCAATCAACAACTGGACGTCCGTATTTTCAGAATTGCCGCCATTGTAATCGAGCCAGCCCTGCGCCCACCAAAGGCCGAGCTCGGGCTGCGGCGGGTCGGGAAGGTTCAGCCCGTGCGGGACGAGGTGGTCATGATTATCGATCGGATAGAGCGACCAGGCGAGTTGCAATTGCTTCTTGTTGTTCAAACAGACGATGGCGTTTGCTTTGTCTTTGGCCCCGGCCAGCGCCGGCAAAAGCATGCCGGCAAGGACGCCGATGATGGCAATGACGACCAGCAGCTCAACCAGGGTGAAACCGGCCCGCGCCCGTCCTGTCGCGGGACTAAGGGGCAACCCGGGCCGGGGGCTGGCGTCGGATTTCCCTGCGTTCATAGATTCCAGTGTCGCATTCATAAGTTTTTCTGTCGAACACATTATCGGCGCTGTCCGCCTGGCCCATTACATCGCGAAAAAAAGCCCGGTCTTTCAAGAGGTTTTCCGCGTGCGATCGCATCCCGGTCGGCGGTCAGAACCTGCCCTGCGTGTTCCGGTACGTTTGATGGCCGTCATTGCTGGCTCAGTCGGAAGAACTTGGACTGAGAATCAATGTTCACGGTCACGGCCATCTGGTCGCCAATTTGAACTGGGGTGATGGGGACGGGCACCCAGCTTGGCGGAAGCGCATCGGTCATTTCCAAAACGGCGTTTGTGGCCGAGGCTGGCCAGGTGATCAGCACGGTGTCGCCGGAAAGAACGAAACTTAACGGCGGAAGATGCGTGGGCGGCAGCACGATCCGGAAAATGGCCCCTGGACCATATCCGTCGTCGAGCGTTTCATCACTGCCGGCGGCAGTGCCGTAGAGATTACCGTCTGCGCCCTGCACCAGCGAAACTCCGCGGGCGACGACACCAAGGCTGTCGAGCGCAACCAGGCTTGTCCATGTGCCGTCAGGCATTATTTTGTAAACAATTCCTTGTAAAACCTCGCTCCGGAAAAAGTAGCCAGTAGTGCCGTAAAGATTTCCATCGCTGGCTTGTATAGGCGAGTAGCTCGAGTAGCCGACTGCGTAGCCAAGGTCGTCGAACGAAACCACGGTCGTCAATTGGCCGCCGCTCACCCGGAACACTGTTCCTCCCGTACCGTATAAGTCCGCGCCTGGGGTGGTTGTCCCATAGAAATTGCCGTCGCTTCCCTGCGTCAAGCCGCCAACCGGGGTTGCGTAAGGATTGAAATTGAACGAGCGCAGCGTCGTCAGCCTGCCGTTGGGTGTGACTCTGAACATCGTTCCATTACCGTACGCTCCCCCCAGCAGGGTTGTGCCATAGAAATTGCCATCATGGCCTTTCGCCAAACCCGCATCTGGATAAGAGCCGTTGGCCTGATTGAAGACCGCCACAGCGCTCAGGGTTCCGTTGGTCGCGAGCCTAAAGAATGTTCCATACCCCTCGCCATAATTGAGCGAGAGATTGCCGCCGGTCGATGTCACACCGTAAAAGCTACCGTCGTCACCTTGCACCAATCCACCAGTGGGAACGCTGCCATTGGTGCCATTAAAGGACACCAGCGTCGTCAGCATGCCAGCGGGCGTCATTCTGAAGACCATGCCCCAGCCATAATTGCCACCTTCCGCCGTGCCATACAAATTGCCATCGTTACCTAGAATCAGCCCACTTGGAATAGCCCCATTGGTGCCATTGAATATGACCAGCGTGGTTAGGACTCCATCGGGCGTCATTTTAAACACCGTGCCCCAGCCGGTAGTTAGAAAAGTTGAATTGCTCTGTGAACCGCCGCCGAAACCGGTCGTACCGTAGAAATTTCCGTCCGGCCCTTGGACGAGGGGAGAGTGGGGATCCCATCCGTCCGGTCCTTGAAACGAATGGAGCAGTTCGAGCGTTTGGCCGTGCGCCAGGGCCGCAACGATGAAGAGGCCGCCGAGAACAAAAAGTCGCCGAGCGAAGACCCGAATCTTTTTTTTGGTTTTCATTGTTTTCAAGCGGTAAAATTGGAGAGTGCCGAAAACACTATTCAGGGCAGTTTGCGCACCACCCAAAAGAGACCGTTGGGGTAACTTGCGGCCTGTCCAGCAACGAGGAGGTTTCCGCCAGCGTCGGTGACCACGCCCCAAGCCTCAGCCCCGGAGCCAGATAGGAGTTGAAAGTCATCCACCGTCTGCCAGACGCCGGACGAAGCGGGAGTTCGCACCATCCAATGCGTGCTGGCATCCACATGCTTCCCGCCATCATCCATTGCCTGGCCAACCACAACTATGCCGCCTCCCGCCGTCATCCCAACGCCATGGGCGGTCGCCGAGGCGTTTTGGGCCAGCGTGAATTTATCGACTGTGGACCACGTGTTTCCGCCATCAGTGCTCTTGCGGGTCGTCCACACCGAATAGGTGACGGTCGCTTTCGGCTTCGTGGTTATGGTGGTCACGGACACCGAACCGGCGACGTAAATGTTGCCAAGGCTGTCGCTGGCGATAGACCAAGCGCCGGCACCGCTGCCAAACGGGGCATCAACCGTGGTCCAGGTCGCACCGCCGTCCAGGCTCCGGCGTACTGTCCATCCCAACGCGGTGCTCTGACTGCCAACGACGAAAAGTCCCACTCCGGGCACGAAACAGCCTTGGGATGCAAGATTCCCCCCGGTCGTATCATCCACAAGGTCCCAGGTCTGCCCGCCATCGGTGCTCTTGCGCACCAGCCAGTGGCGGATGCCGGCGCTGTTCGCCCAGCCCACCACGTAGATGTTGCCCGCGTTGTCCGCAGTGAAACCCGTTGGATCAACATCTAATGAGCTGACCGGGTATTGATACAGGTCCACCGTAGTCCAGGTGACCCCGCGATCCGAACTTTTGCGCACCTGCCAGTACGGCGGCAAGCCGCCTGGCGGCCACAGTTGGCCGACAGAGTACAGATTGCCATTCGAGTCGAAGCCGAGACTATTAACCCAGCTCTCGTAAGAGCCGGGTTTTGGATTGGTGTCATCGCTCAGGAACCAATCGGCTTCGGTAGTGTCAGTTTTCAAGACCAGCCCTTGCGGGTAACTCGTGCCATTGACAGAGGCGCCTTGGCCATAGCCTCCGGAGAAGACATTCCCCAAGGCGTCCGCGGCAAGGCTGGAACCCATCGCCCCCTTCCCGTGGGCAAGCTGGTAAACCAGGATGTTCTCCCATGTCTGCCCGTTTGCGCTACGAGTAAATGCGACTCCGAAGAACAAGGGCAAAGCTGCACGAAGAATGATTTTGGCCGTTTGTTTTGTGATGTTCATATTTAGGATAGTGGATGGTGGTTCGTCTCAGTCAACCGATACATCGTGGGAAAAACGGAAATCTTTCAAAAATCTCTCCTCCGAAAGTTTTGGAGCAATGCTTTAAAGTCGCCACCCTCAGGTTTTATGGCCGATTCAGCCGATAAAATCGGGCTGTGCCCGAAATCGATTGGATGACGGTGTTCTGGCCGCCAATGACCAGCGGCTGGCCCGTCACTGTGAACCACGCCAAGCTTTCGACCGACGCCTCCGCCGTTTCCAGAGAAAAACCGGTCGCATTGGTCGTCCAAGTCAACAGCACGTTGTTGCCGGAGGGTTTGATGGTGAGCTGGGGCGGTTCGACAGCGGGGCTGAATTTAGCAATATAAGTATTCCATTCATTCTGGACGGAGGCGTTGGTCGCCTGGAAGGCGTTGAGGACGGGAAAGTCGACGGAGGAAGTGAACCCGGTGGCGATCGAGTTTCCGCTCGAATCGACCGCGACGGCTGATCCCCATTCGTCAAGTGAGCCGCCGAGATAAGTCGAGTAGATGAGTCTCTGGCCATCGGCGCTGATCTTGGCCACAAAAGCATCCTGACCGCCGCCGATCTGAGGTTGCGGCGCATCCACAGTGGGAAAATCAAGAGAACTAGTTATCCCAGTAACGAAGACGTTGTTGTCTTGATCCAAGGCCAGCCCCAAACCCTGGTCAGGTCCGCTGCCACCCAAATATGAGAACCACTCGAGGTTTGAACCGTCCGGCGTGAGCTTGGCCACCCAGCCGTCCGAACCCCCGAACCCGGGCGTGGGTTGGAAGCCGAGGGGAACGGTGCCCGCATCCAAATTGGTTTCCATCAAACCGGTGACATAGGCGCTGCCGACCGCATCCGCCGCGACGGCGTAGGCGATATCGTCTAGAACGCTGCCAACGTAAGTGGAATAAACCAGGGCGGAACCGTCCGGGGTGAACTTGGAAATGAAAGCGTCCCAGTTGCTGCCAAGGTTGGCATCCATCGCGTGCCGCGTCTGAAAGGCGCCTGCGGTGACCGGAAAACTCGTGGACATTGTGGCTCCGCAAACGTAGATGAACCCGGCGGGATCGACGGCAATTCTTTGGAATTCGTCCTCATACAGATCCTCCTTCAATTCGTCCTGATTTTCACCGCCAAAGTATGTCGAGAAAATCAAGTTGGTCAAAGTGGCATCGAATTTGGCAACGAAGCCGTCATTGGCTTGCGGTCGTAATGGGTTCTGCAGCGGCAGGTCGGTCGAGTCGGTTTGGCCGGTGAGGCAGACGTTGCCTGCCGCATCGATGGCCATGCCGTAGATCGACTCATCGCCGCTGCCGCCGAAATAAGAACAGTAGAGCAACCGGGCGCCGTCCGGCGTGAACTTGGCAAGAAAGCCATCGCCGGTGCCGACTGCGCTGCCGCCGCCGTAGTCGGGTTGAAAGGCATCGGCGGTGGTGGGCAAATCGGTCGAAGTCGTCTGACCGGCGACGACGACGTTACCCTGAAGGTCCAGAGCAATGGCGTTGATGTACTCCCAGCCGGCCCCACCGAAGTAGGTGGAGAAGAGCAGACGGCCCGCTGGATCGAACTTGGCCAGGAACGTGTCGTTGAAACCGCCGCCGTAATCCGGCTGAAACGCATTGAGAATGGGAAAATCGTTCGAGCTTTGAGTGCCCCCGCCAATATAAGCGTTGCCAGCAGAGTCAACAACAATCGCCATCGCTCCGTCAGAAACCGACCCGCCAAAATATGTCGAATACACGTAGGTCGCGCCTTGGGCATGATGCGCGGACGCGATCCAGCAAAACAGACCGCAAAGAAGCAAAAAGCGGCATCGCCTGGCCGGCTTGGCTGACATCCAGGCGCGGTGGGGCAACCGGTTCATCGGATTGCGCCCAGACAATAATGCCGGTGAAAGAGGATTCCCTCCGTCCCGACAAGGCCTTCCAAGCCCATCGCTCGCACGAGAGTCTCCGGGTTATTGGCGTCAATTTCACCAGGGCGGGCAAATCGCATGGCGGCATGAAATTCCACCGACTCTGGGCGGTCGAAGGCAAGCCAGATAAAGTATGCTCGGCCGGGCTGCAACTTTTTCGCGCTAAGGAATTGCAGCGCCAAATCCGCTTCGCCCGCTCCGCCTTTGGAGGTTTGGGACACGCCGTGGTAGAAGTCCTCGAACCCGACTTTCATCCCCCCTTGCACCGGGCAGATAAACCACTCGATGAGATGGAGATTGGCAGGACTCTCGAGCACCCAGACCAGGTCCATTGCTTTGCCGGGCGGGGTATTGAAACGAAAGCCATCAAAACGCATGCCGCCGAGTTGGAGCGGGTGCTCATTCAACTTCAGTTGGGCGAATCGGCATGGTCCCGCCTGATTGGTCATAGGCAATCGCTTGAACGACATCGCTTTGGTTTGCAGTGCTTTCAGCAGGTTCACCCCCAACTCCCTCTGGTCGGAGGAGGACGGTTGGTAATCGTCGCACGTCAACCCAAGGAGGAAGGGCGCGCTGTTCGCCATGGCGGAATCGAAGGCCAGGCTAATAATCTCATCGCCTGGCGACGGATTTTCCCAGGTCTGTTTATAGACCCGCAATGCCAATCGGCGCTCGCGCGCGGCGGGGTTCTCTCCGGTCCAGGCAACGAGGGAGTTGCTGACGATTCCGCTGCTGTCGTCCGGTTGCCAGAGTGCGCGCAGGTCGCGCCCATAGACGATGGGAATATCGAGCGTGCGTCCGTTCCGATATTGCACATGGTAGGCGCCGATTCTCGCCCCGTCCACGGCCTCCGAAACCGCGCCTTCCAGGAAATACAACCGCCGGACCCACCGTCCCAGCGGGATGCCTAGTGTCTGGCGCGGGTAAGCCAAGCCGTCGTAAGCGGCGATCTCCCGTCCGGAAAGCTGGACCAAGCCTCGGGCATCAAACTTGGTGCCCGCAAAAGTCTGAATCCCTTTCGGCATGGCGGCCAGCGTGTTCTCTTGGGGCCCTGGATACCAGGCCTCGTCCATTGGCGCAGTGTAAAAAGGCGAAAGATCAATCGTGTCGCGCGGGGCCGAACTTTCGCGCGGCCGGATTTTGCCGATTAACGCGGGGTTGGTAAGGCTGCTGCTGCCTTGGATCGACCGCACCCGCCAATCCAGCCAGCGGTCAAAGCACAACACCGCCAGCGTCAGCGCAGCGACCGCGACCCCGATCCATGTCAACACCCGCACCCGCCGTTCGCCGGCGTGTTTTTCACGGACCGATTTACCGCGCTGCAAGAGCATCAACTCATCGTGCATCTGCCGGGAGGTTTTGTAGCGCCGCTTTGGGTCGCGCTCGCAGGCCTTGAGAATGATCGCGTTCAACTCGATCAGGAGTTTGCGATCGGCGCGTTCGCCCAGTTCACTGCATGGTTCCGGGAAATCCTGCCGGTCCTTGCCCATCGCCACTTCATAAAGCACCTTGCCAAGGCTGTAGATGTCCGCCTGTGGCGAGTTGGGGCCTTCCGGCGGGATGAAACCTTCGGTGCCGACATACGAATGGGCATCACCCACCCCTGCCACCAAGCCGATGTCCGCCAACTTGGGCGCCCCCTTCACGAAAACAATATTTGACGGCTTAATGTCGCGATGAATCAGGCCGTTTTGGTGCAAGTGGTCAAGCGCCTGCGCCAGAGCGGCGCCAATCCGCACACATTCCTCGGCGCCGAGGTTGCCCCGGCCCATCTTCTCGACGGCCAAGGTCCGAGGGAGGTACGTTTCGGCATGGCCCAAGGCAGCAATAGGTTGCGCGGGGCCGGGGTGCTCGCTCGCGCGGCCCTCCGGCAAAGCTGATTTCACAGAACTCACACTGGCGTCGTCGGACAATTCCATCACGTAATAGAAATAACCCTCGGCCACGTTGCGTCCGATTTGGAGGACATGGACCAAGCCGTCATTGGAACGGGAGATCGGCTCGAATTTTTGAATCCCGCTGAACTCGCGCTCGAAGGGCCGGTTGTCCTCGAAAGTGCTGCGATATACCAGCTTGATCGCGCGAAGCGTTCCGACCACGCTGCGGGCCAGCCAAACTTCACCGTAGCTGCCGCGGCCAATGCAGCGCAGCAATTCATGGTCGGGAACACGAGGCGCGGCCCTCGGCGTTGCGGTCAAGTCGAATTCGCCAGGAGTTGGGATTTTGGCTATCATGCGCGAGCTTGAAACCCTCCCGCCTCACGCGATGGTGCGGCAAACCTCCGGGGAAGTTCCTCCAGCAAGCGGCGCCGCACCGTGTGGCGTCCCTGCCGAGGGGTCACGATGTAATAATTCAAACGCGCCGGGATCCTGCCTGGGTGAAGCAGCGTGATTAATGTCTTGCAAACCCCAATGGTTGATTCGAGAAAAATCATAAATCAGATCATGGTTTTTTCAAGGCGCTGAATTTCCTTTTTGACCATGGCGCCAACACGGTGCTTGGCCAGATAAACCTGCCCGCGATTGACCGAAAGGACTTCGGCTATCTTTTCCGTCGAATACCCTTTGACCGCATGCAGGTGAAAGATCTGGAAGTGCTGGGGATTGGCTTGGCGCTTCACTCGCTCCATCGCCGCACCGATCAGGTTCTTCTCCCATTCCTCTTTCCAGATGGACTCCAACTCCGGACCGAGTGGATCGGGAACGTTGTTCAAACCGCCATCTTTAAGACCGCAGCTGGATCCGTCATTTTTCCGGACCAACCTGTGGTTCCGCTTCCGCAATTGATCGATCACGCGGCAGTCAGCGACATGCATTAGCCACCCTTTGAAGGAACAAACGACCGGATCATACTTGAACTCCGGCATTTTCTTCGAAATGCAGATAATCGTTTCCTGAACGACCTCCTCGGCCTCCGCGTCCGTGCAGCCGCGTTTTATGGCAAAGCTGTAGATTAACCTCCAATAAGTCTCGAAGAAAGCGCGCCAGCTCTCATGGTCATCCCAGTGCCGCAAGCGGCTGATCAGGCTCCCGCGCGTGGGGATACCCCGCTCCGACAGAACTTTATCACCAGAATGCATCCACCTGATATTATCGAGTTGACCGAGCCATGTCTTTCAAGAATTCAAGAAATTCTGGCCTGCCCAACGCTTCTCGCTTTGCCAACACACTTTGCCTCACCGAAAATCCCCAGGTGTCGTTGGCAAAAATGCTATCGTGTGAACTCGACGCCGTCAGCGCCGGACAGTGATTTGTTTAGTTTAGGCATACACGTTCAAGACCTACTTTTCAGGTCGGCGCGGCCCAAAACCCTGTTTCATTTTGTTTCAAACCACCCTCCTCGGATGAGAACCAGCGTATTTCCAGAGGAAAACGGTGAAAACGACGCGGGGACTCAACCCGGAATGAGCCAAATTCATTAACGCACAAAAAAACATATAACAACCTTATTGCAAACGGCTTATACAAGCATCAGGGCGCAATCTAGTCCTGTACCAATATGGCAACTTGGACGCTTGTGGTGTTGGCAATTCGTTGGCAACTTTTGGGCCCGCTATGCTTGTCAGATCGGTGGCAATTCCACTCAGCCTGCATGATCGGGCCAGGACAAGCCGCCGGGGTTTGATCCGGTCTTCGGCGATGGATCTCAGCCCGCGCATTCAACGATTCTGCCTTTCCTGGAGCCAGTCGGCATAGCCGGCTGGTCCGTTCCAACGCGCCCAGGCCAGCCGAACGAACCAAAAAAAATTGGAGGCTTGGTTTCGGACATCATTCCGTAGGCTGTTGTATTACACGCTTGACAAGAGAGCGTTTTCTTACGTTTACCTTGACCGCAACGAGGAAGCTTGAACTCCGGACTCCATTGCGAGTTATTTGATTTTACTATGAACTGGACAGTAGTACGTTCATGCAGCCTTTTCCAGCCCAAGAATATCGGCGTAGCCACAGCGGGCCAAGCTGATTTTGGTTGCGAGAAATTTCTTGAGGGTAACGCTTTCGGGTGAACCA
>Ga0182016_10001954_pt1 | contig 24628 bp, 20 predicted proteins | sample 712S2MmetaG_FD_120491 | JGI IMG/M metagenome (GOLD analysis project Ga0182016, IMG submission 120491) | Permafrost microbial communities from Stordalen Mire, Sweden - 712S2M metaG | ecosystem: Environmental > Terrestrial > Soil > Wetlands > Permafrost | place: Sweden: Stordalen | collected...
CCAGTGAATTCCCGGTGCTGATCTGGGTGATCAGGATCGAGGTATCGCGCGTGGTGTCGTCAATCACCGAGATCACGATTTGTTGGTCGTGGGTGATGTCGGTGAGCGTCCACGAGGTTGGGGTGGGTGGGAAAAGGCTGAACGATCCCACACTGCCGTTGACCACTGGTGCTGCGTAGGCCGTGCCGCCGCTGATGACCAGCGAGGTCTCCGAGGGGTTGGTCAGCGTCAGAGAACCAAGCGCTCCGGTGACAACTGAGCCAGTGCCGGAGAAAGTCATTGGCTGAACACCGTTGGTGTTTCCCTGTCCCGGGACCAAGATCAGCGGGGTGACGGCGCCGATGGCCATTTTAAGAGAGGGGAAGTCCTGGGCAACGGCGCCAGCGCAGTCCAGGCTCGTTGCTCCCGACGCGATATCGCAGTAGAGACCCAACTGCACAGGGGTCTTGGCGCCACTGGCTGGCGTGAAGAGACCGTATCCGTAGGCATTCTCATCGGTGCCTCCGGAACTGTCATTCGTAAATGCAAGCGATTCGTTCAGGCTGAGAACGCCAAGCTCCGTTCCGGTAAGTCCGTAATACGTGGCGGTCTCGGTCAGGTATACACCGTTGCTCCCGGTGATGCTGGCAGCTATGTACGGCTTCGCACAGTCGGTGCCATAGTAAAGATTCACCGGGTAGACCGGGTTCCCTTCAAAGCTCGTAGTGGCCGTTGATCCGGTCTCGGCGCTGACCGTGCCGTCTGTGGAATTCTGGCAAGCTACTGACGGATTGGTGGTCAGCAGAATCACTTCGAGCTGGCTTTGCAACACGTTGGAGGCGAGCGCCACGGCCAGGCCCGTCTGCGCCAGGGCGCGCTGCGTGACCAGGCTGTTGGTCGATGCCGCGGCGCACTTGACGGCGACGTTGGTTACATCTGCTGAAATAGTGGCTGGGCCGCCGTTGCTGACGATACAAACTTCGCCCGTGGGCTGGGTGCCCACCGTTACCTGGTAGTTGGTCCCGCTGGCCAGCGCGGTGGCAAACGTGAATGCTCCATTGCTGTTCACTGTCATGGCGTCGCTTCCGTTATCCAACAGAACCACGGAAGCACCGCTGCTCAAGCCGGAGACCGTTCCGCCAACGGTGTAATCGACCACGGCGGGCGGAGTGTCGGTTACAGTGAAGACCTGCGCTAAGCTTGAATTGATGCTGGTCGCAGCCGTGATTGTTGCGATGGTGGAACCTGAGGCTGGCGGCGTGTAGGTGACCGAATCGCCGCTCGTGGCCGACAAGCTGCCGCATGGGTCCGAATTTGCCTCTGGAGCTGCCAGGGAATGAATCCCAACGCCGCCAGCCTTGAACAAACGACTTGCGAAGATAGATTTCCCACTGAACAGCGAAGCCAGTTTCAACCCGGCTGCTTTTGCCGGAACAACACCACTCTGCAATACAGGGCAGGCGAGGCTCCAGTTCACGGTAGCCGTGCCGCTGGCGTCGTTGGCCAGATTCACGGAGAGGGTAAGGTTGGTCTGGCCGTCGATGGCCGTCTGGGTGTTGCTTTCGCTGCCAGGCAGAGTCAGAGACAGGGCGCCCACCGTAAAAGCAATGTTGCTGCTCGCAGCCGTATAAGCCTTGGAGGTAGCAGTAATGGTGGCCGTGCAGTTGTCAGTTAACGTGGCCTCGGCGGGCGGAGTATAAGTCGCCGTCAACCCGGAACTCGAGAATGCTCCGCAGCCAGAAGTGGGAGCGATCGCCCAACTGACACCGGCGTTGGTCGAGTCGTTTAGCACCGTGGCCGTCAGTTTGATTGCGGAGACGCCTGCATCGATCGACGTCGATGTTCCGCTCTGCGCAAGCGAGACGCTGGGGTTGGTTTGTGTCGTTGTGTGATTGGACCCACTACTGCCGCATCCTGAAAACGCCGATAACGACAGTCCGCAAAAAATTGCTCCAGCTATGCCTGCCAGCACTTTCATTTCGATCCCCTTTGACGTGCCAACTCCCGCGAGTTACAGGAGTTATGCGACTGGTTTTCTTGGACTTTTCCGCGCGCTGCGAGAGTTCAAGCCCGTCACGCAAAAGGCCGAAAACTTGCCCCAGGTTGAACTCTCACTAAGAATGCGAAAAGCAAGCGGGAAATGAGTCATGAAAAATGCAGCAATCGGGTTGCACAGGCACAATCGGATGCGCACGAGCGCTCGTGTTGGCCTGCATCGGCCTGATTTCAGATGCCTTTTTGCGCTGCTTTCGGTTCGACAATGACCGCTTCAGAGCTGTGCGCCAGGTCCGGCGCTTACCACGCTGCCGAGAGCACGGCTAGTAGCTCCTCGCCGGTGAGTGGAAGCGGATTGGCTTGCATGCTGCTGGCGCGGGCTGCTTTCTCCACCACGGCGGGCAGATCGGCTTGGACGATTCCCCAGGTGCGTAACGCGGGAACGTGGAGATCGGCGCAAAGCGCGCGCACCCATTCGACGCCGTCCTCCGCGGTTGCCTCCTTGCGGCCGGTCAACAAACGAGCTATGGAAGCGTAGCGTTCCAGGGACGGATGGAGCGGCGCGCGGGCGCGCAAGGCGGCTACGTTGGCGGCCATGCCGTGCGGCAGCAGCGCGGCGCAGAGCGCTCCATGCGGAGCATTCCACGAGCCTCCCAGCGGCGCGGCAAAACCGTGAATCACGCCCAGCCCGGCGTTGGCCAGCGCCAGGCCTCCGAACAGGCTCGCCAGCGCCATGTCGCGGCGCGCCGCGCGGTCCATTCCGTCGCGATAGACACGGCCAAGCGCTCCGGCGGCGAGCCCGATCCCCTGAACGCAAAGGGCATCCGTCAGTGGATTGGCGCGTGCGCTCACGTACGGCTCAATCAACTGCGTCAGTGCGTCCAGTCCGGTGTTGGCTGTTACCGCGGGCGACAGCGCGTAAGTCAGCTCGGGATCGACCAGGGCGATTCTCGGCAGCATCATGGGGCTCCGCAAGCTCGCTTTCACGCCATGCTCCGGCGATGCAAGCACGGCATTGCGCGTGACTTCGCTGCCGGTCCCTGCCGTGGTCGGCACAGCGATAAAGGCCAGCGACGCGGCCGAAAGAACGCGTCCCTTTCCCACCACTTCAAGAAACTCCAGTGGCTCGCCGCCATTGGTTGCGATGCAGGCAATCGCTTTTCCTGCATCGATGGCGCTGCCGCCGCCCACGGCGACTACAACATCGCAAGCAGCTTCCCGCACGCGCCGGGCGCCATCGCGGATAAGATCTACCGTCGGCTCGCCGGGTGCGGCAAGGGTTTCCGCCGAGAGCGCCGATACAAGCCACGCCGCGCGCTCGCCTGAAGAGCCGGTGACCACGAACGGGCGGGCACCTAAACTGCGAACCAGTTCGGGCAAAGTGGCGGCAGTGCCCTCCCCGAAGACGATGCGTGTAGCGGTAGCAAACTCGAAGCGCATGGTTTCAGCCTTCTGAATCTGGGAAAACGGAATTGTACTTCACACTCGAACGCGGCTCGGCCATCATGGGCGCAACCGCATCGCGCCACTTTGCATAGTGAGCGGTCTGTTTATGCGCCGCTGCTGCCTCGGCGTCGCGGTAGATTTCAGTCAGCACGAACCGCGTTGCGTCGTCCTGCTGCTCGACCACGTCGAAGCGCGCAATGCCAGGCTCCTGAACACTGGCGCGTGCGTTTTCCAGGGTTGCCCGACGGAACTCCTCCACCGACTCGGGCTTCACGTGTACATGCACATGAACAATGAGCATTGAACCTGCCTCCGCCACTTATCTTAACGCCCGCCAGGGCGCTTCCTTTTCATCCGATTCACCCCTTTGCGCCAGTAGAGTTATGCCAGCCGCCATCGGCTCTGATGAGTGCATCCGCCTCTTTCGGTCCCCACGTGCCGCGCTTGTAAGGACGAACGCGCGGATGGTGCTTCAACACCTGATCGACCACCAGCCATGCGGCTTCTACCGCGTCCTCGCGTGTAAACAAACCTTTATCGCCCTTGATGGCATTGCCCAGTAGCCGCTCGTAGGGCGATTCTTCTCCCGGTTGCTGTTCCAGCAGGTAAAGCTCCCGCTGTTCCCCTATAAACTCCTCACCTGCCAGCTTCACGCGAGCGGCGAGTGCGATTTCTGCGTTGGGAGAAATCCGGAAGCGAAGATAATTCCTGCGGCCCGCGGCCACTGCTGCGTCTGCGAAAAGCTTCTGCGGCGGCGCCTTCAACTCAATAAGAACCTCGGTCACCGTATCGGCCATATACTTTCCGGAGCGCAGATACCATGGCACGCCATCCCAGCGCCATGAGTCGATAAATAGCCGAAGTGCACAATAGGTCTCGACGTCGGAATTCTTCGCCACATCCTTCTCTTGCCGGTAACCCGCGTATTGACCACGCACCATATCTTTTGCCTGCAAAGGACGCATGGCCTTGAACACCGTGGCCTTCTCCGTCTGTACTTCTCCGAAATGCCGGCCCGCAGGTGGTTCCATGGCAAGGAGTGCGACGATCTGAAACAGATGATTCTGGATCACGTCCCGCAAGCAGCCAGCGGATTCGTAAAAAGCTCCACGCGTTCCCACGCCGAAACTTTCCGACATGGTGATCTGAACACTGGATATGTAGTTGCGGTTCCAGATTGGTTCAAGGAATGAGTTGGCGAAGCGGAAGTAAAGGATATTCATGATCGCTTCCTTCCCCAGGAAGTGATCGATGCGAAAGATCGATTCTTCAGGGAACACCGATCGCGCTACACGGTTCAGCGCACGAGCCGACGCGAGGTCGCGACCAAACGGCTTCTCGACAATAACGCGCGCGTTTTCGGCTAACTTGGCGGCGCCCAGACCCTTGATTACGGTTGCAAAAAGAGAAGGTGGAATAGCCAGGTAATGTGCCGGGCGGCGTGCATTCCCAAGCGCTTCTTTAATCGCCTTGTAAGTTTCGCCATCGTTGTAATCCCCGCTCACATATTTCAGCAGCGATAGAAGACGATGCAGGGCGCGCTTGTCAACGATCTCACCTGATTGCTTGATACTGCTTGTCACTCGTTTCTGCAGACGCTCCAGACTCCACTTCGGAAACGCGACCCCGATGACTGGAACGTTGAGGGTTCCGTGTTTCACCATCGCATAAAGGGCGGGGAAGATCATCTTGTGGGCCAGGTCGCCGGTCACGCCATAAACCACGAGTGCATCTGATTCAGAGGTACGCATCAAGCTCCCTCCTTCTTGGTGGCCGCCTTCCCAGGCTCACCGAATTTGGATCGTCATCCCGAGAATAGTCTGCCAGTATTTGATTGAATCCAACTGAGCGATAAGGATCTTCCCAGGAGCGAGTCATCGCGAGATACCAACAATTCAACGATGACCCTTGTCGGCTTAGAGTGAGTGAATCATCCACGGCCACACCGCAGAGGGCCGTCAGGCTCGACGCCGCCCGCGTGCCCAGCGGCGTCGAGCCCGTATTCAATGCACTCTCAATGAGCCTTCCTGTCATACCGGTTGGATGCACCGGGCGTGGGAAGGTCGTCAGTGACCTCAGCCCCCTCGAGGTGCGCCCTGGTCAGCGCCGTGGTCAAGGTAATGCCCGAGCCGGAGACCTGTGTCCCGGCGCCGTGCGCATGACCCAGCGGTGCTTTCACAGTGATCGTTCCCCGTCCCCACCCTCGGATGGAAGCGATCTCCGCAGTTTCGGCGTTTGCGCCACTATCCACGGTGATGATCTGGCCTTCTCTGAAGCCGCTCACATCCGCCACAGGAATGACGGTCGCACCCGCGCTGGCATCGGCTCTCTGTGTGGTGGCGCCTCCCGTGCCCACCGTTGCAATCACCGCCGTTTCCTGGTTTGCTTGCGCACCGATCAGGATCGTCCCGCCCGCCCTAAAACCTTCCACGCTGGCGACTTTGATGTTGCTTGTGCCGGCGTCCGATGCGGTGCGCAGCGTGGTTGCGGACTGCTGAAGGAAATCCGTGCAGTTACTGTCGGTATCCGCGCCGTCCGGGAAGCGCCCCGCGCTCGTATTGGTGGCGTTTCGGCCCACGATGGTTGACCATGGGTCGAACTCCGAGCCGGGTGCGGGCGCAAAGCAGCCGCTCAGGGTTGTTCCTGAAGCGGCTTGATAGCCTTCAGCGGCCCACGGGTCGGCCAGGGCGCCGTAGTTCAGGCTGTCGGCCACCACTCCCGAACCCTCCCGCAGCACGATGCTGCCCTCTTCGATCGTGAGGGTCCGGCCGAACTGCGGAGACCGAGTGGTCAACTCGGGACCTCCGAACCACTGATTGGGCGCCGGCGTCCCTTGATAGCCCGCGGTTTTAACGGCGTCATCGCGCACCGCCGCGTGGATCGCGTGGTCGTTGGCCAGTGGTTTGTCCAGCTCAATTCCCACGCCGAGCGCCTGAACCGGTTCATTGCTTGAATGGGTAAATGCCGTCGCCGGCTGGAAGCTGATCCCCGTTCCGCGATCGCTGAACGGAAGGTTGGCCGCATGGCTCAACTCGAGAGGAGCAGCCAGGTCCAGGCCCGTGCCCGGAGATACAACCCACTCATCGGCCGCGTGAGCCTTGGCCAGGGCTGGCGTAAAGTCGATTGCTGCCCCCTCCGTTTTCTCGCTGCCAACGCCGGTAACGGTCACCGCTTCCCGGCTCGCCGGCGTGCCCACCGTGATCTTGTCTCCAACGGCAAACCCATCCGCACGGCGGAGTTTGATATGAGTCGCGCCGGCCTCCGCGCCAGAACGCAGATTCGTCTGGCTCGCCGCGGTGCCGACATGCCCCACAGTCACGGTCTCGATTCCATGCCCGACACTCTCGATATCCAGCCTGATCTTGTCGCCGGCGGAGATATCTGAGACCGATGTTACCTTGAGGTTGGTCGCTCCGGCAGGCGCATCCATCGCCAGGTAGGCTTGTGTGCCCGGCTTGCCCACCGTGGTCACCGTGGCCGTCTCGTACTTCTCCACGGTATTCGCAACGTCGGGATAAGTCATGCCATAGCCTAGCGCGATCTTCTGCCCAACAACAAAACCGGTCACGCTCTCCACCGGCACGTTGGTCGAGCCAACAGGAATCGTGATCACCGGTCCTTCGGGCAGCGGTTGCCACAGCGTTGTATGATCGCTGGCAGCCGTCCCCAGGCTTGCAATTTTCCGGGTTTCCACGTCAGGGCCGCTCCCGATGCTGATCGTATCGCCCACCGACATTCCCTCCGTGTTCCTCACGTGGAGAGTGCTGTCGCCCTTGCGCGCGGGAACTGCCAGCCCGGAGTCGGACAGTCCGAGCAGATAGAAGCCCCCGGCCGCCAGCTTTGTACCAGCCGGAATCGTTACCGCTGAGAAAATGGCTTGTTGGGCCGGGTGCACAGTCAACGTCCAATTGGAGATATCGACGCTTCCTTGGCCGGCGTTGAAAAGCTCGACGAACGAGTTTGTCGGGTTGGCGGGTGCGCCTGAACCAACACGAAACTCGTTGATCTTGATCGGGCTGGCATTCCGTACCTTTTCAACCGCCGTCTCTGCTTGCTTCCCGCCGGTCGGGCTAGTCCACTCCGCGTTGCCGACCAGATCGCCGTTCAAGGCCTCCGGCCCGCTGGTGACCTTGAACGTCGCACTTACCTTCGCACCCGGCGCAACCGGTTGCACAAACTTCTTGGTCGTCCCGGTAGCGTCTGAAGCCACAGCCGTCCACTTTTCGTCGGGCACGGAAATGCTCAACGTAACGCCCTCCGCGGGCGCCCCCGTAGTGTTCGTAAATGTGACCGTGGTTTCCTGCGAGGACCCCGGAGTGAACGTTTGCAGTCCCGTTGGCTCTGCCGCTGCCGACGCCGGCGCCAGGCTTAGCCGAGGCACGTCATAACTGGCCGCCACAATGTTGGCCTGCACCAGCTGGTCGGTGGCGTTGGTTGGAAATGTATTGGCGGCTGTGATCGCCCCTTCATAGAACGTTCCCTGCGAACCGTCGCTGTTGTCGCCGCCGTTCCCCAGCAGGATCGCCCCCTGCTTGCGCATCGGGTCGTACGTCGGATTGACCCTCGGCCCATCGAACATCACCGTCAGCGCGCCCTTTTGCGCATCGCCCCCCAGCGATGCCCAGCGGTGCGGCTCTCCCTTGGCCATCGCGGTCACAAATCGCCAGGGCAGGCTCGGCAAATTCGGGCAGCCTTTGGTGCCATCCTGATTCACGCATCCCACCAGGTTGTTCTCCTGGTCGGTCATGATCCACGGACCTTGTCCACTCCCGCTATACCAGGGACTGGCGTTGCCAAAGTAGATCGTTTCCATGGTGCCGTTATCGTCGTCGCGGCTGTCGATCTCGGCGTTGCCATAGTCGAAGCAGCAGCCGGCGTTGTAGTGCCTGCCATTCACGACCCAGTACTGCCCCTCCGCCTGGTCGTCCACTGCGGTGCCCTTCACGTCGTTATGGCGTAGGCCCATGCCCGGCTCAATGAACACCCCGTAGGCCTTGTGGCCCATGATCGTAACCGGCGCCATGTCGGCAATCGGAAGGTTGTTGAACCCGCCCAGCGCCGGCCCGCCGAATCCGCCCCGGGGCGCCTGCGTCAGATCGTTGTGCTTGGGAGATTGGTCGTAGACCTTCGCGATCCAGCAGTACGTGTTGGCGCAGAACCTGTCCTGCGCAGCGGCGTCGGCATAGCCGCCCGCATCCGCAACCGGCGCGGCGACAGGCTGCACAATGCCAATGTCCAAAGTCTTGCCGTCGGACTGGCGCAGCACCTGGTAGAGCGGGCCGTTGTAGGCTGCGTAAAGCGCGCGCGTGGTGCTGTGCGCCGCCACGCAGGCATCGCCGGCGGCGGCGTAGATATCGCAGGGGCCTTGTGGCCTCGCAGGGGTCCCACCGGGCCCCGCCGCAGCCTGTTGCGCGACGCCCAGCGTGCCGCCCATCAGGGTCAGAGCCAATGCGAAAATCTGTGCAACTTCAATTGTGTTTTTCATGTGCATCCTGTCCGCCTTGCCGGGAGCTTCCGGTTTCCAGTGGAGCTCGGTTCCACGCTCCGCCGCAGGCTCCCCGATTTCTTCGATTCTTCCGCCGGGAATACGTATACCACACCCTCCTGCAAACGTCCCGCTCCATCTATTTACACCCTGATGGAATACCTATCCATGGAGCTGAACAAGTCGACGTTTTTAAAGGGCACGGCTTCAACCGTGCCATAAGTAGGACAAAATGAGGGTGGACTTTAGCTCCTGGGGAGTGATGGAGCGCAACAGCGATTTGTTCAGAGGTTCCTTAAGCACCAGTTTGGATAGTGGATGTCGCTGCCAACCTGTCAACCGGTCGGCCAAACGTCAGAATCAGTCCTCGGAAACTCCCACCTTCAGGCCACTTTGGATTAGGAATTACCCTGTTCCAGCCCGATTGATCCCTTCCAAACCGTCTTGGCGCGCACTCCCTTGCTGTGTAAATCGAGAAATTGTGGCTCGATTCTCAGCCAGAACTGCGTTGTAATCTCCACAAAAAGGGCGGTCAGGAATTCGGACCAGCGCACTTGGTCCGGGGGGAAGTGCTGGCTGAATTCATCGTCCAGAAGACACAGGCGGCTTATCGCCTCGGGGTGGCTATCGGTCGCGCTGGGAGCCTGCTGCGGCATCAGATCAGCTACGCGCTGTTTCTCCCCTTTGTCCAGAGCCCGGCGGGCCAGTTCAACGAGCAGAAGTCCGCTGAAAAAGAGATTGATTCCGGCCTTGCGCACCTTGGCCGGAGCGTCTTCCATCGTCAATACTGCATTTGACATGCGAAAGCCCAAGATGTCGGCATTGATTTCGGCCTGCCAGGGTGCTTGATGGCTCGCGTGGTTGTCCATATCTCCGCGAATGATGTGGGCGTATTCATGCGCAAGGACAAACAGCGCAGCCTGATTGCGCAATGTCTCCGCGAGGGGGAAGATGCGGTCGTCGTAGGAGACGATATCCAGAGGAGGGAACCCAAAAGTCACGAAGGAGCGAAGCATCTTGTAGGCCATCTCCACCGGCTCCGGCCCACCCCAGTGGATCGCGTCGTCGACGGATGCGGTCTCGTCTCCCATGGCATAGCGATTGCCAGATTTGTCCAATCCATCCATGTCGATGGCGCTGGCAAAGGCATTGCTCAGGTGGTAGAAAAAATCAAAGAACACGGGGTCGAAGAGAATCCAGAATTGGGGCTGCAAATCCTGCGCATAAGGCGCTTTGAATGTGCGCGCGTTCAACTCACAGGTCAGGAGCGTGGAAAGCGTGACCTTGTCCTTGAGCCAGAGGAAGGCGCTGGTAAACTCCGGCAGGCCAAAGTTGACGAGTCCTTCCAGGCGTTTGCGCTGCGTGGACAGAATCATCGCATGATGCGGATGGCACAAGGGCTGCTCTTCGCCGGAGTCCACAAGCGGTGTGGCGTGCTGGTCGATCTGCTGCGCGGCTTCTCGCAGTCTCTCGACTTCGCCTTTGGCGGCTTCAGGGTCGCGGCCTTGGGCACGCAGACGCTCGGCGATCGCCTGCTCGATCGATCCTCCAGGTTCGAGGGCTCGCAAGGAAGCGGCATCGCGCGCAGCCAAGGCGGCGGCGCTCAAATCCGGCGGCTTAAGCTTCGCTCGCTCGTAGGCCGCAAGCTGCATTCTCTTGAGCGCCTGCGCATTGAGGACGGCGGGACTGGCATCCATGACTCACCCCTGTTCTTTGGCTTTTCCACCGCATTCGGGACACAGAGTGGCCACGCCGGCGCGCGCGACCAGAACGGCAAGGGCGCCGATGGCCAGCGCACTTATGGACACAGGCGCGGTCGGAGTCAAAGACAAGGGAAACAAGACCGTTCCAGCGATTTTGGCAATGGATTCCAGATCGCCCGATGCGGAATTCAGCGCAGGGCAAAGATGTTCGAGCACGGTGGTGTTTTTGGACAGCAGAAGCGCTTGATTGCGCGCCTCCCGAGACTTGTCATCAACCACCGGCGGACCGCCAAAATTCTGCGCTGGCTGGGACGATAGCAGCATATCCTCGTAGTCTATCTGTGCTGCGCCGCTCACCACATCTTGAAGGAATTTCTCTCTTTCTACATCTTCCATAGAAATGATTCCCCTCTCAGTAATCGCGGCTATACTCTATCGCACCGGCTGAGCAGATGCAAAACCGCATCATCCCGGCTTGAACGCATTGAAAGTTATCAGTCCCCAAGCCTCGCCAACATATCTCTACCCCATTCAATAGCGCGTTTCTTCCGCTACCGCCCCAGGAACTCCCAAACCAATCCGCTGGAGATACGGCCAAAATTCCTGGGCAGGCCGGGGATCCCGTATGGAATTAACAGGCCTGGCGACTCGAGCACAAAATAAGAGTATTGATAGCCGCCGCTTACCCGGTAAGCAAGGTGGCGCGTGAGGCGTGTGTCCAGGCCGCCGCCCACCAGCGATGTAAACGATGCGGTTTGCCCGAGTGCATGGTCTGCTGGCCAGGTTTTGTTGGCGCCGCCCGCTCCGGCCAAACCTTCCACAAAGGCGGTTTCTCTTCCAAAGCGCCGGCTGTATTGCCCTCCGGCCAGGATGAAGATCAGGTGTTGCGGCGCGCCCAGGTTGGTCCCCCTGTAATCGGAGACGTCGAGCTTGAAACGCAAGCCATGCCAGGGTACGAAGGCCGCGGAGGCGGCCCACCCGTTCAGCGGCTGGTGCGATCCGGGGACTCCATTCAAGGTGTTGGAGAGAAAGGCGTAACCGCCGTAGATCTGGTAGCGCACAGGAGCCTCTGTTTGCGCGTGCAGGGCACAGGACAGGCACAGCAGTGCGATCAGCGAAACAAGTCGTGACGCCATTCGGAGCCTCGTGTTATAAAGCCACTCCATCTTAATCCGGTTGGTTTGGCGGGTGAAACTCAGTTGCATGCAGCCGGTGCTTGGACCGGACGGTTTCGTGACCTTGAATCCATGCTTTTCCAAGTCTCAAATCGAACCCACACCCCAGCGCATTAGTATAGACCGGAGCAGAAAACGCCGGCCGAACCTTGTGGGTAACGTTCTTCTTCCGTTGGTTAAGGTTTCTGCCACACAGATAAAGGGCGTTGGCCGCGCGGCCCGAGGAGAACAAATGATCACGCGACGGGAGTTTCTGGACACACTTGCAGTAGGCGCGGCGGGCCTGGCGATCGGCTCAACCGCAAAGAGCTATGGTCAAATCCTCGGCGCGAATGAGCGCCTCAACTTTGCCGTGATCGGCTTGAACAGCCGGGCGTATGCCCACCTGTCGAGCCTGAAGGTGAACAAGGACGCAGCGCACGTCGCGGTTGTGTGCGATGTGGACAGTACGATCCTGTCCAAATTCGCCGCCAGTGCGGAAAAGGACCTGGGCTACGCTACCGCCACGGAAAAGGACTTTCGCAAAATTCTGGAGCGCAAGGACGTGGACGCCATCACCATCGCCACGCCCGACCATTGGCACGCGCCCATGGCCATTGCCGGCCTCGCGGCAGGCAAGCACGTGTACGTGGAGAAGCCATGCAGCCATAACCCCGCGGAGGGAGCCCTGCTGGTGCGCGCCCAGCAAAAGTACGGCAAACTGGCCCAGATGGGAACCCAGCAGCGTTCTTCGTTGCACACCATCGAGGTGGTGGAGAAGATTCACAACGGCCTGATCGGCCGGACCTACGCCGCCCGGTGCTGGTACGCCAACACCCGCAAATCCATCGGCATCGGCAAGGTTGTTCCCGTTCCCCCGCAGCTCGATTGGGACCTGTGGCAGGGCCCCGCCCCGCGCCGCGCTTACAAGGACAACCTGCACCCTTACAACTGGCATTGGTTCAAGATCTACGGCACCGGCGAGACGCTCAACAACGGCACCCACGAGGTGGACGTCTGCCGCTGGGCGCTGGATGTGGACTACCCCAATCGCGTCACCGCATCCGGCGGCCGCTACCACTTCAAGGACGATTGGGAGTTTTACGACACCCTGGTGACCAACTTCGAGTACGACGACAAGATCCTTTCCTGGGAAGGCAACTGCTGCCAGGGTATGCGCCAGTACAACCGCGATCGCGGCTCCGTGATTCTGGGAACCGAGGGCTCGGTGATCGTGGATCGCGATGGCTACGAGGTCTACGACCTGAAGGGTCACAAGACCGGCGAAGTGAAAGCTGGTTCCGCCACTTCTTCCGCCGACCTGGTGGGACGCGACGCCATGACTGATGCGCATTTCGCCAACTTGATCGCTGGCATCCGCACCGGCGAGAAACTCCGGTCGCCGGTTGCTGTGGGCAATGTCGCCGTGACCATGCTGCAACTTTCCAACATCGCGTGGGAAGTCAAACGCGAACTGAATCTGGACCCCAAAACCGGGCAGATCCTCAACGACCCGCAAGCCATGGCAATGTGGGACCGCGAATACGAAAAGGGATGGGAGCCGAAGATATGAAAAGCACAATCTCACGCCGCAATTTTGTCGGTACAAGCGCCCTGGCGGCGTTGGCCTGCGCCGCATCAAGCGCCAAACCTGCCGCCGCAGCCGGGATTTCGCAGGCGGTCACCGGCGAGTCTCCCATTCAATTAGGTATCGCCAGCTACACCTTTCGCAACTTCAGCCGCACCCAGATGATTGCCTATCTGAAACAACTCAAAGTAACTGGGCTGAACACCAAGGACGTGAAGGATCATCTGCCCACGGCGCCAGACGAGGAAGCCAAAGCTGTTTCCGAATATCGCGCGGCGGGCATCCAACTCCATGGCGCCGGGGTCATTTATTTCCCCAAGGACGAAGACGACGATATTCGCGCCAAGTTCGAGTACTGCAAGCGGGCAGGCATTCCGGTCATCATCGCCGGCGACCCTGCGATCGGAACGCTTCCGCGCATCGAAAAATTCGTGAAGGAATACGACATGCGCATCGCCATCCACAATCATGGCCCCGAAGACCCGGTGTGGCCCTCGCCGCTGGACGTGCTGAAGTCCCTGAAGGGTATGGACCCACGCATGGGCTGCTGCATGGACGTGGGGCACGCGGTGCGCGCCGGAGCGGATGTGGTGGAAGCGATTCACATCGCCGGCCCACGCCTCTACAACGTCCACATAAAGGACCTGACCGACTTCAAGGACAAGGAGAGCCAGGTCGCGGTGGGCGACGGCAAAATGCCGATCCGCGGCATCTTCGAAGCGCTGATGAAGATCAACTACAAGGGATGGGTCGACCTGGAATACGAAGTCCACGGCGACGATCCCATGCCCGGCGTCACCAGCAGCATGGCCTACATGCGCGGCGTTCTGGCGGGCATGGGATACGCCTCGCACAGTTAGACCCTATTCGCACCTGTTGCAGACCCGGCTTTGCAGCTGTTGGAAACCCGGCTTTGAAAGGACACGACTTTAGTCCTTCCATAAGCCGCTGAAAAACTCGAGGGGTTGATATAGCCGACGCGGGTCTGGAGTTTCTAGTTGAGCAGGGCGATCAGCCCGGCCCACAGCGGCGCTTGTATCCCTTGCGCTTAAAAGTACTGGCGGATGTCGGCCGGCCTGAAACTACCGCCCAGTTCGATCAAACCGATAACCTACCCTGCGCCGTTTACATACGGCGGGAAGTTATAGAGTTTGGCCGTCTTTCGCCTCGGCTGGAGGCGCCTTGCGCCGTGCCTTCCGGGCCCCTTCAGGAAGGGCCGCAAAGGGGCAGGGCGAGCCTTTCGCCCGTGAGCCTCTGGGCTGGTTGGCCGCTTGTAGAAACAGGGGGGGAGCCGCGCCAGCCGTATGTTTCGCTTTGCCTCTCGCAGCGGACACTCTTGCGAGACGAGGCATGGTATAGCCCCGAAATCGGCGCAGGAAGACGCGAAGAATTTACGCGATCCAAAGTAGAACGTCGTCAACAACCTGTACCGCGCTGCCCTCCGCAAATTGGAGCCGAAAACTCCAGAACGACTTGAGAACTGCGGATCGCATCAGTCTCCAGCCAGTTGCTCCAGCAGGGTGTCAAAGTCTTCCAGGCGGGTGTAATCGATGATCACCTTGCCGCGGCCGTTGTGGTCTTCGATATGGACCTTGAGCCCGAGCGCGCGTTGCAGGCGCTCCTGCACCTCGCGGACGTTGGGGTCGACGGAAGGCGCGGGCTTGGGTTCCTTCTTGTTGCGCTCGGGGTGCAGCAGGCCCTGGACGTAGCTTTCCGTTTGGCGAACAGAAAGCGAAAGTGCGGCCACTCGCTGCGCCGCCTTTTCGATCTCCTCCGCGTGTTCAAACGCCAGCAGCGCGCGCGCATGGCCAAAGCTCAGCTCACCGGACTCGACACGCCCCTGCACTCCGGCCGGAAGCCGCAGCAGGCGAAGAAAATTTGCCACCGTGGCCCGGTCCTTGCCGGTCCGCACCGCCATCTGCTCCTGGGTCATATGAAATTCGCGGGAGAGCCGTTCAAAGGCACGAGCCTGCTCCATTGGGTTCAGATCGGCGCGTTGCAGGTTTTCGACGATGGTGATCTCCATCGCCTGTTCGTCGGAGACCTGGCGGAGGATGGCCGGAATGGTCTCCTTGCCCGCCAGCTTTGAGGCTTTCCAGCGCCGCTCTCCAGCAATGAGCTGGAAACGGCCGTTGGCCTGCGGGCGCACCAAGATCGGCTGCACCACGCCATTGGCGGTGATGGAGGCGGCCAGCTCGGCGAGCTGTTCTTCATTCACCTGGGTCCGGGTCTGAAAAGGGTTGCGGTCGATCTGGTCCAGGGGGATCTCGCGGGGCTTGCCCCCCTCGTTCTCTGCGGTGGCCGGGGCGGCCGTCGCAGGCTGCACACGCGGAAGAAGTGAATCCAGGCCCTTTCCCAGGGCGCGTCGCTTGTTCTCAGTAGGAGCAATATTCATGGTTTAAAAACCCTCGATCCCGGCCAGTTAGCCGGGGCTTTCAAATCTTGGCTTGCCAGGAGGCTTGCCGGTCGTACGGTATTCTGCGGCACGGCAACGTCAGGAGTAGGGCCAGAAGTGGACTTTGTTCTCGTGCTGACGCACCGGTGCGGGGTTGGCTTGGCGCGGGCTCTTGATCTTGATGTGGTTGCGCTCCAGGTACTCCCCGGCCAACTCGAAATAGGCCTCGGTTCCCCTGGAGCGGGGGTCGTAAAGCGCAACCGGCTTGCCGTGGCTGGGCGCCTCGGCCAGGCGCACGTTGCGCGGAATCACGGTGCGGAAAAGACGATCCTTGAAGTATTCGCGCAGGGTCTCGGTCACCTGCTGGGCAAGATTGGTGCGGTCGTCGTACATGGTCAGCAGGACACCCTCAATGGTGAGCGAGGGATTGAAGGCGGCGCGCACCCGTTCGAGAGTGGAAATCAGCTCGGAGATGCCTTCCAGGGCAAAGTACTCGGCCTGCATGGGAACGATAAGGGTGTCGGCCGCGGCCAGAACGTTCAGGGTAAGCAGGTCGAGGGCTGGCGGACAATCCAGAATGACCAGATCGAAGTTGGGCTGGACCGGAGCAAGCGCCTGGCGGAGCCGGAGAGCGCGATTCTCTGCCGCGGCCAGCTCGATGTTGGCGCCGGTCAGGTTTTTCGATCCCGGCAGGATCGACAGCCGGTCAATTTCAGTGGGCAGGATCACCTGCTCGGCCGGGGACTCGCCCATCAGAACGTCATAGATGGAATGGCGGTTGTCGTCGCGCTGAAAACCGAGGCCGGAGGAGGCATTGGCCTGGGGATCGCAATCGACCAGGAGGATTTTGAGGCCTTCGAGAGCGAGGCAGGCTGAGAGGTTGATGGCTGTGGTGGTTTTGCCGACTCCGCCCTTTTGGTTTACGACGCCGAGTATCTTGCCCATGGCTTTCCAGACTAACGGTTCATGCTGTTTCCATGTTTGAGCTTGCACTGTGGAGAACAGGTCAAAGTTGTGGAAAGCTCGCGGATCGACGTGCGCCAAAAGGGTGCGGAAGCTATTGAAAGGGAAAGAGTTCAGGTAGGTCATGATTTCAGGTGCGCAGAGCGCCCGAAAAGGATGGATCGGTGGAAAACTTCCGCAGAAAGGGGAGGGAAATCGGCAATTTTATCTGCCTGTTCCAAATTGGGACTCGTCCCGATTCGGGCTGATTGGGGCAATGTTCCACGTGGAACAATCCAGTTGGAAGCAGGCGAACAACCCCCATTGTTCCACGTGGAACATTACACACTATTTCCAGCCTGGGATTCGGCCGCGAACATCGGAACTGAATCAAACCCATCTCTTGCTTCGGCCGCATCCTCTCGATACGATTGCTAACACCATGATTTCCGCCGACCTGACACTATCCAAGAGACTGGAACTCGCCGAAGCGACCTCCTGCGTTCGCTTCGCAGATGCGCGGGCCCGCCTCTTCCCTGAAAGTGGCGCCTGCTCCACGCAATGCGCCGGCGCTTTCGCCGTTTTCGATGGAATCAGCTCTCCCTGCACGCAGACCTTCTGCCTCGGTCTCCTCGCCCTTCCCACCCCAGCCGATCTCGAGAGCATCGAGCACTTCTTCACTGAACGGCAGGCACCCACGCTCCATGAGATCAGCCCTTTCGCCGGCATCGCCACTCTTGACCTGCTCTGCCAGCGCCATTACCGGCCCGAAGAACTCAGCAGCGTCCTCTACCGGCCTGTCGAACTGTCGACCCCTGCCGTGTCGAGCCATGTCAGCGCCCGAGTAATCCGGTCGGACGAGACAGACCTCTGGAATGACCTCAGCGTTCGCGGCTGGGCGTACGGTCACCCCGAACTCTCCGACTTCCTCAAGGAAGCAGGAGCCATCTCCGCGGCGCGGGAGCAGTGTGTGTGTTTCCTGGCAGAGGTTGACGGCATCCCAGCAGCCGCAGGCGCCCTCTACTTGCATCAGGGGGTGGCCCTCTTCGCCGGCGCTGCGACGGTCCCGGAAATGCGGCGGCGCGGTCTACAAACCGCCCTCCTCGACGCCCGCCTGCGGTACGCCTTCGAGAACGGCTGCGATCTGGCCATGATCGTGGCCTTGCCGGGAAGCGACTCCCAGCGAAACGCCGAGCGCCAGGGCTTCCGAATCGCCTACACACGCACAAAATGGCGCCTGACCAAACAGAATACATACTAATTTTCCACTTTGACCCTTCCAGGGAGTATGCTTGGCGCGCACTCCAAAAGGAAGATGATATGGAAGCCTTGAACGCATTCATCGACCAGACCTCCCAGCCTACAACTTCACAGATCACCGCGGCCTTGGCCGAAAACGCTGAACCTTGGCACCAGTTGATCGATTGGATGGTCACCGAAAAAGGCATCGACGAGCAAGAATGGAAATCGCTCGCACCCCAATACGGATGGTCTCTACGCATGAAATTCAAAAAGCGAACCGTCGTTTACCTTGGTCCGTGCGGCCACTGCTTCCGCGCCAGCTTTGTTCTCGGCGACAGGGCGGTTGCTGCGGCCCGACAGGCTGCCCTGCCAAAGAGTGTCGTGACCGCAATCGATGAGGCTCGGCACTATGCGGAAGGCACAGGGCTGCAACTCATCGTCCGCCGCGGATCCGACCTGCCGGCAATTCAGAAGCTTGTCGAGATCAAGCTGGCAAACTGATCCTCTTGCCGATCGCCGCCACCCGGTCTTCGCCCCCTGCCAGCGGAAGGATCAGCTCCCAGAAGTACTCGCTCCCGGCCGCGGCTTCCAAAGCAGCCAGATCGGCCCTGGTGGTCATCGGCACCAGCCAGCCGCCCGGCCTCACCAGCCTGCTGGCGCCCTTCGTCGCTTCCTGCATCCGATCCACGGCACGAAGCGTGACGCAATCGAATTGCCTCTTCAGCGTCTCCGCCCGCCCGGAATACACTGTCGACGCGATCCCTAGCAGCCGAATAGCTTCCTGCAGGAACGCCGCCTTCTTGCCCTGCGACTCGGCCAGCGTGACCGCGATCTCAGGACGGCAGAGTGCGATGGGAATTCCAGGAAATCCGGCGCCTGACCCAAAGTCGAGCAACGTTGCAATCCCGGAGGGCAAGCACCGGGCACAGGTAATCGACTCGACAAAGTGGCGGGAGAGAATCCCTTCCTCGTCCCGGATGGCCGTCAGATTGACGCGGGCGTTCCAGCGAAGAATAAGCGAAAGATATTCCTCGAAGCGGACACACTGCCCCGCCTCCAACGGCTCCAACCCTGCCGATTCCAATCGAACATTGAGTCGCGCGCCCGCCGTTTCTCCTTCATCCGGCATCATGGCGCGACCGATGCTTCAACCCGCCGCGGCTGCCAAACCACGGCAGCCTCAATGAAGGCTGCGAAAATGGCCCGAGAAAATGCGTTCTGCGTGTAGGTGCGTTCCGGATGCCATTGAACGCCGACGACAAAATGATCGGGCGAGTCCAGTTCCACACCCTCAATCACCCCGTCCGCGGGAGAGACCGCGGTCACCAGCAGATTGTCGCCCGCCACCTGGATGGCCTGGTGATGGCTGGAATTGACCTTCGGGTCCCCCATGCTGCCACTCGAGACCAACTTGGCCAGCCTTGAGCCGGGCTCGATGTGGACCGGGTGGGCCTCAGCCACATCCCGGCCCGGACGGTGATTGACGCAAGTCTTCAAGTCCTGGATCAGGGAGCCATTGCGCCACACATTCAAGGTCTGTACGCCGTGGCAAATGGCCAGGATCGGCTTGTGCAGACTGAAGGCGTCCTGGAGCAGCAACTCATCCGCCGCGGCACGAGCCGGATCCGCCTCCCCGCACTCCGGGATTCTCTCATGGCCAAACCTTTGTGGATCAACATCATAGCGGCTTCCTGGCAGGAGAACTCCCTGCACGCCCGCCAGCAGCCGCGCCACTCGGTCCTGGCGTTCATGCAAGGGGACAATCACCGCAATTGCCCCTGCGGAATGCAGGGCGGCAAGATAAGGCGGAAGCGAACGCTGGTTGTAAGCCGTGTCGCTGCTGGTGGGCTCGGGAATGGCGATGTGTACAGGCATGGAAGCAACAGTGTAATGACAGACGCGGCAAATGCGATAGGGGTTCAGGTTTTACTCAGGAATTAGAGCTCCGCGGGCGCCTCGGCCCCGTTCACAGATTCCCCGCCCTCAGCCACGCGCGGTTGCCGCAGGCCATCAACGGCCGCTCTCAGGCGCGCGGTCAACTCATCGGTCTGGCGCACCGTCATCCCGGTAGTCTCAATCGGCTCTCCCACGCTGAGCGTGAGGTCGGCCGGATAGAAATGATGCGTATGGATCGGCAGCAGATCGTACACACCACTCAACGCCATGGGCACCAGCGGCACCTGGGCGCGAATCGCCAGGTAGGCCGCGCCAGAGAGGAAAGGCCGCATCTCGCCATCGGAGGTCCTGCCGCCTTCCGGGAAGACGAACAGCGGCATTCCCGACCGCAAAGCTTTTGCGCCGGCGCCCAGGCTGGAAAGCGAGGCGCGCGGGTTCGAGGTATCGATCGGGATTTGTCCGGACCTTCCTAAGTACCATCCTATGAACGGAATAGGCCAAAGGTCCTTCTTCGCCAGGATGCGAAATTGCAACGGAATTGAGGCAAAGATCACAGGCGTATCCATGTACGAAGTGTGGTTCGACGCAAAAACCGCCACCGGGTAACGTCTGAGGTTCTCCGCGCCCAGCACCGTGAGCCTGGCCCTCGTAACCCACAGGCAGGCCCGCGCCCACACCCGTGCAATCCGGTGCTGCACATTGCCTCTTTTGTCCACCAGCGAAACCAGCAGCGAGAGTGTTCCACAGATCGCGGTAATCACCGCAAACAGCGGCGTCTGGATCAGATCGGTGCGCCAGCGGTAAATCCACGGCAGGTGATCGGGACGTCTCCTCATTGTCCCACCCCCTCTCCTGCCAGCAGCAGCGGACGCGCCTCGCCCACCAGGTAAACAGAACCCGAAATCACGATCAACCCGGCCGGGAAGCGTTCAACTGCGAGTTGCAGCGCCTCACGCACGGAAGCGCCGCTGATCGACACAGTTCCCAGGGCAACTGCAGCCGCCTCCAGGTCCTGCATCGCGGCCGCCCGTGCGGAGTGAATGGGCGCAAAGATCACCTGGTCGAAAAGAGGAAAGAGAATCTGCGACATCTCCTTCAGCGACTTGTCGCGCAGGCAACTGAAAACCAGCGTCCGCGGCCTTTGCTCATCCGGCAAATCGCTCAGGGACGCGCGCAGCGCCCAGGCGCCGGCCGGGTTGTGGGCCACATCGAGAATCCATTCACGCCCGCAGGCCACAATGCGCTCCAGGCGCCCCGGCCAACGCGTCTCCCGCACCCCTGCAGCAATGGAATCCGCCGTAATCGGGAAGCCATGGCTCGTTGCCAACTCCACAGCCGCGGCAATGGCCAGCGCCACGTTCCTCTGTTGATGCGCCCCAATCAGAGGCGAAGCCACTTCCACCAAAGCGTCAAGAGCTTCCACACCATACGGTCCCACCCGATCCGCACGCATCGACGGCATATAAGCGGCAGCGTTCACAGCGCGCACGCCCAACTCCACCGCGATCTCGCCCAGCACCTGGTTGGCCTCCGCAAGCTGCGGCAATGTAATCAGCGTCCCGCCACGGCGCAGAATCCCCGCCTTTTCCCGGGTAATGGCAGCAACGGTCGGGCCCAGCCACTCCATGTGGTCCAAAGAAATATCGGTAACGATCGAGAGCAGCGGATCGACAATGTTGGTTGCGTCCAGACGTCCGCCCATCCCCACTTCCAGCACCGCCAACTCCACATCCGCCTCGGCAAAATACAAAAACGCCATGGCCGTCAGCGTCTCAAAGAAGCTGGGCAATTGCGGCAGCCGCCCCTCCTCCACCAGTTGCTGTCCTCGATCGTGAACGCGCCAATAAAGCCGGGCAAATGCCTCGTCCCCTATCTCCGCGGAGTTCACGCTGATGCGCTCGTTGGCCCGCGCCAGGTGCGGCGAAGTGTAGAGCCCGGTGCGCACCCCGGAGGCCGACAGAATCGACGCGATCGTCGCTGCCGTCGATCCCTTTCCGTTGGTCCCTGCAATCAAAATCGAACGGAAATGGCACTGCGGGTCTCCCAATGCAGCCATGAGCACTCGCGTCTCCTCCAGCGAAAACTTGCGTCGGGGCTGGCCGGGTCGCGTGTACAACTCCGGCGCTAAGGCGTTCAACTGATCGATGGCTGACTGATAAGACATGGAAAGATCAGTATAGAAGCTGCCTCCGCCGCTAGGTTTCGGACCGCATGGAGTTCGACCAATGATGGGTGCCCCAGGGCTCGATTTTGAGACCTCGGAAGCCTCGGATTCCAAGATGCGAAACCATCCGGCCAGAAACCTGGTTGTGGCGTACGCCTACCCCAGCAGCAGCTCGAGCGCATGGCGGGCGTTTTGCAGGCACTCCCGCGCTTCATCCTCGGAAAGCAGTCCATGATGTACGGCTCTCTTTCCCGTATCGTTGACCAGGTTGGCCACGCGAGGAAAGTCCGCATCGAATCCCGTCTGGTGCAGATTGTTGTTTACTTCGTGCAACAGGTTGCCCAACGTGGCGGCACTCCTATAGCGCGTGCGAACCAACCGCGCCAGCGCGGCCGGCAGCTTCTGCTTGATGGCCTCCTCGAGCACCGAACGGCACATCACCGCGCACGCGGTAAACAAGCCAAAAAAATAGCAGCGCGTAGCTTCGTCCAGGTACCGGTCCGCTTCCTCCGAGCTCCCCGTGGCCACCACGCACTCCCGCAGGTCCGTTGCCCTGCTCACCCCGGGCTGCACCATCCCCAGAAGCTCCAGCGCAAAAGCCGCCCGCAGCAGGTCGTTCTGCTGACTATCCAGGGCACGCTGAATCTCCTGCCAGGCCGGTACGCGCCCGGCGCTTGCAGCCTGCTGTAGACGGGTCAACGAGGTTAGCCGCTGGCGCGCGTGCTCCAGAAACCCCTGCCGCATCTCCTGGGCCAGATTCCGCCATTCCTTCACAAATCCGTCGGGATTCCGCCGATAACGCCCCCAAAGCTCCTCATAGACCACGCCCGGCAGCACATTCCTCAACAGTTGAAAGCGGCCCGTCCTGGCCAGCTCGGCAATCGACTCGCAAAACTCCCGGCCCGGGGCCTGGTTCGCCGACATCCGCAGCAGCTCCCGCCTCAGATGCTCGATGTCGATGCCCACGGCGCACCCTCCTGATTCCGAGTCTAGGAGACCCGCACGCCTCATCTGCCGGAAAACTCCCGCGCCTCCTCAAGCCCATTCAAAAATGGAACTTGTCGGCAGACAAACCTCTCTCGCGGGAATCCCCGCGTTCCGCCCTCACTTCCCTCCTCAAGCCTTCTCCGCACCTTTCCTCACCCCCCTTGTGCAAACCGTGGAATTCGTTCCCCTGTGCACTTCCGGGTCGTCCCCCCTCCTTTATTCATAGGCATTGGGACGCACTCTTCACATAACCCCTCCGCTTTCCACAGCCCCAAAAGCCCGCCCTGTGCGAATCGTGGGAAACAGGGTACGGCTCCCACCCCGAATTGTCCCTTTATCCAAATGTCCTGAATTGCACAGCCACGTTATGGAAAACAGGACACATCCTTAACCCCCTCTTTCTCAACCACTTCATCCACATTTCCACTTTTCCTTTGTGAACTACGGGTACTACTGTTTTTTTATTTATTCTTTCTGCACAACCGTCCCCGTTGCAGTCCCCGGCTCCATCCCAAAGGCAGTGTCTCTCACTCGTCCGGTCGTCCAACCGCAAAAACTCGCCCGGCCAGAAATCTCGAACCTTTCGACATCGCAAAAAATATTCCTCTGGAATCGCCGCAACCCCTCTCACCGGCTCCAGCCAAGAAAATCTATTCAATTTCCGCGCCGGCCAGAAAGGCCTAAATACGCTCCCTGTGCAGGACAGGGTCGTTGCAGCTCCTCTATTCATAGGGCTCGGGACGCGCTCTTCACATAACATCTGCGCTTTCCACAGCCTGTTCTCCCTGCCCTGTGGGAATGGCGGGAAAGCAGGTCCCCAACCCACCTCCGTTTGTCCCCTTATCCAAATGTCCTGAATTGCACAGCCACGTTATGGAAAACAAGACACATCCTTAACCAACTCTTTTTAAACATCTTCACCTGTATTTCCACTTTTCCTTCGTGTACTACGGGTACTACTGCTTTTTTACTTATCCTTTCTACACAAACCATAACCGTCGCCCCTCCGCATCCCCACCTGGCTCAGCCTCCGTTTTCCTCGCGCCGCGGCGTCAGTTTCTGCGTGAAATTCCACCCCGCGCAGTTAGGGCCCCGGAATCCAGAGAAGCACCCCTGTTTTCCACCCTCACGGCCGCGTCAAGGTGAATACAATTAAAAACAAGAAAAGACAGTGTCTTCCGCGCGGCCACAATGTGTTGTACAGTGTGGCCAGCGTGGAAAATGCAACCAGCGGTTTTTCTTGAGAAGACCGAAAACGAGGGTGGGTCCATGTCGATCGTCGAAACTGAAATCGAGAAGCCGGCCGTACAGGGGGCAGCGATGGAAATTACCGTAAGCCGCCAGGATTTGGTGAAGGAGCTCACCGCCACGCAAAGCGTGGTCGAGCGCAAGACCACCATTCCAATTCTCTCGAACTTCCTCATTGAAGCCGATGGCGAGAGCCTGTCCATTACCGCAACCGATCTTGACCAGGCCATCCGCACCAGCGCCCCGGCCAAGGTCAAGAAGCCGGGCGCCTGCACCATCCCCGCGCGCAAGCTCTACGACTACATCAAGCTGCTTCCCGACGGAGATATTTCCATCAAGCTGCTGGATAACCACTGGGTCCAGATCCGCAGCGGCCGCTCCAACACCAAGATGGTCGGCATGGC
>Ga0182016_10001956_pt1 | contig 24617 bp, 26 predicted proteins | sample 712S2MmetaG_FD_120491 | JGI IMG/M metagenome (GOLD analysis project Ga0182016, IMG submission 120491) | Permafrost microbial communities from Stordalen Mire, Sweden - 712S2M metaG | ecosystem: Environmental > Terrestrial > Soil > Wetlands > Permafrost | place: Sweden: Stordalen | collected...
CCGAACTGCCTCCTGCTTGAACTCCAGCGTGTATCGTGCCCGTTTCGCTTTCGTCATCGTCAGCTCCCTTACTGATCCTCAATCTCTCAGCTAAGGGATACGTTTTTCGCGGGCAAGCTCAGTTGCTCGATCAGCTTCTTATCGATGGCCATGGGATTTTCATTCTCCTCTTCCCTCGGCCGGTTACACAGTTCTATTTACACCCTCTGATCTCTTTCATATGCAAGAGACTCCAATGCATTCAATACGTCTTGTGACGCCATGGTAGGCTCCTATTTGTTGGTGCGGGGCGCACTCTTGGCCCGCTTTTGTTTTGCCTGTTTGCGCCTTCTCTTGTACTGCTTCTCGCGCTTCACAATCTCATCGTGCGAAACAGAGAACACCTTCCGAACGATGGCATCGAACCTATCAAACTCTGGATTGCTCATTTTCTTAAACTCCAAGTTCTCCGCGAATCGACTGAACCACGCCTAGCTTTTTCGCTGGAAGGTTTTCTGCGAGGTAACGCATTAGCCCGCACGTGGCATCATAGATTTCCTTTGCGTGCTCCATCGTATTTATCTTCTCAACGTGCATGGTCTTGTTTCGCCACGCAACCTTGACTGCATGGAGGTGTGTTGACATGTTTGCAAGAACGTCTTGGTTCCCCTTGAATTTTCGGTCTTTGTAATCCAGCTTCAACTCGGCATCTATCTTTCTAATGATCGGCTCCCATGTGGGGCTGTGGTCTTCCATGAGCAAGAAGTCGGCTATTTCGTTAATGCCGTATTCCGTTACCCGCATCAGATGAAAGATGCAGGCAGTAGGGCGTTCAAAAGCAAAACACTTTGCGGCCTCATTCATATCGTCTATGGCGTCCGGGAATCGCTCGCCGACCAAAGGCGAATTGGTTGCCTTTCGCATAGTCCAGCCTCTCGGCTCCGACAGCATAAAATTTCCTGGATTCCAGTTCATCCACTAGGCGAGTGAATATTTCTGTTGTCTGATCGGTGAACCGCTTGATGTCAAACTTGATTGGCGAGTCTTTGTCGAACATTCCCTTGACTCTCTGAATCTGGGCCAAAGTGTTCGACAGTCCAAGCGCCGTACACTGAATCTCTAGGTCGTGAATCTCGCACCCTAGAGCATCGAAAGAGGCGGCTTGGGGAAATACGCCGCAATTGACCTGTTGGTGGAACTGCCCAATAAGTCCAGAGGCGCGACAAAAACTGTGTGCGTAGAGTTCAAGCATGGTGTAAAGGCTCACCACCCTGAGTAGATTCCGTTGTGCTGGGCAGGATGGCCGGGGCATTATCTCAATCACCGTCCACCCCCATGATGAAGTCCGGGAGTGGTCGAGTCAAGTAAATAATCACCCTTTTTAGGGTTTACCGTGTTGTTATCGAGTAGCGCCCGTACCTTAATGCGCATCGGGAGCATCTTCGACCGTCGCTGCTCGATCCACTCGATTACTTCCTCCGTCGAGTCCGTCTTTTTGAGGAGCCCTATTAGCTCAGTAAAGAGGCCCACGTAGTCATTCATGACGCTCTCAGCATCTTTGTAGAGTGGCTCGATAAACTGCTCGAAGTACTTCTCGCGATTGCGACGATCAACGGTAAGTAGCTGAATCAAGCGGTCCAAGACACCAACGCCCAACATCGCAATGTCGACCATGACGCCTCTCAGCGTATCCCATCACGGCTCATGAGCAAAGAACCTTTCATTGTGGCCCCTGGTTCGTCGAGTGTCTTGCTTTTCAATAACATAGGCCTGTGATCTGGGTCACCATTCAATGTGTCCTGCTCCCGCTGAGCCGCTAAATCCGCCCATTTAGCCCATCCTGCTTGGCTCTTTCGAGGCCGGGTCTTTACCCTATAGGAGTAGGTAAGTCTGGAGCATGGCCGCACGTGGGGTGGGCCACCATCATCCAAACTTGAGAGGCGTAAATGCATAAACCAGTCAAGTATGTTGAAAAGGCCGTCACGGTTGCTGCCAAGGGTGCATGGGTGGTCTTTGACAAACTGAACAGTATTCATCCTAATGCTTCGTTTACGCCCAAGTGGTCGGATAAACCACTCTTGAAGTCGTATCAAAAGTCGAAGCCGCCGCTGGGCTGGCCGCGCGCCACTGACTCGCTCTGCCCCAAGTGCGTTCCCGAAATTCGCCAGCAGATTCTCGACGGCAAGTTGCCGGTCGAGGTCCTGATGAACGAGAAGGCCGGCGAGATCAAGGCCCAGATCATCGAGCGCGACGGCAAGATCCTGATGGTGAAGGATTGCCCGACGCACGGCCACTTCGAAGACGTGATGGCCATGGACACTGCGTTCTTCAAGCATCTGGAAGACGTTTTCCCCGGCCGCGACATTCGCGCCCACAACGACGAGAAGCTGCATCACCACGGCAGCAGCACCGTGCTACATGGCCGCGGATCGGTGCTGACCATCGACCTGACCAACCGCTGCAACATGATGTGCGATCCCTGCTTCATGGACGCCAACCAGGTTGGCTTCGTGCATGAGCTGACGTGGGATGAGATCAAGACCATGCTCGACAACGCCATCACCATCAAGCCGCGGCGCCAGATGTCAGTACAGTTCTCCGGCGGCGAACCCACGCTGTCGCCCTACTTCCTCGACGCGGTGGCTTACTCGCGCAAGGTTGGCTACAACAGCGTGCAGGCGGCGACCAACGGCATCGAGTTTGCCAAGAGTCCCGAGTTTGCCAAGCAAGCGTTTGAAGCGGGTCTGCGCTACGCGTATCTGCAGTTCGACGGCATCGGTAACGCCGCCAATTCGCATCGCCTGGTCGGCAATCTGTTTGACGTGAAGTTGCAGGCGATCGAGAACCTGCACAACGCAGGCGTCGAGATCGTGCCCGTCGTCACCATCGTCAACGACTTGAACAACGAGCAGGTGGGACGCATCATCCAGTTCGCGCTCGACAATCCCAAGCGCATCTCGTTCCTCTCGTTCCAGCCGGTTTCGTTTACCGGACGCGATGAGGCCATCACCGACGAACGCCGGCAGGCGCAGCGCTACACCCTGTCGCATTTGGCGCACGATGTGAAGAACCAGACTGGCCTGGGCGAGCCCACCCGCGACTGGTTCCCGATTTCGTTTATGAGCACCTTCTCTGATTGGGCCGACCTGGTTCACGGGCCCGACAAGGACTGGGGATCGCTGAGCTGCGGCTGCCACCCCAACTGCGGCGTCGGCATGGCCGTCATGATCGACAAGGAAACCAAGGAAGCGGTTCCGGTCACGGCGTTCCTGAATGGCGACACCATCGCGAAAGACATTGCGAAGGTGAACGATGCGGCGCGCGGCAAGTGGATGTCGATTGCCGGCATGACACTGGCACTGTTGAAGAACTACGATCCCTTCAAGTCGCCAACTCACTTCAAGTTCACTGACCTGCTGAAGAAGTTTGACAAGACCTTCGGGGCTACCGGCAAGAGTTACGGCAAAGTTTCAGGCGACCGCACCGAGACGGATATACAAAAGCGCCGTCGCGATCGCTGGAACTTCCTGTTTGTCGCCGGCATGTGGTTCCAGGACCTGTTCAACTACGATTTCCGCCGCACCGAGCAGTGCATCATTCCCTACGCCACGCAGGAAGGCGAGATCAGCTTCTGCGCCTACAACACCGGCGTGGGCTGGCGCAACATCGTCGAGAAAATGCACATGACGGCGACTCTGACCAAGTGGTACGAGGAGCACGGACGTCACGAGATATTTGCCGGCGGTAAGAAGGTCAATCTTGAAACTACGGAGCACACGCTGAGGCTGGTGGAAGAACACGTCAACGCCGAAGCTAACCACACGCTCGACGATCTGGGCATCGCCAAGAATGCGCGCCAGGAGAAGTTCAAGGCGCGTGACGAGCGGGTGAAAGCCGAAGCCGAGAAGGCCCGCATGCTGGCGCTCTACAAAGAGCACGTGCTGGGCGAAAAGCCGGTGGTCAACGATGGCTTCATTCCGCTAGGCAGCATCGGTGGCATCAAGCCGGCTCAGCCCGTGGTGGAAGAGCGGGAAGCCGTGTACGGAGACTAAGAAGTGGTTAGTGAATAGTGGTTAGTGGATGGTAAAGCCGGTCGCGAAAGCGGCCGGTTTTCGTTTTGCCTGGCGCGTAGCAGAAAGGAATGAGTTGCATGTATGCGTGTTATAGTGTGCACGCTATGCAGATCCGTGAGACACCTTCTTTGCAGTTCGAAGGCCTGACTGCTGAGGAGGTACGACAGCTCCAGGCAGAGATCAGCCAACGGAATTCCATAACATTTGGGGAGCTGAAGGATTCTGTCGCCGTCCACGGCGTGCTCATGTTCTTTGCAAGCTTTGCGCCTGTGGGGACGGGTATCGGATGGGTTGTCGGCGGATACTTAGCCAAGAAATTTGTTGATACGACCGCGGCCATTATCAAGGATTATTTGCGGACACGAGATGTTTCGCCCAGGGCTAAGGTCGATATTCTCGGTCCGGATGGCAAGGTGCTAAGAACGATAACAGTTGAAGATGCCAAAAAGAACTCGAAATGAGCTTACTCACCCGCCTTGCAACTCTCGGCAAGAGTTCACGCCCCTGCGTTGTACTTGACCGCTCCTCACCACCGCTGCGCCACGTGCTGGTGCTGCAGTCTTGCCTCTTCGTAACCTTTCGGCTTCTGGCGTGGCGGCAGCTTGGGCGGCGTGTAGGGGAGTTCCTCATACGGTATTCGGCTCAGCAAGTCGGCGATGCAGTTCAGCCGGGCGCGTTTCTTATCGTCGGAGGGAACGATGTACCACGGAGCCAGAGCCGTGTCGGTCGCGGCCAGCATGGCATCGCGAGCACGCGAGTAATCGTACCAGCGGCGGTGCGACTCCAGGTCCATCGGACTCAGCTTCCAGCGCTTGGTGGGGTCCTTGATGCGCGCCTGGAAGCGGCGATGTTGCTCCTTCTCGCTTACCTCCAGCCAATACTTCAGCAGAGTGATTCCGTCGGAGATCAGGCTGGCTTCGACCTGCGGACAACCTTGCAGGAATTTCTGGTATTGCTCCTTGTTGCAGAAGCCCATCACATGCTCGACCCCGCCGCGGTTGTACCAGCTGCGATCGAAGATGACGACTTCTCCACCCGAGGGGAGATGCTCGATATAACGTTGCCAGTAGATTTGGCTCTTCTCGCGCTCGGTCGGAGCCGGTAGAGCGACCACGCGAAAGACCCGCGGACTGACCCGTTCCGTGATGCGACGGATGACGCCGCCCTTGCCCGCAGCATCGCGGCCTTCGAACAAAATCACCACTCGCGCTTTTGTCGCCTTCACCCAGTCCTGCAGCTTGACCAGCTCAACTTGTAGCCGGTCCATTTCGCGCTCATAGTCCTTCTTGGTAAACTCTGGCGGAGTGGTTCCCCTCTTCGTAGTATCTTTGATCGCTTCAAGGGCGAAGTTCCCTGCGTGTTTCTTCTTTGACTTCTTGCCCATAGGATCTCCTTGGCCGGCGGACTGCTTTTCACCAGATTGCACTCTGAAAGACGTTCACGATTCTACGCCGCAGAGGCAAGCCGAAGCGGTGCCGGACTCCCTTAGCCGATGCAACCAAGCCGCAGGACGTCATTACTTGGTAGAATCACGGTCTAGCAGTTTGCCGAAAAAACTCGGAAAAGCAGATCTCGAGGCGGTTGAAGCCGCCTCGGGATGACGCCAATAAAAGGACTTGCTACGGCGTAGCTAAAGCTACGCCCCTTCAAAGTCCCTCAAACCGAGTTTTTCAGCAAAGTACTAGGCCTCCGCGCCCGTGTAGGGACCTCGCTGTTATTGCGCGCTATCTTTATCTATGTATAGGAGTGCCTTCATGGGCTTTGCGGCCCGGCAGTACCGACGCTCACGATTCTGTCATCTCATTGTTGTTGGGATTTGTGCCGTGGTCAGCGCGGGCATAGCACTGGCTGCTTCACCGCAATCCGGGCAAACCGCGCAGCATCAGGAGACAGTGCAGACCGGGCCGATCGACGAGCCTCGAGGCACCGAAGAAAAGCCCTCTGGACCACCAATCGCGAAAGGCATCCAGGCGATCAAGCAGGTAAACGCGAGATGCGTCGTGACGTTCTCCGTGGCTGCCGACGCCCTCTTCCAAGTCAAACGCTGGACGCTGAACCCAGACGCCGGGCAAACTATGGACGCCCTCGGTCCGCTAATCGCCAAAGCCGGCAAGCATCCGGTGCGCATCGAGAGCTTCACCGACTCCGCCGGCTCCGACGGCTACAATCAGATGCTTAGCGAAAAGCGCGCCATCACCGTGAGAGGCTGGCTGGTCAATCATGGATTCGTACCCGAGGGCACGCCGATCGAAGGATTCGGCCAGCGCAATCCAGTTGCGCCCAATACCAAGACGGACGGTTCAGACAATCCTGAGGGCCGGCAGAAGAACCGCCGAGTTGACATCGTGATCGACACCTGCAGCAAATCGAAGTAGCGCCAAATGCCGCCTCCGTTCAACCCTTGATTCTGGCCGCCCAGACATCGATTCAGCCGTTCACTGAGCAGCGGCTTCACTCATACAGGTGAGACACGACACTGCGCCCGGCCGTTCCTTTGGGTGACAATTCTTACTAGAGAAGCGCGGCGGTGTGCCTTCTATGCACCGCATTACCTATCACTCATCCGCCGGCGCCCAGTCCACTTCCAGAGGTGAGTAAGACCGTGAGCACCCAGACATTTTCGCCGGAAGTCAAACTTCCAACGTTGCCGACCGACACGCCAAGCTATCCTTCATCGCCGGGCATGCGCCCCGAGTTACGCATCCTGCAACCGCCGGCCACCTACACCGGAGCGCGTATCAAACCGCTGCAAAAGGGGCTGCCCAAGCAGACCGAGTCGCTTTGTCCGGAATGCAACAAGGTCATCGTGGCCGATATCTTCTCCGCAGACGGAAAAGTTGTGATGCAAAAACGCTGCGCCGAGCATGGGGAGTTCCGCGACATTATCTTCAGCGACGTCGAACTCTACCTCAAGATGGAGGAATGGAACTTCGGCGACAGTCTCGGCCTGTCGAATCCCCAGGTGGAGGGTGGCAAGTCATGTCCTGACGATTGCGGCCTGTGCGGCATGCACACTTCGCACACGGCACTGGCCAACGTGGACCTTACCAATCGCTGCAATCTCACCTGTCCGGTGTGCTTCGCCAACGCCAACACTGCGGGCTACTTATACGAGCCTAACTTAGAACAGATACGCACCATGCTGGCTACGCTTCGCGGCGAGCGGCCTGTCGATGGACGCGTAGTGCAGTTTTCCGGTGGCGAACCGACCGTCCATCCGCAATTTTTCGAAGTCCTGACCATGGCGCGCGAGATGGGATTCACCCATATTCAGGCCGCGACCAACGGCATCGAGCTGGCTAACCTGGAATTCGCACAGAAGGCGAAAGAGGCCGGACTGGCCACGCTCTACTTGCAGTTCGACGGAGTGACCGACGACATCTACCGCCGCGTGCGCGGCCAAGCACTGCTTGAAACCAAGATGAAGGTCATCGAGAATTGCCGGGCGACCGGCATGAAGATTGTCTTCGTCCCCACTATCGTGAAGGGACTCAACGACCATCAGATTGGCGACATCGTTCGCGTGGCGATCGAGAACATCGACACCGTCTCGGGCATCAGCTTTCAGCCTGTCGCCTTCACCGGCCGCATCGCCAAGCACGAGCTGCTGGCGAAACGCTTTACCCTGTCCGACCTCGCGCGCTGCGTCAGCGAACAAACCGGTATCACCGACCCGCGTGCGGACTGGTTTCCGCTGGCCTGCGTCACTCCATTCTCGAAGCTGACCGCGGCCTTGCGCGGAACCGGCGTGCCAACCATCTCGTCACATCCGCATTGCTCGCTCGGGACCTACTTCTTCGTTGATGAGAAGTCGAGGCGGGCCGTGCCCATCACGCAATTCGTCGACGTGCCCAACATGCTGCAAGACATGGAAGAGCTGTCGCGCTCGGCGGGAAAAGCCCGGTTCAAGTTCTATAGCAAGGTAAAAGCGTGGAACTCGCTGCAGAAGCACTTCAAGAAGGAGCTGGCGCCGCCGGGACTCACATTCAAGAAATTCCTGCAGACTCTGCAGGGGATGACCAACAAGAAACTGGGCCGCGACGGCAAGGACGGCACTTTCACCTATCGCACGCTGCTGGTGGCGGGTATGCACTTCCAGGACGCCTACAACTACGACATCGAGCGCGTCAAGCGCTGCGTCATTCATTACGCCACGCCCGACGGCAAGCTTTATCCCTTCTGCACCTACAACTCCGGTCCATGCTATCGCGAGAAAATCGAGCGGCAGTTTTCGGTGCCGTGGGAGAAGACAGCAGTTAGCAGTTAGCAATAAGCAGTTGGTCCTTGGCCGTCAGCATGTCAGGGAGTCTCTTTCTATATCCTGCCATCCCGACCGAAGCGGAGGGACTCCGCGGTTTGCGTGATCCCATTCGAATGCAAAGGTCGGCTTTGCGATAAGCTTTTCTGGCCCAGACCTCGGCCGTTCTCAGGGATAGCATTACCCTCGGCCCTAACTGTCCCCCTCGGCTCGCATCGAATACAATAACTTCTGGATCATAAAATGAAGTACCATCGATTTCCCCGTTATCTGCTGCCCCTTTTCTTCTCGCTGCTGGCCTTGTGTCTTGCCGTACCAGTCGTGGCGGACGACCGCGGCGAAGGCGCCCTGGATCCCTCGCAGCCGAAGGGCATCACGGTCGACGAGATCATCCAGAAGTTTGCCGCCAAGGAAAAGCAGTTCAAGATCGCGCGCGACCAGTACACCTATCGCCAGGACGTGCTGGTGCAAACCCTCGACGGCGACACCGTCAACGGCGACTACCACGAAGTAGAAGACGTGCTGTTCGACGACAAGGGGAATCGTATCGAACATGTTGTCTTCGCACCGCAGTCCACGTTAATCGGAATTACGATGACTCGGGAGGACTTCGATGACATCCGTCGCCGTATGCCCTTCGTGTTGACCAGCGACGAGATTTCCGAATACCAAATTCTCTACGTCGGTAAGCAGAAGGAAGACGAGTTAGGCACCTACGTTTTCGACATAGCGCCCAAGCAGATCGAGAAGAACAAGCGCTACTTCCAGGGCCGTATCTGGGTGGACGACCACGATTTTCAGATCGTGAAGACTTTCGGCAAGAACGTTCCCGACATTGGCGTTGGGAAGAAACGCGGTGATGGCGAGAACCTGTTTCCCAAGTTCACCACCTGGCGCGAACAGATCGATGGGCAGTATTGGTTTCCCGCGTATACCAAGGTCGATGACGAGTTGCACTTCTCAAGCGGTGATATTCACATCGTACAGAAGGTCAAGTACACCAACTACAAGCGCTTCGGTGCGAAATCGAAAATCACTTACGATGGTCAGGAGATCTCTAAGGGAGATCAATCCGGAAGCCAGCCGCCCAGCAGCACACCCCCAACGCCGAAGCAGTAGGACGGCAAGTCGTTCGCTTTTCTCCATTCGCTCTTCGCCAGACATGACGAATTTGTCTCCGTGGCAGAAAGCATGGGCCGACCCGAACGGCCAAGGCAAACGCCGATGCATGAGCCGTGCCGGGTTGAAAGCGAATAGCGAGTTGCGAATAGCGGCTTTCTCACGCCGCCAGCGCCACAGAGCGCCCCGGCGTCAAGCCAGACGAACCCGGTTTGGCAAACACGTACGCACAGATGACTGCGATTTCTTGTCGACACACGACGATCCTGTTGGGTTCGCTTCATCTATTCGGCAGCTTAGTAGAACAAGTACTTGCGCCACTTGGAGTCCGACCGTCCCATCATGCGCATGATGTGCCGGCTGGTGTGCAGGTTGAAGGCGCGCGGCTCGCGCAGCAGCTTCATGCTGGTTTCGTGCGGCAGCAGGCTTCCCTTCTTGCGATTGCAGGAGTGGCAGCAGGCCACCAGGTTCTCCCACGTTGAGGCACCCCCGCGCGAGCGAGGAATCACATGGTCCAGGGTCAACTCGCCGGCGGCGAGAATCTTGCCGCAATACTGGCAGGTGTTGCGATCGCGCAGCAGAATGTTCTTGCGCGACAGCGCGCGCGTTTGATGGGGAATGCGCCGGTATTCCAACAGACGAATGACCGACGGCACGCGCATGGCGATACGAGCGGCGTGCAGGCTGTGCCCGTTGGCCTCTTCCATCATGGCCACGCCTTTCAGCACCAGAATGATGGCACGGCGTGCGGCGCACACATTGATGGGCTCGTACGAGGCGTTCAGCACCAGCACGGGCGTGTGTAATGCCGCCCATTGCAGGGGCTCATCGCCTGCTACCCGGGCGTGGAGCATGTAACCAGCAAGGGACTTTCCGTATCGGGACGCTGCGCTTTGGACCGGCATCGACATAATCCGCCTTTAGACCGAAGCTGTGAGGGCAACTGCTTCCGCTTCGATCGCCTCCTCTTCGCCTCGATCGGCAGTCTCGCCTGACGACGCGCCTTGAAAGGCACGCGCCACGGTCGCTGCCCAAACTCGCTCTGCCCCAGCCTGCTTCAGCACGCGGGCGCACTCCGACAGTGTGGTACCCGTCGTCATTACGTCGTCCACGACGATTAAGATGCGCCCTTTCACGCGGTTGGGAGCGCTCACGCGAAACGCGCCGCGTACATTCTCCATGCGCTCCTCGCGGCTGAGCCCCACCTGCGAAATCGTGTCGCGCTGACGAAGTAAGATGCCGGAAGCAACCTCAACACGTGGAGACAGGCGTTTCCCCGCAGCGCATGCGATGAGTTCGGCCTGGTTGAATCCGCGCGCCCGGCGTCTGCTTTTGTGCAAGGGAACTGGAATCAGCAGCGGACTGACCTGTCCGCGTCCCGAAAGCAGCTCCTGAATTGCCTCCGCCATCATGCTGCCCAGCGGACTGGCAACCGGTGTGACGCTTTCATACTTCAACAGATGGATCAGGCCCCGCAAGCCGCCTTCATATTCGCCGAACGAGACTGCCCTTTCAAACTCGGGCTCGAAATCGCGACAGTTCGCGCAACGGCCATCGCCCATCAGTAACTGGGCGCTGACCAGGCGATCTCCGCAGACGACGCACTGCGGCGCGCGCGCGGGCTCAATCGCCCTGAAGCATTCGCGGCACACAGGAACTCGGGAAATGTTATCGAGAGGAGTGTGACAAAGCCTGCATTCAGAAGGAAACAGGACGGAAAAAATACTTCCCAGGAGGTTTTGCAAGGGCGCGACGAGGACAGCACGTTGCTTGGCGCGCGAATCTTGTCGAGTTCGTCTTAGCGTCTCACGACTGCTGAAGATGACCCTCCAACCATCCCATGGTGCGCATGGCGCACTCATGCAGACCCTTGTCGCCGGTGCCGGCGGTCCCGAAAAAGCGATGGTTGACGCTTGTCTAGCCACCTCGTCGAGTGCAAAACCGCCGCTCGTCGAGGACCCCGGTCGGTCCCGAAGCACCGTGACTGGTCAGTATATGTGCTTCGCCGCCGGCGTGCAATGCCGGACGGGGTACCAGGCAGAGGATTTCACCAAGATTTCATCGCAGCAAATTAAAATCGTCGTGCTGGCGCGAGGTAAACTGCATCCCTGATGCTCCCTGCCATCTCTCTCGCACTTGTATCAAGTGCCGCTGGCGTGCTAACTTGCGCCGTCGCCATAATTTGAGTGCCGCGCGAGGCTTTCCTCATGAGTACGACCACAACCGCTCCCCAAAAGAAGTTCCGTTCGTATGTTCCCGACAACACCACGATGCCGGAGTTCACGCTTCGGGCCGTGCTGTTGGGCCTGGTTCTCACCGTGATTCTGGGCGCTGCCAACGCTTATCTTGGCCTGCGCGCCGGCATGACCATCGCTGCAACGTATCCCGCGGCGGTGATCGGCATGGCGGTTTTGCGCCTCATGAAGGGCTCGATCCTGGAGGAAAACATTGCGCGAACCGTGGGCTCGATCGGCGAGTCGGTTGCGGCGGGAGCGATCTTCACCATTCCAGCGTTTGTCATTTCCGGCGCATGGCCAGTGTTCGACTTCGAGCATGCTTACTGGAAATCGTCCATCTTGATGCTGGTAGGCGGTGTACTTGGCATTCTGTTTGTCACCCTGCTGCGTCGCGTGATGGTGGAAGATCCTGAGCTTCCTTTCCCGGAGTCGGTGGCCGCCTCGCAGATTCACATTGCCGGACAACAGGGCAGCCGCGCCGCCAAGATTCTGTTCGGCAATATGGGTTTCGCCGGCGTCATTTACTTGCTGGGCCAGTTCAACCTGTTCACAGCGAGCCGCGACTTCATCGTGAGGGTGGGGTCGCTGGGCTCCAGCTTTGTCCGCATGGGCCGCAGCGCTACCTCGCCTAAGCTGCCTGCGGGAGCGATCACCACGGTGTCGGCGCCGCAAATTAGTCCCGCGTATCTCGGCGTGGGCTACATCATCGGGCCGCGCCTGGCTTCACTGAACTTTGCCGGCGGCGTCATTGCCTGGGGCCTGCTGGTGCCGCTGATCTTGTTCCTCGGCGGTCCAACTCTAGTGGCTCAGTTTGCGCCCGCGGGCACGACGCTTCCGGATACCACATTCTGGACTGGACAGGCGGTAGCGGTGTGGAGCTTCATCGTGCGTCCGATCGCCGTCGGAGGCATGTTGGTAGGCGCCTGCTACACGCTGTTCCGCATGCGTAAGAGCCTGGGCTCGGGCATGGCGCGAGCGGTTTCTGACTTGAAAAAGTCGGCCGCAGCCCATGCTGACACCGCTCGCACGGAGCGCGACCTGAACGCCAAGTTTGTGTTCAGCGGATTATTGGTCGTCCTGATCAGCATGGTCTTTCTCTACAAAAGCTACGCCGATGCGTGGGTTCCGGGCATGGTCGCAGCCGTCGTGATGATAATCGTCGGCTTCTTCTTCGCGGCGGTATCAGGAAACCTGGTGGGACTGATTGGCTCGTCGAACAACCCGATCTCCGGACTGACCTTGGCGGCGCTGATGATCGCGGCGTTGCTGATGGTGCTGATGGGCGTCTCGGGAATTCACGGGATTGCCGCCGTGCTCGGCGTCGCCGCGGTGGTATGTATCTCGTCGGCGGTGGCGGGCGAAATGCTTCAGGACTTGAAGGTAGGACACATCCTGGGCGGTACTCCCTCAAAGATGCAGATTGGCGATTTCATGGGTGTGACCGTCGCCAGTTTCGCGCTGCTTCCCGTGCTCTTGTTACTGAATCAGGCCAACATTAATAGCGGCGGCATGGGTTTTGGGGACCGCCAACTTTCCGCTCCGCAAGCCGGCCTGATGGCCATGCTGGCGCGCGGTATTGTTGGCGGAGAGATGGCATGGCCGCTGATCGTAGTCGGCATCCTGATGGGCTTTGCCTTAATCATGATTGAGGTCAAGAGCCCGATGCTGTTCGCCGTCGGCATGTATCTGCCGCTGGAAACCACCTTCGCCATCTTTCTGGGCGGCATGATTCGCTGGGTTACCGACAAAATTCGCGACAGCAAGAACTTCAACGACGCGCAGAAGGCACGGGTGGAGAATGCGGGGGTGTTGACGGCGTCGGGATTCATTGCGGGCGAGGCGTTGATGGGAATCGTGATCGCCGTCTTCAAGTATAAGCAGTGGCCGCTTCCGGTGATCTTCCAACATCCCAGCGCAATTTCCGGATTCATCGTGCTGGTGATCCTGGCCATCGTGATGATTCGCGTGCCGCTGGCCAGCGCAGGCAGCCCGGACGAGCCCGCTCCGCCGACGGCGATTATGTAGCCAGGCTCCCCTTGCTACTTTTTCCCCTCGGGAGTCTTCGTTGAGCCGAGGCCACTCGTCGAGGCCTCGAACTTGGAAATTTCTTCGCCCATGCTTGCCCAATAGCGCATGACCCCTTGCGCTCCGATTTTGAAATCGGAATCTGACTCGATCAGAACCGGCAGAGTACCATAGCAAAGAGCTTGCTCCCAATAGGCACCCTCGACGGCTTCCATCTGGACGGCTATTGCCGCAACATTGGGGTTTTTGAATGAAGGAAGCACGCTAATCTTAAGAACCATGCTTCCCTTTAGCGCCGGGAAGTTCTCTGGGTCACCGAACACGCCAACGTCACGGACCAGGCAAGAATCTGGCGGGAGGAGCTTGATCAGTTCGTCTCGGAACCGATTCCCGACGGCAGCTCCGCGTTTGACGAAATCCGAATCGGAGGACTTCGGCTGCTCCCCCGTGAGTACTCCAATTCTTGGGGTTTTGGGATTTGCGCAAGGATCGTTTTGAGCGCACAGACGCGCAGGCGACAGAATAATTAAGCACAAAGACAGCACCAGGAAACGTGTACGCATCGCTGCCCTCCAAATGTTCTTTCCGACGGACGCATTGTAAACTGCGTGAATGAAAGTCTCCGTCCCTGTCCCATGTCAATGCGGTAATACTGTGACCGTCGAAGCCACAGGTACCGGTCCACTTCCGGACCCAACGTGCCCAGTTTGCCATACAACAACATACTTGATGGACAACAGCACTGTCGGCGAACGTGTTTTGTATCGCGGCAGGGCAGAAATGAAAGACGACGATTTCACTCTCGCCATAATGCTGGGCGCAATGGCGGTCGAGTGCGAACTCGCATTTATGTTTTTCAAATGGACCCGCATAGACATGAAGATGAAAATGTCTAATCTTGGCGCAGATATTAAGATAACGCAGGGGCACGAGGACGCGTGGGAAAAGCAATACCGTAACTGGTTCAGGATCACAGAGAAACTTGATAATGTTTCTCAACACCTGACTGGGTTAGATTTTGATATTTACACTGGGCGTACCCCGCTAGCCGAACTGATGCGGAGCAATCATCCTGAATCAATCGGGAAGTCCGCAAAGAAGTTTTTCGAGGAGCATTTGTTCTGGAAGCGCAATCAGATTGTGCACTCCGGTAAAGTGGATTTCGCCAAGGATGAGGCGGAACAATGCCTAGCTCTAGCATCCACGATATTCAGCATTATGAAAGCAATGGACCGTGAGCGCAACAACCGCACGTTCTCGGCCCAAGGGGTAACGCCCACTGGAAGCTCTTGAACTACATTGCAGATTCAAGTCGCTAAGTTGGCAGGAATCGATGTCCATCGCCACTAACCTCTCCGCCATCCACGATCGCATCGCACGCGCTGCTAAGCGCGCCGGGCGAAACCTCGACGACGTTGCGCTGATGGCCGTGAGCAAGACCTTCCCCGTCGAAAGCATCCTCGAAGCCTACGCTGCTGGTCATCGCCTGTTCGGCGAGAATCGTGTGCAAGAATTTTCGGACAAGGCAGGAACTGTGGTGGATCTTCACGACGCCGAATTCCACATGATTGGCCATCTCCAATCCAACAAAGCCGTAAAGGCTGCCGAAATATTTCACGCGGTCGATTCGATCGATTCGGCGAAGCTTGCCGAGCGACTGAACGCAGCGGCTCAAACTCTGAATAAGACACTCGACGTCCTGATCGAGATCAACGTGGGAGGCGAAGAGGTCAAGAGCGGCATCGCTCCCGGCTCGCCCGAGTTGGAGCGGATCCTTGCCGCTGTTCCCGAGTGGCAACATCTGCGCGTTCGTGGGCTGATGACTGTACCTCCGTTCACCGACGATCCGGAAGGAGCGCGTCCCTACTTCCGGCAACTGCGCGAACTGCGCGACCGTCTCGCGGTGCGCAGTCTGCCGTCAGTTGGGCTTGATGTGCTCTCCATGGGAATGTCGCACGACTTCGAGATCGCGATCGAAGAAGGCTCGACCTGCGTGCGTATCGGTACGGCGATCTTTGGGACGCGCTCCAAGCCATGATCCCAGTCCGCGACACACCTTCAGGCGCGACCTTCCAGGTGAAAGTCCATCCGCGCGCGAAGAAGAATGCCATCACCGGCGAGGCTGGCGAAGCACTCAAGCTAGCCTTGACCGCGCCGCCTCTGGAAGGCCGCGCGAATGAGTCCTGCATCGCATTCTTCGCGGAATTTTTGAATGTACCGCGTTCCTCAGTTACGATAGCCGCCGGGGAAAGCAGCCGAAATAAAGTCATTCGGGTGCGCGGATTGTCCGCCGCGCAAGTGAAAGCGAAGTTGTCGGGAAAGTAGCCGGCAATCGGCCGCCAGCCATTGACGTCAGCCGATTGCCACGCTAGCTAATCCTCGCTGACAACTGGCCACTGACAACTGCTTCATCGAGGAGAACATTTTGAGTTTTGCGCAGCGTTGGCGCGACATTCGCGTGGGCTTCGAGCGTCCCTTCTGGGTCGCCAACATCAGCGAGTTGTTCGAGCGGCTCTCCTATTATGCTGCCTTCGCGTCGCTGGCGCGCTATCTGCACGAGGTCCTGCATTTCCCGGTCGAGCAGACCGGCACGCTCACCGGCTTCTTCGGAGGGCTGGTGTGGTTTCTGCCGGTGTTCGGCGGAACGCTCGCCGACCGCATGGGCTTCCGGCGCGCGCTTTCGGTTGCCTATCTCATCTTGAGCTGCGCTTACTTCTTGTTAGGATCGCTGGGCTCGCCGTGGCTCGCGCCCGTACGCGACAATGTTCCTCTGGTCGCTCTGGTGGTCCTCGTGCTGGCCCTCCCGGCGTTGGGAGTGGCACTGGTGAAGCCCAGCGTAGTGGGTACCACCGCGCGCGCATCGAAGGAAAACGTTCGTTCTATCGGCTACTCGATTTACTACACGCTGGTGAATATTGGCGGCGCCGCCGGCCCTTACGTCGCTTCGTACGTACACCAGCGCATGCGGGTGGAGAACGTCTTCCGCGTTGCCGCCCTCAGCGTCTTCCTGATGTTCCTCGGCGTATTGCTCTTCTTCAAAGAACCGCGTCGCCACGACGAGGTCGAAACCGCCAGCCTGTCGCAAGCTGCCAGGAATTTCTGGACCGTGATTACCAATCCTCGCTTCATGCTGTTTCTGCTGATCTTTACCGGCTACTGGATCGTCTATTGGCAGGAGTTCATCACCCTGCCGATTTATGTTCACGACTACATCAATCCGCACACCGATACCGAGCTGCTGCTGGTGACGGGGCCGCTGGTAGTGATCGCTCTTACTCTTGTGATCAACATCCTCACCCAGAAGATTCGTGCTTTCAGCGCCATCATCGTTGGCACGCTGATTACTGCCGTGGCATGGATCATCTTGATTGTGCGGCCCACCGTAACGGGAGTGATTTTCTTGCTGATCGTGGTCGCACTCGGCGAAATCACCCTGTCCCCGCGCTACTATGAATACATTTCGCGGCTGGCGCCTTCGGGACAGCAGGGAACCTACATGGGCTTCGCCTTTCTGCCGCTGGGAATCGGATCGCTCATCGGCGGGACCTTTGGAGGATTCCTTATCCACCACTTCGGCGAGGTGAAACATCGGCCGGAAATGATGTGGGTGGTCATCACAACCATCGGCGTCCTCACCGCGATTTTGCTGTGGATTTACGACCGGTTTGTATTGCCGAAGGAAGTGGACAAAGGAGTGACGGTGTGACCCACGGTGACTTGTCACCAGATTTTACATTTGTTATCCCGAGCGAAGCCGAGGGAACTGCGGCTCTCGGCCGGGCGATGATCTTCGCGCAGCACAGGAACGCAGATCCTTCGACTCCGCGGCCAAAGTCGGGCCGCTCCGCTCAGGATGACACCTTGACATTGCGCACGCTTAAATGGTGCTCGTAAATTTGCGCTCAATTCGTCGCTCTGAACTTTAGAATTGTTTATTGACAGGTTCACATGAGCAAGACTCCAGCCTATATCGCCAAACACATTCGCACCGTGATCGAGAACGGCGGCTCGGCCCCGCATACCGAGGAAGTGCAACGGTTCTTCAAACATGAGGTGAGGTCGCGCGGCTGGTACACTGGCGAACTTCGCAAGGTCGCTGTCCGCTTTCGACGAACGATTCTTGCCGAGCACGATATGCCTTACCTGCTGGAAGTAGCCGATCAACTCTTCCGCGGCAATGTGCTGGAAGAAAAAGTCTTCGCCGTCGTGACGCTGCAAGGAGTGGTAGCCGACTTCGGCAAGCGCGAGTTCAAGCTTTTCGAAAGCTGGCTGGACCGCATCAGCAGTTGGGCGGACCATGACGCGCTGGTGCACTACTTAATCGGGCCGATCATCGCCGCCGACGCGACATTGCTATCGCGGCCGCCGCGCTGGGCGAAGAAGAAGAGCCGTTGGCATCGACGCGCCGCAGCCGTGAGCCTGATCCACAGTACACGCCAGCACAAGAATTTCGACCGCATTCAGCAGATTACCGAAATGCTACTGCCCAGCGACGACGACATGGTACAGAAGGGATTGGGCTGGCTGCTCCGCGAGGCCGCCAAGGCCAATCCTGAGCAGACCGTCGCCTACCTGATGACCATTCGCGAGCGTTCGCCGCGGCTGGTGCTGCGTACCGCGTGCGAAACATTGCCAGTGGCGACGAGAGAGCGAGTGCTGGGGAAAAAGCTGGCCATAGCGGCAGCAGGATGAAATTCCTTGCCTCTCCGGAGGCTTTACGGCACGGCTGAAGCCGTGCCTGACACGAGGCACACGCGATGCATTGCTGGCCTTACGGCACAGCCGAAGCCGTGCCTGACACACCCCAGAACGTTTACAATGGTTCACGCAATGAATCTTCCCGAAATCCAGGCTGCGCTGCGCGACGGCGGCCACGAATGCTGGCTGTTCTACGATCACCATCACCGCGATCCCATCGCTTATCGCGTGCTCGGCCTTTCGCCCAGCATGATGGTCACCCGCCGCTGGTTTTATCTTGTCCCTGCTAACGGCGAGCCCGTGAAACTGGTGCACCGTATCGAGAGCCATCATCTCGACTCGCTGCCCGGCAGCAAGATGGAATACTCGGCGTGGCAGGAGCTGTGGCAGAACCTCGAGGCCATGCTCAAGCCGTATCACAAGGTCACGATGCAGTATTCGCCGAATAACCAGATTCCCTACATCTCGCTGGTCGACGGCGGAATGCTGGAACTGGTACACAGTTTCGGCAAAGAGATTGTCAGCTCGGCAAACCTGGTGGCGCGCTTCGAAGCGACCTTGACCGACGCCCAGATAGCATCGCACTTCAAGGCGCGCGACGGAGTGGACAAAATCACGGCAGCTTTCTTCCAGGAGGTCGGCCGGCGCGTGCGCAATGGCGGTACGCACGAGTTCGAAATGCAGCAGTGGATCCTGGAAGCGTTCCAACGCGAAGGTCTGGAGACCTGCGATCCGCCCAACGTCAGCGTTAATGCCCATAGCGGCGATCCGCACTACGAGCCAACCGCGGCGACGTCGGCGCCGATCCGCCAGGGCGATTTCGTGCTGCTCGACATCTGGGCGAAACGTGTCGAGCCTGATTCCGTCTATTACGACATCACCTGGACGGGCGTAGTCGGGATGCCGAGCAACCAGCAGCGCGAGATTTTCGAGATCGTGCGCGACGCCCGCGACACCGGCATTCGGGCCGTGAAGGAAGCGTTCGCGGCGAAAAAGAAGCTGCACGGCTGGGAAGTGGACCAGGCGACGCGCGAGTTTATCGACAGCAAGGGATGGGGCAAGTACTTCATTCATCGCACCGGACACTCCATCACCAGCGACATTCACGGTAACGGCGCGAACCTTGATAATCTGGAGACCAAGGACGATCGCGAGATCTTGCCCAACACTTGCTTCTCGGTTGAGCCGGGCATTTATCTGCCGGAGTTCGGGGTGCGCAGCGAAATCAATATGATGATCCGCAACGGAAAGGGCGAAGTGACCGGACGCGTCCAGAACGAGTTGGTGCTGATCTGATGGCAAACCCGCAAAATACAGCCACATTGCCGCGCTCGGCTAAAGCTGCGCGGGCACAGTCGAACTCCATGGCCACCATTGCGCCGCTGGCGGGATGGCTGCTTCCCGGCCTCGGACATTTCATTCAGCGCCGCTACATTCGCGGGGTGCTGCTGATGCTGTCGGTGTTCGTGATGTTCTTCGCCGGCTTGGGCATGCAGGGCAAGGTATATTCCTTCAACACCGGCGACCTGCTCGACATCCTGGGATTCATCGGCGATCTGGGCGCGGGCGTGCTTTACTTCGTGGCGCGCATGATGGATTGGGGCGTCGGCAACATTCATCGGGCGGTGGCCGACTACGGAACCAAGTACATCGTGGTAGCGGGGCTGCTGAACTTCGTCGCCGCGGTAGACGCTCACCACATTGCGATTGGCAAGAAACAATGAACTTCGAACTCTCGCACTTCAACGCCGCTCTGCTCTTCGCGCTCTGCGCTTCAACCGTGTTCGGCATCACCCAACGCAATACCCCGCGCGACATGCTGCGCTACGGCGCCTACTGCTTCGCCCTGTTCGTCGGCGGCGTGATTGTCGCGGCGTGGGCGATGTGGGCGATAAAGCACTAAAAGGCAGGGGCTAGGGGTCAGAGGCTAGGGGCTAGTGAAGATGTTCGGAAACTACCTCTAACCCAAGTGGCCCACTTGCTCCAATCAAGAAAGTGAAGCTCAACGTTAACTAACCCCTAGCCCCTAGCCCCTGCCTTTTCATCCTTCCCACACAAACGCGTCAAAGACGCTCATCTGGACGAAGCCCAGACGCTTATAGAGATCGACCGCCCGCCCGTTCATCTCAGTCACGGTCAGCGACAGCAGATTGAAGTTCCGGCTGCGCAGCGAATTGTAGGTACAGGCAATCAGATTCTCGCCGATGCCTTGATGGCGATATTCGGGGACCAGGCAAACCTGGGTGACGTGACCCACGTCATCTTTCACCCGCGAGCACAGAATCAGTCCAACCAGCGCATGCGTGGGCCGGTGAATCGCCACATAAGACGATTCCACGTCAAAAACACCACAGCCCGGGAAACGCACAATATTGTTCAAGAAGCGGATCGAACCGGCGTTGGTGCGGTACTGATCGTTGATCTCGGAATCGATGTGAGCTCGATACGCAGCGGTGATGACGCCGGCCGCAGGCTGGTAGTCCTGCTCCATCCAGCGGCGCGTCTGGATTTCCTGGGGCAGCCGCACGGGCGGCATTTGCGGAGCGTCTTTGCCGCGCAAGTGCAACCCGAGAAACAGGCGATGATATCGCTGGAATCCCGAGGAAGCGAATGCCGAGGCCAACTCTCCCGTAGGATGCGTCAGTAACTGCGCCTCTACTCGATGGATGCCAGGCGAGGACTGCAGGGTCTCGATCATGTGCTCCAACATCTGCGACTCGATCTGGCGACCATCGCCGCGGCGAGGAGAAACGAACAAATCGCCGACGACGCCTTTGCTGCCCTCGTAAACGAAGAACGAGAAGCCCACGATGCTGCCGCGCTCCACTGCCGCATAGCCCGGCAAGATCTTGGCATCAACGTAGCGCAAAATCATCTCGGCCGAGCTGCGATAGTCCCAGCACAGCTGACTGCCCCACGCCTCAACTTCTTCGTCGAGCAGCGGGCGCAGGTCGGTCGATGAGAAATGCCTGAGGTCGAGAATCTCCACGGTAGTCAGTTGATGCGACTGGCGAAATACAGTTGCCGCCATAGGCGCGTCGTCCAAAGGCGCTGAGCCAGTCTAGTGCGGTTTGGGAGCCTCAGGCAAACCCGGAACCAGGATAGCTATGGGACGGGAAAAATCCAGCCCGTTGCATTCCCTGTCTGCTACTTAGTAGCCAGCAGCCCGAAGGAACGCCAGCGGACTCGAGACGCATAGCGCACGCCCGGCGCAGGCACTCGCCGCGGGCTTGAAGTAACTCCACTTGCGAAAAAGCACGCGGGCTTAGCAGGTTGCTGAAAACCTCGGAAAAGCGGATCCTTCACCGACTAAAGTTGGTTCGGGATGGCAGGAATAAGGGACTTGCTACGGTAATAATATCGTTGACTGAAGTCGTTGATTCTGTTAGTATGGCTCTTGTTAAGAGGTAAGTCCAATGGAATCACCGAAAACCCTCCAAGAGACTATCCAGTTCTTCGGCGACTTCGATAACTGCCGTCTGTTCATGGCCGCTCTGCGCTGGCCTGACGGCATAGTGCGCTGCCCGCGCTGCGACTCCGACGCAGTAGCCTATCTGCCAAAGGCCCGCGTGTACTGGTGCAAGGGAGATCACCCACGGCAGAAGTTTTCGCTCAAGGTGGGAACGGTATTCGAGGACAGCCCGATTGCCCTCGAAAAGTGGTTGCCGTGCGTTTGGATGCTGGTAAACGACAAGAACGGCATCTCGTCATGGGAACTGCATCGCGCCCTAGGCGTCACGCAAAAGACGGCATGGTTCATGCTGCATCGCGTACGTGCCGCTCTCAAGACTGGCGGGTTTGTTACGAAGCTGGGAAGCGCTGACGGCGGCGAAGTCGAAGTGGATGAAACCTTTATCGGCGGCAAGCCCGTCAACATGCACAAGAGCAGGCGCATAGCGATTCAGCGCGCTCGCAGCGAGATTAGTAATTGCCACAAAGCTCAAGGGTTCACCCGCTATCCCGGAAAGACGGTAGTGCAAGGAATTCTAGACCGCGATATCCGGCAGGTGCGCGCCAAAGTCGTGCCGAACGTGAAGCGCGAAACCCTGCAATCCGAAGTCTTGAACAATGTTCATCACGGCTCTCGCGTGTACACCGACAGTGCTGTGGCATACGACAATCTGCGCGCTCAATACGTCCATGAAGTCGTTGACCACACGGAGAAGTACGTACAAGACCGTGTGCATACGAACGGGCTGGAGAACTTCTGGAGCCTGCTCAAGAGAACACTGCGCGGAACCTATGTTGCTGTCGAACCGTTTCACCTTGACCGCTACGTCGATGAGCAGTCGTTTAGGTACAACAATCGCGCTACGAAAGACAACCCGTTGAACGATGCAGACCGCTTTGTGTATGCACTCTCACAGATCGTCGGCAAGCGGCTGACCTACAAAGAACTGACGGGGAAGGAGGGAGAGGCGTCGGGTTTCTAAAGTCCGTTTCGCCAAAAACGGCAAGGTCTGGCACAAGCGCCAGACACGCGGCCCAAAAGCCAAGAAGCCTACCGCGGATGTGGCTTAGGCCCGCGTTTCGGCTTCTGCGCTCGCTCTGCTTTTTCTTCCGCCAGCACTCGATTTACTTCTGACTTTGGCGCTCGCAAGATCGCGCGCATCGCGTTCTCGAAATTCGTGTACTCAGGTGACATCTTGGGATTAGACTTCATGCGCCCATTATCCCACGTTGAATAAATCTTCAAGAGAGGTTTTTCGCACATGGCTAACTGTCCAAAATGCGAAGTTCCAGTCTTTGCTGTAGACATCGAAGCCGTAACACTCAGCGCCGAGAATGGCTTGACTTGGCGGGGTCTGAGTTATGGTTGCCAGCAGTGTAAGGCGCTTTTGAGCGTTTCGATTGACCCGACCGCACTGGGTGAGGACATTGCGGCGTCGGTGGTGGAGGCCCTCCGTAAGCGTTGAAGATAGTGATTGCATCGGGGTTGTTTGCGTCGATATTCAACAAACGTCGGGGAGACGTAGACATGCGCTGATCTCCTATGCGATGATTCGCAAGGAAACAACGCTCCCTAACTGGCGTCAGGGTTTCCAAAAACATTTCGACGGATTCGCTCTCCAGCCTGCCAGCGTCCAAGCGTTCCCGCCTTAGCCGAAGTGTACCATTTCGGCGGAAAGGCGGACGTGCACTCCCTATCGCGTGATTCCGAAGTGGGCTTCAAATTGCTCACGAACAGCACAAACGGCCCAATTCATCGCGAGAGCGATTTCCTGCAATCGCAGCCTTGGGGACTCATCGATCATTACCTCAAAGGCGAAATCAGCTTGGAAGCTAATCTTCATGCCGGGGACAAAATTGCGAATCTTGAAACGTGCGACCTCGCTCTCAGTTTCGAGAAGGTGAGTATCCAAGAAGTTGAGGTATTCAACGCCAGACGGAGAGCCGATACGCAATCCGCCACTTGTAATCGCAGAGCCAGCGATATGAAGCCGTCGATGACGGTCTATTCTCGCCCAATCATTCAAGATCACCAACGTCTTTCCCAAATCAAACTCCTTGCCATCGGCTCGGCAAGTTACACCCGCATAACCTTGCATACTCTTCATGATGGTCATTATGTCCTGCGGGGCATTCTTCATTCGCCGCATCGCCTCTTTAAAGTCCTTGGGGTCGATGGTTGCGATGAACTGCCACTTGCCTGCATCGGGGGGAGGGTCGCTTCGGAATTCCAGAATGGCGGCATCATAGATGCACGAGTCGAGAGCGCTTCTGAGTTGGTACAACATCTCTCCGAATTCGAGACTAAATGGGAGAGTCCAATCGGGATTGGTAGGTTTAATGAAGAATTTTCCTGTCCCATCGTTGTACACCTCTGGCCGCGAGGTGTAAGCCTTATCTGTCTCAAAGGAATTCCAGAGACCTATGAGGGATTGGCGGTGGAGTTCGGCCCGCGCAAGGCGCTCCCAGCACGTTTGGAATGGTAGGGTCATTCTCCGGAATCATAGCAGCCATCATGTCCTGTCACGGCTCCCCCACCGTATCACAGAACTTCAGCCATGTATATTATTACCCTTGCTACGGCGTAGCTAAAGCTAGCCCCTTCAAAATTCACCGAATCCGAACTCCCCGAATCCGACTTTTTCAGCAGCCTGTTAGTATTACTGTGTTACAAGAAGCCTCGCAGGCAGCAGGGACACCTGGGCAGGGAGCGGGCCAGGTGGGTGGAGATCTGGCGGCGCAGGGTGGCAATCGAGGATGGATTATGCCGTTCGGTCC